>Ga0182030_10001811_pt1 | contig 44610 bp, 37 predicted proteins | sample 812S3MmetaG_FD_121299 | JGI IMG/M metagenome (GOLD analysis project Ga0182030, IMG submission 121299) | Permafrost microbial communities from Stordalen Mire, Sweden - 812S3M metaG (Illumina Assembly) | ecosystem: Environmental > Terrestrial > Soil > Wetlands > Permafrost | place: Sweden...
CTTTTCAACAATAACAGCATTGGAATTATTGCGGGCTTATTCTTCGGGAAACCTGCGGGCATTTTATTATGCTGTTTTGCCGCAATACAATTTAAAATCTGCCAACTTCCCTTTGATATGAGATGGAGCCATTTATCGGCAGTTGCGGTGCTGGCAGGCCTTGGCTTCACGATGTCCATCTTTATTGCCAATCTGGCCTTTGAAGATGCCGGGCTCATTCAGGATTCAAAAATTGCCATACTTACCGCATCGCTCCTGGCAGGGCTTGCAGGTTTTTTTCTGCTGAAAAGAATAAGCACTGAACTGAATGGCAACAGATTAAAATAATAGTTCAGAAAACCCGTTTAATGCAGGTTGACCTGCCCTGCTTTTTGATCATTTATAAAATTGGCTTGATTTTCATTGTAACTGAATATTTTTGAAGGCAAAACCTGAATACGATAATACTGCCCTTAATTAAACTGAACTGTTGATGAAGAATGCTTACTTTCTAATACTTATTTTCTCTCTATTTATAAATAACCTGATTGCGCAAAAACAGCCACAGGCGATCCATTTTAAAAATGGAGATTTCATTGGCAACAGAAATGTTCAAAAAGGGAAATTGACAAAAGAAACACTTGCAGCGTCTCATTACCATAATAAAATTTATGCACTTATTCAGTTTGATAAGACCCCCGATGATAACGATAGAAAAGATCTGGCAGCGCTGGGAATCCGGCTCTATGATTATATTCCGGGAAATGCATTCAACGCGGAGATGCCAGATAGCTTTTCAAGTGATGACTTAAAGAAATATCACGCTACCGGAGTATATGCGATAAACAGGCAGTTTAAGATATCCCCAAAACTGGAAGACGACATTCAAAACCATATTACCGATCCCAATCATTTTATTGCTGTGAGTTTTTTTGGCTCAATAAGCAAAGGCGATGTGATAAAACAATTGGAGAGTGCAGGAGCGCAGATAGTGCGAACCAGAATCCAGCCTTCCCATATCGTCTTCATCAATGCATCTTTGCAAGCTGTAAATAATATCGCAGCGCTCCCATTTGTAACATACTTAAGCGAACAGATATTAAAAGACAGTTCTCTGAATTACAACAACCATGCTATACATGCGCTGGATGCCTTGGGCGCTTCTGCAGGCAGAAATCTACAGGGCAACAATGTAACAGTAGGCGTTGGCGATAATGCAGACCCGTCTACACATATTGATTTTGCGGGAAGGCTGATTGACAGGAATCCTAACTGGACTGACGCTCATGGCACGCATACAACGGGCACCACAGGAGGTGGAGGTATTCTCAACCCTAAATACAAAGGCATGGCGCCCATGTCAACCTTGATCAGCCAAAGCTACAGCGATATTCTCGTGAATGCTCCTGTGTACATTAATGATTTTAACATGGTGCTTACCAACAACTCGTATTACTCTGGTGCCAGCGGCTGCCCGGGCGAAGGACAGTATGATGCATTAAGCAATTATGTAGATGGACAAATGTTTCAATACGATACGCTGCTCCATGTTTTTGCAGCGGGCAATGATGGCACCCTTGCATGTTCGCCTTACCCTACGTCCTTTGCCACAGTCAAATCAGGTTTTCAATGTGGCAAGAATGTGATCACTGTTGGGGCCATAAGCAACGTTACTTATACCATCGCTCCTTTTTCAAGTGGTGGCCCGGTTAGCGATGGCAGGATAAAGCCCGAGATTGTTGCAGGCGGCGTCAATATCACTTCTACCCTGCCATATAATACTTACGGCTTAGATAATGGCACGAGCATGGCAGCACCTACTGTTACAGGCACGCTGGCATTATTATATCAGCGATATAAACAACTGCATAATGGATCAAACCCATCTTCTGCTTTGATAAAAGCAGTTGCATGTAACAGTGCTGATGACCTGGGAAACCCCGGCCCTGACTATAGCTATGGATTTGGTATGCTCAATGCGAGAACAGCGGTAGAAACCATTGAACGGAACCAGTTTTTTTTGGGCACTATAAGCCAATCTGCAACAACTAATTTTACCATTGGGGGATTACCCGCAGGCACACAGCAATTGAAGATAATGCTTTACTGGAATGACCCGGCAGCTTCTGTGAATGCAGCGCTTTCTTTGGTAAACAACCTGGACCTTACCGTTACAGAACCCAATGGCACAATCACACATCATCCGTTAATCTTAAATCCCAATGCATCCAATGTAACAGATAACGCAGTAGAAGGCATTGATTCCATAAATAATATTGAGCAGGTAGTGATCAATAATCCTCCCGCAGGAAATTTTACCATTGCAGTTAATGGCACAAACGTTCCAAACGGGCCACAAAGCTACGTTGTGGTTTATCAGATCATCAATCCATCTGTGACTGTTGAATATCCTTTTGGTAGTGAGACCTGGGTGCCCGGGGAAACGGAGAATATCAGATGGAGTGCTTATGGTGGCGATCCCAATACTTTCACGGTTGAATATTCACCAAACAATGGCTCAACCTGGAACACCATCAGCAATAACGTTGCATCTACTGCGCGCTCCTATGCATGGACAGTACCGGACACTGCTTCAAACCAAGCTTTGATACGTGTCACCAGGAACACCGCTAATTACAGTGATGTGAGCGATTATCCGTTCACCATTCTCGGCCAACCGGGCATAAGCCTTACCAACCCATGCCAGGGGTATGCACAACTTGTGTGGAACACCATCCCCTCTGCGACCAGCTATGAGATCATGATGCTGAAAGGCGACAGCATGCAAACCATAGCAAACACAACAGATACGAGTTATTTATTGAAAGGCTTGAACAGGGATAGCAGCTACTGGCTAACTGTTCGGGCCGATAATGGTGCTACAGCGGGGAGAAGGGGTATTGCAGCAAATGTGATTCCCGCCAGTACGAGTGCTTGCCCCTTTACAAATAATGATTTCACGGTTGACTCGTTGATTGCTCCCCTTACAGGAAGACAGCACACTTCAACACAATTAAACAATTCGGAGACAATCAGTATCGAATTGAAAAATCTTGGAAGCCTTGCGTCATCCGGCACTTTCCCTGTTTCATACCAGGTAAACGGAGGAAGCACAGTAACAGAGACTATTTCCTCTTCTATAGCAAGTGATTCGGTTTATGATTACAATTTCAAGACGCCTTACGACTTTTCTGCAGTCGGGACCTACACGGTAAAAACATGGGTGAGTTATCCATCAGACACATTGCACGAAAATGATACGCTGACATACATTATAAAGAATTTGCAGAATGATACGATTTCATTGAGCCCCAGTTTCACCGAAGGTTTTGAAAGCGGAGCGCCGGGAACTTATTATAACAACACACATGGCTTTACCGGCTTAGACCGTTGCGATTTTTTTACCAGCAATTCTAATGGAAGAGCAAGGACATTTATAGATAATGGTTTTGCAAGGACAGGTAACCGTTGTGCAACCCTGGATCAGATATTATGGAGCAATACAACCACAGTCGACAGCCTGATCACTACTTTTAATTTGTCGAATTATTCTTCGTCAGATCAGATATGGCTCAACTTTTACTACCGTAACCAGGGCATTGAATTTTCATTGCCGGGCAACACTGTTTGGATAAGAGGAAATGACAAGGCGGCCTGGATAGCTGTTGACACACTGTCAATACTTGCCTCTTCCATTGGCACCTACCTCCCATCGAGTAATATTAATGTCACCGGAATTCTGGCAGGCGCAGTGCCGGCTCAAACCATAAGCAGCAGTTTTCAGATTAAGTTTGGCGAGCAGGGCTATTATTCTGCAAATTCAGTGATCACAGATGGCGCAAGCGATAATGGCTATTCCTTCGATGATATCACCTTTACTAAAGCCGTTAATGATGTTGCCATGGTTGCCCTTGTAGCCCCGAATATAAATGGCATATGCAATCTCGGCAATGCAGAAACTGTGCAGGTGAAAGTAAAAAATTACAGCCCTACAACACTAAACAACATTGCCGTGTCGTATAGCATAAATGGCAACACGATTACTGAAACAATTCCAACGCTTGCACCAAATGATACCCTGATTTACACTTTCGCCCACACGGTTGATTTGTCAGCCTATCAAAACTATAATCTTGGAGCGTGGGTTAGTTATAGCGCAGACAACTATCATAACAATGACAGCCTTTTGAACATAGTTTTTAATACAACACCAATCATCTCTTCTTACCCATATCTGGAAGGGTTTGAAAGCTCTGATGGCTACTGGTATACAAATGGGATAAATGATGACTGGCAATGGGGCGCACCACAGAAGCCGATCATAAACAAAGCTGCCAACGGCAACAATGCCTGGGTAACCAATTTAACCGGAAACTACAATGACAATGAGCTGGGATATTTGTATTCACCATGTTTTGACCTTAGCAGCCTTGTACAACCGGAGCTTTCGTTCAGCCATATTTATCAAACGGAAGACGATTGCGATTGCGATTACCACTGGGTAGAATACAGCACAGATGGGATAAACTGGATAAAATTAGGTGCAGTGGGAAGCGGGACAAACTGGTATGATAATGCAACAAAACAGGCATGGCAGAAATCCGACACCATATGGCATGTATCAAGCATTGATGTGCCAACTAATGCGAGCAAAGTGCGATTCAGGTTTGTGATGTTCAGCGACCCGGCGACCAATTACGCCGGCGTGGGCATTGATGATGTGCATGTATTTGATAAAGCATCTGTATACAGCGGCCCGAATATAGATTCAGGAATCACGCAATCGGTAAGCGGAAGCAACTGGGTCAACTTCAGCGTCAGCGGAAATCTGGTTGCGGCTATAAATCCCAACGGGCAAGATCTGGGCAACACCACGGTCAAGGCTTATATTTATGACTCTTCTGTCCGTAATGTAAGCAATCAATATTACCTGAACAGGAACATTGTGATACAGCCTGCCAATCAGCCAACAGATACTGTTTCTGTCAGATTTTATTTCCTAGATTCTGAAGCTGACAGCCTCATTACGGCAATCACATGCGGTACCTGCACATCCATTCACGATGCTTACGAATCTGGCATCACACAATACAGCAATGATCCTTCGCATGAGGACAGTACGCTTGCCAACAATGCTACCGGCACCTATCGCTTTATCCAGCCACGCAATCAGATCAGCATTATTCCAAATGCCAATGGCTATTATGCAGAATATAAAGTAACTGGCTTCTCAGAATTCTGGATCAATGGCGGAGGCGTCAATCAAAATCAGCCGTTGGCGCTTGTGCTTCAGTCTTTCACTGCAGACAAGCTCAATAATTTCCAGGCTCTTTTACAGTGGTCTGTCTTAAGCGGATCAAAAACCAGCAAATTCATTATTGAGAAAAGCAGTGACAGCATAAATTTTACGGATATAGATTCAGTAAGCTACATTGAAGGGACAAACAATTATCAGTACACAGACAGCTTATCCAGTGGCATTAATTATTACCGATTGAAAATAGTTGACAGCAGCGGAAACTTCCAGTATTCGCAGATACGCTCCGTAACAAAAGATGCAAATGTTACTACCATTAAGATTTACCCTAACCCTGTTGTCAATAGAATTCTGTACATCCAAACACCGGTGAACTGCCGAAGCATTCAGTTGTGTGATTTGCTTGGGCGAATTATTATTACAGAGAACACAAGCGGCATTTATAACACTTTGCCGATCCCTAATATCACGACCGGGATTTATATTGTAACAGTGCAGACGGACAATGAGAAAAAGGTGAAGAAGGTTTTTGTGCAGTAGAGAGAAGGGCTCACGCAAACCTGCCTGACGATAGACAAGATGCTAAGGCGCAAAGTAAAAAATAAACCTTGGCGATTGATAAGCCAAAATTCAGGGGAACCGATAACTGATTACATACGAATCAAAAAGCCCTAATCGCTTTTCAGTAATCCAAGGGCATTTCATCAGCAAGAAACAAAGAAAGCCATCCTGAGAACAGGACGGCCTCTAACGATTGCTTGCCATATGAAAAAAACTTATTTCTTAACTGCAGAATCAACTTTCTTAGCTAAGCTATCAATCTTTGTTTTAGCTGAATCTCCAACTGCTTTCACAGTAGAATCAACTTTTGCTACAGTAGAATCAACTTTTGCTGCAGCAGAGTCAACTTTTGCTTCTGTGCTTGAACTTCCGTTGCAGGCTGCAAATGCGCCGATAGCTAATACTAATAAGACCTTTTTCATGAAATCTAATTTTGTTTGTTAATGAATGGTTTTATGTTAATACAGAAATCGGGAAAAAGTAACCCGGCAAAATAAGAAAAAATAGATATTATTAATTTTAATTCGTTAAACATTGCCTATTAGCGAAAAATACAGTTTATTAAAATATTTGCTGCTATTTTGGGTTACGAATCTTTAATTTCGGTATTAAATATAGTCTTAGCGTGAAGACAGATATAAATGAACTGGATTTATTGAAAGGATTGGCAGATAATAACCGAATGGCTATTGAGACCATTTACAAAGAAAACTATAAAATGGTTCAAACGCTGGTCATTAACAATAATGGGACCCAGGAGGACGCAAAAGATGTTTTTCAGGAATCTATTATTGTGCTCTATGAAAAGGTGAAGTCGGGTTCTTTCGAGTTGAATTGCCAGATTAAAACGTATCTGTATTCTATATGCAGGCGATTATGGCTCAGACGCCTGAGCCAATTGCAAAGATTGTTGCCTGATGTGGAAAATATGGAAGAGGTTATCGCAGTTGAGGATGAACTTGAAGCGCATGAACAACGGAACGCTGATTTTCACATGATGGAAAAGGCGATGCTTGGTTTGGGAGAGCCTTGCAAGAGTTTGCTGGAGGCTTATTATCTGCAGAAAAAAAATATGATTGACATTGCCAATAGTTTTGGCTACACCAATGCTGACAATGCTAAAAACCAGAAGTACAAATGCCTGATGAGGCTAAAAAAATTATTCTTTGATCAGTATAAAACAATAATGAGTAATGGAACAGATCATAATGCTTGACTCGATTGAGCGATACATAAGAGGAGAGATGCTTCCGGAGGAAAGGGTGTTCTTTGAACAACTTCGCAAAAGCAATCCGGGCGTTGACCAAATGGTAGTCGAACATACTATTTTCCTGAACCAGATGAATAAATTCGGGGAGAGGAAAAATTTCAAGTCTTCCTTGAGCGAAATCCACAATGGGCTATTCGAGGCTGGCGATATTAAGGAAGTGCAGGAAGCGAAGATAATCCGGTTATGGAAAAGATATAAACGCGTGGTTGCGGTTGCTGCATCTATTGCAGGCGTCACAGCACTGACCATAAGCGGACTGGTTTCTTATGTATCCCCAAAAGCTGATAATAAATCTATTGAACAGCTAAGCAGAAAACTACAGACCCTTGATCAGAAACAAAACTTCCTTAATAGTCAGATTAATGAGATTAAATCAAAACCGCCTTCAGATGCAAAAATGAAATTTGGAGGCACGGGTTTTTTAATTGATGGTAAAGGGTATCTGGTCACCAATGCACACGTGGTAAATAACGCAAGAGCAGTAGTAGTACAAAATAATAAAGGCGAGGAATTCAAGGCAAATATCCTGCATATAGACCCTATTTCCGATCTGGCTTTTCTGAAAATTGATGATGAAGATTTCAAGCCTTTTAGCTCACTGCCTTATAGTATAAGCAAATCAGGAGCTGAGTTAGGTGAACCTATTTTCACTTTGGGTTTTCCGAGAGACGAGATTGTTTATGGGGAGGGCTATATGAGCGCCAAGACCGGCTACGACGGGGACACGCTTGCATGCCAGATTGCAGTAGCAGCCAACCCTGGCAATAGTGGCGCTCCCGTAATGAACAAAAATGGGGAAGTAATTGGTGTGCTAAGCGCAAGGCAGTTGCAAGCGCAAGGCGTTGTGTTCGCTATCAAATCAAAGAATATTTTCAGAACGCTCGATTCATTAAGATCTGACAGCAGTATTGCCAATATAAAAGTTCCTTCAGCATCTGCATTAAAAGGCCTTGACAGGGTTCAGCAGATCAAAAAAATGCAGGATTACATTTTCATTGTGAAGAGTTACTAAAAAAATTAAATCCCTATTAAAAAAGCCATCTTTTGTTAGATGGCTTTTTTATTTTAGTTGAGTCTATTATACCTAATCCTAAAAAATTATACTATTTCCACAGCTTATCCGGATATACGCGATCGCTGATCAGCTTGTCAAGGCTTTTCTGCACATCGGGAGCGTCTTCTTTATAAGTAACGCCGAACCATTTTGCAGATGTCGGAATCACCCTGATAACGCCGTTGCCTTCATTAATAAAACGGTCGCCAATGATGGGTATAAAAAATTCTGCTTTGGGGTTAGCAATATTTTCTGCAAGGAACTCCAGGAATATTTTTTCTGTAAATGCAAACACAGAAGGATCAAAGCACCAGAAATTCATGGATACTTTTGAATCCGAGGGCACTTCAAATTTCTTATCTCCTTCCTCGTAAGTGATCTTGTTATTTTCGTCGCGGTAAATCTTTACACGCTCAGCGATGGATACCAGATTGCTTTTACCATCTACCTGGCAAACACCGCGGCTTACCGAGCCATTTTCAGAAAGCGTCTTAACCAATTCATATCCTATGATTGAATAGAGCCGGGAGCCTGACTCCGTGGTCAGAAATGTATGCGCTTTTTTAAATGCATCGCGACCGTAAAAATCATCCGCGTTGATTACAGCAAAGGGTTCCTTTACCACTTCTTTTGCACAAAGCACAGCATGAGCTGTTCCCCAGGGCTTGGTTCTTTCATCAGGTACTTTGAAATCGCCAACATATGAGCGTAAATCCTGATATACATAATCTGTTTTGATCCGTCCTTTTAATTTTGGCTCAAATATGGCTTTGAAATTTTCCGCGAAATCTTTTCTGATAATGAACACCACTTTTGTGAACCCGGCCTCTATTGCATCATAAATGGAATAGTCCATGATGGTTTCACCGGACGGGCCAAATCCCTGTATCTGTTTCATGCTGCCGTATCTGGACGCCATGCCTGCTGCTAATATTAAAAGGGTCGATTCCATTATCTTTATTTTATTATTGAGGCACGAAAATATAAAATAAAAGGCTCAAAAGGAATTGAATTATGTTATCTGATGAAGAACAAACCATCAATTTGGGATCAGCCACCGTGGATGCATTGCAGTTAAAGGAACTGGAAGAAAAAAACATGCATGCAGATGTCCTGAGGCTGGATAAAATCCATCCGGTGATCTCCGGGAACAAATGGTTCAAGCTAAAGTATTACCTGGAAGAAGCAAAAAAAAATAACAGTAAACAAATACTCACATCCGGCGGAGCTTATTCCAATCATATTGTCGCTGCTGCCTGTGCTGCAAAATCAATTGGCATAAAAAGTACCGGCATCATCCGCGGGGAGCAGCCAGCCAGATTATCCCATACTTTAGTGCATGCCAAAAACTATGGCATGCAATTAGAATTTATCAGCCGGGATGATTACAGGAAGAGAAATGAGAAAAGTTTTAATGATATGCTTTCAGAAAGATTTGCCGGTGCATTAATCATTCCCGAAGGAGGCGCAGGTGCCCACGGCATTAAAGGCAGCGCAGAAATATCAGGGTTGTTTAACAGTGATGCATACTCGCACATTCTATGCGCAGTTGGCACAGGCACTATGTTTGCAGGCCTGTCAAGTACTTCCCGGGTGAACCAAAAGACAATCGGGATATGCGTACTTAAAGGAATGCATACAGCATATGGAGAACTGATCGGCAAGAACAAAGGCTATCACGAAATAAATCACGATTATCATTTTGGAGGGTATGCAAAGAAAACGGATGGGCTTATCCGTTTCATGAATGCCTTTTATGAACAAACAAATGTGCCCACAGATTTCGTTTATACCGCCAAATTGTTTTACGCTGCGATTGAACTGATAAAAAAAAATCATTTCCCTGCTTCAAGCAGATTATTGCTCATACACAGCGGCGGATTGCAGGGGAATGCTTCATTGAAACCCGGCACGCTGATATTTTAAACTCAGTTAAATGCTGAGGATGTTATCTTTGTTTCTCGAAACAACTTTCATAAAGATTCGTTATTGGAACATGAGCAGAAATCTGGCTTTATCAATATTGGGATTATTGTTGTCAGGCATTGTATCAGCGCAGGAAATGCTTCCTAAATTTTCAGCCTCATTGAAACCCAATGGCAAAATAATCATCAGTTGGCGAAATAATTTTCCCGTAATCAATCAAATAAGCATTCAGCGCTCTTATGACAGCCTTAAAAACTTTACCACGCTGCTCACTGTGCCGGATGCCTCGGTTGCTGAAAATGGTTTTGTTGACATGAAAGCACCCAATTCACGCATGTACTACCGTCTTTTTATAGTATTGGACAGCGGCAAATACTTTTTCACTAAGTCAATGAGACCCTTGCCTGATACCCCTGCTGTATCCAAAGAGAACATTACAGAGGATAATGATCCTGTTCTGTCAAAGGCGGAAAGCCAGCGGCTCAGTTATCTTCAAAAAAATAATACCAGCCAGATTATCAGTGCGCCTGACAAGATAAACGCTGCACCAGCCATCAAGGTCAATAAGATGATATTTATAAAAAGGCAGGATTCGGCCGTCGGACAGCTTTTTGAAAGAGATTTGCGCAAATTCAAAGATTCTATTTTATCGAAAACAAAAGACACGCTTGTTTTTAAAGAAGGTGATACCATTCTGATAAAACCGTTTGTGCCGAAAGAGGTTTATAAGATTTCTACATTTGTCTTCGCCGGAAAGGAAGGAAACGTAACTATTTCTGTGCCGGATGCAGACAGGAAGAGATACAGTGTTAAATTTTTTGAAACGGATGGTTCTGAAGTCTTTGAGCTAAAGGAAATAAAGCAAGCGATGCTGATTGTAGACAAAACAAATTTTCTGCATGCAGGCTGGTTCCGGTTTGAGCTATATGAAGAAGGAAAGCTGAAAGAAAAGAATAAGCTCTTTATCCCGAAAGACTTTTAGAAAATAAGTTCTGAATTCATGGTCAGTAGCCCTAACCCGGGACTATCAATTCACAATCGAACACTTTCTCAAAATTCCGCTTTATTCTTTCCTTTGCATCTTGCACCGGGATTTTTCTTCCCAACTCCCTCTCAATTGAAGTGACTTGTTTGTTTTGAATGCCACAGGGAATAATGAAATCAAAATAAGAAAGGTCTGTGTTTACATTCAAGGCGAACCCATGCATAGTGACCCATCTGCTGCAACGCACTCCCATAGCACATATTTTGCGCTCCTTGCCAACCTGGCCGGCATCGAGCCATACGCCCGTTTCTCCGGCTGAACGGCCGGCCGCAATGCCATATTCCTCCAGCGTTAACATGATCACTTCCTCCAGTTCGCGCATGTATCTTCCGATATCGGTGTAAAATTTTTCGAGGTCCAAAATAGGGTAGCCAACGATTTGACCCGGTCCATGAAATGTAATATCCCCTCCCCTGTTCGTTTTATAAAACTGGATTTCTTTTGACTCCATTTCTTGTTCGCTGATGAGGATATTTTCCGGATGCCCGCTCTTGCCTAAGGTGTAGACTGGCGGGTGTTCTAACAAGAGCAGGTAGTTAGTGGTTTGTAGTTTGTGGTTTGTTGCGCTGAATGCCTGATCGCTCACATTGGAGGCTGATGACTGCTGGCTGCAGGCCTCAGACTTTGCCCCCAAATTCTCCCTTAGCAGTTCTTCCTGGAAATCCCAGGCTTGTTTATAATCCATGATGCCAATATCCCGAAATATTACTTCTTGCTTTATCATATTGAAGCACAAAGGTAGCAGGAAAGCCGGAACCAAGGTTTTGTGCAGCGCAAGCGATCAGCAAAAATATATTGACTTATAGTAATAATACGATGTTCAGCTCCATTTCCCATAGCACACGGATGTTTAAGTCATAGTGTTGACACATACCAAGTACGCTTTTACCATACCGCAGCCATACATCAGGTACGCTTTTAATATACAGTTCCCATACTGTAAGTACGCTTTAACTATGCCGTAGCTATACATCAGGTACGCTTTTACTATACGGTTCCCATACTGTAGGTACGCTTTAACTATGCCGTAGCTATACATTAAGTACGCTTTTACCATGACTCAGCCATATATCAGGTGAGCTTTTTGTTACACGGCGGCCACACGGAAATGGTTTGCAGCACTACCTCAGAGCTAAGGAAATCCATTGGGCAGATTGCCTGAAGCAATTTGACCTGTCATCACAATCCAATAAAAAAGGCAACCACCCGGTTGCCCTCAAATATTTTGCCTGCGGCGATCTATTTTTTCTTAACCCCCAGTGCTAAATATTTCTCAAGGGCAGAAACCATAGATGGAGCCTGAGGCTGAGGGGCTTTTATTTCCAGCACAAGCCCGGCGTCTTCTGCTGCTTTGGTGGTATTGTTGCCAAAAGCTCCGATTTTGGTACCGTTTTGCTTGAATTTAGGGAAATTATCGAATAAGCTCTTAACTCCGCTGGGCGTGAAAAAGCAAATAATATCGTACTCGGTTTTCACCATCACTTCTTTCAGGTCATTACTGATGGTACGATACATAAATGGTGTAGCAAACTCGCAATGATTGCTTTTAAGCCAGCCTACAATTTCATTATCCTGCTGATTTTCAGAGCAGGGATAAAGAAATTTCTCATTTTCTTTATGCTTATTGATGGCATCGAACATGCTCTTATTAGTGCCATCTGTGCCATAAAACACTTTTCTTTTCCTGTACAATATAAATTTCTGAAGATAGAGAGCGACCGATTCGGTGATGCAGAAATATTTTGTATCCTGAGATACATTTACCTTCATTTCCTCACAGGTCCTGAAGAAATGGTCAATTGCATGCCGGCTGGTGAAAACGACAGCGGAATAAAAAGACAGGTCTACTTTTTGCTTACGGAAGTCCTTTGCGGGTATCGGTTCCAGGCGAATGAATGGGTGAAAATCCAGATCCAACTGATATTTTCTCGCAAGCTCAAAATATGGCGATTTTTCTGTTTCCGGCCTTGGCTGAGTAATCAATACTTTCTTTGCGGCCTTTACAGATCCTGTAATAACCGCGCTTTTTTCACCGTTTTTAACCATATCGGTTCAGCAATAGATTTGCAAAATTAATAAGCTTTTTTCAAATAAGTCAACACTACTTTGTAAATAAGTAACAGGGGTGCTATTTCGAAGGCGCAAAGGTATATAAAATAATGGAACAGGCTTAATTTTATTTCACTTCGCAAGCTGGCATAGCAAGCAGTGAACCGATAAATGTATAAGACTGCTATCATGACCAGTGAGACAGTCATTGCAATTTCCGCAGTCAGCACGTCAGAAAAAGATAACAGAATCAAAAAAGGCAACAAGGCAAATCCTGCAATTTTATTTACCATGAATACCATGAAAATATAATTATCTGCGGCTCTGGTAATATTGAAAACCCATCCGCAAAGCCTTAGTATGCAGAACCTGGAAAAGGAAATAACCGCCATTCCCAACACACAATAAACGAGCAGCAGCAAAAACGGAGTCTGCATTGCGAACTGATTATATCGGATGATGAAGCATGCGTACAAGCCTGATGTCAGGACAAATAATATGTTCACTAACAGCGATGGGAATGCAGCCTGTTGCGCCTGTTCGCGCATTTGTTGCTGCCGCATAGATGCCCTGAAAAAAAGAGATATCAGGGTATTGATATATCTGCTGAAAAAAAGGCGGATGAAGGCAAAATAAAAACAAAGACCTAATATCAGATAAAACAATCCGTCGGCGGATTTTGCCGCATGAACAGATATATTTTGCGACTGTATCTTCCCGAGGAAATTATAATCAGGGTTTTGCAATAAAGCAATCCTGCTCTCCGATATGGGATGAAGGGAAATTACTGGTTTACTAATATGTGGCAACGTATCTTTCCGGGCAGGATAGGCTGTATCCTTTTTTAAATAAACTGAATCCGGTTTGCGAACTGCATGTTTGATGACGGTGTCTGTGAAAAGTTTTTTTCTTTGGATCTTCAACGTATCGTTGCCGCCAAGTGATGAATCGCTGCCGCCAAGCAATGAATCCACATGCGTTTGCGCTGACAGGCTGCCGGCAACAAAAGAGCATAAAAAAAATAAAAGGGAAAATTTCGTCACACGATGAAAGTTGGGATGCAAAAATATTGTAGTAAGCGCATTAGCAAAAATTGATTTTACCCAAACAGATAAGCATTTTTTATTTTAAAAAAAGTTGACATAGCCCAGATGGATTTTGGCTGCACTGAACTCAAAACTGTTACTTCCCTGCTTGCCGATGGCATAAGATATATTGAAGATCCCTGCTTTTGTTTCAAATGCCATGCCTAATCCAATGCCCATATAACTGCTGCTGCTGTAAAAAGAGGACATGCTGTTCTTTGCCCAACCTGCATCAAGAAATGTGAAAAGGAATGAGTTCATCCCTATCAAATAATGATATTCCAGGATGCCAACGCCATATTGAGAAGCATAAATGCTCTCTTCATCAAAACCACGCAATAGTTTATAGCCTCCGATCAAAAACAATTCATTCAGAAAACTATTCGGGCTTTGATAGATACCTCCGTTAAACCCCAACTTCAAAGTGCTTGCCCTGCCAATCTGAAAATAATGCGCGGCTACTATTTTTACGCGAAACTCATAACTGTTCAATTTAATGGAGTCGTATAAAGAGCTAAACGAAAATGAGGAGTCGGAAGGATCCACGAGATTAGTGATTACGTTATTCTTTTTAATCTTTTTCGTTCCTACTGATCCTATGAATTGAAATTCATTGCCGCGTCTTGGATTGAACCGATAGTCAGTATTATTAAACTCATAATTCAACCCAAGGCTTACGGAACTTACATCACTTATTGAATCAGGTAGTTTATGCTGCGCAATCACCTGCACCGTGTCAATATTCAACAAACTTGAGGTAGTGGTTTGTATGAATATTGTGCTCGTTTGGGTTGCTGAAGCAAAATATTGAGCACCAATGAGGAAATTTATATTCAAATATGAAGAATCTCTTTTATATAAACTGAATGAAGTATTGATACCAAATTGCGATTTGAACAAATAAGGCTGTGCATAAGATAAATCTAATTGGGGGGATTTGGGCTGAACCTGTTGCCAGTTAAGCCCTATGCTTTCGCCATTGCCTAGTGCGTTTTTCAGGTTAATGGTTGCCTGCCCGGTAACAAGCAGTTTAGACGAAGTCGTTGTTCCGTTTGGGTTTGATGGCAGAAAGCCAACCAATGCATCTATCTGGCTGCTTTTTTTGGGTTTCAGGTATAAATCCAGCACCGATCCCGTGCCAAGCAGCATTAATTTCCATGGTTGCTGCTCCTGTACATAAGGCAGTTCTAATAGCCTTTTGCTGATGGATTGCAGTTTTTCTTTCTTATATATAGTCCCGTTGGGAAGATTAAGATAGCGCTGGAGAAAATCATTCGAAATTTTGGCACTCCCATAGATGCGGATACTGTCAATTTTATATAATGGGCCTTTATCAATTTTCAGGACACCAGTCAATTCATTATTCGTAATTTCTATGCTGTCTAAAGATATTTTAGCGAACGGGTATCCATTATTCTCCATGTAATTGAGCAATTGCTGCTGCGAGCTTTGAAACTGCTGATAATTGAGGGGCTTGCCGGAGAAGTTTTTATCATTCCAGCCAATGGCTTCCAATAGGGTGGCATCGGTGCGTTTCGTTTTAATGTGTGCCCATTTGAAAGACTCGCCGGCATAAATCTTTACAAAAGCATTGACTGAATCCGTAAACACGCTGTCCATAGAAACGTTGATAAAGCCCTTTGCTTTCAGCAAAGCAGGAAGTGCATATATATACTCAATGCAGGCTGATTTATTTTTGAAAGAGGTTTGAACCGAGATGGTTTTTGCAAGAAATGAAGAATCTTTATCAATAGTAAGCACATTCAGCCGATATTGCGCATATCCGCTGAAACAGCATTGCAATAAAATCATGCAGCAGTATAACCTTAATTTTGCCATCTCTTAAGCAGCGATTTTTGTCAATGGCCAATAGCGAATGGTGAAAACAATCTGCATCCGACTGCTGGCTTCCGGCAATTAATCATGTTCGATAAAATTACTAACCACTATGGCAGGCATCTATCTACATATTCCTTTTTGCAAGCAGGCCTGCAACTATTGCAATTTCCATTTCTCTACTTCACTGAGGTATAAAAACGATTTTGTCTCCGCTTTATTGAAAGAGATGGCAATTCAGAAAGAATATTTAGATAATGAAGCAATAGAAACTGTTTATTTTGGTGGTGGCACCCCATCATTATTAAGCACCAATGATTTGGAAATGATCATGGGAACGCTTCATTCAACATTTAAAATAAATAACGAAGCAGAAATCACGCTGGAAGCAAATCCTGATGACATCACACCAGGAAAATTAAAAGAGTGGAAAGCTTTTGGCATCAACCGGCTGAGCATCGGCATTCAATCATTCTTTGAAGAAGACCTGATTTGGATGAACAGGGCTCATAATGCTGAACAGGCTATTGAAAGCATCAAAGCGGCGCAAACCGAAGGTTTCAGCAATATTACCATTGACCTGATTTTCGGCACGCCCACTTTAACCAATGAGCATTGGCTGAAAAACCTGGAACAAGCCACAGGCCTTGATATACCTCACCTCTCCTGTTATGCGCTGACTGTTGAGCCAAAAACACCGCTGCAAAAATTAATAAGCCTGAAAAAAGCAAAGGATATTAATGCAGACAAACAGGCTACACAATTCTTGGTGCTCATGGACTTTCTAAATGAAAAGGGATATGAGCACTATGAAATATCCAACTTTGCAAAGCCGGGGAAAAGAAGCCGCCATAATTCGTCTTATTGGCAGGGGAAAAAATATCTTGGATTAGGGCCTTCCGCCCATTCTTACAATGGTATAGAAAGGCAATGGAATGTTGCAAATAACAATCTTTATATACAGCATTTGAAGGGGAACAATCTTATGCCTGAAAAAGAAAGACTTACAGCAATCCAACAATTGAATGAATATATCATGGTCTCATTAAGAACCATAGAAGGCTGCGATACCAGCTATATAGAAGAACAATTCGGGGAAAAGGCAAGCAAGGCAATTCTTGAAAATTCAAGAACATTTATCGGGAAATCAGAACTTCGATTAAAAAATTCAATGCTGGTTTTAACAAGAGAGGGGAAGCTACTGGCAGATGGCATTTCCGCATCCCTATTTTTCGAAGAGATATGAGCGGCTAATGCTGCTGTTTGTGGTGGCGGTTTTCATATTTTTCCTTGAGATAACTGATCGCTTGACCCGCCGCAAGAACACAAATCATGATCAAAATGGCCGTGAACCCAAAACTGTTATATGAGAGAGGCATCATAGTTTCAAACCTTGTTCCATCATATCAGACGAGCAAACTTTCAATTTGTTTGAAAGCATCACCCACTTTAACATTTTCCCACAAAACTGTATACACCATTTCTGCAATGGGCATCTCAGCTTTTATCTCTTTGTTTACTTCAAAAATGCATTTACTTGCGTTGTAACCTTCTGCCACCATATTCAGTTCAAGCTTTGCAGCCTTGACAGAGTAGCCCTTTCCTATCATATTCCCAAATGTCCGGTTACGGCTGAAGAGCGAATAGCAGGTTACCAGCAAATCACCGAGATAAACAGAAGCCGCATAATTTGCTTTCCTTTTATGAGATACGGGATCTTCCCCTTCGTGGATTCCCACTTCAATATGTCGTATGCCCACTTTCCGCAAGAAGCCCGCCATCTCGTCGGCACAGTTTGCTATAAATACGCTTAAAAAGTTATCGCCATATTCGAGCCCGTGAGCAATGCCTGCTCCCAGCGCATAAATATTTTTTAATACAGCGGCAAACTGGACCCCATACACATCTGTGTTCACAATAGTGGAAATATAGTCTGTTGAAAAATAAGACGAGATTTCTTTTGCCAGGGTCTCATCTGTGCCGGAAAAAGTGAGATAAGAAAGTTTTTCGGCCGCTACTTCTTCTGCATGGCAGGGGCCCATCACTGTGAAATAATCATTCAACGGCACATCAAAATTTTTCTTCAGGTAATCATTCAACAATAAATTTTCCTGCGGCAAAATTCCTTTTACTGCGGAGATGATTTTTTTCCCTTTGAAAATATTCACATCAAGCTCTTTCAGCATATCAACAACGTATGCAGAAGGCACAGCAATCAACAAGCAATCTGAATTTGCGATCACATTACTGACATCATTGCTCAAAGAAAGCAATGAACCATCAAAGTAAACAGAACTTATATAATTGGGGTTGTGGTGCCGGGTTTGCAAATGTTTGATTATGGCTTCGCTTCTTATCCACCAGTTGACCGGGGATTTATTATCAGTAAGTATCTTGGCAAGAGCCGTGGCCCAACTGCCGCTTCCAATGATGCCAAAACGCATAAGAGCCAATTAGATTTGTTGATACAGGTTTGAAATAAAAAAAGCCTGAAAAGTAAATTTACCTCTCAAACTTTTAATAAAGTATTAATGCGCGGACATTATTTTGATCTGACTCCAGTGCGCACAGAAACAATTAATCTTTCTTGGCCTCAAACAATTTATCTTTAGCCACCACCTGCACTTTTGTCCCATCTTTCAATATCTTGCTCACAGTGCTGTAAGGGCCGGTTATCACAGTATCGCCCTCTTTCAATCCGTCAAGAATTTCAATATTATTGATGTCCTGAATGCCGGTTTTCACTTTTGCTTTTTTCACTGTGCCATCGGCCTGCAGGAGAAACACCACTTCATCCAGATCAGATGAAGCTGCTTTCACGGTTGTGCTGTTGTCGTCGCTGTTATCGGGATTATCGCCGTTCTTGTTGTCAGCTTGCTTTTTTGAATTGTCAGTTGTATTGTTGCTATTTCTGTCTCTTGTGGTAACTGAATTAATAGGTACAGATATGACATTGAAATGGGTGTTGGTTTGTATGTCAGCGCTTGCTGTCATGCCGGGCCTGAAAGGGAAATTCTTTGGTCGTTTGGAATCGTAGAGGTCTTTATAAGAATCCGGCGAAAGCCTGACATGCACTTTGTAATTAGTGACATCGTTTGATGAAACAGTGCTGGTAGAAGTGCTTGTTGAAGCCACGCTGCTGGCTATCTGCGTGACGATGCCACGGAATTTCCTATTGTTGTATGCATCCACTTCAATAATGGCGGAATCGCCCAGATGAACTTTTGGGATATCGTTTTCCCCCACGTCCACGATGGCTTCAATCCTGCTCATGTCTGCCACCCGCATCATCTCTGTGCCCGCCATCATAGAGTTACCCACAACCCGCTCTCCTTTTTTTATGCTAAGGGACGAGATCACACCGTTCATAGGCGCTGCTACGGTTGTACGGCTCAGATTTTTTGCGGCTATAGAGAGGTTTGCTTTTGCGCTAACAGCCCCTGCCTGATTACCGATGATGCTTTGCTCGGCCGCATTGTAATTCGCTTGTGCAGATAAATAAGAACTCTCTGCCTGATCAAATTCCGACTGAGATATTACTTTATCATTCAGCAATTGTTTTTCCCTGTCGTAATTTTTCTTTGCCTGGTCAAGGGCGGCTTTTAACCCCGGCAATTGAGCGGAACTGTTAGAAGCCACAGCCTGTTGCTGGTTCAGTTGCGCAGCAGCCTGATCCCTTTGCGTGGTATAAATATCGGCATATATCTTAGCAAGCTCCTGCCCTTTCTTCACACTGTCGCCTTCCTGAACAGTCAGCTCTACTACTTCGCCGGAGATATCGGGGCTGATCTTCACTTCCACCTCAGGATATATCTTCCCGCTGGCTGTCACAATTTCTGTTATGGTGCGCTTGATTACTTTTTCCGAAGAGACTTTTATCCCTTCATCCTTACCAAAAACGCCCGCTTTTTTCAAAACCACCAGTAGTACGATCACTACCACAAGACTTACAATGACCCAGAGCAATTTTTTATTCATAATCAGAGAGGTTATACTTTTTATAATTTTATTCCCATGCCTTTATAGAACTCAAGGACTTTCATTTTGAAAACATAATCGAACTGGTCATACAGCAAATCTGACTGAGCCTTAAAGAAATTGTTTTGGTTGGTGAGCAAATCAATGGTATTCAACAAACCTACGTTGTATCTCTTCTGAGCAAAGTCAAAGCTTTTACGGGTAGCCTCCAACGTTTTTTTCTGGGCTTCAAATTTTTGCAATGCTGCAATTGCGAGATTATATGCCTGATAAATATTTTGCTTTAGAGTGAGATTATCTGACTGTTGCTGCAGTTCAAAATTTTTGTAATTCCATTTGGATCGCTCATAATTTACCCGTAGTGTACCGCCATTTAAAATCGGAACATTAACACCCAGGCTGATTGATTGCCTGAAGTTCTGGTTCAATTGATTAAAATAGGACACTTTTGATGCCACCAATTGTGAATTTGTACCAGATAAAAATACTGAATCATTGGTACCCTTTACTGTACCCGTGTATTGAGTAAACGGGTATGGAACCTGATTATAATTATAGGTTTGATTTGTGTAGGTTGTATAAAACTGTCCTCCCAGCGAAAAAGTTGGCAACATCGCAGCCTTATTAGCTGCAATATATTTGGAAGCCGATTTGAGTTGAAGCGCATCTGCTTTTTGCTGTGGCTGATTTTCTAATGCCAGCTTATAAACGAACCCGGGTTCCAGGTCAACGATATTTTCAATTGGAATGTGTTCAACTTTTGGAGTATCTATAATGAATGGCACCGCAGCATCAAGGCTCATATAGGCTTTTAATGTAAGTATTGCCTGGCTCACATTGGATACGGCAGTCACATAAGCCGAACTATCCTGCGCCAGTTGCGATTCGATTTCTGCAGCATTTAGTTCAGGCAACGACCCTGCTGTTACCTGTTTACGCGTGATATCCAACTGTGATTGAGATAATTTAACCTGAAGACCTGCGGCGTTTTGAAGCTGTATGGTCAGCAGCGCCTGAAGATAGGCATTTGCCACATTCAGGGAAATATCGTTCCTCAGTTTATCCGTTGCTGCATTTGCTGCATCATAGGCAAATTTGCTGCCTGCAATATTATTTTTGATACTATTGAAATTATAAAAATTCACGTTGGTCTGGAGAAAATATTGGTTTGACCACAATCCGGTTGTGATTACAGCAAAGGTAACGGGATCCTGAGCCTGCCCGGAGCTGTATCCCACATTGGCTCCAAAACCAACCACTGGTATCTGAGACAGTTTATATTGCTTTAATGTGAGCTCTGCAAGCCTTGCCTGCACATCCGTTTGCTTAACCGAAATATTATTAGCGACCGCATATTCCACACACCTTTTCAGGTCCCATTTGTCCTGCGCCTTGAGGGCAAATTGTGCTAAGCAGATTAGTTGTAAGAAAATAAGTTTTTTCATGGTTAGGAGCAAATTTAATTTACTTATTCAGTCAGCAATTGGATTTGTGATAAGTGGCTTGATAAAAAAATTTTGCTAATGTAACGAATCGTCCTGCATGTAGAACAACAAAATGGTTAAAGTTATCCGTTTTTATAATGACACGGAAAAAGCACTGCCCAGGTCTGCAATCAGATAGTCTGCATCTTCCAGGCCTATATAGAGGCGTAGCATCCGGTGCTCTTTGTTCGACGGGTCAAATTCACCATCGTTTATGGATGCGCACTTAGGCAAAATCAAAGACTCATGGCCGCCCCAGCTAACGGCCATCATGATGTGCTGAAATGATTCACAAAAATGCACTACCTGCTGCCGGGTTTGTGCACGCACAAAGAAGCTTATCAGACCGCTTGCGCCTTTCATCTGCTTTTTCGCCAATTCGTACTGGGGAAAAGACTCATCAAAGGGGAACAAAATACTTTCTACTTTGCTGTGCAGTTTCAGGTAACGGGCAACTGTACCCGTAGTCCTTGCTATCCGTTCCAATCTTGCCTGTAATGTCCTCAATCCGCGGATCAGCAGCCAGGCATTAAAAGGCTGAATGCCGCTTCCGATATTCAAATATTCGCTGTCAAAAATGTTTTTGATCATTTCTTTTTTGCCGCTGAGCACGCCTCCGAGCGTATCACTATGCCCACTGATATATTTAGTGGCCGTTTGCATGGCCAGATCAATCCCGAATTCTATTGGCTTCTGAAATAACGGTGAACAGTAGCTGTTATCGATGATGGTAACAATGCCCTCTGATTTTGCAAGCTCTGCAACCGCTTTCAAGTCCTGCAGTTTATAATCCCAGGAATTCGGCGACTCCAAATAAATCAACTTTGTGTTTGGAAGGATAGCCCGCTCGAAATTTTCAATCTGTGTGCCATCAATATAAGTTGTGGTAACACCAAACCGTGGCAGCACCACATCAAACATCCGTTGCGCCCAGGTATATGGTTTTTCTACAGAAACAATATGATCGCCGGATTTTACATTCGCTAATACAGCAGCAAAAATGGCGGCTGCCCCACTATTGAATACCAGGCAATCTTCCGCTCCATCCAGCGCAGCAAGTTTTTTTCTTAAAATATCAACCGTTGGATTGATACCCCGGCTATATAAATAACCACTGTATTCATCTTCAAATAACTTCTGTAGTTCATCTACTTTATTGACCCGGAAATTGCTGGTCTGGATAATTGGCGGCGCGATGGCGTTGAAATAATTTTCACGATCCTCACCCAGTTCATTCAATATAAAGGAAAGCTCATCCATCATTGATTATTTTTTAAAGGAGCTCTTTGTTTCGCAGTAATAAAATAAATGACCATGAATGCAGCCAGTACTATGATGCCGGTCAATGCAGTCATGGGCTGGTCGATTGCAATGCTAACGCCTACAAAGACATATGCGCAAATAAATATTACAGGAAGCAAAGGATATAATTTCATAGAATAAATACCTGTATTGTCCAGATTCTTTGTCTTTCTGCGCAGCATAAATATAGAGCCTGCAGAGGTTGCCATCCCAAAGCAATCCAGAAAAATGGTGAAGCTGAGTATCTTATCAAATGTATTTGCGAAAAAAAGTATCACGATACATGTGATGGCAAATACTGTCAATGACATGGTAAGCACACCCTTTTTTTCCGATTTCTTTCTGAAAAATCCGGGAAGAACACCATCTTCGCTCATGGCGCACATGACGCGGGGATTGCTCATAAGCAATGCATTTACATAAGCAAGCACAGACAAAAATAACAAACCGGAAAAAATATTGCCTCCTGTTTCCCCGAATAATTTCGAGGCCACTACTTTAGCTATTTCATTTTTTGCTTTGAGGTCATCGAATCCCAAAACTTTATAATAAGACAGGTTCACCAACAGGTATAAAGAAATGATGATGGCTATGCCCAGAAAAATACCGCGGGGTATGTTCTTTGAGGGCTTGTCAACTTCGCTGCCAAAGTTGATGGTCTGCTGATAGCCGCCATAGGTAAACGAAACGGCAATCAGTGCTACCCCAAATGCTTTGGCATATCCTGCCCAATTAGCCGGGTGCACGATGGTCGTTGCGTTGCCTATGTGATGGGTTGATGGCACGAATAAGGCTACGATCAGCATCAATATCATACTGATCTTAATGACCATCAGAACGTTTTGCGTCTTTGCGCTCATCCGAAGCCCGCGCAAATTGATAAAATAAAAGAAAATAATGGCGGACATGGCGATGAGCGCTTTTACAAAATCGGCTACCGGGTGATCGAACAGCACCTGGCTAAAATAACCAGCACCAATAATAGCCACGCCGCTCAATGATGCAGCATTGGAAATAAGTATGATGCAGTTGATAGAAAATGCGATGGATGGATGATATGCATAAGAGAATATGCGATAGTAGCCGCCCATGACCGGGTAACGCGAACCTATTTCAGCATAGGTAAGCGCTCCGCACAAGGCAACCAAGCCGCCGACAACCCATGCAGTAAAAAAGATAGCCGGGTCGTTGGCTGCTTTAGCAGATGTGGAAGCCGTTCTGAAAATGCCCATGCCTATGACAAGCCCTACCACAATCATGGTAAAATCGAAGAGGTTCAGTTTTGGTTGTTTGATCATAAAATGACAGCGGTAAATGCTTTTAGATTGATGCGGTCAAGATAACGAAATATTCTTTACTAACTTCGCGAGAGGAACATCAGACCAAAATCTAACTTTCATGAAGCGACCTGTGTTGTTACTTATCTATTTGTGCTATTTCTCACCGTTGTTTTCTCAAACAGCGGATTCCACTTTTATAAAAGATACCCTGTTATCGAAAACCCTCAACGAAGTAACGGTAAAAGCGTATGAGCATAACCGTAAACTGGTGGAAGTGGCTGCGCCGGTGAGCCTTGTAAGCAACGTAGATCTGAACCGGTTCAGCAATATCAGCATTTTGCCTGCATTGAACGACAACCCCGGGATCAGGATGGAAGAACGATCTCCGGGATCCTACAGGCTCAACATAAGGGGCTCGTCCCTCAGATCTGAATTCGGTGTGAGAGATGTGAAAATCTATTTCAATGAAATACCGCTTACAGATCCCAGCGGCAACACCTACCTGAACCAACTCAGTTTTTATAATTTTCAATCCGTTGAAATTATCAAGGGGCCTGCCGGATCCCTTTATGGAGCAGGCATCGGGGGCGCTATGCTTATCAACAGCATTCCTTTGAACTGGCAAAAAGGAATTGACCTGAATTATTCCTATGGCAGTTTTGCAACCAATAATATCAATGCCAATATCCGCGCCGGCGATGAAGACCATAAAAATATTTTCAACTATTCACATCAGGAGAGCGATGGTTATCGCCAGCAATCGCAAATGCGCCGTGATATTGCTTCCTGGGAGAACGAATTGAAGGTAAATGAAAAGCAAACGATACATGCGTATATGCTTTACAGTGATCTCTTTTACCAAACACCCGGCGGCCTGACGGCCACCGAGTATCACGCAAACCCTCAACAGGCAAGGCCTCCTTCAGGCCCCAATGCCGGCGCCGTGGAAAACAAGGCAGCCATCTACCAAAAAACATTCGTCGCCGGATTCAGCAATGAATATGATTTCAACAGCAACTGGAAAAACACGACGGCTGTTTACGGAGCTTATACCAACTTCGTGAATCCCGGCATCCGCGTTTACGAAATCAGGAATGAGCCGCATTTCGGAGGGCGCAGTGTTTTTCAATATAAAAAACAAATCAATGAGACCACCCTGCAAATCAATTTCGGTACGGAAGCACAAAAAGGTTTTTTCGGTACGAAAGATTATGCAAATAATTTGGGAGCCATCGACACGCTGCAAACTGATAATGCAGCGAATATCTGGCAGTATATGATATTCGGGCAGGCAGATCTTAAGTTGCCGCATGGCTGGATCATCACCGCTGGTGCGAGCTATAACAAATCATCTATCCAGAACACAGAACTTTCCAATGTGCCGCCGATATTGCAAACACAGACTTTTGAAAATAAAATACCTCCGCGACTGGCTATCCTGAAAAAGATCGCTCAAACTGTTTCCGTTTATGGAAGCATTGCCAGAGGTTTTTCCACACCCACTACGGCTGAGCTTACCAATACAAATGGTTCCTTCAATACCAGCCTGCAGCCCGAGGACGGGACTGACTATGAACTTGGCCTGCGCGGAAACTTGTTCCACAACAAGCTGTATTTTGACCTGAACGTTTTTTTCTTTGACCTGCATAATACCATTGTAGAGCGGATTGACTCCGGCGGCATCTTTTACTATGTAAATGCAGGCGCCACAAGGCAAAACGGTATCGAAACGCACCTCTCTTATATTATCACTGACCACCCAAACCAATTTATCAGTTACGCGAAAATATGGATCAGCCATGCTTACGATGATTTTCATTATGTAGATTTCAAGCAACTGAGCGCTGATTATTCCGGCAACTATATGCCCGGTGTTGCAAAGCATATTATTGTCACAGGCATTGATGCAAATACAAAAATCGGTTTGTACACAAACGTCACTTATACCTATACGGATAAAATCTGGCTCAATGATGCCAACACTTCTTACGCCGGCTCTTATAATTTGCTTGGCGCAAGAGTCGGGTACAGAAAAATATTACCAAAAAGGTTTAAGCTGGAAATTTTTGCAGGCGCCGATAATATCTTCAATACCAAATACAGTTTGGGAAATGATATCAACGCGGCTGCGGGCCGCTATTATAATGCAGCGCCGGGTGTGAATTATTTTGCAGGGGTTGCAATTGGGAATTTTTTTAAGCGAGCGTGATGGATGTGTTCGATGGCCGACTGTTGATAAATTCAGACTGATAAATTGCGCAACCCATGTGAACAACTTCTTTTTTTCGTTCCCGCAACTCAATTACTTTTGTTCAGATTTTGGTTCACGCAATGGCGTGATTAAAAGGGAAGTCAGGTGAAAATCCGGCGCTATCCCCGTAGCTGTAAGCTCTTTTTGTTTGTGGTTTGTAGTTTATAGTTTGTAGTTCTGAGTTTCGAAGCTCACTCGCGAATCCAGCAGTAAAAACAACAAACAATAAACCACAAACAACAAACAACACTGTTCAATCTTCATACCACTGTTCCGCTTGCGGCGGGATGGGAAGGTGTTGAACACAGAGCAAGCCAGAAGACCTGCCACGATCATTACCACATTCACAAAGCTTTCGGGTGAAAGGCATGGAATGTAAAATGACCTCGCTTTGGCAGGCAGTTTATATTTCAACTTTATTTTTTTCCGAAGGCTCATTCATTAACTTGTTTTCTCATAAAAGAAAACAAAAAATCATTACGAATGAGCAAGAAACATTTTCTCATCATCGCCGCTTTATCGGCAGGCAATTATGTGTCAGCACAAAAAGACAGCGCCTCCAAACAATTAGATCCGGTTGTAGTGACCGCTACCAAATTCCCTGTCAAACAAAGCCAGACCGGGAAAGTGATTATCGTGATTGACAAAGCGGAGCTTGACAAAAACATTGGCAATAACCTGGGACAACTATTGAGCGAACAAGCCGGATTAACTATTAACGGCTCATTGAACAACCTTGGCACCAATCAAACGATTTATATGCGTGGCGCCGGTTCAGGCAGGACTTTGATCACTATTGACGGCGTTCCGGTCAATGATCCCTCGACCATTGATAATACTTTTGACATCAATCTCATCCCCCTTGAGCATATTGAGCAGATAGAAATCTGCAAAGGCGCTCAATCCACTTTGTACGGCTCGGATGCAATAGCCGGCGTGATCAATATCATCACGTCAAAATCTTCCACCGGCAAGGCATTGAATGCAAGCGCTTCTTTTGCCGGAGGCAATTATGGCACCTACCAGGGCAATGCGCAGGTGTATGGAAAGCTTGCAAAACAAATTGTCTATAATATCCGTTACGCAAGAATAAGCACGGATGGCTTTTCCAGCGCATATGACAGCAGTGGCAAAAACAGTTTTCATCACGACGGCTATCACGAAGATGTGATCACTTCCAACATTGCATGGAACGCAACGGAACATTTTACCATCAAAAGTTTTTTTCAATACGGCCAGAACAAAGCAGACCTTGCCCAAAGTGCCTTCACGGACGCAACGAACTACACCAGCCCCAATAAGAACCTGATGATCGGCGGGGGCTTTGATTACAAACTTACAGCTACTACCATCCGAGGAAACTATCTGTACAACACATCATCCAGGCTTTTGCTTGAAGACAGCGTCAATAACCAGACTTATTTACGCGATGATTATTTTGGCAAAACACAATTTGCCGAGATTTACGCCAACACAGATTTAGGATATGGGTTCACGTTACTCAATGGTGCTGATTACAGAAATGCATCTATGAATGAGAACGGGATTTCCGGCACTTATAAGTTTGGCTTTGCTGATACTTCGGTAAGCCAGACATCTATGTACAGCTCCTTATTTTATTCCGGCAAATCAGGATTCCATGCCGAGCTTGGAGGAAGGCTGAACACACATTCAAGATATGGCAGCAACTATACTTATACTTTCAACCCTTCTTTTATCATCAATCAGAACTGGAAAGCATATGCCAGTGTGGCAAGTGGTTTCAAGGCACCCTCGCTTTATCAGTTGTACGACAGTTATAGTGGCAATCCGAAACTGAACCCGGAAACATCCGTGAATTATGAAGCAGGGCTTCAATTCAGCAATCAGGCAATCAACAGCCGCGTTACTTTCTTCAACAGAAAAATCAATAACGGGCTTGATTTTAATTATTTCACCTATGTATATTTCAACTATGATGCAGAAAAAGACAATGGCATTGAATGGGAAAATAAGATCCATATCACTGAGAAGATTTCACTGACCGCCAATTACACCTGGTTGAAAGCAAAGGAAGAATCGCAAAGCCGCATTACTTATAATGACACCACTTATAACTATGCCTTAAGAAGGCCTGAGCATACCGTGAATGTGACGCTCGGTGTTGCGCCTATGAAGCGCATATACGTCAGCGTGAGCGGTCATTATGAAAGCAGGCGCTACGACATCGGAGGGTATGACGCTAATTACAACCCGCTTCCGGATGCAGTTTTGAATTCTTTTTTTATTGTGAACGCGTATGCAGAATATAAGGCGACAGATAGGTGGAAGTTCTTTATTGAGGGCAAAAATATCTTTGATAAAAAGTTCTTCACTATCTACGGATATAACTCTATCCCCGCTATGTTCCTCGCTGGCGCTACCATTAAATTATAGCTATGTGCCTTCATGAAACAAAAACCTGTTGCCGCTGTGATGAAACTTTTGAATGCAAGCCGGGCAATATCAGCCAATGCCATTGCTTTGAGACCGCATTGACGATGGAAGAAAGGATTTATATAGAACAACGGTTTGAAGATTGCCTCTGCAACAGATGCCTCTGCGAAATGAAAAAGGAGTATGCGTTGTTCCTGGATAGATTTGTTTTTGATAGGCGATGAAGCCTCATTAATCCAATTGCTTCACGCAAACCTGCCTGCGGTGGTCAGGGAGTGCAAAGAAATAAAGGATTTGATTCGACTATTCCGAAGGTATAAATGGTATTAATTATTTACGAAACCGCTTACGCAAGATTTCATGGAATTATCTTTGCAAAAACGCCTGCTATGGATTTTAACTGGAAAGAACTGATCACTGTGACCTTCACGCTGTTTGCTGTGATTGATGTGCTGGGATCCATTCCCATGCTGGTTTCGCTGAAAGCAAAGATGGGCTCGCTGAATGAACTGAAAGCCACGCTGATCTCAGGCGGGCTGATGATACTGTTTTTGTTTGCGGGCAGAAAATTTTTAGAGATGCTGGGCGTGGATGTGCATTCGTTTGCTGTCGGCGGGTCTATCGTCATATTTATACTGGGGCTTGAAATGGTGCTGGGCATTGAGTTTTTCAAAAGCGATAAAAATGCGAAAGCAAGCATTGCAGTGCCGATCGCTTTCCCGCTGATCGCGGGATCAGGAACGCTCACTACCATCATGTCGCTCAAGGCAAATTATGATGAAACCGTGATACTGATTGCTATACTTATTAACCTGGTGATTGTCTACATCGTGCTGCGTTCGCTGAACCTGATAGAAAGATTGCTGGGTCCTGCGGGCATGATTGCTGTGAGAAAGTTTTTTGGCGTAATATTGCTGGCCATTGCCGTGAAGATATTCACGGGGAATGTGAGGGGTTTGATAAAGTAGATTCGAGTTTATAGTTTTGAGTTTCCAGTTTTGAAATTCTAAATTTCATCATGAATCTCAAAGCTTAAGAACTGTAAACTGAAAACTCACAACTGTAAACTGTACTGGTCCCGTAGTTCAATGGATAGAATAGAAGTTTCCTAAACTTTTGATACAGGTTCGATTCCTGTCGGGACTACCAAATCTTCCGCTCTTTTCTTCTTGTTTCTTTCAAATTCAGCGGCAATGCTGGTTTGGCCTATATTACAGAAGAAGCCAAATGAATCAAAAAGCACCAAAAAGAAGAAAATGTTTAAACCATGTTTAACCCAAAAGTAGTATCCTAGGAATCACAGACCCACGAATATGAAAGAATTAAGATTAAACCTGTGCTCTTTTCAAGCAAAATCTACGCTGATGGAACACACCCAATTCAAATACCGATAACAGGCAACAGGAAGGTGCAATATAAAGTTTGGGGGTATGCCTGCTTATTTTGGGCTTATTTGGGTGGTGCAAGAAATGTTGCGAATACACCGGCAGAAACATAGCTTCCAGAAACAGGTTTCAATGCCGCTCAATGAATCACTTTTCCTACATACACGGCAACAAGCCTGTAGTTTTCAATATGTGCTTTCTCCCATTCTCCCACGCCGGGTGGAAGTCTGAAAAGTAGATTATCCGATAACTATACTGTTTACATCAATAGCTTTTACGTCAGGGAAAATCAATTCCCAAATTTTGTATCTTGAATAATGAACAGGCTACTGCTGACCTTTATGCTCCTTTTTGTTTTTGCCAAACTGTTTGCACAGGACGCCGATTTTTTTCAACCCGATTCCATAAAAAAAGAAATAACTGCACTAAAAATTTCAGGCTTCATTCATGTGGACGGCATACTTAATGAACCCGAATGGAAGCTTGCAAAGACATCTCCCCGGTTCATCCAGGTTGAGCCCTACCAGGGAAAAGCGCCCGGCTTTGAGACCGAAGTGAAGGTGCTTTACAATCATCAGTACCTGTATGTAGGCATTTTTGCCCGTGATTCTTTAGGCAAGAAAGCAATAAGGGCCACGGATTTCATGCGCGATTTTGATTATACAAGACACGACCTCATAGCGCTTTCATTCGACGGCTTCAATGATAAAAGAAACGCCATGTCTTTTGCGACGAATGCCTACGGGGTGCAACGGGACCTGTTGTCCTTCGATGACCTTTATTACGATATCGACTGGGATGGACTGTGGCGGGTGCGCACGTCAAGAACGGATTCGGGTTGGGTGGCAGAAATAGCGATTCCCTGGCAAACCTTGCGCTATCCTAAAACCCGGGACTCTATTCAAAACTGGGGCTTCAATGTTTACCGGAACAGGCGGCTCACTAACGAGATCACTGCATTTTCCGCCTTTCCAAGGGTGTTCAGTTCACTGCGCATGGACTATGCAGGTGTACTGAAAAACCTCCAGCCCCCGCCGCCTAAGACCAATATCCGGTTTCAGCCTTATTTTTTGGGTTCTTATGATCACTACAAAAATTTCGACTCGTCTTACAAACCTCAGGCGACCAATGCTAAATTCGGGGGCGATCTGAAATGGGCGATCAACCCCAATGCAGTGCTGGATGTAACTGCCAATACAGATTTTGCGCAGGCAGATGCCGATATACAGGTGAACAATATAACGAGGTTCTCCGTTTTCTTTCCTGAAAAAAGGCAATTTTTTTTAGAAAACGCTTCGCTGTTCGGAGTAGGTATAGGGCCAGCCCCTGATTACTCTGGAGGCAGCATGCACATTCAACCTTTCTTTAGCAGGACTATAGGTTTGGACTCAAGTGGCAACCCACTCCCCATCGTTGGCGGTGGGAGATTTGTTTATCGCTCATCAAAAATTAATTATGGCGCCATCGTGATGCGGCAAGCCGATTCGGGCAGCATCCCTGCTACAAATTTCTTTGTGGGCAGGGTATCTGAAAACTTTGGAAAACAAAACCGAATTGGGGCATTGGTGAGCTTAAAAAACAGCCCGGCCGGATCAAATATAGAAAGCACCATCGATGGCTTTTTCCGTCTCGGAGAAAACCATTCACTCAATACTATTTTTACGCAGTCCATTTCAACCAAAACCAATAAAATGGGCTCTGCCGGCTTTGCTCAATACTATTATTCAACGCTGCATTATAAACTATGGTGGACCGAATCTGTTGTTACCAAAGATTTTGACCCGCAAATGGGTTTTGTTTCGCGAACCGATGTAATTGGCACCACGCCTGGCTTCAACTACTATTACCGGGGCAAATTACTTCCTTTCAAAAAAATATTAAGGGCACTGGAACCGGGCATTTTTCCTGAATTTTATCACCAAGCTTCTACCGGTAAGTTTATTGAACGCGATCTGCCCATCTGGATCCCCTGGTTTAATTTTCAGAGCGGAGCGTTCTTCGGATATGGCATCACTCCAACTTTCCAACTGCTGACAGACACTTTTCAGCCTTTAGGAGTAACGATCAACCCAGGTACCTATTATTATACCAGGCAAAACATCTGGATGGGCAGCGATCCTTCAAAACTCATCAACGCCGCTTTGAACTACGCTTGGGGAACATATTTTAATGGTTATCTTATTTCGTCTGACTGGAAATTGCAATTTGCGCCCATTCCGCATATTTCTATAACCGGCGAGTTTAACCGCAACCATTTTGAAAATGTGGGCCAGCCAAAAACCAATTCAAAAGTGGACCTGTACATAATCCAGGGCAGGCTTGCATTGAATCCCCGGCTGCAATTGGTTGGCATTTATCAGAAAAACTCAATTAATAGCGCGCAAAACTATAATATCCGCTTCTCATGGGAATACCAGCCGCTTTCATTCCTATACCTGATATATAACCATGGCAACGTGGCGAATCTGCTTCAATTAAGACAAAGCGAAGACCACGTGATTGCCAAGATCAGCTACCTGAAACAACTTTAAAAGAAATTCGGCAGCAAGCGGTGCGGAAACAACAAACAGGCAATTCAGGCGCCTCTACTTTCAGTAATGACGGAATTGACAGAATTATTTTTGACCATTTCTTGCTAGCTTCATCTTCAGTAATTTTAATCGGCTGGGGTGTCGGGTGAATATAAAATACCAGCATAGCAGCAATCCGTCAATGTTACCTGGCATACTTTGGCGGCACTATATACTTTCAAGGGAAAAGCACAAAATAGTATGACAATAGAACAACTCACCAACGAATTTGAACTGGCAAGACCTCAACTAAAATCTTATATTTTAAGAATTACAGCAAGTATTGAAGACACCGAAGACATTGTTCAAGACAGCTTTATTAAAGCATCACAAAAAATTGACAGATTTCGTGGCGACTCTTCTATCAAGACATGGATTTTTACGATTGCCTCTAATTTGGCAAAAGACAATTTGAGAGCTAAAAAAAGGTGGACAGAAAACGTAAACGATATCTGCAGATCAAAAGCATTAACTGATCCAAATTACTTTCCAGAACTCATGCAAATTCAACACACATCACCACATGGACAGTTTGAAGTAAAGGAACATATCACTTTTTGCCTGGCTTGCATTTCAAAATCATTGCCACTTGAGCAACAAATTTGTATTCTACTAAAAGAGGTTCACGAATTTAAAGTATCGGAAATTGCTCAAATTCTTGACACCAGCGAAGCCATGGCAAAATACTATTTGCATGAGGGCAGAGCTAAAATGATAAGCATCTTTGACGGACGTTGTGCATTAATAAATAAAGAAGGTGCTTGCCACCAATGTTCTGAGCTCAACGGGATTTTTAACCCAAAACAAAACTTTGAAACAGAAAAAAATAAAATTGAAATGGCAAAAGTGTCTGATAAAGGCGACAAAGAGCACCTGTTAGACTTGCGGCTTCAAATAGTGAGAGAAACTGACCCTTTTTCTTCCAATGGTTCAGAGCTTCAACTGCATCATTTAGAATACAACAGAAGGGCAATGGAAAACTATCCAGAAAAAAATTAAGAACAACCTATCGTTTTTTTTACCTCAATCGTCAAAAGCTATGTAAATAAAAATATAGCAAAATGACAAGCCTCACATCGAACGGCAAAGCTCTCACCATAAAAAAGACTTTCAGCAGGGAGACGGCTGTCAGCATTGACATTCAGGCAGACAAAAGCATCATTTGGGCTTTGCTCATTAATGCGTCTGATTACCCAAGATGGAACTCAACCGTAATATCGATAGAAGGAATTATTACCAAAGGAGGGAAAATCCAATTAAAATCTACTCTTGACCCCAAAAGAGTTTTCAAACTTTTGGTAAAGGAATTTGATGCCGACAACAAATTAGTTTGGGGAGACACTATGGGCAAAAGAGTTTACACACTTTTATCCGTTGGCAACGGGCTAACAAATTTCACAATGAATGAAAAAATTGGCGGTCCTATTTTCCCTTTGTTCGCTAAAATGATACCACCCTTTGACAAATCATTTGAACAATTTGCAAGCGACCTAAAAAAGGAAGCAGAAACTATAGGCAACGCCAAATAATTCAACTATTCTAAAATCAAAAAATGAAAATAGTTAAAGTTACCTATACGACTAAGGCTGACTTCTCAGAACAAAATCAGCAAAACATAAAAGAGGTAATGTCGGATTTAACCAATCTGAAACATCAGGGTATCAACTACAATGCTTGCTTAGCCGCCGACAATAAAACATTTATCCACACGGCTTTTTTTAACTCAGACGAAGACCAAAAAATTTTAAACGATCTGCCCTCTTTCAAAATATTTCAGGAGCAACTAAAAGCAAGCGGGCCTGAGGTCCCGCCCAAACAAGAACTGCTTCGTTTAATAGGCTCATCAACAAATATTTTCAACTGAAATTAAGCTCCCATGAAACATACATCAAACCTAAAAGCACTTAAGATATTTCTTACTATTTATGGCATTGTCTCTATAATGCTTTTCGGCACACTGTTTTTACTTACCTCAATTGATGCGCCGATTATTCAGGAAGGCGGGGCGCTAAGATTTTTACGGTGGGATATACTTTCTAAACATGTAGAGCTGATGATTGAAATCGTTTATCTGGTATGGGGAATTTTTATGCTCATTGCCGCCCGCAAACCATTATCCAATCTTTCTTTTCTCAATTTTACCCTTTGGGCAAACCTCGCGCACGGAATACTAATGATCCCTCAGGCAATGATGGCAGGAATGATGTATAAAATGTACACTGATATTGCTTATTGCTTGTTGCTGGCTATCGGGCTTTGGATTTGGACACCCAGCGGGGAAGAGGTAATAGAACAGCAAACAGCTTAGCATGCCGAATAGAAATACAAATGGGATAATTGTTATCGTTTTTATGCTTTTTGTTGACCTGTTCATTTATCAATATCAAAAAGCAAATTCAACCAAAGGCATTATACCCTGTTACCCACCTGGCAAAGTATTTCCTCAAAAGGGTGTATCCAACACAATAAAATATTTGTAGTCTTTAAAATAAATTATCATGAAAAATAAAATTGGGGCAAAAGAAAAACCAATGGTATTAAAAACACCCCCATGGACAAGTGAGTACACAATGCATGTTGACCAAAAAGATGGGAAAGATGTATTGGTATGTACGGTCGGTAAAACGGTTTTACTTTATAACATTGACTGTTTAGACGACTTACATAAAATGCTAAAAAAGCACGGTGACTGGATGGAGCTTGGTAGTGCAGATGAACAAAAACCAGCTAAAGAAGGGACTGTCGAGGCTTGGGCTCGTTCTGAAAAAAACCCGGCTGGCGGTTGGTACGGACTTAAAAAAGGGCTCCGCGGAAGGTTTGCCATGTATATACCTCCCCTAATGGAAGCACTCGGGCTTGCCGAGGTAACTCATGATGCTAAAGGCAACAAGATGAGAGCTAAATAAGCCGCAGCTAACATAGTTGCTTGCCGCTATGCTCATGGATGGAAGATCAATCAGTATTTTGCACACCCTTCAGCTAATATCAAGCTAAGTTCTTCTCACAATTGCCAAGCCTTTTTTCTAATATACCTTTGCGCCATTGAACAATTAATAAAATAAAATTATGAGCAGGAGCAAAATCGCATTGGTTACTGGAGGCAGTCGTGGTTTAGGAAAAGACATGGCTTTAAGCCTTGCCAAAAAAGGCATTGATATAGTGATCACATACAACAGCAATCAAGTGGCAGCAGACAATGTTGTAACGGATATAAAAGCAATCGGGCAAAATGCGGCTGCTTTTCAGTTGGATGCAGGCGACGTAAAATCGTTTGATGATTTTTTTAAACGAGTGACAGAACATTTAAAAGAGCAGACAAGCAGCACGAACTTTGATTTCCTTATCAATAATGCAGGAACAGCGCTTTATGCCCCTTTTGCCGACACCACCGAAGAACAGTTTGATACAGCCTTGAACATTCATTATAAAGGTGTATTTTTTCTTACACAAAAAGCCTTGCCGTTCATAAATAATGGCGGACGCATAGTCAACATCTCATCGGGGCTTGCGCGTTTTTCGTTCCCAGGCTCTTCGGCCTACGGTTCTATGAAAGGTGCTATTGAAGTGCTTACAAGATACCTTGCAAAAGAGTTGGGGTCACGTGGCATTGCTGCAAATGTTGTTGCGCCCGGAGCTATTGAGACAGATTTTGGAGGTGGGCGAACAAGAGATAATAAAGAAATAAATGCCCACATTGCAAGCATCACAGCTTTAGGGCGTGTTGGGTTACCTCACGATATTGGCGGTGTAGTTGCATTTTTATGCACGGAAGATGCAAAATGGATTAATGGGCAAAGAATTGAAATTTCAGGGGGAATGTCGTTATAAATTGACTTCGTTCTATAATAAGAGTTCGGTAATAGTAAAGCTGTTACTGAATTTTTGCGTTTGACCACAACTGCCTATTACAATTGCATCCTAAGTATATAGGCATTGGAGAGGGTATCTTGAAATAATTATTTCTGTTTATCATTAGCTCATTGGCTGAGCAGACGGAAGGAAATTTCCCCCGCAATGCCTATGTTAGCTCCAGCTATTGACACATTCTTGTTGTGCTGAACGAAATGACTGAAATGTATGGAGATAAGTAACACGAACAAAAGTACTCCAATAGAAATAATAACCCTGTCTAATTTTTTAGTATCAATATACTTACTGCTTAAATCATAAAATTTCAGCCCAAGAAAGCCACCAGCAGTATTTGTAATTACATCTGTTATGTCTGTCGCTCCAATGGCGAAGATAAATTGAATTAATTCAGCGGTAACGCTAAAAGCCAGTATACAAGCCAACTTGGTCAAAAATCTAACTTTTTTAAAATTGACATTCAAAAGCAAGCCAAAAGGCATAAAGACTATACAATTAATTATCATTTCTCCGAAATCAACTCTTCCATTTACCATTGAAGGAGCAGCAAATGGAATCAAGTTGAGGCTTCTATGGTGGTAATTAAGCACTCTCGAAATATTGAATTTTAATTTGAATAACACTAACCAGGCCAGTGTTACCAAATATAAAACCAGCAATCCCCGAGATAATATTTTTCCCATATAATCTCCTCTAATTCCATTTTTACTTAAGTATATGAAATTAAGACAAAAGAAAGCAAAATAGCGAGTTAGGAGAAAATAAGCAACTCAAAAATGAGACCGACTTAAGCGGGCTTTGTATCCCAATTGGAAAAGCGATGAGGGTATCATTTTAAAATGGACATAAGCAGTCCCTAAACAAACAATAACTTCCATGATTCATATGATAAGGTTTAAAAAGGGCCCAGGCTATTCTTGGAATAGGGGGCTTTTATTTTAGTTAATTGTTAAGAAATACTGGACAAAATATTAATAAACTTTTATATGTTTGTCCTCGCTAACTTATGAGAAAGGCCTTATTTATACTTGGTGTGCTATTAGCCATAGGCGGCTATTGCAGCCTTTTCCTCAACTTCATCATCCAGATCGACCCGATCATGTGGCATTGGAAATTTTACACTATACAGTACAACTCAATTCTTGTGATGCTGATCGGCATCTACATAGCTTACAGGAATAGAAAAGTTGGCATAGCAAGGAGAAAGTAAAAATATCCACCGGATTTTTATGATACCTTGCTTTCGCTAAATTTGAAAAACACCACTTATGGATTTGTCCCAAATTCTGGTCCAGATATCTATGCTATCAATACTTTGTTTATTGATAGCCTCATTTTTTCATATCATGGCAATGTACTTTAAACGTTCATTAGAAAAAACTTTGGGTTTAGGTTCTCTGGCAGCCTATTCGGTATAACAAATCTTAGGGAGTTGCGAGCGTCTTTCAATACAATAGAAATAATTGAACCAAAAAAAATGCTGTCAAAACTGATCGCGTCAAAAAAAATTTCTTATGCTTTTGTTGGTTTGGCCATCTTGATTTATGCAGCAACTATTTTGGTAAGACATTGGTTGTTGTAAAATCAAGATTTTTTATTGAAGAAAGTATGAATTATGCAATAAAATAAAGATATCAGTCCGGTTTCTAACGGGCTTTTAGATTTGATATAGACGATAAGCCGCAAGCCTTCACATTAGGGTCGAGGAACTCACTCATACCAAAGCGTAATATAATTGCCAAAGTACTCGTTGGTATCTTCAAACTTATTTTACCTCACTTTCTTCTTCTCAATATCACCGCAGAACTTTTTTTCAGATCTCCCTCGAATCTTACTTCCTCCCGGTCGGAGCCATCTTCAACAATCAGCAAGCCGGTATTCGGTGGAATGGAACCGAGGTTTTCTGCATACATCACCAATTGCAGAGAATCGCCTAAATCGGCTGGTATTCTTATGACCTTTCGATATGCTTGTTCACTAAGGCCCTGTTTAGGAATGACCACTTCATCATTCAATACCACACTTACCGTGTCTCCATCAACGGTACCATTATCATATAAAACCAATGTCAAGCTGTCGGATTTGAAGTAGATGGTACGGAGAACTTCTGTTTTACGTAAAGCAATATCTGCGGCGGCCATATCAGCTTTTCGGTCAACCGGAGCGGCAGGTGCAGAAGTAATCGTATTGAGCGAATAACCATAAGCTTCATTTTTCTTCTTCTCAAAACGTGTCGGTTGCGGCAACGTGAGCGATTTTAAATCTTTTTCCGGAGCTTCCTCCACCAAAGGAGCTTCTTTGCCAACTGTTTTCAGATTCGAATCGGCCGGATTAATATTTGCCCCTTGTATTGTTCCTGAAACAGCAGTGCTTTGAACTTTTGTAAGTGTTGATTCTTTCGCCGGAGCCGCTGCCACAACCAAATTTTCTTTTGTAACTGGTTCAGGATTTGAAAACGAAATGGTCTGTAGCAATTTTAAACTGTCGAGTTTGCCGATCAGTTTTGTCTTAGCCTCGTTATTCTGCTTTTGAAGCGTGATGGTGCCCGAAGACAGGTCCTCGTCTCCCGCCCTCAGGTCGCGAGTTCGTGTGTGGAAAGATCCACTCAAAACCATTACTGCATCAATGGTCCTAATGGATAATTCACAAAATGTTTTTATGCTGCGCGAACGGGTAGCAAAATTATTGTAGATCAGTTTATCGTCCGACATCGTAAAAATGCTATCCTTTTGGATCATTGTCATTTTCTTAACGGCAATTTTTTCAGCACCTTTAAATGTGAAAGAGATCATCGAATAGCCAGTCATATCCTGGTTGATAACCAGTTCAAGTGGCATTTGCACTCCGGAGGTGGCGATCGTTCCCACCCAAATTCCTGAAATATCCTGGGAAAAGAGTTGCAATGGGAGCAAAAACAGTACAATAATAAACTTCATCGTTGTGGAATTGGATTTCTTTTGCTCTTAACGATGATTCAATTTATTAATTGTTTTATGAGAAACGACCCGCATGGGCGTGGCTTTGCGCGTTTAAAAGAGAGAAATAGTTCTTGATAAAAGACCAAAAAGGTTCAGGCTAAGATGAATTCCTGATCTTTTTTGGCGACATCGGTCAGTAATGATTTTGATATTTGCTAACAAAATACTCGGACAGCCACTATAGAAGTCTACACTGCCCATTTAGCCGTACACAAAGAATGAGAATAAATTCGGATCCTAAGCTACCCTTGAAGAATAGCGCCTGATATTTTTAATTTTCTGATCTTTAAAAATAATTTCTTCTTCAAGATCATAATCATCCAGCAGGTCAAGCCAGAATTTTGGGGTAGTCCCTAAATATATTGAAAGCCTCAAAGCAGTATCGGCGGTAATCCTGCGATTGCCTTTTACAATTTCAGAAGACCCTTGTTTGAGGAATCGAAAGATCTTTTGCCAGTTTGTAAGCAGAAATATTCAATGGAATTAAAAACTCTTCTTGCAAAACTTCTCCGGGATGTATATTTTTTAGTTTTTCATTGCGTAAATTTAATGATACTCAGTTATTGCAACCTTTGATGCGTTTCCACCGCCCCATTTAAAAACAATTCTCCATTGGTCATTTATTCTTATAGAATAAAAGTCTTTTACATCTCCTTTCAATTTTTCCAGCTTGTTTGAAGGCGGTATTCTCAGATCAGCAATATTTTGGGAGTTATTAAGCATCCTTAGCTTTCGCCTCTCTATTTCCTGAACCTCATTTTTCAACTTGCTTACCCTGATGCCGTTCCATATTTTCTCTGTTTCTTTTGAGCCGAAAGTTTGAACGAATGTCAACGGGCTTTGAACGAGTGTAGCTGAGCGATAATTCAATGTTCTCCGATGATGATCAGGTGGTAGTGAGGACTGCAAGGCTTGCAGCATTTTTTGTCTGAAGCCGGATTTTCAGAATTACAGGGTTTTCAGAATTGGGTATCATCATTTTGTACATGCTGTAATTCAGAAAATTCTGTAAATGCTGATTCAGACAGTTTGCTCGGTCGGAGGCGATGAGAAACAGCGGCTTGGGGGTAAGCAATGCATGCAGAAATATTCTGAATTAATCATAACTATGAACCAAGTTGAGCATAGAGGTTTCTGCAACAAAAAGATTTCAGCCCAGCTTGCTAAACCAATTTACAATCGTCAATATAAATACTAGAAACTGGTTTAACTTCATGTATAATTCAAACCCTATTTAATTCTTCCATTAATGCTCTCCGTTGCGGATATTGCGCCCTGAAATCTGAAATTATTTTTTCTACACTTTCTCTGCCCCCTAATTTTATCATCCTTCGTAAATATTTGCAAGCAGTCTGGTAATGACTTCTTCCAGTACTGTGGCTCATTTGCGACACGACTGCTAAGGCATAAAGTTTTACCAATTCATCCGAATAATTTTCTGAAAGGTACTTTTCGTAATTTTCGATATAGCTTAATGACGGGTTTTGTTTAATAAGTGCCAGTAATCTGCTCCACCATTCCTCTCTGATGTAAATTTTAGCAATCAAATCAAAATCCAGCCAGCGCTTCTTCAGGGTGATATCTTTAATAATATCTTCTACAAATAAATTCCAGCTTCCAGGCTCTATATTATTTTTCATAAGCTGGTAGTAATCCTGCTCGTGCCTGAAATTATCAATAAAAAGCAAACGGGCATATTCAATAATTTTCTCTTTATCCTTTTGGGCCTCGGCTATTTTCAGCAACCAATCGTACCATTCTTTTGCCAAACCCGGCTTATTTTTCTCATCACTTTTCACGCCATCCTTTGCAATGGAAATCGCCTTTTCATAATTTTTGTTTTTTAAAACTTTTGAAATGGCGTCCCGCCTAAAACTGGGATTGGAAAGATTTTGCCCGATGAATTTGTCTGCCTCTTTTTCTCCTTTCGTTTTCTTTATGATTTTGAATTTTATCCTTTGAACTTCTTCCCTTTCATATTCTGAATGTTGCACTTTATCAAGACAGGCAAGTATCCGTTGAGCTTCCTCCGCATTGCTTATTATTTCAGAGGCAATTTGCAATAGACCTAAATGCCAATTCCAACCTGAATAAATCCGCTTTTCAAAAGCTGAAAGACAATACTCAAAAAAAAGTGTTCTTATTTCTTCCGGCAATTTTTCTTTTGCCATGTCATATAATATCTCAAATGCATAATCGATGTTACCGCCTATATCACCATTGCTGTCATCCGCAAATTGCAAGGCTGCAGTCATTTCTTCCATTACTGCTGTGGTGGCAAAAATTGCACTTTTATAATTTTTATTTTCAGATTGTTTCTGTGCCGTGGCCAATAATTCGCTTACCAATTTTCCAACACCGACGGCCTGATTCCAATAAATAAAACCGTCTCTGCCAGATGCTGTCCGGAGTATTGATTTTACCTGTTTTGCATAAAGCTCTTTCGATTCGTGGGCGTTTTGGTAGGCGAATGAAGAAAGAAACGTATTCCTGAAAGACAGATCAATTTTTGCTTTTTCAAGAATAAACTGCTTTAGTTCATCATGGGTAATTTTTTCAAGCATGTCATTGATCTGTTCGGCAATAGTTTTCTTTTTTACTTTTTTGGCTGCGGCTTTTTCTTTAGCTTTTTGCAGTGGAATGACTTTGGGTTTTAATTCCAGCACATCTTGTTGTAAATAAAACAAAACCGCCGCAACATGTTTGCAAACAGGCCCTATATCGTAAGGGCACGTACAAGTGTATTCTGTAATAATTCCGCTTTTTATTTTTAAATCAACGTGGTAATCTTCCGAACCCGATACGATGGCCTCATAAACACCTTGTGTGATTTCTTCGGGTTCGCCCACATAACCGCTTTTAAAATAAGACAACCCCCGTTTTAAAATGGTTTCCTCAATGTATTGCTCAAATTGATTTAAGGGTATTTTCATCACTTGCTAATTTATACTTCTTCAATCTTCTTCACCAGTCGGATGCCGAAATGAAATACAGCAAGCTGCCTTGGTATAGCCTGTCCTGCGCCTTCTTTTTAATAGAGGTTCGGGCAGCCTTTTTTCTATGCCATCGTGCATTAAAGCCATTCCGTAACGGGCTTGAAGCTTTTTTGGCGGCTAAATTAAGTTTTTAAACTCCGTTGTCACCATTGACAATGCCAAATTGTTAAGATGCCCAACGCCAAGATTCGTTTCTATGAATCGTGATCGCTTTTAATAGATTCAATATCTTTCATGAGGTGAACTGAAATGACATTTTATTTTGAAGATGGTGTGTGCACCCGAATCCTGGCAGCATTTTTTTGTCTATAGCAGGATTTTCAGAATTGGGTTTCATCATCTTTCACATTTTGTAATTCAGAAAATTCTGTAAATGCTGATTCAGACAGTTTGCAACCATAGAGACTTCCGAAGTCTTTCCAGGTATAGCCATCCCCGTTATTTTCTTCTTTAAAAACCTTCTATTCCCTTTTTGTTAAAATAGAAGGTCTTCTTAATTTTGGGGCAACTTTTAACATAACCTGACTATGAACCTAACACCATCTCCCTACCGCCATCTTCTGAGCGACTGGGAACGCGAGGTACTTGAACTCTTAGCTAATGGCGAACCTTACAAGCTCATTGCCGCATCATTGTACATCAGCATCAACACAGTAAAAAAACACATGCAGCACATATTCCCCAAGCTTGGCGTGCAAACGAAGACGGAAGCAGTATGCAAATATTTTGGAAGGGCATATAAAATATGTATGCCTTTCTTGCTTTATGTTTTTTCCGAGTTTGTGGATGTGGCTGAGGTGTTTGCTGATTGTGTTTGAGTGCCGCCAAAGACTCCCCAAGTTTTGAAATCTTCGGAAGTCTTTGAATAAGATAGTTGTTGGCCGGCGAACAACAACAACAAGCATGTTCCCCTATTTTTTCTTGTAAACTAAGAAATGTTGTATCGGCAGAAATTCTTCTTTGTAGGATAATGTAAAACCATTCGCTTCCATCTCCTTGTTCAGTTGAGCTATCGTTGTTTTATGCAGGGGCTTTATGGGTATTGAAGGATCCTCGCCCCGGTATTCGAGCAGAACAATTTTTCCGTCCGGCTTTAAAGCTTTGTACAATGCCGCCAGCATTTCTTTTGGGTAGGCGAGCTCGTGGTACACATCCACCATCAGCGCAAGGTCAGTGCTGTTATCCGGCAGGTTGGGCGAATATTCAGATCCTTTGATGATGGTTACGACTGAATCGCCCAACAGTTTCTTTTTTTGCTGCAGTTGATTGATCATTTCATCCTGGATATCTATCGCATATAGCTTTCCTTCGGGTATTCGTTTGGCGATCCGGAAACTGTAATAGCCAGTGCCCGCGCCAATATCTGCTACCACGCTATTGGTTTGCAAAGGCAGATTGGCAATAGCCAATGAAGTGTTTTCTTCCGTGTTCCGCGTATCTCTTTCCAGCCATTCGCTGCCGGAGGCTCCCATTACAATTGCAATCTCACGGCCCATATAAAACTTACCGGTGCCATCTGCCGAAGCAGGAGCATGTGTATAATCGTCAGCAATTCCTGTCCTGTCATTTATATTTTTTTGTGAAGGATGGCAAGACATGCACGCAAGTGCAAAACCTATGATAACCGGAAAAAGATTTTTTTTCATTTAGTAACTATTTCTTTTGCTCGATAGATGCTTATCGATACTCATCTACGCAATGCAAGGTAGCACCGGATTGAATGTGAGACAAGCGTTGCTTCATCCATCAGCGTATTGGTTCTTTTTCTTTTTGCCCGGCAAATGAAGTTTCGAAAAGTTGTTGATTGGGGACTAAATAATTCTCGCCGCGGGCATCGGCTTATTGTTTTTATTTTCCTTTTGCTCGTGCAAAAAGAAACCTACCTGCGGCGGGCAGGCAAAAAGCACGGCCGAAAACGATGTACATCGTCCCGACTTAGTCGGGATAAACTGTTTTCGGGAAGGAGGTTTGATTGAGCAGTTGTGCGCTGATTGTTGTTGGCACCCCAATGATTTGGGGAGCTGCGATCAATTCTGGTGTTA
>Ga0182030_10001812_pt1 | contig 44600 bp, 51 predicted proteins | sample 812S3MmetaG_FD_121299 | JGI IMG/M metagenome (GOLD analysis project Ga0182030, IMG submission 121299) | Permafrost microbial communities from Stordalen Mire, Sweden - 812S3M metaG (Illumina Assembly) | ecosystem: Environmental > Terrestrial > Soil > Wetlands > Permafrost | place: Sweden...
GCTCGACGAGATCAAGGCGCGCCACGGCAATGTCGTCACCACCCAGATCAATCCGGGCGAGGGCGCGTTCTACGGGCCGAAGTTCGAATACGTGCTGCGCGACGCGATCGGCCGCGACTGGCAGTGCGGCACCACTCAGGTCGATTTCAACCTGCCGGAGCGCTTCGGCGCCTTCTACATCGCCGCCAACAGCGAGAAGACGACGCCGGTGATGATCCACCGCGCGATCTGCGGCTCGATCGAACGCTTCATCGGCATCCTGCTCGAGAACCACGCCGGCCATCTGCCGCTGTGGCTCGCCCCCGTCCAGATCGTCGTCTGCACGATCACCTCGGAGGGCGACGACTACGCGATGGAGCTCATCGCCAGAGCGCGCAAGCTGGGCCTGAGGGTCGAAGCCGACCTGCGCAACGAGAAGATCAGCTACAAGGTGCGCGAGCACTCGCTGGCCAAGGTTCCGGCGCTGCTGGCGATCGGCAAGAAGGAGGCGGCCGAGCGCGCCGTCTCGATTCGCCGCCTCGGCTCGAACGCGCAGGAGACGAAGTCCCTCGACGAGGCGCTCGCCGCCTTCGTCGCCGAGGCGACGCCGCCGGATCTCGCACGGGGCTAGGAGCAGGGCTGTGACGCGGTTGCGCGCCGATGCGGCGCTGCTGACGGCCGCTCTGCTGTGGGGCGTCGCCTTCGTCGCGCAGAGGGTGGCGGAGGGCGTCGTGCCGCCGCTCGGCTTCGTCGCCGCGCGCTTCGCGATTTCGGCGCTGGTGCTGGCGCCGCTGGCGGCCTTCGAGACCTGGCGCGCCCCGGCGCGCTTCGACGCGAAAGCGTGGCGGGTCGCGATCTGGATTTCGCTGACGCTGTTCGTCGGATCGGCGCTGCAGCAGATCGGGCTGGCGACGACGACCGCGACCAGCGGCGGCTTCCTCACCGCATGCTATGTCGTGCTGACGCCGATCGCGGTGTGGCTGCTGACCGGCCGCTTGCCGCGTTCGATCGTCGCCGTCGCCTGCGTTTTGTCGACCGCCGGCGCCTGGCTCCTGGCGAACGGCGGCGGCGCGGCGCAGCCGATGAGCGTCGGCGACGGGCTCATCCTGCTCTCCGACGTCGCCTGGGCGCTCGGCATCGCCTTGACGCCGATGTTCCTCGCCCGGCGGCCGCGGCCGTTCACGCTCGCCTTTCTCGAATACGCCATCTGCGGCGCGCTTGCGACGGGCGCGGCGGCGGCGTTCGAGCCCGTGCGCGCCGGCGATTTTCTCGCCGGGCTGGTTCCGCTGCTCTACGCCGGAATCATCTCCGGCGGCGTCGCCTTCACCATGCAGATCGTCGCGCAGGGTTACACGCCGCCGGCCGAGGCGGCGTTGATTCTCTCGCTCGAAAGCGTGTTCGCCGCGATCGCCGGCGCGATCCTGCTCGCTGAGCGGTTGACTATGGCGGCGACCGCCGGCTGCGCGCTGATCCTCTCCAGTGTGCTGCTGGTCGAACTCGGCGGGCCGTTGCTGGCGCGGCTGAGAGGCGGGGCGCTTCGCCCCCCGGCCTCGGCGCCGCCGACAGCGCAGCCGCGGTTGAGGCTGCCATAGGCGACGCGATCGACCGGGCGGCGTATCCTGCGCCTTGGCGACAAAACTGTCGTAAGCTCGGCGCCGCGGTCTCGATCGGGAGGAGCCGATGAAGACTTCATCGTCGCGCCGGCTGCTCGCCGCCTTCGCGCTCGTTGCGGCGCTCGCCGCCGCCGCCCCGGCCGCGGCGCTCGACATCGACCTCACCCAGACGCTCGCCGCGACGCCGAAGACGGCGCAAGAGATCGCCAAGCTGTGCGAGCGCGCCTGTCTCGGCAACCAGCGCAGGAGTTGGCTCGAATCGGCGGTCGCGCACGCCGACATGGCCGGCTCCTCGGTCACGGTGCTGCTGAAGCTGCGCAGCAAGCATGTGGCGCACGGCCTGACGATTTACGAGGAGACGGCGACGGTCCGCGTCGACGCCGACCTGTCGCTCGCGGGTTGCGGCATAACCAACGTCCGCGCGACCTCGAACAACGATCTCTACCGCGCGCTGCTCAGGGCCTTCGCGCCGCGGATCCGCGACGCCGTTCGTCGCCACGGGCGGTTTTGCTAAGCGGGCGGATGGGTCTGCGGCCGCGCCCGCCGGGCGCTATGAATTCCATGGGTCGAACACAGGCACGCCAAATGGCTCGAAATCCTTGACGTTGCGGGTCGCGAGGGTCAGGCGGCGGATCATCGCGGTGGCCGCAAGAAACCCGTCCATGACATGAAGCGCCAATCCGCGCCGCTTCGCCGAGGCCATGAGATCGCCCCAGGCGCGGGCGATCGGCGGATCGATGTCGACGACGCGGCCGGAAAACCGTTCGGCGAGATCGTTGGCGAGCCACGCCTCGAGCGCCCGCTTGGCTTGGCCGTCGCTCTTCAAGGCGACGCCGTGGCTAAGTTCGGCCAGAGTCGCCACGCTGAGGAACAATCGATCTTCGTCCGCCTGGTGCAGGAAGGCGACGACGCGCGGATCAGGCCGCGGCCTGGTCATTTCCGAAATGACGTTGGTGTCGATCAGGATGTTCACAAATCGAGCGCCCGGGCATCGTCCCGCGAGCGCGAGACGTCGACGTCAGCTTCGCGAAGCGGCGAAGCGAGCAAGAATTCCGCCAGCGATCCGGAGCGGACAGACTTCTTTTGCCACTCTTCCACCGAGACCACGACCGCCGTCGAGACGCCGTTTTTGGTGATGGTTTGCGGTCCCTCGCGGCGAGCCCGTTCGATGACTTCCGATAGTCGGGCCTTGGCGTTGGCGACGGTCCAGTTGGCGCGGATCGTGGGCATGGGCGGCGCTCGGATTGTGGTCTCAATGACCATTATGACTATAATCCACTCTTATAGCGCAGCCTCGTCGGCTTGAGAAGTTGCTTCGAAGCGAGCATGAGTGCGCCCGAAACAATGGGATAGGACAATGGGTTCGAAAAAAGCTGAGGCGCGCGCGCGCCGGACGCGGAGCCGCGGCCGTGGCGCTTAACGCGATCGTTGAAATCGACGCCGGCGCCGGCGTCGTCCGCTTCGGCGCCGATCTACCGCTCAGCGTGATCGCCGGCCCATGCCAACTCGAAAGCCGCGCCCATGCGCTCGAGGTCGCCGCGGCGCTGAAGGAGATCGCGGCGCGGCTGAAGCTCGGTCTGGTGTTCAAGACCTCGTTCGACAAGGCCAATCGCACATCGGGCGCCGGCGCGCGCGGAATCGGCCTTGAGGCGGCGCTGCCGATCTTCGCCGAAATCCGCGAAAGTCTCGGCCTGCCGACGCTGACCGACGTGCACGAGCCCCGCCAATGCGCGCTCGCCGCCGAAGTCGTCGACGTGCTGCAGATCCCCGCTTTCCTGTGCCGCCAGACCGACCTGCTCGTCGCCGCGGCGCTGACCGGGCGCGCCGTCAACGTCAAGAAGGGCCAGTTCCTCGCGCCGTGGGACATGAAGCACGTCGTCGCCAAGATCGCGGCGGCGGGCGGAGAGAATGCGCTGGTCACCGAGCGCGGCGTCAGCTTCGGTTACAACACGCTCGTCTCCGACATGCGCGCGCTGCCGATCCTCGCCCGCGACACCGGCGCGCCGGTGATCTTCGACGCCACCCATTCGGTCCAGCAGCCGGGCGGGCAGGGCGCGTCCTCGGGCGGCCAGCGCGAGTTCGTCGCCGTACTGGCGCGGGCGGCGGTCGCGGTCGGCGTCGCCGGCGTGTTCATCGAGACCCATCCCGACCCCGACTACGCCCCCTCCGACGGCCCCAACATGGTGCCGCTCAGGGACTTCGAGGCGCTGGTCGGCGAGTTGCAAGACTACGACCGACTGACGAAGCGCCGCCGGTCTGTGGAAAAGTCTCAAGAAAGCTGACGATTCCGTCGGGTTAACCGACTATCCTCATGTGGATAATCACGTCGGACGCAACGTCAGCCGCGGCCGCGGTAGGGCGCCACGCCCTGGTCGGGGACCCAGACGCCCTTGGGCAACCGGCCGGTCTGCCAGAACACGTCGATCGGGATGCCGCCGCGCGGATACCAATAGCCGCCGATCCTGAGCCAGCGCGGCTTGAGCAGCGCCGTCAGCTCCTGGCCGATGCGCACCGTGCAATCCTCGTGGAACGCGCCGTGGTTGCGGAAGCTGGCGAGATGCAGCTTCAGCGACTTCGACTCGACGATCCAGCGGTCGGGCACATAGTCGATGACGAGATGGGCGAAGTCCGGCTGGCCGGTGATCGGACAGATCGAGGTGAATTCCGGCGCGGCGAAGCGCACGGCGTAGTCGGTGTCGGCGTGTGGATTGGCGGCGCGCTCAAGCGTCTTGGCGTCGGGCGCGCTCGGAATCTGCGACGGCCGCCCGAGATGGGCGAAGGGCGCGGGTTTGGCGGCTCTGGGCATGGCGCTTCTTAGCGCCTTAGGCGGCTCAGGCAAAGCTTAGGTTCAGATTCCGGTGGCGAAGCGCGCCATGACGACGATGATCAGCACCTGCAGCGTCCCCTGGATCGCCACTACATAGAAATAGCGGCTCATCAGCGCGCCGATCTTCGGTCCGTCGGGGTTGGGCCGGCGCAGCTCGAGATAGACGCGCAGATTGGTCGGCAGCAGGTAGCCGAGTCCCTGGATGGTGAGGATCGTCACGATCGTCAGCGCCGCCACGACCCAATAGAACTGCGGGTAGGGCAGTGCGAGAAACCCGACCCGGCCGGCGAGGAACCAGCCGGTCGTGCCGGTGACGATCGCCAACGTCGGCATGATGAAGAGCGTCTTCGGGACCAACCGGGTGAGGATGGCGCGGCGCGCCTCGAACGGCGCCGCGCGCAGGGTCGGCCCGACGATGAAGCCCATGAACAGGTCGATGCCGGTCCACAGGCCGCCGGTCATCACATGGACGAAGTCGAGCGTCCACAGACTGCCGGCGACAATCGCCGCGGCCATGACGGCGAAAGCCAACGCCACCCAGGCGAAATTCCACAGATTGATAGGCGCGCCCACCAGGGGCGGCGCCAGTTGCGCCGTCGCGTCCATGATCGTTCTCCCTGCTCCTGTCGCCCGCCGTGCGCGTCGCCGCCGCCGGAAGGACGCTTCGACTATAACGCGACGGGCCGCCTTGGCCAGCGCCGGGCCGCGAACGCCGACCTGACGTTGCGCGCCGCCGCCGGCGTCGCTAAACCACGCGCGATCGGAAAATTGACTTGAACACGCCCGTAGATGCTGGCATTCGCGACCGCGCCCTAGCGGCGCTTGAGGAAATCACCGACGCCGCGCGGCGGGCGGGCGAGGTCGCCCTGCGCGATTTCCGCTGGGGCGGAAAGACCAGCGCCCAGGTTCACACCAAATACGGCGGCTCACCGGTCACGACCGCGGATCTGGCGGTTGATCGTTACCTGCGCGAACGGCTCGGCGCCGCCTTTCCTGGCGACGGTTGGCTCTCCGAGGAGACGGCCGACGATCTGTCGCGCCTCGAAATGGCGAACCTTCTCGTCGTCGATCCGATCGACGGCACGCGGGCGTTTCTGACCGGCGATCCGCGCTGGGCGGTGTCGATCGCCTACATCCACGACGGGCGCCCGATCGCCGGCGTCGTTCATGCGCCTGCCCTCGGGCAAACCTACCAGGCCGCGATCGGCTGCGGGGCGAGGCTCGACGGCGCGCCAATCCACGCGACGAGAAGGCCGGCGCTCGAGGGCGCCCTGGTCGGCGGGCCGAGATCGATGGTCGGGGCGCTCGCCAAGGCGGCCCGCATCGAGCTGGCGGCCGCGCCGCGCATTCCTTCGTTGGCGCTCCGCCTGGTGCGGGTCGCCGACGGCGGGCTGGACGTCGGCCTCGCTTCGGCCAGCGCCAACGACTGGGACGTCGCCGGCGCCGACATCATCTTGAGCGAAGCGGGCGCGCTGCTGATCGACGCCCGTGGACAAATCCTGCACTATAATAGACAGAGCATGCGCCACGGCGCCTTGCTGGCGTTCGGCGTCGACCTCGCGCCGACCGTGATCAAGGCGGCGCGCGCGGCGTTCGGCGACCGGGCGGCATGAGATTTGGGAGCGCGGGCGGGCGCCTGTCCGATTTGTGGGGCGCGAAGCCCGGGCGGCCCCGGCGCGGCGCTGACTGTGGCGTCGCCAACACGAGCTTCCGCTAAGGAATTGACGATATGACGAAAGACGACGCTTCGGCTCACGAATCTCGGCAACTGCTCCATCTGGTGTTGGGCGGCGAGTTGAAAGACCTCGACAGCCACGAATTCCGCGATCCCGCCAAGATCGACCTTGTCGGCGTCTTTCCCGATTACGACAGCGCCGCGCGCGCCTGGCGCGGCAAGGCGCAGGCGACGGTCGACAACGCCCACGTGCGCTACTTCATCGTCCACTTGCACCGCTTCCTCGAACCCACGGGCCTCAACCGCAAACTGGCCTGATCGGACAATGTTCAAGGGTTTGGCAAGGAGCCGCTACGGGCAGGAGGCGATGGGCTTCCTGCTCGCCAGCTATCTGCGGCTCATCCAGCGCACCAGCCGCTTCGTCAGCGCGCCGGCCGACCTCGAGGCGGCGTTTCGCGACGTTACGCCGGCGATTGGCGCCATGTGGCACGGCCAGCATCTGATGCTGTCATTCGCCTGGCCCCACGCGATCGCGCGCGTGGCGGCGCTCATCTCGCGCAGCGGCGACGGCGGCATGCAGGCGGCGGCGTTGCGACGGCTCGGCGTCATCCCGGTGCGGGGATCGGGCGGACGCGCCGACCGCGGCAAGCGCAAGGGCGGCGCGCCGGCGCTGCGCGGACTGTTGCGCGCGCTCGAAGGCGGCGCGTCGGTGGCGATGACCGCCGACGTCGCCAAGGTCGCGCGCGTCGCCGGCCTGGGGATCGTCACGCTGGCCCGTCTGTCGGGGCGGCCGATCCTGCCGATCGCCGTCGTCGCCAGGCGCCGGATCGACGTCAGATCCTGGGACCGCGCCAGCATCGGCCTGCCATTCAACCGCTGCGCGATCGTCATCGGCGAACCCATCCGCGTGGCGCCCGACGCCGACGACGACGCGATCGAGACGGCGCGGCGCGCGGTCGAGGACGGGCTCGACGCGGTTCACGCCCGCGCCTACGCCATGGTCGGCTCGCGCGATCCCGGCGCGGATTTGAGGCGTCGATGAGCCTGCCGTTGTCGCTCTCCGCCTATCGGCTCGTGACGCGCCTTGCGTCGCCGCTGAGCGGGGCGCTGCTGTCGCTCAGGCTCAACAAGGCCAAGGAAGACCCGATGCGGGTCGACGAGCGGCGCGGCGTCGCCAGCCTCGCCCGCCCACCGGGCCAATTGGTTTGGCTGCACGGCGCCAGCGTCGGCGAGGCCCTGTCGCTGATGCCGCTCATCGATCGGATCGCCGGCGACGGTCGCCACGCGCTGGTCACCACCGGCACCGTCACCTCGGCGCGATTGCTGGCGCAGCGGCTGCCGCCGGGCGCGATGCATCAGTTCGCCCCGCTCGACGCGCCGGGATTCATGCGCCGCTTCTTCGGCCATTGGCGGCCCGACATGGCGCTGATCGCCGAATCCGAGATCTGGCCGAACATGATCCTCGAAGCGCGCCGCGCCGGCGCGCCGCTGGCGATGGTCAACGCGCGAATGAGTGCGCGCTCCTACGAACGCTGGCGCCGCGCGCCCGACTTCATCGGCGCGCTGCTCGGCGAAGTCGATCTCTGCCTGGCGCAAAGCGCCGCCGACGCCGAGCGGCTCGCCGAGCTCGGCGCGGCGAAGGTCGACGTCGTCGGCAATCTGAAATACGACGCCGCGCCGCCGCCCGCCGACCAGAAGGAGCTCGCTGAGCTCGCCGGCCGCGTTTCCGGGCGGCAAATCTGGGTCGCCGCCTCGACGCACGCCGGCGAAGAGCGCATCGCCGCCGAGGCGCATCGTCGCGTCGCCCAGGTCTTTCCCGACGTGCTGACGTTGATCGCGCCGCGTCATCCCGATCGCGGCGCGGCGATCGCCGACGAGCTCAGGGGGCTTGGCTTCGCCTGCGCCTTGCGCTCGCGCGGCGAGCGGCCGGAGCGCGGCGTCGACATCTACATTTGCGACACGCTCGGCGAGCTCGGGCTGTTCTACCGCCTCGCCGGCGTCGTCCTGGCGGGCAAGTCGTTCATCGGCGAAGGCGGCCAGAACCCGATCGAGCCGGCGAAGCTCGGCTGCGCCATCCTGCACGGGCCGCGCGTCGCCAATTTCGTCGACGTTTATGCGTTGCTCGACGAAGCCGGCGGCGCGGCGACCGTGACCGACGCCGCCGACCTCGCGGCGACGCTGATTTCGCTGTTCGCCGATCCAGGCCGGTTGCGGGCGATGGCGCGCGCCGCCGCCAAGGCGGTCGAAGCGCAGGGTGGCGCGGCCGATCGGGTGATGCGGGCGATCGCGCCGCTGCTGCCGGCCGACGAACCGCCGGCGGCGGCATGATCGCCCCGCGCTTTTGGGCGCGCGCGCGCCCTGGCCTCGCCGCGCGGGCGCTGGCGCCGCTCGGCGCGCTCTACGGGCTGGCGACGGCGCGGCGCATGGCGCGGCCGGGAACGCGGGTCGACGCGCCAGTGATTTGTGTCGGCAATTACGTCGTCGGCGGCGCCGGGAAGACGCCGACCGCGATCGCCGTGGCGCGGCTGCTGCAGGGCGCCGGCGAGCGGGTCGCCTTTCTGTCGCGCGGCTACGGCGGCGCTCCGCGCGCCGCGCCAACGCGCGTCGACCCGCATCTGCACGGCGCGCTCGCCGTCGGCGACGAGCCGCTGCTGCTGGCGCGCGTCGCGCCGTGCTGGGTCGGCGTCGACCGCGTCGCTGCGGCGCGCGAGGCGATCGCCGACGGCGCGAGCGTCCTGGTGCTCGACGACGGATTGCAGAACCCGGCGCTCGCCAAGGACTACGCCATCGCGGTGATCGACGGCGAGGCGGGTTTCGGCAACGGCCTGTGCTTCCCTGCCGGGCCGCTGCGCGCAGCCCCGGAACGCCAGGCGCCGTTCGTCGCCGCGGAGGTCGTCATCGGCGGCGGGCCGTCGCCGGCGCGCGCGCCGGGCGCGGCGAAGCCGCTGTTCCGCGCTCGCCTCGAAGCCGACGCGATCGTCGCCGCCGAGCTGATCGGCCGGCCGGTGCTCGCCTTCGCCGGCATCGCCCGGCCGGAGAAGTTCTACGCCACGCTCGAAGGGATCGGCGCGATCGTCGCGGGGCGGCGCCGCTTTCCCGATCACCATGTCTACGACGCGCGCGACATCGCCGAATTGGCCGGCGTCGCGCGCCGGCGCGGGCTGACTCTGGTGACGACCGAGAAGGATTACGTGCGCCTCGCCGCCGATCAGCGCGCCGACGTGCGCGCGCTGCCGGTGACTTTGCGTTTCGAGGCGCCCGAGCGCGTCGCGGCGTCGCTGCGCGAGGCTCTTGCTTCGTCTCGAGCGCGGCGCAGGCCGCCGAGCGCGGTTGGCTGAACGCCGCTAGCCTTTCGCCTCCGCCGCGGGCGCAATCGAAACCGGCGTCGGCGTTTGACCGTCGAACAGGAAGCAAGAAAGACCAGCTGGGTGACGCCAGGGATCGGTCGGTTGCGCGCTCCCGGCTTCGTCAGACCCGGTCGGCGTCGGCAAACTTTCCAAGACGAAATTCGCGCACAGCTTGTAGCGGCCCGAATCGAGACGCTCGTAATCGTAGGGCTCGTCGGTCTCGCTGTCGCGAAGGGCGAATTGCGTTGCGCCGTCCGTCTGGCTCTCAACCATCTTGGCCAGATCGTAAGGCAGCTCCTTGCGGCGCGCCACGTAAAGGCTGATCCCGTTGGCGATCGTTGCGATGTCGTTTTGGCGCCGCTGGTCGGCCTGTTCGCCCTTGATGACCCAGTCCGGCTCGTTGGTCAGGGCGCCGCCGCCGATCGCGCCGCAGCCGATGGCGCCGACGAACAACACGAAAGCGACGCGAATGCGATTCATGACCGCCACGCCTTTGAAATTTCCCAACCCGCGTAGCCGAGAACGGCGCCGAGGATAAGCGTGGTCGCCGTCAACTTGAGCATCGCAGCGTCCATGGAGAGTTCGGAAGTCAGGTTGAGAATGGACATGAGGTCGGCGCTGAGCAAACCCGCCAGGATGTCGAGGAACAGCAGCGCAAGACCGGCGATCAAGATCCAGGCGCGCGCAACCGGCAGGTCCTGCTCGAGGCGATGAGCAAGAATCGCGAACCCGCCGAGGAACAGAGGGAGCGAGACGACAAGGACCGACACGCTCCAGCGCTGGTCGGCGCCCTCGTTCAGACGTTCGGCGGTCAGCAGCGGTTGCGTCGACAGGGCGAGATCGATGAGATGGAGCACAATGCTCGTCGCTTGCCAGATCGCGACACGCAGGGAAAACAGCGTGACCACCACCAGCAGGCCAAATCCGATATGGCCGGCGAAGTCGGCTTGATTCGAGGGCGTATATCGACGAGCGGCCAAGGCGAAATCCTCTCGCGTCCTCCGCGCCGCGCCGGGGCGAACGCCGATCGCATTCAGGACGCCAAGAGATTGAACTGGCGGTCCTTAACAGAGTCTTTCGCGGCGCCGCCGTCGTCGTCTGGCGCCGTCAGCGCGCGATCGACGCCCGGATCCCACCCGTTAGGCGCAGGAGGTCGGCGGGCGTCAGGCTGAACACGGCGTTGGGCGTGCCGGCCGCCGCCCAGATCTCCGCGAACGCGAACAGCGCGTCGTCGATCAGCGTCGGCGAAGGTTCGGCATGGCCGACCGGCGGCACGCCGCCGATCGCGAAGCCGGTTTTGGCGCGGACGAAGTCGGCGTCGGCGCGGCCGATCGGCTCGCCGAGAATCGCGCCGACCTTGGCCTCGTCGACGCGGTTGACGCCCGAGGCGACGACCAGCACGGCGCGCCCCGACGCCTCGGCGCGGAAGACGAGCGACTTGGCGATCTGCGCCACCGTGCAACCGATCGCCGCGGCCGCCTCGGCGGCGGTGCGGGTGCTCGCGTCGAATTCGAGCACCTGATAGGCGGGGCCGAGCGCAGCCTGGACCTTCAGGGCGCTGGCGGCGGTCGCGGGCTTCATCGCGCGGCAGACCGTAAGCGATCGACAGCCCACATGGGCGGGTCGAATCCAGGGAGCGCGATCATGAAATTGACCTCAATCCTGTGCGCGCTGAGCGCTGCCTTCATCATCTTCGCCGCCGAGGCGGCGAACGCCAAGCACGCCACCGCCGTCCATGCCGCGACGCCGGGGATCCATTTCCTCAACCCGCAGCCGCTGCCGCCGTGATAGCCCCGCAGCCGGTTGACGAGGGCCTTTGGCGGGCTCGCGCCAAGCGCCCGACCGTTCGAGAAGCGACAGCCCCTCGCGCCGGCCGACCGGCCGCCACGATCGCGGCCCGCCGGCGTCGATAAAGTCTTCCGCAGCCCCGTGGGCGCACGACAATCCAGGAGCCCGATCATGAAGTTGACCTCAATCCTCGGCGCCCTGAGCGCCGCCTTTATCCTCTTTGCCGCCGGCGCCGCCGAAGCCCGGCGCGCCGCCTTTGCGCACGCCCCGACGTCGGGGATCCATTACCTCAACCCGCAGCCGCTGCCTCCGGGCTGAAGCCTGCGCCCGGCCGCCGGCGAGGCGTCGGCGGCGGTCGCCGCCTTAAGGCCTTGCGTGGCCTGGCGCCAAGCGCCCCGTCGCGCGAGACGGCGCGTCCACTTCAATCGAATTTGCGCGCCGGCAAGATCGTCGCACCGATCAGGGGGCGCCGCCGCCGCGTTTTCGACTTGACGCGCGCCGCGCTTTGGCCAGTCTCAGGCGAGCCGACGCGTTCGGCTGGAGAGATTCGATGAGATCCCTGCTGTTGACCGCTTTGGCCGCGCTCTTGCTTGCGGCTTGCGACGCTTCGGCCCCCGCGCCGCAGGCCGCCGCGCCCGCGCCGGCCACGACCGAAGTGACGCCGGATAATTTCAGGATGCCGAGCGGCGAAGGCTGCGCCGGCGACATCGCCCGCTATCGCGCGATCATGGACAACGATCTGTCGATGGGCCACGTCGTCAAGTCGGTCTACAACCAGATCGAGAAAGAGATCGCCGAAGCCGACGCGCAATGTTCCGCCGGCCACGAAGCGCAGGCGCGCGCGACGATCGTCGCCTCGCGCAAACGCCACGGCTATCCCGCCGATTTGTGAGCGAAGGCGAAGTCGAGAAAATCGACGATGAAGCCCGGCGCGCGGGCGCGGTCGACGTCGGCCGGTCCGCGCACGACGCGGATCGCCGCGAGCTCGGCGTCGGCATCGGCGGCGAGAAACGCTTCGACGCCCGCCTTGACCGTCTCGGCCGTCTCGGCTAGCCGCATCAGCTTCAGACAGGCGATGCGCGGCGGGGCGTAGACTAAGGTCCAGCCCGGATCAAAGGCGACCGCGTCGGCCGCGATCCCCGTCTCTTCTTGGAGTTCTCGCAGCGCGCTGGCGGCAAGGTCGACCTTGCCGTCGAAGACGTCGCTGGGGTCGGGCGTGCCGGCGGGAAAATAGGTCGCGCCGGCGTTGGCGGTGTGGGCCGCCATCTCGCCGAGCAGGAAGGCGCCGTCGGCGCCGACGAGCGCGGCCATCGAAAAACAATTGACGACCGTGTGGTCGGGAAAACCGAAGTCGCGCCAGGCGAGGAAAGCGGCGAAATCGGTCTCGAAATATTCGCCCCTGAGCGTCGTTCCTCGCCGGTCGGCGCCGAGCGCGTGGCGTCCAAGCAGCAGCACGCGGCCGTTGTAGAGCCGCGGCTGGCTCTCGACGCGCGCGCGCCAATGGTCGGCGATGCGGTCGGCTTCAGCCTCGGCGAACGGCCATGGGCGCGCGGCGAATGCAAGGTCGAGCGCGTCGATCGACAGAATGCGCGAAGCGCTCACAGGTCGATCGTTCCCTCGGCGACCAGCACCGCCGAGCCGCCGATCGTCGCCGCGCTCAGCGCGCCGTTTTCGACGTCGAGACTGAGCGCGATGCGGCTCGGCCGGCCCATCTCGACGCCTTGGGCGATGACCAAAGTCCGCTCGCCGTCGCCGGGCGGGGCGAAGCGCATGACGATTCCGGCGAAGGCGGCGGCGGCCGAGCCGGTCGCCGGGTCTTCGCGAATGCCCCAGCCGGAGGCGAACATGCGGGCGCGATAGTCGACGCCGTCGTCGCCGGGCGTGTAGCAATAGATCGCCGGTCCGTTGTCGGCCCCCCAGCGGCCGACGTCAGGATCGGCGCGCGCCAGCGCTTCGGCGCTGGCAAGCGGCGCAAAGACGAAGTCGGTCCCCGCGCTGTAGACGACCGGTCGATGATCGCCAAAGCCGATGTCGGCCGGCGCGAGGCCGAGGCGGGCGGCGATCTCTTCGACCGACGGCGCGGGCGCGAGTTCTTGCGGCAGGCGGGGCAGGGTGAAAGACGCCGCGAGCGCTTGGCCGCGGCGGTGGCGGGCGACGCAGACGACGTCCCCGACTTGCTCCTCCAGCACCAGGCGCAGATCCTGGGCGGACAGCATCTGCGGCGCCCGCAGATGAGCGACGAGCGCCGCCGCGCCGATTGTCGGATGGCCGGCGAACGGCAATTCGCGCCCCGGCGTGAAAATGCGCAGCGCCGCTGTGTTCACGGAATCGCGCGGCGCGAACACGAATACGGTCTCGGGCAGGTTGAACTCGCGGGCGATCGCCTGCATCCGCGCGTCGTCGAGGCCGTCGCCGTCGAGCACGACGGCGAGCGGGTTGCCGGCGAGCGGCGTCTCGGTGAACACGTCGAGAAGGCAGTAGGCGCGGCGCATGGGGAACCTCCCGCCGACGCTTGTAGTGCCGATCGGCGACGATTGAAATCGCCGTCGCGGCGGGCGAAGCTGGCGCATGGGGACGAGGAGGAGGAGACGATGCCGAAGCTTGCCATTCTCGCCGCGATTCTGATCGCCTTCGCCGGGGCGGCCGGCGCGCAGACGGCGCCGACGCCGGCCGCCAACCCGCCGCCGTCCCCGCCGCCCTATGGCGCGCCGATCGACCTCGCGCGCGCGGAAAGCGCGATCGCCGCGGCGGTCGCCGAGGCGGTGAAGCGCGGCTGGACGATGAATGTCGCAGTGGTCGATTCCGGCGCGAATCTCGTCGCCTTCGTGCGCATGGACGGCGCCCAGCTCGCTTCGATCGTCATCGCTGAACACAAGGCGAGAACGGCCGCCGCGTTCCGCCGGCCGACGCGTGCGTTCGAGGAGGCGACGCGCAACGGCCCCAGCGCCCCGGTCACGAGCCTCGACGGCGTCATCGCCTCGGCCGGCGGCGTGCCGTTGATCGAGGACGGCAAGCTGATCGGCGCGATCGGCTGTTCGGGCGGCACGAGCACGGAAGACGAGACCACCTGCCTCGCCGGCGCGGCGACGATCAACGGCGTGGGGAAATAGGGGTCAAAGTCTGAAGTTCGGCGTCTGCGCCAGTTGTCGGCCACGCGTGGTGAGCAGGCCCAGTGTCCGCTCAGTCGCGGCGACCGCCTTGCGCCCATTTCGGCCGACTTCCCGCATGTCGGATCGACTTACGCTACAGCCTTACCTACCGTCAATTGGTGCGATGATGCTGCTGACAGAATCTGACGACAAAGCGGATTAACGCTCGTCTGCGCGGCCGCTCCACGCGAGCCGGAGCAGACGTATCACGCCTGTCGTTCTTGTCCCCGGGTTGCTTTGCTCGGCAGAAGTCTTTGCGCCTCAAGTCGCAGGCATGTGGCCCTATGGGCCTGTCGCCATCGCGTCGACGCCGGAGGGTGAGACAGTCGCAGAGATGGCCACCGCTATCCTCGCCGCCGCGCCGCCGCGCTTTGCCCTCGTCGGAATCTCCATGGGGGGCTAAATTTGCCTAGAGATGATGCGTCAGGCTCCTGAGCGTGTGATCAAACGCGCGCTGCTCGACACGTCGGCCCGCTCGGATACGCCCGAGCAGATCATACAGCGCCGAGCTTTGGTCGCCCAAGCTCGGTCGGGCGATTTCGAGGCGCTGCTATCGCAGAGCTTGAGCGTGATACTGCACCCGAAGCCTCAGAACGATCCGGCCATTCGTGAAGTCAATGTACGCATGGGTCTGACGGTTGGCGTCGATGGATTTGCGCGGCAGGTCGAGGCGCTTATCCCGCGAATCGACAGCCGTCCCAGCCTTCCCGCCATATCCGTGCCGACGCCCGTCCTTGTTGGGGACCGCGATCCTCTCACACCGTCGGACCTGGCCGAAGATATGGTGGTGGCCATTCCGGATGCACATCTCGTCGTGGCGCCGGAATGTGGTCATGTGTCAACACTCGAACAGCCTGAGGCCGTCCATCGCGCTTTGATCGAGTGGATCACCGGCTAAGTCGAAGACGCCCAGCGACTCGGCGTGAATCCCAAAGGGCTTGATCGGTCGCCTTCAAACCTCTCGCCACGAGAGCCAACGATCGGACTTTGACGCCTATATCGCCTCCGGCCGGAAGCGCCGCGTCGGGTGGAGGAGTTCGTCCTGCGCTTCTACGAGCCTGAGCTCGCGCGCGCCTGCGGCCGCCGTCGCAGCGACGATGCCGTAGACGCTCGACGCGGCGGCGGCGAGCGCTTCAGCCGCCGAGCGGCGCCGGAGCCAATGCAGGAAGAACAGCGCTGCGATCAGGTCGCCGGCGCCGTTGACGGCGATCGGCAGCCGCGGCGTCCTGAGCCGCCACGCTTCGCCGCTTTCGGCGGCGATCATGTCGAGCGCGTCGGCGGGCGTGTCGTTGAGCGCCAGCGAGGTCGCCAGCACGACGCGCGGTCCGGTCGTCTGCAAGGCGGCGATCGCGCGCCGCGCGCCGGCGACGTCGTCGACGGGCAGGCCGGTCACGAACGACAGTTCGAACGCGTTGGGGGTCGCGATCGTCGCCGCCGGCAACGCGCGCTTGCGCAGGAATTCGGCGACGCCCGCTTCGACATAGAGTCCGCGTCCGACGTCGCCGATCACCGGATCGCAGCAATAGGCGGCGGCGGAATTGGCGGCGCGGACGGCGGCGACGGCGCTGAGCATCGCTTCGCCGACCTCGGCTTTGCCGAGATAGCCGGACAAGACCCCGTCGCAGAGCGCGAGCGCGCCGACCGCCTCGAGGCCGACGACGCATTCCTCGATCGCCGCCGCTTCGAACGCGCGGCCGCGCCAGCCGGGATAGCCGGCGTGGCTGGAGAACTGCACGGTGTTGAGCGGCAGGACCTCGGCGCCGAGCCGCTGCAACGGGAACGCGACGGCGCTGTTGCCGACGTGGCCGTAGACGACGTGCGACTGGATCGATAGCAGGGTCGTGGCCATTGCCGGAAAGGGGACGACGATTCGCCGCCGTCGTCAAAGCGCGGGCGCGTCGGCTCGATGCGTTATCCGTTTAACACCCGCGGGCGTCGGCCGCGGTCTAGACTGACCCGCATAACAACAACCAAAAGGGAGAAAACACGATGACCGGCAAGCGCATCCTGATGATCGTCGGCGATTTCGGCGAAGACTACGAGACGATGGTGCCGTTCCAGGCGCTGCTGGCGGTCGGACATACCGTCCACGCCGTCTGCCCCAACAAGAAGGCGGGCGACGCGATCGCGACGTCGATCCACGATTTTGAAGGCCAGCAGACCTATTCGGAGAAGCGCGGCCATAATTTTGCGCTCAACGCCAGCTTCGCCGACGTCGACCCGGCGCGCTACGACGCCTTGGTCATTCCCGGCGGCCGGGCGCCGGAATACCTGCGCCTCAACGCGCGGGTGATCGAAATCGTCCGCCACTTCTTCGCCCAGAACAAGCCCGTCGCCGCGATCTGCCACGGGCCGCAGATCCTCGCCGCGGCGAACGTGCTCAAGGGGCGGACCTGCTCGGCCTATCCCGCCTGCCGGCCGGAAGTCGAACTCGCGGGGGGAACCTACGCCGACATCGCGATCGACGGCGCCGTCACCGACGGCAATCTCGTCAGCGCGCCCGCCTGGCCGGCCCATCCGGCCTGGCTGTCGCAGTTCTTCGCCGTACTCGGCACGTCGATCAGCCACGCCGGCGTGCGACAGGCTGCGTGACCTCGGGCGGCGGCGCGGCGTATTGGCTTCGCCGCGCCGCCGCTGCTAGTCTGGGCGTCGATCCGGCGGCCTTCAGCGCGACGGGAGACATGCTGATGTGCAGGCTCTTTATCGGCGCGGATGCGCGGCTGTGGCGCACGCGCCTCAAATCGGTGCGGATGCGCGGCTATTCGACCAGCGTCCGGCTCGAAAACTTCTATTGGCGCGTACTCGAAGAGGTCGCGCGGCGCGACGGCATGAACGTGCCGCAGCTGCTCGCCAAGCTGCACGAGGAGCTGATCGAGGCGCACGGCGAGATCGACAATTTCTCGTCGTTCCTGCGCGTCTGCTGCGGCCGCTATCTGACGCTGCAACTCGCCGGCGACGTGCCGCGCGATTCCGGGCGGCCGATCCGCGACCTCGACGCCGAGGGCATTCTGCGGCGCGAGGCGGCGCGCATGGCCGAGGGCGGGCCAAGCATGCGCCGCGCAGGGACGCGCGCCGAACCGGCGCCGGCGGCGGCGCCTTAGCTCGCCGAACGCTCGGGGCGGGTGCGCCCGAACCGCCAGTCGGGCCGCATTGACTTGATCATCATCATTTCGGCGAGGTTCTGGCGGCCGAGCACGCCGACCAGGACGCCGTCCCGGTCGACGACGCAGACGGCCGGCGCCTCCTGCTGAAGGAAGCTGTCGACCGTGGCGTCGAGCGGCGCTTCGGCGCGCAGCGTCTCGATCGGCGCGCGCATGAAGCCGGCGACCGCCGCGTCGCGATCCTGGTTCTTGAGGGCGGCGAAAATGTCCTCGCGCGTGACGAGGCCGATCGGCTTGTTGAACGCGTCGACGACCGGAAATTCGTGCTGGGCGGTGGCGAGCAGCGCGTCGACCGCGTCGGCGAGGCGCGCGTCGGCGGCGAGCGAGGCGAAGCGCGTCTCCATCGCCTGGCCGATCGCGAGCCCGCGCGCCGACTCGTGGATCGCCGTCATTTGCGCCTCGCCCGCGGCGGCGACATAGACGAAGATGGCGACGAAGATCAGCAGCGGATTGCCGAACAGGCCGAGGAAGCCGAGCAGGAAAGCGAAGGCCTGGCCGATCGAGACGGCGATGCGGGTGGCGCGCGGCCGATCGAGCTTCATCGCCAGCAGCGCTCGCAGCACGCGGCCGCCGTCCATCGGGAAGGCGGGAATGAGGTTGAAGACGGCGAGAAACAGGTTGGCGTCGGCGAGGCGGGCGACGAGCGAAACGCGCGGATCGTCGAGCCGCGCGAGATCGGCGGAATTGAACGAACCGACGAGCAGCAGCAGGACGATGGCGATGACGAAATTGACCGCCGGCCCGGCGATGGCGATGGCGAATTCCTGCGACGGCTTCTCCGGCATCGACTGCAGGCTGGCGACGCCGCCGATCGGCAGCAGCGTGACCTCCGGCGCCTGAATGCCGTAGCGCCGCGCGACGAGGATATGGCCGAACTCGTGCAGCACGACGCAGACGAACAGGAGGATGATGAAGACGAGGCTGTCGCGCGCCGCCGCCGGCCCGCCCTGCTGCCAGGCGCTGAAGCCGATCCAGGCGAGCAGCAGCAGGAAGGTGACGTGGATCTTCACCGCCGTGCCGCCGAAGCGGCCAATCGTCAGGGACCAGCGCATCGCGGGCGCCTCGCGCGTTCACGCCGCGGCGGTTCGACGCCGGTCGCGCCGACCTTTCGCAGCAGCCCCCGCATTATCGCACATCGGTCGACGCGGCGCCGCCTCACCGCGCGGCCGGAGAAAAGCGCGCGAGAATGGCGACGGCTTCTTCGTCAGTGACCTGGCGGAAATCGGCGTAGAAGGCGCTGACGGCGCCGAAGCGCGTAGGTCTTTCCAGGCAGACGAGATCATCGACCTCGCGCCTCAGCTCCGCTAGCGCTTCGGCCGAGGCGACGGGAACGGCGAGCGTCAGCGTTTTCGCGCCGCGACGACGGATCGATAGGAGCGCGGCGCGCGCTGTGGCGCCGGTGGCGACGCCGTCGTCGACGAGTATGGCGGCGCGGCCGGCGATCGCCTCGCGCGGCCGATCGCCGAGAAGCCGCCGCCGCGCGTCCTCGAGCTCGACGCGCGCGCGTTGCGTCGCCGCCGCGAACGCGCGCTCGTCGATCGCGGCGGCCGTTATGACGGCTTCGTTGCGCGCGACGATCGGTTCGTCGCCTTCGACCAGCGCGCCCATCGCCAGTTCGGGCTGCCACGGAACGCCGATCTTGCGCGCCAGCACGACGTCGAGCGGCGCGGCGAGCGCAGACGCGATCTCGGCGGCGACTGGCAGGCCGCCGCGCGGCAACGCCAGCACGACCGGATCGCGGTTGCGGTAATCCACAAGCGCGCGCGCCAGACGACGTCCGGCGTCGGCGCGGTCGGCAAATCGCATCGGCGCTCCCTTTGGACTGACGTCGCGCAGCCCGGCGCCGAGACAAGGATTTCTCGGTTCGGCGGCGCGGTCAATCGTCTCAGCGCGCCGGCAGGCGGATGGTCGCCGCCGCCAGGCAGGCGATCCCCTCGCGCCGGCCGGCGAAGCCCAGACCTTCCGACGTCGTCGCCTTGACCGCCACCCGGTCGAGGGCGATGGCGCTGATCTCGGCGATGCGGGCGCGCATCGCTTCGCGGTGGGGGCCGATCTTCGGCGCCTCGCAGATGAGCGTCGCGTCGAGATGGGCGACGAGGCCGCCGCGCGCGCGCACCCGGTCGGCGGCGTGGCTAAGGAAAATCGACGAATCGGCGCCGCGCCAGCGCGGGTCGGAGGGCGGGAAATGGGCGCCGATGTCGCCGTCGCCGAGCGCGCCATAGAGCGCGTCGGCGAGCGCGTGCAGGCAGACGTCGGCGTCGGAATGGCCGGCGAGGCTCCTGTCGTGAGGAATGCGCACCCCGCCGAGCCAGACATGGTCGCCGACTGCGAAGGCGTGGACGTCGAACCCCTGGCCGACCCGTACGTCGGCCGCCGCGTCGATGAGCCGCGCTTCGGCGGCGCTGAGGTCGTCCATGGTCGTCACCTTCACGTTCGCCGGGTCGCCGTCGAAGACATAGGTCGCATGTCCGGCCCAGGCGGCGACGGCCGCGTCGTCGGTCAGACCGTCGACACCAGCGGCGGCGGCGCGCCGATGCGCCTCGAGGATCAGCGGGAAGCGGAACGCCTGCGGCGTCTGGACGGCGCGTAACGCCGCGCGGTCTGGCGCGGCGACGACGCGGCCGTCGCCATCGACCTGCTTGACCGTATCGCTGAGCGGCGCGCCGGGCGCGGCGGCGCCGAAGCGCTCGGCCGCCGCGACAGCGCGTTCGATGAGCGCGGCGGAGGGAAAAACCCGCGCGGCGTCATGGATGAGGACGAGGTCGGGCGCTGCATCGCGCTGCGCCTCGAGCCCGGCGCGCACGCTCTGCTGGCGGCTGTCGCCGCCGAGCGCCGGCGACCCGAATGCGGCCGCGGCGGCGGGCGAAAGGAAGGCGAGCGCGGATTCGTAGCGCGCGCGGTCGTCGGGGTGGATGACGACGGTCGCCGCGCAATAGGCGCGCGCCGCGGCGAGCGCTTCGAGCGCGTGGCAGATCAACGGCTTGCCGGCGCAGGCGAGATATTGTTTCGGCGTCGCCGCGCCGAGCCGCGCGCCGCGACCGGCCGCCACGACGATGAGGGAGACGCGGGACGACAAGCGGCGCTAACGCTCCAGGCGAAGCCGGACGCGGACCGTCCGGCGGCGCAGGAATAGACCCGCCCGTCGCCGCCGCCAAGTCGGGCGGCAGGCTCGCACCCGGGCGACAAGGCCGCCGGGCGACTCGCCTCAGGCCCCGAAGGCGCGCGCCGCCATCGCAATCATCGTCACGAAGGCGGCGAGCGAGGCGAGCTCCCAGACGTCGCCCAAGGCTGTGACCATAAGCCGAGTCATGCGACCCTCCCGAAAAATGCGATACCAAAAACATGATATGTTCTCTTTTTGTTCATGTCAAGTTCCGGAATCGCGGAGGGAAGGGGGGCCCCTGTGGACAACTTTTCGCGGCGCCGGCGGCCGCCCCAAGGCCGATCGCGGCCGATGACGCGGCCGCGGTCCGCGCGCACGGGGCGCGCCGCCGGCCGACTTGGGCTATGCTCCCGAGACGGAGGCCTCCCATGCAAGTCACGCTGCGAATGGCTGTCTTCACCATTGTCGTGACGCTCGCCTATCTCGGACTCGCGGCCATCGGCGAGGGCGGCCTTGGGCCATTCCTGTCGCATCCGCCGCTGGTCGCGCTGGCGCTCGTCACTCTGGCGCTCGCCGTCGTGGCGCTGTTCACGCGCGGCAACTTAAGCGCCGGCGAGCGCGAAGATCGGTCAAATCGTTGGGTGCTGGGCGCGTTCGCGTTGATCGGGTTGATGCTTGGCTATGCGCCGGCCCTATCCGACCGACTCAACCTGTTCGTCGTCGGCGGCGAGGGGACGCGTTGGGCCGGCGTGCTGTTGTGCGTCGTCGGCGGGGCGCTGCGGATCGCGCCGGTGTTCGCGCTCGGCGAGCGCTTCAGCGGCCTGGTGGCGATCCAGCCCGGCCACGAACTGGTCACCGACGGGCTCTACCGCCGCATCCGCAACCCGAGCTATCTCGGGCTGCTGATCGGCACGCTCGGCTGGTCGCTCGCCTTCCGCTCGCTCATCGGCGTCCTGCTGACGGCGCTGCTGATCGTTCCGCTGGTCGCGCGCATGCGCGCCGAGGAGGCGTTGCTCGGCGAGCGCTTCGGCGAGGCCTACGTCGCCTATCGCGCCCGCACCTGGCGGCTCGCGCCGTGGATTTATTGAGGCGAGCGGCCGCAGTCACGGTTCGCGCCTCGCCTCACTTCGCTTTCCCGTCCAGCTCCGGGTAGTGGCGGAAGATTCCGTCCTCGCTGAAGGCCAGGCGGCGCGCCGAAGCGAGATAGGCGGCGATCTTCGGCCGCGCTTTCACGCTGTCGTGTAGGGCCGCCAGCCCCGGATACTTCGCCGCGAATTTCGCCATGGCGTTGGGGAATGCGTAGCTCAGGCCCTCCGCCAGCTGGAACAGCGACAGATCGACATAGGTCAGCGCGGCGCCGACGGGATGGCCGGCGCCGTCGGCATTGCTTTGCAGCGCGTGCTCGAAATAGCCGAGGTATTTCGGCAGGCGGTGGTCGAGGAAGGCCGTCGCGCGCGCCTTCGCCTCCTTCTTCTGGTCTTCGTAATAGAGCTCGGTCGAGATCGGGTGGTGCGTGTCGTGAATCTCGGCGACGAAGTCGGTCACGGTGACCTGCAGCCCGTGGGCGAAGAGGCGCAGCGCCTCGCCGGGCGGCGCGAGGCCGAGCCGAGGCGCGAGATAAGCGAGGATATTGGCGGCATGCGAGACGACGATCTCGCCGTCCTTGAGGAACGGCGGCGCGAAGGGCGCGAGCGCGCCGCCGCCGCCCTTCAGCATCTTGGTCATCGCCGCGACGCCGCGCCCCGGACCGCGCTCCCGCGCCACGTCGACATAGGGCGCGCCGGCCTGTTCGAGCGCGAGACGCACGAACTCGCCGCGGCCCTGAATGCCGGGCCAGTAATAGAGTTCGTAGGTCATGGCGGCGCTCCGTTGTCGTCCTCGATCTCTTCGCCTGCGGTCTATCGCCGGCGGCGACCTTGCGCTATAGCCCCGAAGTCATGCAAGCCTATCTCCTCGTCTTTGTCGGCGCCGGCCTCGGCGGCGCGCTGCGGCACTTCCTCAACATCTCCCTCAGCCGCGTCTTCGGCGCCGACTTCCCCTGGTCGACCACCTTCATCAATATTTCCGGTTCATTGGCGATGGGCCTGCTGACCGGCTGGCTGGCGTTTCGCGCCGGGGGCGGATTGACCCAGCACACGCGCCTGTTCTTCGCCACCGGCGTGCTCGGCGGCTACACGACCTTCTCGACCTTCTCGCTGGAGACGATCCTGCTGTTCGAGAGCGGCAAGACCGCCGCCGCGCTCGCCTATGTCGTCGGCTCGGTGCTGCTCGGCGCGCTGTCGTTGTGGGCGGGCCTGGCGTTGATGCGGAGCTTGACGTGACCGGCGCGGGCCGCGTCGCCAATTATCCAATCGGCGAGGACGAGGCGGGCATGCGCCTCGACCGCTGGTTCCGCCGTCGCTTCCCTGAGATCTCGCAGTCGCATCTCAACAAGATCGTCCGCAAGGGCGAGGTGAGGGTGTCGGGCAAGCGGGCCGAGGTCTCGACCCGGCTCGAGGCCGGGCAGAGCGTGCGCGTCCCGCCGCTGGGCGAAGCGGGCGCGCCGCCGGCGCAGGGCGCGCCGCCCGATCCGCGCGAGGCCGAAGCGATCCGCGCCATGATCCTGTTCGAAGACCGCGACCTGATGGTGCTGAACAAGCCCTATGGCCTAGCGGTGCAGGGCGGCTCGGGGACCAAACGCCACATCGACGGCATGCTCGAGGCTTTGCGCGACCGCAAGGGCGAGCGGCCGGTGCTGGCGCATCGGCTCGATCGCGACACCTCGGGCGTGCTGCTCATCGCCAAGTCGCGCAAGATCGCCGCCGAGCTCGGCGCGATCTTCCGCTCGCGCAACGCCAAGAAAATCTACTGGGCCCTGGTCGAAGGGGTGCCGAAGCCGGCGCAGGGGCGCATCTCGATGTTCCTCGCCAAGGGGCCCGGCATGGGCGACGATCGCGCCGCCGCCAAAGGGAACCGCGACGACCTTGAGCGCATGCGCGTCGCGCGTCACGGCGACCCCGACGCGCAGCATTCGCTGACGCTCTACGCCGTGGTCGACAAGGTTGCGCCGCGGCTCGCCTGGCTGTCGATGCGGCCGATCACCGGCCGCACCCACCAGTTGCGCGCCCATTGCGAGGCGATCGGCCATCCGATCATTGGCGATCCCAAATACAATCGCCGCCCCGAGAACGATCCGGCGCGCCACGATCCGCTGCGCGCGGTGCCGCCGGGGGTCGAGCCCAAGCTGCATCTGCTGGCGCGGCGGCTGATCCTGCCGCATCCGCGCGGCGGCACGCTCGATGTGGTCGCGCCGCTGCCCCCCCATATGCAGGCGAGCTTCGACATGTTCGGTTTCGACGTCTCGCAGCGCGACCCGATCGAGGACGCGCCGGATGCGTGAGCCGCCAGATGAGTGACGCGCCTGGTGATCCGATGCGCGCCGCCCAGGCGAATATGCGGCCGCCGGCGCTGCGCCGCTTCTACAAAAGCGCCGAGGTCGTCGCGACAGAGGGCGGCGGTTATGCGCTGAAGCTCGACGGCCGCGGCGCGCGCACGCCCGGCAAGCGGCCGCTGGTCGCGCCGACCCGCGCCGTCGCCGAACTGATCGCCGCCGAATGGGCCGCGCAGGGCGAAACGATCGAGCCGATGTCGATGCCGGCGACAAGGCTCGCCAATTCGGCGATCGACGGCGTCGCCGACGCGCTCGCCGAAACCCATGCCGCGATCGCCGGCTACGCCGGGGCGGACCTGCTGTGCTATCGCGCCGAAGCGCCCGAAGCGCTCGTCGCGGCGGAGGCGGAAGCGTCCGATCCCGTGCTCGACTGGGCGGGTCAGGCGCTCGGCGCGAAGTTCCTGGTCGGGCAGGGCGTGGCGCATGTTCGCCAGCCTGAGAACGCTCTCCAAGCGGTCGACGCTGCGCTTCGATCGGTCGAGAATCCTTTTGCGCTTGCGGCGCTGCACGTGATGACGAGCCTGACTGGCTCGGTCGTTCTCGCGTTGGCGGTCGCGCGCGGGCGTCTCGGCGCCGGAGAGGCATGGCGCATTGCCCATGTCGGCGAGGATTTCCAGACCGCGCGGTGGGGCGAGGACGTGGAGGCCGCTGCCCGCCGCGCCGCGCGCTGGCGCGACTTCGAGGCGGCAGCCAGGACGCTGGCGGGGATATAGCGCCGCGCGAGAGGGCTATGCCCAATAGCCCGCCATCAGTTCGCGCGCCCAGTCTGGTTCGCGGATGTCGCCGCGCGGCAGGAACCCGCGCATGCACGGTTTGATGTCGAGGATGGGCGTGCCGTCGATCGCGTCGAGCCCGGCGACGTTGAGCGTCGTTCCGTTGATCCCGAGCAGTTTGCAGACGGTGACGCCGAGTCGGTTCGGCCGATCCTTGCCGCGTTGGGCGAAGATGCCGACCTTCGGCCAATCGGCGCGCCCGCGTGGGCGCCGCGCGCCGGCGACGACCGCCCTCTCGGCGACGCGATGGAAGAGGAAGACGACCTCGACGTGCGAGAAACCGTCGAGCCCGGCGAGAGCTTCGGGACCGAATTCGGGAGTCAGCGCAATCGTCGCCGTCACCGCGTCCCAGCCGTCGTCGATGGGTTCGGCGCGCCCGCCGCGCACGAAGCCGATTGGACGGAGCGTGAAGACGTCAGCGGCGGCCTGGGCCTCGTTGGTCATCGATCTTCCCCTGTGGCGGCGCGACTATAGGGAGCGGGCGCCGCCGATCAACGCCGGCGACGCCTCCGCAGGGCCGAACCTCATCCCAACGTCGCAAGCTGGGCCCATTTCGAGTCGCGGTCGCCCATGCTATGCCCGCCAGCTGAGGGCTACACACCGCCGTCATGGCCGTCCCCGGACTTGGTCCGGGGATTGTCCCGGCCATGCGGCGGTGAGTGTGTCCGCACGCAGCGAATGGCCCCGTGCGAGGCGTTCGCCTGCGGCGTTCGTCAAGCCAACTCGGAGCTTCCGCTTGAAACAGATGCTCGCCCGTTTGGACCGCCGCCGCGCCCGCGCGCGCCTGGGCGGCGGCGAACAGCGCATCGCCGCCCAGCACGCCAAGGGCAAGCTCACCGCGCGCGAGCGCATCGACCTGCTGCTCGATCAGGGCTCGTTCGAGGAGTTCGACATGTTCGTCGAGCACCGTTGCGCCGATTTCGGCATGGAGAAGACCAAGATCCCCGGCGACGGCGTGGTGACCGGCTGGGGCACGGTCAGCGGCCGCACCGTCTTCGTCTTCGCCAAGGACTTCACCGTCTTCGGCGGGTCCTTGAGCGAAGAGCACGCGCGCAAGATCACCAAGATCCAGGAAATGGCGGTCAAGAACCGCGCCCCGATCATCGGCCTGTTCGACGCCGGTGGCGCGCGCATCCAGGAGGGCGTCGCCGCGCTCGGCGGCTACGGCGAAGTGTTCCAGCGCAACGTGCTCGCCTCGGGCGTCATCCCGCAGATCTCGGTCATCATGGGCCCCTGCGCCGGCGGCGACGTCTATTCGCCGGCGATGACCGACTTCATCTTCATGGTGCGCGACACCAGCTACATGTTCGTCACTGGCCCCGACGTGGTGAAGACCGTCACCAACGAGACCGTGACCGCCGAGCAATTGGGCGGCGCGCAGGTGCACACGACGCGCTCCTCGATCGCCGATCGCGCCTATGACAACGATGTCGAGGCGCTGCTGCAGATGCGCCGGCTCATCGACTTCCTGCCCGCCTCCAACCTCGAGGCGCCGCCGAAGCTGCCGAGCTTCGACGATCCTGACCGGATCGACATGTCGCTCGACACGCTGATCCCCGACAATCCCAACAAGCCCTACGACATCAAGGAGCTGATCCTGAAGATCGCCGACGAGGGCGATTTCTTCGAGATCCAGGAAGCGCACGCCAAGAATATCGTAACCGGTTTCGCACGCATCGAGGGCACGACGGTCGGAATCGTCGCCAATCAGCCGCTGGCGCTCGCCGGCGTGCTCGATTCCGACGCTTCCCGCAAGGGCGCGCGCTTCGTGCGCTTCTGCGACTGCTTCAACATCCCGATCGTCACCTTCGTCGACGTGCCAGGCTTCCTGCCGGGCACGGCGCAGGAATACGGCGGGCTCATCAAGCACGGCGCCAAGCTGCTGTTTGCCTATGCCGAAGCGACGGTGCCCAAGGTCACCGTCATCACCCGCAAGGCGTTCGGCGGCGCCTACGACGTCATGGCCTCCAAGCATCTGCGCGGCGACATCAACCTCGCCTGGCCGACGGCGCAGATTGCGGTGATGGGCGCCAAGGGCGCGGTCGAGATCATCTTCCGCGCCGACATGAACGATCCCGAAAAGATCGCCGAGCGCACGAAAGAATACGAGGCGCGCTTCCTCTCGCCTTTCGTCGCCGCCGAGCGCGGCTACATCGACGAGGTGATCATGCCGCACGCCACCCGCCGCCGCCTGTCGCGCGTGCTCGCCATGCTGCGCAACAAGAAGCTCGAGAACCCCTGGAAAAAGCACGACAACATTCCGCTGTAGAAGGGCAGGGGCAACTGGCGTAGAGGGGTCCCAATTGACGACTCGCTTGCAGACCTATTTGGTTCAAGCTGCGACCGCATTTTTCGGGCTCGTCATAATGGCGCAGGTCGCCAACGCCCAAGAGCTCGTCGTGCGATTGGCGTTCGACCAAGTATTCGATCGAATATTGCCATTCCCTAAGATGACAACGGCGCACAAGGAGATCGAAGTCAGAATCAATGGCAAGGGGGAAATTCGATCCAAACGCGATTCCGTAACCGGTAGTCGGAGTGAATTCGCGAGCCATGACGTAGAAAATCTGAAATTGGGGTCCAATCAACGTCAGGAATGGCGCGTGGTTGGCAAAGATAAGCTTATATATATCGTAGAATATCCAACGTTCCGCGAAGCAATACTGCTAACTGTGAGTGGAAGTGCATGCAATGCTGAAGTGGATTTCGAGCTAAAACCGGGATTTACAGAATATCGATACACGCGTATAAACGGTGATCCAGCAGTGGCGCGCTCCGCTATGGCGACTCGACTGACCTGCGCCGTTAGTCAGCCTTGAAGCCGTCAATGATTGTCCGCCAACTACGGAAATTGGCAGGGATTACGGATTACGGGGGCAGGATGCGAATTGCGCAATTTCGCGGTGCGCAGTCAGTTCCAGACTTTTGCGACTTGAACCGCTCCGCCTCTCGCCGCCACACACCAAGCCGTCGGCCTCATGGAAGCATGAACTTCGGAAAAACGAGGCTTCCATGAGGCCGACGGCGTTCCCTGCCAAGCTGACGTCACCAGCGATGCAAGGTGTGAGGGGCTCGCCCAGAGATTGACGGCGCCGCGCACGCGCTTAGGCTCGGCGCATGTCGTCGATGATCCAAATCCGCAACGTTCCTGTGGCTCCGCATAGGCGGCTCACGGCGCGCGCCTCCATGGCCGGAATGTCGCGGTCGGATTATCTGCTTGCCGAGGTCCGCGAAACGGCCGAGCGGCCCACGCTCGAGGAGTTGCGCGTCCGCCTGGCGAGCTGCAGCGCCGCCAGTCTGTCGGTTGGGCCGGCGGAAGCGGTTCGCGCCGAACGCGACAGCCGATGATCTTCGTCGACGCCTCGGCGATCATCGAGGCCCCGCTACGCACGCCAGCGGCTGCGGCGGTCGAAGCGCGTCCGTTCGAGCCCAGCGAGACGTTGTGGCTGAACATCGCGCCGCGCCGCCTCTCGATTTTCTCTTTCTGAAAAAGAGAAATCCCGGTAGACTATACCTTCGCTCCTCACGGCTCAGCGCGCGGAGCGACGAGGCGCTTGGCGCGAATGTCGTGCGAAATGAAATGGGGCCCAAGCCTTTGGAAACGCTCGTAGCCGCGCAATCGCTGGTTTCGCCGCCCTTGACGATCAACGACTTACGGCGCGCCAAAGCGCAATCGCCGGCTTCGCCTGGCTTCGCTTCCATTTCGTTTCGTTTCGCTTCTGTTTCGTCTCGCTTCGCCTTGTTTCGCCAGGCGGCGGCGCGGCGGCCCGCGCGCCGCCTGTCTTGGTGGCCTGCGCGGCGTTTCATCCTCTCGAAACCATCAGCATTGGCGGCGCCTTAACCCTCAAACCAATCGCGTTAACGGATTCACGGCCTGGCAAAGTTTGCGGCCCATTTTCGACCTCACAAAAAGCCGCGGCAAAGGCGGTGGGGCGTCGAACAGAGTCGGGTCATGGCGTTTCAGGTCGACAGAAGCCGCACGATCATCACCGCGATGATCCACGGCCGCAGAATCACGGCGATGGACGTCGCCTGGCTTAGACGCGAGGTGTTCGCGTCGGGCGAGGTGTCGCGCGAAGCCGCCGACGAACTGTTCGCGGTCGAACGCGCCGGTCTCGCCAACGCGCCGGCCTGGACCGAATTCTTCGTCGAGAAGATCGTCGATCACGCCGTCTGGCAGTCCGGCGAGCCGGGCGTGCTGGGCGAAGCCGAAGCGAAATGGCTGAGCGCGCGGGTCGACGAATGCGAGTCGGCCAACGCGCTGGCCGCGCTCGCCGCCGCGCTCGGCGAAGCGCGCCGGGCGCCGGCGGCGCTGGTCGCCGCGGCGCAGGCGCGCGCCTGGCCGGGCGTCGGCGCCGCGCTCAAACCCGCGCGGGCGAGCTGAAGGAGAGCCGCACGGCTGGAAAATCGGCCGCGGGCGCCTAGGTAGGGCGTCTTCGCTCGCCAAGGATCTCCGCCTGATGGCCGACCTCTCTTCGTTTCCGATCGCCGCCCGCTGGCCGGCCAAGCGTCCGGACGTTATTCAACTCTATTCGACCCCGACGCCCAACGGGGTGAAGGTCTCGATCGCGCTCGAGGAATTGGGGCTCGGCTACGAGCCGCACCGCATCGACATCGGCAAGAACGAGAGCTGGGAGCCGGCGTTCCTGTCGCTCAATCCCAACGGCAAGATCCCAGCGATCATCGATCCAGACGGGCCTGGCGGAAAGCCGCTCGGCCTGTTCGAATCCGGAGCGATCCTGATCTATCTCGCTGAGAAGACCGGCAAGCTCATACCTATCGACCCGGCCAGGCGCTACGAGGCGCTGGAGTGGGTGTTCTTCCAGATGGCGTCGATCGGACCGATGTTCGGCCAGGTCGGATTCTTCCACAAATTCGCCGGTCGCGAGATCGAGGACAAGCGCCCGCTCGAGCGCTACTGCAAGGAGTCGCAGCGCCTGCTCGGGGTGCTGGAGACGCGCCTTACCGGCCGTCGCTGGATGATGGGCGACGAATTCACGATCGTCGACATCGCTATCCTCGGCTGGGTGCGCAATCTGATCGGGTTCTACGGCGCCGGCGATCTGGTCGGCTGGAGCGCATTCGAAGAGGTTCCGCGCTGGCTCGAGATGGCGCTGGCGCGGCCGGCGGTGCAACGCGGCCTGACCATTCCGACGACGGCTGCCGCCTGAAGGCCGACGATTAGCCGAATGGGCTAGGCGGGCGAGGCGCCGCTCAGGTTTACGCGCCGCCCGCGTTCTCCTAAGAACGGCGCGAGGGGGAGGGCTCGGGGCTTTCCGAGCCGGGACGCCAATGTTCAACAAGATTCTCATCGCCAACCGCGGCGAAATCGCCTGCCGCGTCATCAAGACCGCGCGCAAGATGGGCGTGAAGACGGTCGCGGTCTATTCGGAGGCCGACAAGGACGCGCTGCACGTCGAGATGGCCGACGAGGCGATCGCCATCGGCCCGCCGCCGGCCGCGCAGTCCTACCTGCTGATCGACAAGATCGTCGCCGCCTGCAAGGAAACCGGCGCCGAGGCGGTGCATCCGGGCTACGGCTTCCTCTCCGAACGCGCCGCCTTCGCGCACGCGCTCGCCGCTGAGGGCATCGTCTTCATCGGCCCGAATCCGCGCGCCATCGAGGCGATGGGCGACAAGATCGAATCGAAGAAGTTCGCCAACGCCGCCAAGGTCTCGACCGTGCCGGGCCATATCGGCGTCATCGACAGTCCCGAGCGCGCCGCCGAGATCGCCGACGAGATCGGCTATCCGGTGATGATCAAGGCCTCGGCGGGCGGCGGCGGCAAAGGCATGCGCATCGCCCATTCGCGCAAGGAGGTCGCCGAGGGTTTCGCGCGCGCCAAATCCGAAGCCTTGTCGTCGTTCGGCGACGATCGCGTCTTCGTCGAGAAGTTCATCGTCAATCCCCGCCACATCGAAATCCAGGTGCTCGGCGACAAGCACGGCCATGTCGTCTATCTCGGCGAACGCGAATGCTCGATCCAGCGCCGCAACCAGAAGGTGATCGAGGAGGCGCCGTCGCCGCTGCTCGACAATGAGACCCGGCGCAAGATGGGCGAGCAGGCGGTCGCGCTCGCCAAAGCGGTGGACTACGACTCGGCCGGCACGGTCGAATTCGTCGCCGGACAGGACCGCAGCTTCTACTTTCTCGAGATGAATACGCGGCTCCAGGTCGAGCATCCGGTGACGGAGCTCGTCACCGGCGTCGACCTGGTCGAGGAGATGATCCGCAGCGCCTATGGCGAGCCTCTGCGCCTGACCCAGGCCGATGTGAAGCTCGAGGGCTGGGCGATCGAGAGCCGCGTCTACGCCGAGGACCCGACGCGCGGCTTCCTGCCCTCGACCGGGCGGTTGGTGAAATATCGCCCGCCGGCGGAAGGAACCGTCGAGGGCGTCACGGTGCGAAACGACACCGGCGTCTACGAGGGCGGCGAAATCTCGATCCATTACGATCCGATGATCGCCAAGCTGGTCACCCACGCGGGCGACCGCCTGAGCGCGATCGAGGCGCAAGCCAATGCGCTCGACGCCTTCGTCATCGACGGCATCCGCCACAACATTCCGTTCCTCTCCGCGCTGATGCAGCACGAGCGCTGGCGCGCGGGACGTCTGTCGACCGGTTTCATCGCCGAGGAATTTCCCGACGGCTTCTCGCCGCTGGTCGCGGCGGGCGAGACGCAGGCCGTCATCGCCGCCGTCGCCGCGCACGTCGATCACGTCCACAACGTGCGTAAGCGCGAGCTTTCCGGACAGTTTCGCGCCGGCTGGAACCGGTCCCTCGATCTGAAGCGCGCCGTCCTGCTCGGCGCGACGCGCGTGGACGTCGAAGTCGAGCCGCGCGAGGGCGGCGTCGACGTCGTGTTCGCCGATGGGCGCAGGCTGCGCGTCGACTCGCCGTGGACGCCGGGCGAGCCGGTGTGGCGCGGCGACATCGACGAGAAGTCGACCGCGGTGCAGGTGCGCGCGATCCTCAACGGCTTCGCGCTCGCCCATCGCGGCGTCGCGGTCGCGGCGCGCGTCTATACCCATCGCGAGGCCGCGCTCGCCGCGCTGATGATCGAGCGCGAGGGCGCGGATCTATCCCGCGCGCTGCACTGCCCGATGCCAGGTCTGGTCAAGTCGATCGCGGTCAAGGAAGGTCAGCAGGTGCGCGCCGGCGATCCGCTCTGCGTCGTCGAGGCGATGAAGATGGAAAACCAGCTTTCGGCCGAGCGCGCCGCGACGGTGAAGAAGATCGTCGCCAAGGTCGGCGACTCGCTGGCGGTCGACGCCGTAATCATGGAATTCGACTGACGACCGGTCAGCGGCGCGCGACCGCTGTCGCCGCGGACCGAGGAAGCGTGCTATAAACCGCAGTGGCCGCTCCGAGGGAGAAAGCCATGTCGGCGCCGCTGGCGCGCGCTGCGAAGGTTTCGGTCGTCGTTGCCGCCGCGGCGTGGGGCGCGATCGCCGACGAGCGCGGCGCCGGCTCGGCGCAGATTGTCGACGGGTCTTCGGCGCAGGCGCAGGAAACCGCCGCGACTGGCGTCTTTCACGGTGTCGGCGTGGTCACCGCGGTCGACTACGCCAAAGGGTGGCTGACCCTCGATCACGAGGCGATCAAGGGCTTCATGTGCGCGATGGAGATGATGTATCGCGTCGAGCCGCTGCGCCTCAGCGCAGACGTTCATGTCGGCGACCGCGTTGCTTTCGACATCGACGCCGGCCGCTACGCGATCGTCGGCGTCAGGGTCCTCAACAAGGCGAAGTGACAGCGCCTCGCGCGGGGCGACGTCAATCGCCGCCGGGCAGAATCGCGACGAAGTCGCGGCCAAGCGCGTTGGAGACGGCGTTGTGGCAAGACATGCAGCTCGCCGGCGCATCCTGCGCGTAAGTCTCCATCGTGACGTTGGCGAGATTCTCGTCCGGTTCGTCTTTCTTTTCGTCGACCTGATAGGGCTCGCCGGGCGTGTTCGGATCGATGCGCGGGCCGGGAAAGTACCGCCCATCGTTATCGGGCGTGGGCGGTTGCGTCACCGTCGGCCATTGCGTCGCCACCAGCATGTAGTTGGCCCAGACCGTGCCGCGGATCTCCGGCAGCGACCAGTAGGCGCGGTTCACCGCCATGGTCTCGGGATTGATCGGCCGCCTGCGCACGACCTGCGTCGGCTCGGGATCAGTCTTCGGTGGGTTGGTCGGTCCGACCGGTTGGGCCGAAGGCGAGTCCAGTGGCGGCTCGATGTCGGTTTGCTCCTTGGCCGGGTCGTTGAACGAATAGGGCGCGTTGGCGTCCTTCGCATCCGGTTCGCGCGCGTCGCCGCGGCCGATCGGCGGCACGTTGTCGACCTGCTCGAACGTGCTCCACAGCCGCTGCGGCCGGTACTTCGTTTTGACCGTGATGTGCAGTCCGACCAAGGCGATGTCGTGCGCGGCGCAGACGGGCTTGCCGGCGGCGAGGCTCTTGGCGACGTCGACCACTTGCGCGCTCGTGACGACGTAGTAGCGGCTGCGGACGGCGGGGGTGTCGGTCTGGTCGAGAATGCGCCAGGCCGCTTTCACCGCGATCGATCCGACCTCGAAATGGGCCGGTGATGCGAGCGACGGCGCGCGGTCGGGCTCGAACCAGTGGTGACCGACGATCGAGTCGAACTCAGCCTCGTTGATCCTGACCTCGTAGCGTACATAGGCGCCATTCTGCGCCACCAGCGGGCCGAGAAATCTGCCCGGCGTGAAGCTCGCCTGATTGAAATCGGCGAAGGAAACGAACGAGGCGAGAGTCTTGGCGCGGTTGTCAGCGTCGGCGCCGCAGGGGTTCACGCCGTCATAGCTCGCCCATTCTGCCGGCGCGAGCGGCTGGCCGTCGGGCCCGCGCTGAAAGACTTCGTAACGCGCCTTGAAGGTCTCCCACACGCGGGGGCCAGGGTCGGCCAGCGTCTTCGTGCGGTCGGGCTCGCCGCGATGGGCCAGGTCCGTCTTTGCCGGCCACGCCAGCGCGATGAAAGCGCGCCAGGCGAAATTGTCGAAAGCGGGGTAGGGGTCCTGTTTGGTCGACGGGACGTCGTCGATGAGGTCGGGCGAGACTTTGGGCTGCACGTCCTCAGCGAATGCGGACCCCGGCGCAAAGAGCGCGGCGGCGAGGCCGACGGCGACAAGCGCCCGACCGCCGACGCGTCCGCTTCGCGCTGCGCCGTCGCGAGGCATCGCGCTTCTCCCTTGTTTTTCGCTCGTTCGGTCGAGGCCTTTCAGCGCCTGTCGTTCGGCGCCGCGAGTACGAGCGCCACGCTGACGTCTCGCGTCATTTCCGAACGACGGGTCCGCGAATTTCCCCAGCGGGGAACTTCGTCGAGTGAAGATTGAAGTACCAGCGGCCGATTTTCAGGTCCTGCGCCTGGGTGGCGTCGATGACGGCCTTGCCGCTGAACGGACTCGCCAGGTTGCCGGGTGTTCCGACCTGGATCGGCGCGTTCTCTTCCGATGTCGCGCCGACATAGGAAACCGGCCCGTGGAAATGCGCGCCGATCGGCGCCGCGGAGAGGCGTGAGTAGACGCACGTCCACGTCAGCATGTTGGTGCTGGTGTCCAAGGTCGCATCAACATGGCCTGTCGCCGGGCTGTCATTGGAGGGCACTTCGCGGCCGCCGGTGAGATCGGCCTGGAAATTGAGGACGTCGGCGCGCGCCGCCGTTGCGCCGACGATCAGCGCCGCCAAGGCGAGCGCTGCGAGGCGTGGATATTCGACTCTTCGCACAACGCGATCGCTGCGCGGCAGGCCATGGATGTCGGCTTCGCTCCGCATGCGCGATTCCTCCCTTCGTCGTCGCCGCGCCGGCCTCAGAACATCAGCCAAGCATAAAGCAACAACGTGTCGTTGCCCGACGCGTTGTGCATCGCGCCGAGGTTGCTGCCGTCGAAATTGGTCGTGCCGCCGTAGAGGTGCAGATAGTGCGTGTACTGCACGCCGAGACGGGCGTTCCAGGTCGAGTACAGGCCTGGGCTGCCGTGGCTGAACGGCAAGTAGGCGACGTCGGCGATGAGGCCGTCGCCGTTGGGGCTGCTGCTGGCGCTGAGGCCGGAGCCGCAGGGTCCGTAAATCAGGCAGTCGCTTGTGCCCGATACGTTGAAATAGCCGGCCCCAAGACTGTAGGTGTGGTCCCACACGAATGACGCGTTGGCCTTGAAGCTGTTGAGTCGGTCGTTGGTGTTCGATGCAAAGCCGTTTGCGACGCTGGCGCTCAGCCTCTGGTATTCGAGAATGTCAGTCAGCTTGACGGTCACGCTGTATTTGTCGCCGTCGTACTGGTACTGCGAGTCGAAGCCGACGTCGGTGTAGGTGTCGACGCCAAAGCCGAACGCGCTCTGCGGCACGATCTGCCCGTACATGCCGAACGTGCCGACCTCGAGGTAGTGGTCGCCCCAGTGCGGCTCGATCGCCAGCCGCCAGTACGGCTGCACGCCCTGGGAGACGTCAGGCGTTGTGCCGGGCTCGTCGCCCAGCGCCTCGCTGACTGTCTTGGAGACGCCGCTATAGGCGGTCAGCTCGGCGTAAAGCACGTCGTTCCAGAAAATGTAGGCGCCGGCGCCGAAGATCGCCGGTAGACCCCAGCCGCCTTCGATGCGCGTGCCGGGCGGCGTGAACGCCGGAGCGACCGCCGACGTCGCCTGCGGCCAGCCGAATGCCGGCGTCGTGTTCCACACATCTTGCACGGTCGGGGAATTGTTGACGGTCACGCCCCAGTAGGCGTCCTTGTCGAACAACTTGAAGCTGTCGACGTAGCGCACGTCGGAACTGTCGAGGTTCACGGCGCCGCCGACCGGATCGCCGGTCACCTGGATGAAGGCGCCGAGATTGCCGTAAACTTGGCCGCCGTAGAAGACAGTCGCCTGCTGGGTGACGAAATTGTCGTTGGCGTGCAGCCCTGGCGGCGGAGGCACGGCCTGAAGACTAGGAGACGAAGGAGAATCGTAAGGCGCCGCGGTGTGGCTGAAGGTCGGCAGCAGCATCGCCGCGATCGGCGGGAACTTGGAATCGCCGCCTTGCAGCGTATAGCCGGCGAGTTTGAAACGGCGGCCGAACGGCGTCAGCTCGGGAAAGGCGGTGTGGCAGGCGGCGCAGGGCTGGCCGGTCTGGCGGGCGAAGCTCGGCACTGCATTGGCCGGGTCGGTCGCGAACAGCCACGATAGTGCGAAAGCAACGAGCAGCGCCGAGGCGGCGAAGACGCCGCTTCGAACCTGCCGTGCGGCCAAACGGGCCGCCCGCTTCTTCATTCGCATGCGCTCTCCCCTCTACGAGCGCGCGCGCCCTCGCCAAGTTCAGCCCTGGCGGGGGCGCGCTTCGCGATTCGAACCTTATGGTTCCACTTTGGCAGCGCCAAGGGAAGCCAGATTGAAAAATTGGGTACTTCCGCTCAGGCCTTCTTGACCCACAGCTTGCACCAGCCGGTCGGTGCGATCGTGCCCGCCACGGACTTGCACGAGGACGGCGCAACGAAAAAGTTGCATTGGTCGCACTGCTTGCCGTCCTTCGGCGTCGTTTGATAGGCGACGGCCGTCTGCGGCAGGCCGGCCGCGCTTGCCGAGCCTGCGCCGAGCGCAAGCAGCGGGGCCGCGCCAGCGGCGGCGAAGAGCACAGTGCGGCGGTTGACGCATTTCGATGTGGTATCGACCATTATTGGGCTTCCTCTCAATCGCGACCTGTAAGGAACGCGCGCGAACTCTAACATAGACAGTTCCGCGCGGGCGAGTTGGTTCGGGCGAACCGATATACGCCTGATTGCAAACTCCTGCACGATCCAGCGCCAAAATCGAGGCGCATTGATCGGCGCGAGACGGCTGCTTGCGCAATTGCATATTCGAAATTGCGGGCCTGGTCCTGCGGCCGACCTTGGGCATTAGGCCAACCGAACCTTGTGGGGCGGCGCCCAGCCGGGTCCGCTGGCCGGCGCCGCCGGCGCTTTGGAGCGTCGGCTGCGGCAGGCGACTCTCCTGGCCGGATCGCTCGCTTTCGCCCGCCCAACGTGCTAACGGCCTCGCTTCGCGGCGGCGGCGCGCCAGAAGCGGTCGCCACAGGCGACAGGTAAGACGATGAGCGACATCTTTCAGGAAGTTGATGAGGAAGTCCGCCGCGACAAGGCGCTCGAGTTCTGGAAGAAGCACCAGAACCTCATCATCGCCGGCGCGGCGCTGATTGTGCTCGCCACCGGCGGCTACCGTTTTTACGAGAATCGAAAGCTCGCCGAGCAGCAGGCGGCCGGCGCCGCCTTCCAGCAGGCCTTGGCGCTCGATCGCGACGGTAAGGAGGCCGATGCTCAGGCGGCGCTCGCCGCGCTCGCCGCCAATGCGCCGCACGGCTATCAGACGCTCGCGCGCCTCGCCGGCGCCGCCGTGCAAAGCAAGACCGATTCCAAGGGCGCGCTCGCCGTTTACGACACGCTCGCCGCCGACCGCTCGATCGGCCCGCTGTTCCAGGACGCGGCCAAGCTGCGCGGCGCGCTGTTGCGCTTGGATGAGGGCGACGTGGCTGCGGCCAAACCCGTCTTCGAAGCGCTCGCCGCGCCGACCGGCGCCTATCGTTTCACCGCGCGGCTCGCGCTCGGCGTGATCGCGCTCGACGCTGGCGACTATTCGGAAGCGGGCCGCGAGCTCGATCTCGTCGTCGCCGATCCGGAAGCGCCAGCGGCGGAGAAGCGCAGCGCCGAAAGCCTGTTCGGACTCGTCGCCGCCAACCGTCCGACCAAGTGAGCGCGCGGCGGCGCCAGCGACCATGAGCGCCAAAGTCGCCGTCATCGGCCGGCCCAACGTCGGCAAGTCGACGCTGTTCAATCGGCTCGTCGGCCGCAAGCTGGCGCTGGTCGACGACCAGCCTGGCGTCACCCGCGACCGCCGCGAAGGCGAAGCGCGGCTCGGCGACCTCGTCTTCACCATCGTCGACACCGCCGGCCTGGAGACCGGCGACGGCGAGACGCTGGCGGGGCGCATGCGCGCCCAGACCGAGGCGGCGCTCGCCGATTGCGACGCCGTGCTCTTCCTCATCGACGCGCGCGCCGGCGTGACCGAAGGCGATCGTCACTTCGCCCAAGGGGTGCGCCGCTCGGGCAAGCCGGTGATCCTGGTCGCCAACAAGGCGGAAGGGTCGGCCGGGCGCGACGGCGCTTATGAAGCCTTCAGCCTCGGCCTCGGCGACCCGATCGCGATTTCCGCCGAACACGGCGAGGGCCTCAGCGATCTCTACGACGCGCTCGCCGCCGTCCTGCCGCAGAGCGCTCACAGCGACGGGTCGGCGGAAGACGCGGCGGCGCCGCTCGTCCTTGGCGAAGAGGAGGACGGCAGCGAGGACGATCCGGAAAGGCCGTTGCAGATCGCCGTCGTCGGCCGGCCGAACGCCGGCAAGTCGACGCTGCTCAACCGCATCCTTGGCGAAGAGCGGCTGTTGACCGGGCCGGAGCCCGGCCTGACGCGCGACAGCATCGGCCTCGAGACGGACTGGCGCGGTCGCCGCATCAAGCTGTTCGACACCGCGGGATTGCGCCGGCGCGCGCGCGTGGTCGAGAAGCTGGAGAAGCTCGCCACCGCCGACGGGCTGCGCGCCGTGCGTTTCGCCGAAGTCGTCGTGCTGCTGCTCGACGCGACGATCCCGTTCGAGAAGCAGGATCTGACCATCGCCGATCTGGTCGAGCGCGAGGGCCGCGCGCTGGTCATCGGCCTCAACAAATGGGATCTCGTCGACGACAAGAGCGGCAAGGCGCAGGAGCTGCGCGCCGAGTCCGACCGCCTGCTGCCGCAGCTCAAGGGGACGCGCGTGATCCCGGTTTCCGGCCTCACGGGCGCCCATGTCGACAAGTTGCTCGAGGCGGTGATCGCCACTCACGAAGTCTGGAACAAGCGCATCGCCACCGGACGGCTCAACCGTTGGCTGGCGCCGGTCGTCGAGGCGACGCCGCCGCCGGCGGTCTCCGGCCGCAGGGTCAAGATCCGCTACATGACCCAACCGAAGGCGCGGCCGCCGTTCTTCATTCTGTTCGGCAACCAGGTCGAGAACATTCCCGAGAGCTACAAGCGCTATCTCGTCAACGGCCTGCGCGAGACGTTCGGTCTCTTCGGCGTTCCGATCCGGCTTTCCATGCGCTCGGGCGGCGAGAACCCTTACGCGCCGAAGAAAAGGCGAGGGTAGCGGTCGACGCAGTCGCGCCGAGCAAATGCGGGAGAGGGCGTCATCGAATTGACGAAAGCTCTTTCGATGGGCAGGCCGCTGTGGCAGATAACCGCGGCGCGCCGGGAATCCGACCTGCCGGGCCTTTCCTGCCTGGTCCTGCCGCGCCGGGACGCGTGACCTGACAATGCCGAGCGAAGAATTCAAAGACGCCCGCGACTTCCTTCTCGCGCTGCGGACCGACTATTCGACCGCCAAAGCGAAATTCGCTTGGCCGAAATTCGATTGCTTCAATTGGGCGCTCGACTGGTTCGACGACGAACTCGCCGCAGGCCCCAACGGCAAGCGGCCGGCGCTGGTGCTGCTCAGCGAACGGACCGAGACCTATTCCTTCGCCGAACTGTCGGAGGCTTCCTCGCGGGTCGCCAACGCCCTGCGCGCGCTCGGCGCCGAGCGCGGCGACCGACTGCTGCTGATGCTCGGCAATGTCGCGCCGCTGTGGATCGCGCTGCTGGCGGCGATGAAGCTCGGCCTGGTGGTCATCCCGGCGCCGCCGCAGCTCGCCGACGCCGACGTCGCCGAACGCCTGTCGCGCGGCCGCGTGCGCCTCGTCGTCGCCGAGACGGCGGCGACGGAGAAATTCGAGGGGCGCGGCGACGGCCTGTTGGCGCGCGTCGCGGTCGGCGGCGCGCCGGCGGGCTGGAGCGACTGGGCCGAGCTCATGCGGGCGAGCCCGCATTTCGAGGCCGACGCGCCGACGCTGCCGAGCGACCCGCTGCTGCTGTATTTCACCTCCGGCGCCACGGCGCAGCCGAAGCTGGTGCTGCACACCCATGCGAGCTATCCGGTCGGCCATCTGACGACGATGTACGGGCTCGGCCTGCAGCCCGACGACATGCATCTCAACATCTCTTCGCCCGGCTGGGCCATGCACGCGTGGTCGAACGTCTTTGCGCCATGGAACGCCGGCGCGACGGCGGTCGCGCTGGCGCGGCGCTTCGAGCCGCGCGCCGTCCTCGACGATCTCGCCGCCCATCCGATCACCTCGTTCTGCGCCCCGCCGACCGTCTGGCGCCAGTTCATCCAGCTCGATCTCGGCCAGTGGAACGTGGCGTTGCGCGAGATCTGCTCTTCGGGCGAGCCGCTCAATCCGGACGTGATCGAGAAGGTGCGGCGCGCCTGGGGCCTGACGCTGCGCGACGGCTACGGCCAGACCGAGACGACGATGATGGTCGGCAATCCGCCGGGGCAGAAGCTGGTGGTCGGCGCGATGGGGCGGCCGCTGCCGGGCTACCGCGTCGTGCTGCTCGACGTCGAGGGACTTGAATCCGACTACGGCGAGATCTCTTTGCCGCTCTCGGCCCAACCGCTCGGACTGACGCCCGGCTATCTCGACGACGACGGCGTATTGGAGGCGATCGAGGGCGAACATTATCGCACCGGCGACATCGCCTCGCGCGACGGCGAAGGCTTCCTCACCTATGTCGGCCGCGTCGACGACCTGTTCAAGTCGAGCGACTATCGCCTGAGTCCGTTCGAGCTCGAAAGCGCGCTGCTCGAGCATCCGCTGGTCGCCGAGGCGGCGGTGACGCCGGCGCGCGATCCGATCCGCATGACGGTGCCCAAGGCCTATGTGACGCTGGCCAAATCCGAGGACGGCGACCGCGCCGTCGCGCTGTCGGTGTTCACGTTCCTGCGCGATCGGCTCGCGCCGTACAAGCGCATCCGACGGATCGAGTTCGTCGTCGAGCTGCCCAAGACCATGTCGGGCAAGATCCGCCGCGTCGCGCTTCGCCAGCGCGAAGCCGAACTCGCCGAAGTCGGCGCGCGCGCCGAGCGCGAATTCAGGATCGAGGATTTTCCGGAATTGGCCTGAGGGCGCCCTCGCGCTCGCTCAGCGCCGCGCGCGCCGTCAAGCGCCCCCGTCAAGGTTCGTCAAGTTTTGTCAAGTTTTGTCAAGCTGCGTCAAGCAAAACACTTGACGTCGCAGGCGATCGTCCAGCGAAATCAACATGTTCCGCGCCGTCAAGGGCGACTTCGGCGGCGGCCGGCGCGGTCGCTCGCGGCCGGCTCGGCGAGGCGGCGCGCCGGGGGTCGGTGGAAGCGGGAAAGGGAGCGTTCATGGCGCGAGGAGTCCGAAACGTGCAGGGTGGTCGGAAGAACAAACATAGCACAAATCATGAATTTCCGAAAGGCCTGACGCATCGACAGGCCTGACGCCTCAATCGACGGGGGCTGACGACGAACGCCTCGGTTGTTGCTACGGACAGGCGGTCGCGGGCGGCGGCGGGTCGAGGCCCAGGATTACAAGCAGCTCTACGGCCCTCTCCAGACGACCTCCGCCTGTCTTAGCGCCTTTGCGCGCAGCGACTTCTGATCGCCAGTCTGAGACCTTTTCTACGCGCCAAAGCCAATCGACCGTCGCCGCGAGTTCGAGCACGGTAACGTTGGTCCTCGCGAAAAGGGCAATCCGCTCGTGAACTCGCGGGCGATCGGCGGCCGCGAGAAGCTCCCGCTTGGGCGAAATCTTCGCCTCGAAGACGCTGTAGCCGGCGCCGTCGCGAACACGATGTTCGATTCGCTCGTCTATGAGTTTCAGCGCTTTAGCGTCCGCCGTCGCGTTGTCGAGCTCACGCGAATAAGGCCCGTAATGATGATAATCGAATTCGAAGCCGCTCTCGAAGCCGAGGCGATCGAGCAGATAAACGGATTTCTGCAATCGAATGCGGCTCGCGAGGCGCCCCTCGGGCGCGGCTGCGATGACGGCGACGACGACATCCTCCCGCTCCCTCATCGCACCCCCTCCTTCAGTCCAACGGCGGCATTGCGCGCTGAGTCGGTTGAAAAATAGTAACGAGTGAAGGTTTTCGGCGCAACGAGCGCGCTCACCAGCCGGGAGCGTTTGGCAATTTCGACTGGCTGTCCGCCGTCGAGGATGTGCAGCTTCTTGTGGGTTCGCTCTTCATCGGCGCCAATCTGGGTGTAGATCGTCAAACTCGTCTCGTCTTTCAGAACCGTCCCTTCCGCGAGGGCCTCCGAGAACTTCCTGTCGATACGCTTCGACCACCGAACCTGTAGGTCGGGATCGTAGCCGATCGAAGCGACGTCGAGGGTCTTGAATAGACGCCGCTCGCGCAGGCGCACCGCCAAATCTGCGATCCGTCCGTCCTCTGCTCGCGCCATTTGTTCCAGCGATCCCCAGAGCACGCCGTCATCGAGCGCCAGATAGTCGGTGAGGGCGTTCGTTCGGAGAAAACGCACCAAGGCATGGCCGTCGCCGAGACCTGTCTTCTTCTGCTGCTCAGCGTCGCTGACGTGCTCGGCGACCCTGCGGAGCAATTCCGCAAACAGGCGTTCGACGCAGCACTTGACCTTATGGAGGTAGACCTGCTCGTGAAGAGTGTATCTGGCGAGCAGGAACTGCTCAGCTGCGGGCAGCGCCTTCGCGTCGAGGCAGAACGTCTGCACTTCGATCGGGGCGAAGCCGTCATCGTGGTCGGTGTCCGGGGCGTCGATCTCAACGGCCCGCACCCGGATGTGCTCCATCAGCCAATCGAAATCGATGGCGCCGGCTTGGGTGCCGGTCATGAGTCGGTCCCTGCGGAGATAATCCAGACGGTCGGCGTCGAAGCTCGATGAGACGACTGCGTGATAGATGTCCTTTGGGTCTTCGCTTTCGAGCATGGCCGCGATGTCCGTCGCGAGGCCGGTCCGCCGCCCCTCCAACAGCGGAAAGATCTTGCCGTCTGGGTTGTGGACGATTTCGGCCGACCACGTCTCATGTTTCTTCCTGAGGCCACGGATTCTCTGCACAGCTTCGAATGCGTGACTCAGCGGCCCGTGCCCGACGTCGTGGAGCAGCGCGGCAAGGACGGCCACTTCGGCGCGAGGTTCATCGTAGGCTTTGCCGATCTCGCGACGAATGATCTCGAGCAAGCCGCGGGCGGTGTGGAACACGCCGACGCAATGCGCAAAGCGCGAGTGGGTCGCTCCTGGAAAAACCAGATCGGCCGGGCCGAGTTGCTTGATGCGCCGAAGCCGCTGGAACTCGGGCGCGTCGAGGAGCGCCCAGGCCAATTGTTCAAGTTCGACGCTCTTGCGGAACGTGATCAGCCCATGGACAGGATCGCGAATGCGCTGGTCCCGGGCTTCATGTTGGCAAGCTCTCGCCTCAGTCATCGCTTTGACTCGAACGACCGCGCTCGCTCTAGGCGTCGACGCCCTCATGCGTGGTCGACTGCGCCGCGGCGCGTTCGAGCTTGGCCGCAACGAATCGCAGCATGGGAACAACGACTGCTACAAGTAGCACGATTCGACTCTTGTAGCGTCCCTACTTCCCCGCCCGCCGCGGAAAAATCCCGATGAGAAGCGGGAGTCTGTCGCGATGGCGCGGCCAATCGCCTCGCCCCTCACCCTAGCCCTCTCCCCGCGCGCGGGGAGAGGGGATGGCGGCGCGCTCGAGGTTGAGCGCGAGCAGGCGTTGCAGCGCGTCGTCGGTCGCGATGTCCTCCGGCCAGCCGTAGGCGGCGGCGACGGCGCGGTCGAGGGCGTCGTGCGCGTCGGCGAGCCAGCGCGGGCGCTGATTGTAGAGGTTGGTCAGCGTGCGCTGTTTGAGCTTGACCGCCGCCTCGACATTCTTCGGCAGAATGCGGTCGGGATAGCGGCGCGGCGCCTCGCCTGCTGCTGCGGTCGGCGTCACTTCGGGCACGATCTCGATCAGGTCGGGCGGGTTGAGCCAGGCGCGCCGCAGATCGTCGAGCGCCCTCGCCGCGGCGGCGATTCTTTGCGCGCGCGGGTCGGCGGCGGTATCGGCGGCGGGAATGTTCGGCGTCAGGCCGGCGGGGAAGGGGAAGGTCTCGAAGGTGGTGGTCGGGGTATAGCGCGGGCGATCTTCGAGCGACGTGCCGAGCCGCAGCGACCACGCTTCATGGAAGCGCGAGTGCAGGATGCCGAAGGTTGTATCGTCGTCGCGGGCGATGGCGACCACGGCGGAGTCCGGAAGGGTCAACGCATCCACCCAAACAAACAACCGATGCTTCGCTACACGAGGTGTGAATATCGCCCTGCTGAGCCGAGAGAGTGCTTGCTTCACATCACCGCCCGAGCGTCCGAGCTTCCACCAGTTCTCACGCCGCTGGCGATCGCGATTTTCCCGACGACCCGGCTCTATTTCGTGAGCTACGTATTCGAACGGCGCTTCGAAAAGTGAAGCATTCTCTCTATCCAAGTCTCCGAAGTCTACGATCCACTTGTCGTGCGATCGGCGAACCAGGTCTGACCCGTTGCGCCAAGGGAACAGAACATCAGAGTTCGGACGACCGTTCGGATTTAGGGGCTGGAGAAGCCACGATTGCGCGACAGAGTTGGCGATGTCGAAGGCCCCGACTTTGACAGGCCCCTGGAACGCGACGTTTGCGTTCTCAGCGAGCCGGTGCGCGGTCGGCAAGTCTGATATTTCCGCCGTCAGGTCGGCGTGGATGCGTGCGACGGACTGTCCGTCGAGACGGCGGACTTCGACCGCGCCCAAGCCCAGAACGCCCTCACCCTGAGGAGGCGGCGCAGCCGCCGTCTCGAAGGGCGAGGGCGCATGGCGCGCCGGCGCCAGCGCGGCGGGGCCGCCCTCGTCC
>Ga0182030_10001814_pt1 | contig 44593 bp, 36 predicted proteins | sample 812S3MmetaG_FD_121299 | JGI IMG/M metagenome (GOLD analysis project Ga0182030, IMG submission 121299) | Permafrost microbial communities from Stordalen Mire, Sweden - 812S3M metaG (Illumina Assembly) | ecosystem: Environmental > Terrestrial > Soil > Wetlands > Permafrost | place: Sweden...
CACGTTGCCCACGTTGCCCACGTTGCGAGCGTTCGAGGAATATCGTCTCGTCTATCACGAGTGGCGCGAAGACGCCCGTCGGAGGGCGACGACCGCCGACCGCGAGCGATCGACGAAAGGCGCGAAGTTCGTCCGCGCTGGTCGGTACACGGGCGGCCGCTGACTGAGACAGAAGTCGCGCGAGCACGAGCGTCGAACAGGCGTAGCCGCTCGGCAGTCCCACGTCGTCGAGATGAGTCGCCCCGAGTACCCGCGTGTCCAGTGAGAAAATCTCCAGTGCCCGTTTGCGGAGATTTCGCAGGGCCGGCAGCCACGGTGTGGCCCCTTGTCGGACGCCGTTAAAGAAGTCCCGTTCGGCGCCCGTACCTAGCACCGCCATCAGAAAGCACATCGCCTCTCCCCACTGCCCCGATTCAGCGAGCCGACGCGCGCCGAGCTTCTCGGTACCGTCGTTCAACGTCGTTACATCGAATCCGAGTCGACCGATCAACGTATTCACCCGCAGCTCTTCAGCGCACTCCAGCGCCCTCGGTGACACCTCGTCGAGGCACCGCACGAGATAGTCGGCCCGCGGGCTGACTCGCGCGTGCATAAGCTCGTGCGCGCGCACCACTCGGGCCTGTTCTGACGAGTTGAGCGGCACTTCGAGGATTCGCTCTTGCAGATTGCAACTGGCCTCGCCCCGCATCGTTGATCCCTCCTGAATCGTCCACGCGCGTGTTTCGTCGTCGTGTCGGCCACTCACCAGTTCGGGGTAGATCACACTCACGCGAGTGCCCCAATGGTGAGTGCATCGAGGACGCTTTGAGCGATGACCGCGCCGAAAACCAGTTCGGCGGCGCGCTCGGGCCCGTGATGCATCCTCAGTTCGTCGAAGGCGTAAAAGCTGCGCAGTGAGATTCGCCGACCCTCGGGACCAAGAGAGCCCGCCAGCGCCGCCGCGCGCAAGTCGCGACTCAGACGCTCGACCGCCTCTCTCTGTGGTCGATCGACGCGAATGCTGATCGCAAAGCGGTCGCGCAACGAACGCGGAATCTCCTCGAGGTCCTCGATGTTGGAGGTCATGACCACTGAGAAGTTCTCCCCGGGCCGTACCCACTCGAGCGTGTCCGGATTGCGCCAGCGGGCTGACTCCGGTGAGTCAGTGACTGCGAGCAACGTCGCTAGCGCGTCGCCCGAGGCGCGATCGACCTCATCGAGGACGAGGCGACCGCCGCGTCCATCGCCGCCACGCCACGCGCGAATGGCGGGACCTTCGCGCCACTCGAAACGGTTCTCCCCGCTCGGCATCCAGGTGCCGGTTATCTCACCGGCCGTCAGGTCCTCGGTACAGACCAGGCGCTCGGCCGGTGTGTCACCCGCCCCCTGATGCAACGCCGCGAAGGTCTTGCCGGTGCCCGGCGGTCCGTACAACAGCACGCGCGAGATTCCCGCTGATAACACGTCACTAAAGTCGCGCCAACACGACTGCACGGTCTCCACTCACATCCTCCTTTGGAAACCTCCCAAAGGTCGCGAGTGACGTTGCCTAGGTCTCTATCGCTTCCCCGAGATACACGGCGCGTACGCGCTCGTCGTGCAGCAAGTCTTGGGCCAGACCGCCAAAGACGATGCGGCCGTTCTCCATGACATATCCCCGGTCAGCCAGCCGTAGGGCCATCGTGGCGTTCTGCTCCACCACGAACACGGTGGTCCCCGACTCACGGATCTGTCCGATGATCGAGAAAATCGTCTCGACGATCATGGGCGCCAGCCCCATGGAGGGCTCATCCAAGAGCAACAAGCGGGGCTTTGACATCAAAGCCCGTCCGATAGCGAGCATCTGCTGCTCGCCGCCCGAGAGGTTGGCACCGGGCTGCTTACGCCGTTCCTTCAGAATCGGAAACTGAGTGTAGATCTCTTCCATGTCGTCTTTGAAATTTCCGCTGCGGCGAAAGGCGCCCATCTCGAGATTCTCTTCGACCGTCATGCGGGGAAACACGTGTCGTCCCTCCGGCACGAGGCTGATGCCCATGGTCACCAGATCGTGAGCTCTGATCTTGGTGATGTCGCGGCCCTCGTAGGTGATGGAGCCACTCGAGGGGGCGTGCAGTCCCGAGAGCATGCGCAGCGTCGTGGACTTTCCCGCCCCGTTGGCACCAAGCAGGGTAACGATCTCTCCCTGTTCGACATTGAAGGATATGCCGTGCAACGCTTCGATCGTGCCATAACGAACAACGGTGTCGGTGACGGTGAGCATCAACTCGCCTCCTCGTGAGAACTTCCGAGATAGGCATCGATGACCGCCTGGTTGGCGCGAATCTCATCGGGCGAACCCTCGGCGATCACCGAGCCAAAGTTAAGAACGTAGAGTCGTTCCGCGAGGGACATGATGAGTTTCATATCGTGCTCGATCAACAACACGCTCACGCCGCGCTCGTCACGCACTCGTCGAATGAGTTCGGCCAACTCCAACTTCTCCGAGGGGTTGGTGCCCGCGGCGGGCTCGTCGAGAAGAATCACCTGCGGGTCCGTCGCCAAGGCTCGCGCGATCTCCAGACGGCGACGTGCGCCGTAGGAGAGCTGTGAGGCAATGAGGTTCGCCTCGTTACGCAGTCCCACGAAGTCGAGAAGCTCGATCACCACCTCATCGGAACGGTGCTCGCCTCGACGGGTACCCGGACCCTTCACTAAAGCGCCCACCAGTCCAATGCCGCGGTGATCCTCCGCCCCGATCTTGATGTTCTCAAAGACGCTGAGGGCCATAAAGAGCCGGGACGCCTGAAAGGTTCGTGAGACGCCGGCCCGAGCGATCTGGTACGCCTTCTTGCCAATGACTGACAGTGGCGCGGCGCCGGCGGGCGTGAAGATAATCGATCCTTCTTGAGGTTGGTAGACGCCCGTGAGCGAGTTGAACAACGACGTCTTGCCCGCACCGTTGGGACCAATGACGGCCAAGATCTCGCCCCGGCGCATCTCGATCGACACGTCGCGCAGCGAGACAACCCCGCCAAAGCGCAATGTCAGGTGTTCGGCACTGATGATGAGGTCATTACCCACGACCGGGTTCTCAGTCACGACGACCTCGCTCACGCCGTCTTCGGTCGCGTCGCTCATGGCTGTTCTCCAGAAAGGACTTCATCCGTGTGCATTTCCTCGCCGCCCTCAGCCATGGCGAACTCGCGGCGACGGCGTCGCGAGGGAAGGAGACCGGCGGGTCGGAAGATCATCATGATGATGAGGAGCGCCCCAATATACATATAGAGGTCGTTGATCTGATATCCCCAAGGTTGGTAGTTATCGAGGTAGCTCGTCGCGGTCTGGATAACGATCGCCCCGAGCGCCACCCCCCAGATTGATCCCATGCCACCAAAGATGACCAGGACCAGAACGTTCACTGAGACTTGGTACGTGAAGAGCCCGGGTGTGATGATGCCCACGAGCCCCGCACTCATGACGCCCCCGAAGCCCCCGCTGGCGGCGCCGACCGCAAAGGCCATGACCTTGTACTTGAGAGGGTTAATGCCGACCGACTCAGCCGCTACCTCGTCTTCACGGATCGCAACCCACGCACGACCGATGCGCGAGTGCTCGAGCGAAGTGAAGACGATGATGAAGACCACCACGAAGATGAGACACAGGTAGTAATAGGGCGTCTGACTTATGCCCCAATGGAAGTGCCAGAACCCCACGTTGAGCGAGGGGTGAGGAACGGGGGACGAACCGACGCCTCCGCCGGTCACCCCGCTTTGGGTCTCGACAAAGTCGTCAATGATGAGCGCGAAGCCCAGCGTGACAATCGCCAAATAGTCACCACGCAGTCGCAGCGTCGGCGTCCCCAAGAGGACCCCAAAGACCATGGCCGCGAGTATCCCGATGGGAATGACCCACAGGGTCGGAATTGGATGGTGAAAGAGAGCCGGCATGGGAAGAGCGCCGGTCAACCATGCGGTCGTGTAGGCACCAATGGCGTAGAAGGCGGCAAAGCCGAGGTCCAGCAGTCCCGCGAATCCCACGACCACGTTTAGGCCGAGTGCGAGAAGGATCCACACTCCGATCTGTTCAACAATGAGGTACATCCAAAACGACTCGTGAACGAATTTCGGTAGGAGAATGACGACGACCAAGGCGATCACGATCAACGTCACGCGCGTCGGCTTCCTGCTCGACAGCTCTTTCGGGAAAGCGAGAACATGGTCGATTCCTTGGCGGATCGTTCGCGCTCGCGGGCGATACAGCGATACGAGCAGCCACACAATCACGCCGAGGGTGAGAAACAACAACCAGCGCGGCGCCGCGAAGAGTCCGAACCAGGACACTCGTTCCATAAAGGATCCGTGAACACCGGTCGTGGGAGACGCCGTGCTCGATCCCGGCGTACCCGTCATGATGGCGACGACGGCCGCGACGATGAGTATGAGGAACAGGCGCTTCAGATTGGCTGGAGAAATGATCGTCACGCCGTCCTCCCAGACTTCTCGCCCAAAATACCCGTCGGGCGAATGATGAGCACTAGCACCAGAATGAGGAATGTGTAGATCTCCGTCCACTGGACGTTGCCCTCAAAGGCGAAGGGAACAGAGAAACTTCCAAAGAGGCCGATGAAAAGTCCCCCGAGGGCGGCGCCACGAAGGTTGCCAATTCCACCCAGGACCGCCGCGGTGAAGGCGTAGATGCCAATCTCGGTGCCCGCATTCTGGACGATACCGCTCTGGAGTGAGTAGAGGAACCCGGCCGCACCGGCAAGCGCGCCGCCGAGGATGAAAGTAATGGTGATGGTGCGGTCAATGTTCACACCCATAAGGGATGAAGTCTCGGCGTCTTGTGAGACAGCTCGAATTCCGCGACCGAGGCGGGTGGCGCGTACGATCCGATCCGCCACCACCAGCATGACAATGGCGGCGATGATACTCACGACGGTGATCGTGTTGATCGGCGTGCCAAAAAGAGTAAACATCACCTTGCCGGGCTCAAAGACTTGACCCGGGAAGATGTTCACGCCATAGCCGAACTCCTTACCTGCGAGGGTTTGTAAGAAGTACGAGGCGCCGATTGCGCTGATCAAAAAGGCAAGTTTTGGCGCATGTCGCTTTCGTAGCGGTCTATAGGCAACTTGTTCGACGCCCGTCGCCACCAAGGCACTCACGAGCCCCCCGATGACGATGCCGGCGAGGACGAGCCCCACCGAGCCCCAACCCGTCCCGACTCGATTTCCGAGAATGTCGCGGGTGAGAAACACGCCAGCGAACCCGCCGCACATGAACACTTCGCCATGGGCAAAGTTGATAAGTCCGAGCACGCCATACACAAGGGTGTAGCCGACCGCAATCATCGCGTAGACCGCACCGTTTTGCAGGCCTACCGCCAAGTACCTCCAGAACGCTGTGTGAATTTGATCAAACCCGCTGAGCCAGAAATGCTCGAATCCCATTTGTCGCGTCGTCCTTAGGGTTCTAAAAAGTCACTGGGGCCGGGGTAGAACCCCGGCCCCAGTGACATCCATCATCGATGGCTTAAACTATCAGCCCTGGTTGACGATGAACGTGATTGTTCCGTTTACGACATCGGAGATGGCCGAGGTACCAGTGTCGTTTCTCAGGTCTCCGTCACCCGCGAATGCGATGGTTCCGGTGATGCCCTTGAAGTTCACCGCGTGCAGATTGGTAACAATCTGGGAGCGCAGCGACGTGGTCACCGTCTTAGGCGCCTTCGTCTTCGAGAGCGCGGCGATGATGGCGTTGGTCGCGTCGTAGGCCTGGGCGGCGTACTCGGCGACGGACGCCTTAATCTTCGTGATCTTGAAGTACGCAGAGGCGAGCTTGCCGGTGAGGAAGTTCACCTTGCCGGCGGCGCCCTCTGAGAGGTAGACGCCGTTGGCCGCCGAAGCCGGAGACGTTGACGTGATAAGGGCTGGGCTGTTAGAGCCGTCACCCGACATAATCACGTGGGCGCTCGCGGTGTAACCCGCACTCGACAAAGCGCTGAGCAACAGGCCGAAGTCAGGCGAGTAGCCACCGTAGAACACGGCACCTGGGTCGCTCGTGGCAATAGCCGTCGCGGCCGGCTGGTACTCCGTGGTCGTACCGCCACCACCGGTGTTGACGTTCGGGATCTGCGAGGTCGTGACCTTCGCGCCGAGAGCCGTGGCGTCAGCCGCGACCACCTTCGCGAGTCCGTCACCGTAGAACGAAGCATCCGAAATGACGAGCAGGTTCGTGACTTTCTTGACCGACACGAGGTAGTCCGCATCCGCTTTGCCTTGGACCGAGTCGTCAGCAATGGTGCGCATGAAGTTGCTCTTCGTGCCCGACGCGAGGGCAACGGCAGTCGCCGACGCACTCACTTCAGCGACGTGCGCCTTCGAGTAGTACGGGGCGGCGGCTTCAGAGGCACCGGAGAAGGCCGGACCCACGACAGCAACCAAGTTCTTCGTGCCTACGGCCTTTTGAGCCGCCGCGGGCGACAGGGATGAGGACCCTTGGTCGTCGAACTTCTCAGGCTTCAAGGTGAACTTGTACTTTCCGCTGGCGTTCGCTGTGTTAATCGCGAGCTCCACGCCGCCGTAAATGTAGTCACCGTAGTTAGCGTCTGAGCCCGAGAACGGACCTTCCACACCAATGGTGTACGTCGGCTTGGCTGAAGCGGCAGCACTCGTCGATGCCAGACCGGCCAACGGAACTCCCGCCGCCAGAAGTGCACCCACGGAGGTCACCACTACCGCCTTGTTTAAACGAAGCTTCATCGCTACGTCCTTCCTTAACTGTGTTGTTCATTCACTTCTCACCATTGGTTCACAACCGTCACTCAATCTTCGATTAAGAAACGGTGAAGAATTCCCTTGGAGATGTATAAGCCAACTTGGCCTGCGCAGAACGCTAGCAGTAGACAAATCAAAGAATTGGTGCGCCCCCAGCAGTATTCATCTGGACGAAACACCACAGAAAACTACGAACAGGTGTTTGAGTACGGGCCCACACTCGTGTATCGTACGAACAACTGTTCGTTGTCTAAAGGAGCGCCATGGCTGAAGTGTTGACCCCGATGCGTCGACAGATCTTGGAATATATCGTGACCTGTCAGCGTGAGCGAAGTTTCCCTCCGACCATTCGCGAGATCGGTGAACACGTCGGACTTTCGTCGTCAGCGACCGTGGCCAACCACATCAGCGTTCTAAAGGACGCTGGCTACATCGAGAAGAACCCGCAACAGCCTCGTACGCTCACCGTTCGTCTCGATGCGGCCAATCCCGCGCCTGAGCAGCACATCCGCCACATTCCCTTCGTCGGTGACGTCGCCGCCGGTACCGGGGTGCTCGGACTCGAGAGTTCACACGAGTTGATGTCCATCCCCGAACAGTTCGCCGGTCGCGGCGACAGTTACGTGCTCCAAGTTCGCGGTGACTCGATGATCGACGCGGGCATCCTGGCCGGTGACTTCATCGTGGTGGAGCGTCAACAGACGGCACGCTCCGGTGAGATCGTCGTCGCGGGAATTCCGGGAGACGAAGCAACCGTCAAGCGTTTCTTCTCCCAAGGATCGAGAATTATCCTGAAGCCCGAAAACTCCACGATGGAACCCATGGAGTTCGACTCACGTGAGGTCTCAATATTTGGACGGGTTATTTCGGTACTGCGTCACTATTAGAGACGCACGCCACTAATACGCTTTAGATTTGGCGTCAAATATGAGTCAGGACAGCCAGGCGCGCAGCGCGCGCTCAAAGAGCTCCAACTCGTCGCGAGTGATCTTCTCGTCGCTTCGATGAGCCAGAAGTGGGTCCCCCGCGCCAAAGTTGGTCGCCGGGATGCCCAGTTCTTGGAACGTCGCGACGTCCGTCCAACCCCATTTGCCCCGCGCCGGAGCGCTCGTCAGCGCCACCAGAGCTTCGAGGCGCTCGTCGGAGAGCATGGGCTTTGCGCTCGGTGCCCAATCCACGACGGTGAACTCGTCACCATTCTCGATCAGATCACCGAGATAAGAACGCAGCCACGCCACCGCTTCGTCGTGCGAACGATCGGGCGCGACGCGATGGTTGATCGTGATCGTCGCTGCATCAGGAACGACGTTGGCGGCCACTCCCCCTTCGACGAAGACCACCTGCAGCTGATCTTCGTACTCAACGCCGTCGAGAACGACGGTCCTCGGCTCATACTGCGCGACGCGAGAGATGACATCAGCGATTCGATGGATGGCGTTTCGACCCGTGAACGGCCGCGCCGTGTGCGCCCGGCGGCCCACCATATCGACGCGCACTCTCAGCGTGCCCTGACAACCGGCCTCCACGACCCCCGCCGTCGGCTCAGCCAGAATCGCCACATCACCGCGAACGAGATCGGGTCGGAGTTCGATCAACTCGATCAGTCCTGACTCCGTACGCGAGATCTCCTCTCTCGCATAAAAAATCCAGGTCACTTCGATCGAGCGCGGCGTCTCATCCAGCGCGAGGGACAACATGACGGCGAGGGAGCCCTTCATATCGCACGCGCCGAGCCCGATGAGCTCATCACCTTGAATCACCGCGACACTGGGATCCCCCGGCACGGTGTCGAGGTGACCAGCGACGATGACTCGTGTCGCGTGATGCCCGGTAGTGCGGGCAACGACGTTGTCACCCACGCGCTCCACCTCGAGACTCGTGTTCGCACGCAGAACGTTTTCTACGTGAGTGGCGAGTGCGGATTCGTGGTGGCTGAGCGAACTAATCGACACCAATTCGTAGACGTCGTCGAGTCGACTCACGTAGAGACACCGTGATCACGTAGCACGTCATTCAGGGCCGCCTTGTTGTGGCGCTCTCCTTCACTCAGTCGCTTGATGATGAGCACGGAGGGCAGATAAAAGTCGCCGCCGGGAAACTCGCGCCGTCGACTCGCCGAGACCGCGACGCAGTAGTCGGGTACGTACCCGCGCGACACCTCTTCTCCGCTCTCGGCATCAATGACCGGAATCGAGGGATTCAATATGGTGCCCGCTCCAAGCACCGAGCCTTTACCAACGCGTGCGCCTTCGACCACCATGCATCGGCTGCCGATGAAGGCGTCATCTTCAATGACGACGGGCACCGCGTTGGCCGGTTCCAGCACGCCACCGATACCAACACCGCCGGCTAGGTGCACGTTGGCGCCGACGTGGGCACAACTGCCCACCGTCGCCCAGGTATCGACCATCGTGTTCGGACCTACCCAGGCGCCGATGTTGACAAAACTCGGCATCAGAATCACCCCGGGGCTCAGAAAACTCCCTCGCCGGGCGACGGCGCCGGGCACCACGCGAACGCCCCGGCGTTCGTAGTCGGTCTTAAGTTCAAGTTTGTCGAGGTACTCAAGGGGGCCCGCGTGGCTCGGTTCGAGGCCGCGCAAACGAAAAAGAAGAGAGATCGACTGCTTTATCCACTCGTGAACGACCACTGATCCGTCGTCGGCGATGTCACAGACCCGCACCTGTCCGTCATCGAGTTTGGCAATGACTAGTTCCACGTCGCGTCGCGCCTCCACGTTGCTGGGCGACATCTCGGCGATGTGTTCGTACCAGTGGCCAATGCGGGTTTCTAGATCACTCACGGATCCAGCGTACTTTGACCCCTAGGTGGCTTCGAGACGAGAGGCGGCAAGTTCTAGTCGTTCATCAGGTTGCACGACGGCGATGCGAACAAAGTCACGACCGTCCTCGCCGTAGAGTTCGCCGGGACTCACGACCAGACCCGAGCTCTCGGCCAGGAGCGCTGCGAGCTCCCATCCGTCGAGTCCCTCTTTCGAGCACCACAGATAGAAGGCCCCTTCGGGCAGCGGAGCCTCGACATCGATCGACTTCAGCGCTTGAGAGAGCAGCTCCAGTCGCGAGAGATAGCGCGAGCGCTGTAGCGTCACGTGCTCGTCGTCGTTGTAGGCGAGCGCCGCGGCGGCTTGAACGGGTCCGGGCACCATGAATCCGGCGTGTTGGCGAACGCTCCGCAGGTACTTCACGATCTCCGCGTCTCCGGTGTAGAAGCCCGCGCGAAGGCCGGCGAGGTTCGATCGTTTGGAGATCGAATGAACAGCCAGGACCCCCTCGTTACCGTGTTCGAGGATGGTGCGCGGGCGCGAGATCCACGTGAACTCGCAGTAGCACTCGTCACTCGCGACAAGAACGCCGTTCGAGCGTCCCCAACTCGCCACGCGGTCCAGATCGTCGAGAAAGCCTGTGGGGTTCGCGGGCGAGTTCGCCCACAGAACCAGTGCTCTCTTTACCTCGCTCGGATCGATGGAAGAAAGGTCCAGTTGTCCCTCCACCAAAGCCACCGGCACGGAGCGCAGTCCGGCCAGCGTCGCGCCCATGGCGTAGGTCGGATAGCTGATAGCCGGATAGAGCACGGTGTCACGGTCGGGACTGCGCAGGTGCAGATATCCCGCGAGCGAAGCCACGAACTCTTTGGTTCCTACGCACGCCGCGAGGTCGTCGGGACCTACGTCGAGTCCGAATCGCCGGTCGATCCAACCGGCCGCCGCGTCACGAAAGTCGACCGTGCCCGCCGAGGGCGGATATCCCCTCGCGCCGACCCCTCGAGCCAACTCTTCCAGCACGAAGTCCGGCGGCGGATCAATCGGTGTCCCGATGGAACAGTCGATGGCGCCGCCGTCAAACAGTGAGGCGGTCGCCCTCAATCCGTCAAGGCGTTCGTAGGGATAGGCCGGTGGTTGAAAACTCACGCCGGAACCCGCCACTCACTGAAGCGTGCGGCGCCCACGGCGTCGAGCACCACGTGTATCAACACGCCGTCATCGTTGATCGACGTGTCGAGCACGTCGCCTTCGCGGTGGGCGGCCGCGAGCAGGTCGCCACGATCGAGCGGCAGCTGCAGGGTGAGGACGCGGTCACGCGAGCGCAGTCGTTCGCCGACGACGCCAATCACCTCATCAAGGTTGTCCCCGGTCGTGGCCGACACCCATACTCCGTCATAGATCTTCGCCAGGTCTTTGGCTCGAGATCCCGGAATGTCGGCCTTGTTAAAAACGAGAAGTTCGGGAACGTGCTCCGCGCCAATCTCGATAAGGACGTCGCGCACTGCAGCAATCTGCTCCTCCGCGTGGTCACTGGAGCTGTCAACAACGTGCACCAGCAGGTCCGCCAACTTCACGGAGTTCAAGGTGCTCATGAACGCCTCGACGAGTTCGTGGGGCAAGTTCGAGATGAAGCCCACCGTGTCAGTGAAGAGAATCGTTTCACCACCAGGTAACTGTCGCTGGCGCGTGCGAGGATCCAGGGTCACGAAGAGGCGATTCTCCACCTCAACGCCCGCGTGGGTGATCGCGTTCAACATCGACGACTTTCCGGCGTTGGTGTAGCCCACTAGGGTCACTTCGCGGTGACGCCCGCGGTCGCGACCTTGACGCTGAACCTGACGGGTCCGATCAATCTGCTTTAGTTCCGCGCGTATTTTGTGGATGCGCTGGACCAGACGTCGGCGATCAACCTCGAGTTGGGTCTCGCCCGGTCCGCGCGTCCCGATGCCACCGGCCTGTTGCGAGAGCGATCCCCCGGCCCGGCGCAGTCGAGGCAAGCGGTACTGCAGCAACGCGAGCTCGACCTGCGCTTTGCCTTCGGGTGTGCGCGCGTTCTGGGCGAAGATGTCGAGAATTACCGCGGTGCGGTCGATGGCCGTGCGCCCGAGAATCTTCTCTAAGTTGCGCTGCTGGGCGGGCGACAGCGTGTCTTCAAAGACGACGGTGTCCGAGTCGAGTGCGAGACAGACGTCGCGGAGCTCATTGACCTTGCCCGATCCCAGGTAGGTCGCGGCGTCGGGAGCGTCGCGCCGCTGAACGACCCGCGCGACCACGTCGGCGCCGGCGGTATCCACCAGGAGGGCCAGCTCTTCGAGCTGCTGTTCGAGCTCGTCTTCGCTGACCCCGGGAAAGAGCACGCCGACCAGCACGATCTTCTCGCGAAACGTCCGATCAATAAGGGTGTCGGGAATATACGTCAAGCGTCGAGCCACTCCACGTCCGCGATGAACTGCACCGGACCGCTCAGCGTGGCGCTCGCTCCGCTGAGTTCGACCCGCAGGGTCCCGCCCGGATTATCCACGGTGACACTGTCACCGCTGAGTCCGGCGCGACGAGCCAAGGCCGCCACGGCGCAAGACCCGGTCCCACACGCCAACGTCCACCCCACACCTCGTTCGATGACACGAATGCTCAGGTGGTCGGGTCCGATCACGCTGACGAACTCAACGTTGGCACCGCCCAGTTGAGCGGCCAGTTTCGCCGCGAGTTCTTCGCGCGCGACGTCGCTCCACGCTTCATCGTCGAACACTGCGACGTGAGGGTTTCCGACATTCGCCACGCCCCACGCGCCGTCAATCTCATCGCCAAAGGTCACCTCACCCATGTCGACGCTCCCGTACCCCGAGGTCTCGTTCTTCATGAGTAGTCGCACCGTTTTCACCCCGGCGGCCGTCTGCACCACCAGTTCGTCACGATCTGACTTCGTGGTTCGTCGAACCGCGGCGGCCAGACAGCGCGCCCCGTTCCCCGACATCTCCGCCACGGAGCCATCGGCGTTATAGAGAGTCATGGCGACCGGTTCCTCGAGGACCGCCACGATAAGACCGTCGGCCCCGACACCGGTCGCGCGGGCACAGACGGCGCGAGCGAGGTCACTCGTCCAGGGCTCACCCTCTCCCGCCCTGCGAACGTCCACCAGGAAGTCATTCCCCGCGCCGTGCCATTTTTGCAGCGATCTCACAGTCACCATTTAAGTCTCACACGGACCGATCGCCGGCACTCAGCACCTCCACCAGGCGACGAGCCGCCGAGTCGGGGTCCTGGAACCATTCCACTCGGGGGTCGCGGCGAAACCACGAACGCTGACGGCGCGCCAGGCGTCGGCTTTGGGTGATGGCGTCGCGCACGCACTCCTCCAACGGCACGCCGTCCTCAAGGTGCGCGAGCAACTCGCGGTACCCGACGGCCTGGCGGGCCGTGCGACCAAGACCTCCCGGACGCTCGAGAAGAGCCCTCACTTCGTCGAGGAGACCCTCGTCTATCCAACGCTGAAAACGCGCGTCAATGCGTTCATCCAGCACCTCAAGTTCTACGTCGAGCCCGACCTGAACGACACGCACAGATCCGTACGTCATGAGCCCTTCGCCGTAGGAGGAGAACGGTCGGCCCGACCCGAGAGTTACCTCAAGCGCGCGCACCACGCGGCGTTCATTGGTGCGCTCGAGTCGAGTGGCCGCGAGGGGATCGAGGGCTTCTAGTTCGACGTAGAGGCCGTCGAGGTCGAGTACCGCTCGCTCGTCCAACCCAGCTCGCACCTCGGGGTAACGACCGGGGATCTCCAAATCGTCCAGTACGGCGCGCCCGTAGAGCCCCGTACCACCTACGAACAGCGCGCGGCGCCCGTGGCTAAGAATCACGTCGGTGGCGTCGCGCGCGTCGCGCTGAAACTGAGCAACGGTGAACTCTTCACTCGGCTCCACCAGATCCAGCAGGTGATAGGGCACCTCAGCTCGCTCTACGGCGGTGGGCTTCGCGGTCGCGAGGTCCATGCCCCGATAGACGCACATCGCGTCCACGCTCACGACGTCTACATCGCCTAACTCCAGAGCGAGTCGATGAGCGAGCGCCGACTTACCAGAGGCGGTGGCTCCGACTAGGGCGACCGCCGGTCCGCCGAGTGAGGTCACGACGAGAGAAGGGGCACGCGAATCTTGTGACGCGGCGCACGCAACACTTCATGTAGTTCGCCGAGCAGGTAATAGGGCGCGCCGTAGGTCACGTCCACGCTCGCGAGCGATCCGGCGCGCAACGGGTTCCCGGTGACGGGAAAGTGGATGAGTTTTCCCTGACGCGTACGACCAGAGAGCATCTGATCGTTACGGCGCGACGGCCCCTCGACCAGTACTTCTTCGCGCTTGCCCACCCGTGCTTGGTGGTGGCGCAGCGCTGATCGATCAGTCACGTCTTTCAGACGTTCGAAACGCTCTTTGATGACGTCACTCGCGACGAAGTCGTCGGTCATCTCGGCACCTCGAGTTCCTTCGCGCGGGGAGAAGATGAACGTATAGGCGAGGTCGAACTCGCACGCCGCGACGACCTCTAACGTCTCATCGAAATCGGCGTCGCTCTCACCGGGAAAGCCCACGATGAGGTCGGTGGTGACGGCCAGGTCGGGAATGGCGGCGCGCGCGGCGCTGAGTTTCTCGAGGTAGCGCTCGACGCGATATCCCCGACGCATCGCGGCCAGCACGCGATTCGAACCGGACTGCAGAGGTAGGTGCAGTTGATTACAGACGTTGGACGTCTCCATCATCGCCGCGATCGTCTCAGGGCGCAGGTCTTTCGGGTGGGGACTCGTGAAACGCACCCGCTCGATTCCTTCGACCTCGCCCAGAGCGCGCAGCAGCTGCGCGAAGAGCGGCCGGCGCCCGGTGATGTCGCGTCCATAGGAGTTCACGTTCTGGCCGAGCACGGTGATCTCGGTCACACCCGAGGCGGCGAGCATTGACGCCTCGGCGAGAAGATCTTCCATGGGACGACTGATCTCGCCCCCGCGAACGCTCGGCACGATGCAGTAGGCGCACGTATTGTCACAGCCCGTTTGAATAGTCATCCACGCGGCGAAACCCAACTCGCGCACGGCGTAGAGCGCCGGAGCCATGTCCCGGCTGGTCACCGGGTCCGGGGAGTCAAGGATCTCGATCAGGGGGCCTTCGCTGAGCGAACGTCGCAGTAGCGATGGTGCCGCGTTGAGATTGTGGGTGCCAAAGACGACGTCGACCCAGTTGGCGCGATCCAAGATCGTGCCGCGATCTTTTTGGGCCATGCAGCCCCCAACCGCGATCTGCATCCCGGGGCGCGACTCTTTCAGCGCCTTTAGTTGACCCAGAGCGCTATAGAGCTTGAGGTCCGCGTTCTCACGGATCGTGCAGGTGTTGAGCACCACGACATCGGCCTCCGCGTCGCTCGCCGCCGCTACCAGGCCGTCCGCCACGAGCAGCCCGGCCAGGCGCTCGGAGTCGTGTTCGTTCATCTGACAGCCAAAGGTGCGAATGGCGAAAGTACGGGGCTTTGGCACTTCCTTAGTCTAGGAACCCACCCCGGCCTCACCCACCGAGGATCCATAGGTCACGGCGACGCCCGCAACCATCACGCACCCCAGACCCACGAAGTCCCACAGGCTGACGGACTGGCTGAGGAGAAGCCACCCGACTAAGAAGGCAACCGCCGGGTCGAAAGCCAAGAGGACGCCGGCGATCGAGGGCTTCAGTCGACGCAGGCCCTGAAGATCCGCGCCAAAGCTCAACACGATCGCCATGACGGCGACGATCAGGAGTCGCACGAGGGTGTCTGGATGGGAAAAGAGTCGATCGGTCTCGCCGAGTGAGAAGGGCAACGTCACGAGCGCCGCAATCGACATCGACATGGCCAAACCTTCGAAACCACGGGTCGAACCTCCCACGCGGGCGGCCGCCAAGACGTACAGCGCCCACCCGAGTCCCGAGCCCGCGGCAAAGAGTACGCCCACCAACGTGAGCCCGTTCCCGGGGTGTGTCAACGCGACCACCCCGAGTCCGGCCAGAACCACGAAGGCGAGGTGGCGCGGGGTGCGCTTTCCGAAGGCCGCCACGCAGAGCGGCCCGAGAAACTCAATGGCGACGGCTCCCCCCAAGGGAATACGCGCGATGGCTTGGTAGAAGCACTGGTTCATGAACGCGGTAGAGACGCCCAGCGCGATCGCCCCTATCCACTGACGTTGCGTCCAGTGACGAAGCTTGGGGCGGGTGGCGATGAGGAGGACCACCGCGCCCAGAAGAAAGCGCCAGGCGCTCGTCGCCGATGCTCCGAGCACCGGGAATACGGGCAGCACGATGGCGGCGCTCCACTGAACGAGGACCACGCCGACCACAATGAAACCCGCACCGCCAAGCGTTCGGGCGTCGAACGTCGAGTCCCTTCGCGTCAATGCGTGACCAGGCCCGCGCGATCCGCGTCGAGCGTGTACACCTCTCCGGGAATTGAACGCGCGTGCAAGAACTCCTTTGCGCCGAGGGCCACGTCATCGGCGCTCTCGCTGGTCACCAGTCCCAGCATCGACGACCCCGCGCCGGACCAACATGAGCCCGCGGCTCCCGCTTCGCGCAGCGTCGCCAGCAAATCGTCGGCGAACTCCAGTAGCGGCGCCCGGTAGGGCTGGTGCAAGGTGTCGTCCATGGCGGAGGGCACAAACTTTCGATGGTCGCCCAAGCCCGCAATCAAGAGACCGAGCGCGCTGAGGTTCGCCACCGCGTCGCTAAAGGGAATGAGGTCGGGCAACGCCCGGCGGGCATCGCTGGTGGCCAGTTCTTCGTCGGGCACGACCACGACGAATTGCCACACTTCATCGAGGGGAAGCTCCCGCGCAATCACCACGCCGTCGTCGTCCATACTGGCCACGATCAGTCCTCCATGGACCGAGGCGGCGGCGTTCTCCGCGTGCCCGTCCAGGTCGGCGGCGACGGCCAACGGGTCCAAGGCCCCGGCCGCAGCCGCGGCCGCGACGGCGAGCGCCGCCGAGGAGCCCAGACCTCGTGAGAGAGGAATTGAGGAGTTCACCCGGAGCGAAAAGTTTGAGTGGCCGAGCACGCCTTTGGCGACGCGAGCGGCCAGATGGTTCTCATCGTCGAAGAGTCCGGCCCCGCATCCCTCACTCGTAATACTGAACTCGTCCGCGAGATGAAGGGTGACGTCGACGTACAGACTGAGGGCCACGGCGAGAGCGTCAAAGCCCGGTCCCAGGTTGGCCGACGTGGCCGGAGCGCGCGAAAACATTGACTCAGCGTAGGCGCTGGAGCAATGTCGGCGGGGCGAGAGAACCGAACGCGCGAAGGGTCAGGGTCGCGTGGACCGGTCCGCTCACGACGAGGTGACCCACCACTTCGCCGCGACGGATGGTGCGAGTTACGCGTTTCACACTCACTCGTGCGTGCAGCGTGCCTTCGGCGGGCCACCACCAGTACTCGTGAGAGCCCGTCAGACCAAAAGCCACACGACGTCCGTCGTAGGCGAACTCGCCAATGGCGCGACGACCGACGAACGTGTAGTGCTGTCGGGCGGCGACGGCAGAGTCGGCAAGCGCCAAGGCTGCCTCCCCCGCTGGCGTCAAGAGGTCCCCACCTTGTTGACCGAGCACCACGGCGTAGACCACCCGAGTCTGCGTGCCGTCCTGGAAGGTCACCGCCATCACGTCGCATCCGCCGGCCGCAGCCGTACGCCCCGATTTCACACCGATGACGTTGTCGATACCGACGTCAGGCGTAAAGGAGTCCTCGACGCCGGCGAAGGGCAGCGTCACACTCGTCTGATCCACGATTGTTCGTACGAGCGGCGATTTCATCAAGAGCACCGCGAGGCGCGCCTGGTCGAGGGGGGTGGAGACATCCTCCGACGACAGACCGGTGACGTCAACGTACGAGGTGTCGGTGAGGCCGAGGGCCTGCGCCTGCTCATTCATCAGCGTGACGAACAACTCGTTGGTGTCGGACACCATATTGGCCAACATGACGGCGTAGTTGGCGGCCGAGTGCACCAGCACGCCATTTAAGAGATCACTCTCGCACAGTTGCTCGCCGACGGTGACGGGAACGCTCGAGGCGTCCTGTCGGACCAACTGGTCGTAACTCTCAAGATCGTCGGAGGTCACGGTGTGACAGGGTCCCGTTTCGCCGATCGACAGTGGCAGACGCTGTAGAGCAACGTAGGCCGTCATCATCTTGGTCAGGCTGGCGATCGGTACGGCGTTGTTGACGTGCGCGCTGATAACGCCGAGGGCGGGGATGTCAAGCGCGGCTTCGCCGACGCTCGGCCACACGAGCGACGCCGAGACCGGCGATGTCGACACGGTCTTGAGGGCCACGTAGGCGCGAGCTGGCCGATGAAGCAGCGGGAGCTGCATCGCGACGACGACGGCGGCGGCGAGAGCGAGGCCCAAGAGAAGGCCCACAAAGCGAGTGAAAAGGCCACGTCGCCGTGGATGACGTGAAGCCGAGTGACGCGACAAAACTACAGGGACGTCTGCTGATCGTACTCTTCGAGCGAGACGAGCACCTTGCGGGCCTTGGAACCGTCGCCCGGAGCGACCACTCCTTCTTGCTCGAGTTGATCCATGATGCGCCCGGCTCGCGCAAAGCCCACGCGAAGTTTGCGCTGAAGCATCGAGGTGGAACCAGACTGATTGCGAATCACCATCTCTCGTGCCTGAGCGAGAATCTGGTCGTCATCGTCGCTAGAACCTGAGCCCGACGAACCTCCTCGCGAGGCTGGTATGTCGAGAGCGACCACCGACTCGCGGCGACCGCCTTGGCGGCGCCAGGCCTCGACCACGCGACGAACTTCTTCCTCAGAGACCCAGGGGGACTGCAGGCGACGGGCAATGTTGCTGGAGGCGGTCACGACCAACATGTCACCCTTGCCGATCAAGCGTTCCGCGCCGGCCTGGTCCAAGATCACGCGGCTGTCGGCGAGTGAGGACACCGCGAAGGCCATGCGACTGGGAATGTTGGCCTTGATGACACCGGTGATGACGTCAACACTGGGGCGCTGAGTCGCGAGGACGAGGTGGATGCCGACTGCGCGGGCCATTTGGGCAATTCGAACGACCGACTCTTCCACGTCGCGGGCCGCCACCATCATGAGGTCGTTTAACTCATCCACCAAGATCACGATGTAGGGCAGATCCTCGGGGCTAAGCGGCACGGCGTCTGAGGGGAGCCCCGTCGCGCGCTCAAACGCGTCGGCCACGAGTTCCTGTGACGTGGGTTCGGGGGTCAGTTCCCCGCGGGCGATCATCTGCTGATAGCTGGTGATGTCGCGCGCGCCACTTTCGGCCAGAAGGTCGTAGCGACGCTCCATCTCCTTCACGGCCCAGTGCAAGGCGCCAGCCGCCTTCTTCGGATCGACCACGACGGGAGATAGGAGGTGGGGCAGGTCGTTGTACTGACCCATCTCAACTCGCTTGGGGTCGATGAGCAACATTCGCAGTTGGTCGGGTGTCGCGCGCATGACGAGACTCGTGATGAGTGAGTTCATCGCGGAACTCTTGCCGGCGCCCGTCGCCCCCGAGATAAGCACGTGGGGCATCTCGCCCAGATTCATGATGACCGTGCGCCCGGCGATGTCGCGGCCGAGCGGGACGTCGAGAGGGTGCGTTGCCAGCGTCGCTTCTTCGGAGGAGAGCAGGTCACCCAGCGCCACGAGGGAGCGCTGGCGGTTAGGGACTTCAACACCGATGGCCGAGCGGCCCGGGATCGGGGCCAGGATGCGGACGTCCGGCGAGGCCATGGCGTAGGCAATGTCTTTGTTAAGCGATGTGACACGCGATACCTTGACGCCCGGACCGAGTTCCAACTCAAAACGTGTCACGGTGGGACCAACGGTGTAGCCCACCAAGGTCGTTTCCACGCCGTGAGCGGCCAGGGCGTGGACCAACTCTTCGCCGGCCGCGTCGGTTAAGGAGCGATCAAGTTTTTGATCGCGCGTTCGTTGCAGCAAGGAAAGCGGTGGCAGCTCCCACTCGCTCGGTGGCGTGACGTACAGCGGGCGGGCGCCGGCGGTCTCTTCCTCGAAGTCCTCAGCCTCCTCATCTTCTTCGTATTCCTCTTCTTCTTCTTCTTCCTCTTCTTCCTCGTCTTCGCCTTCTTCGTACTCGTCGTACTCGAACTCTGTTTCAGGCTCTGGCTCGGGCTCCACCAGACGCAACCTCGCTCGTCGAGAGGGCGCTTCGTCTACGACGGGCTCTTCCTCCTCGTCGTTCTCGTCACGACGCGGCCGGGCCGTCCACCAGCGCGAGAGGAGGCGACCGACCGCGGCGAGAACTACGCCCACGCCCGATAAGAGACCCCGTAGTCCGACACCCGTCACGACGATGATGGCGACCACGATCAACGCCAGCAGAACGATCGTCGCACCGGCGACGCCAATCCAACTGGCGAGCGCTCCCCCGGTGCCGACGCCCAGCCAGCCTCCGGCGTGCCCGAGCGCGTGCGTCGTGGCGTGGATTCCGGGGCGACCCCCGGTGAGGTCCGCGATGCCGCTGACCGCTACCAGTGCGAAGACCCCGCCCCAACTCACGCGGGCTTGGTCGAACTCAACCTTGCCCCAGACGAGAACCACACCCAGCGCCAGAAGAATGACTGCCAGGGCGTAGCGACCCGCGCCCAGGGCATCGGAGAGTCCGCGCGCCACCTGGTGGCCCACGGGACCCAGGGCGTGAAAGTCGGCCAGGGCGACGAAGAGACCGACGACGAAGAGCGCGACGATCGAGAGGTCGCGCTGGTGACGTTGCCAGAGATTCGGTTCGGACTTACTCTTGGCCCGACTCCGAGTGGCCGTCTTTTTTACCGGCTTCTTTTTGTGTCGCGCTTGTACCACAACCACCTAACTTACTAACGACTTGTTCAAAACTTGAACCACTTGGGCGATTGCTCTATATCGTTTGGGGTTCGCACCTGGAATATCGACGCTTCGCACCTAGTATGAGCCGATGTTCGCGAGGCGACGTTCATCGGGGCTCGTTGGTGGTGGCTAAACGTCTAGCTGGCGAACGAGCGCATTCGTGACACCGCGGACTCAGCCCCGCCTCCGGTTAAGCCCAGAAGTCCGACTCTCACTGCGCGCCGCCTTTTGTATCAGCGTTCCGTTGCTCGTCGGCCTCATCATCCACCAACGCCTCTACGCCATCGTGGCGAGCATCGGAGCGCTCTGGGCGATCAGTCAGGATGGACTTGACGCCTGGCCCCTTCGCGGTCCGCGCCTGCTGTGGGTTGTCGCCGCGGGAGGAATCGGCGTTGGAATCGGGAGTACTTTCGTTGACCACTTTGGCGCGACGTCGGAGCTCATTTTCTTCGTCGGTGTGATTGCTCTCGTCGCCGGATTCGCCGAAGCGTCCAATCACGCCACCGCGGGTGCCTATCTCTTGATCGGAACAGTCCTCGGTGTGGGACTCGAGTTCAAAGGCCAGGAGTGGCAGTCAACTCTCGCGATCGTGATCGGCGCGCTGTGGGTGTACATCGTGGCGGCGCTGATGGACCGAGTGTTTCACCTTGAAACTCAGCGCATCTATTTGGCCCGCGCCTTCGACGCGCTCGCCACCACCGTCGAGGCTCTTGCGACGCCCACGTTCTATCGCGTTCGCGCGCAAGCCGTCGCCAAAATCGATCGCGCGCGCGATGTGGTGGGAGAGATCCATCTTGAGTCGTCCAGCGCGGAGGAACGCTCGCTCTATCAATGCCTCATTGTTGCTCTACGTTGCGGCGAGGCGATCTCGTATTTTGAGGGAAAAGACATCCGTGTTGAGCCGTCTGTCGCAGGCGCGCTTCGCGATGTCGCGCGAGCTCTCGAGAGCGACGGAGCGACATCTGCCGTCTCGACCCTCGCTGCAGTTCGCGATCGATTCTCCTCCGCGCCTGAGTTGACACCTATCGTGGCCCACGCTTTCGAGGTCACTTTGACCGTGGCCGATCCACAATCGGTCATCCGCTACCCGAGCAAAGGTCTGCTTCCCGTCACACAGCGTCTCCGCTTCGCCGTAATTCTCACCATCGCCGTGACGGCGGGTCTCGCCATCTCGCGCGCCCTTGATGGACCTCACGGTTTTTGGTTGCCCCTCGCGGTGGCATTCATCCTGCGTCCCGACGTTGGTCCTGTCATCACACGCGCACTCGCTCGAACGGTCGGCACGACGGTCGGTGTCGCCATCGCAGCGTTTGTCGCCTGGACCGGGAACACCGTTCTCGAGCTCATCATCCTGTCGTGCGTCATGGCGGCAATCCAGCCGTGGGCTCAGCGCCGTTCGCACACTCTCTCAGTGATCACCTTCACTCCCATCGTGTTTGTGTTCTTGGGTCTCCTGGGCACGGATAAAGGCCTCTTTAGCGTGCGCATTATCGACACCGCCATTGGCGCCGCCATCGTCCTTCTCCTCGACGTCCTCTTGTGGACAACGGCGCCGTCCCTACGGCCGGCCCAACAACTCGCCGACGCTCGAGCTGCCTCGGAGCGCTACGGCGCCGAGGCGGAGATCGACAATCCAATTCGACGCCACCAACTTCGCCGGGTGGCACTGCGAGCCGTCGCCAATGCTCGAAACTCCGTTCGTTCGGCGCGCTCTGAACCTCGCATACTGCGCCGACTCGATCCCACCAGCGCGTCGCAGCTGAGCGACATCGAGCGCTCGATCGACGCCCACACCGTGGCTCTGCTCGACAGCGGCCGAGAGAAATAACCGCGGCGTATCGCGGCGCCAATAGGCTTAGCCCGTGAACAGAGAACCCGACGCTTCCACCGTAAAACTGGCCGAACGCACTGGCGCCAACGCCGTACGCTGCGAGGTCGTTTCAACCACACGGCTCAGCACGTCACTGGTCGAGATCGCTCTGCGCGGCAGCGCCGTGACGCTCGCGGGCGCACCCGGCAACGACATCATGATCCGTCTCAACGACGCGAACGGTCGTCTGGTGAGTCGTCGCTACAGCGTGCGCGACGTTGACGCCGAGAAGGACGAGCTAACGCTCTGGGTCACCACCGATCACGAGGGTCCGGGAAGCACCTGGGTACAGAGCGCCAAAAGCGGTGACGAGATCGACGTCATTGGCCCGCGCGGCAAGATTCCTCTCGATCCCGTGGCCGACTGGCATCTCTGGATGGGTGACGTCAGTGCGTTGGCCGCGGCGTACCGGATGGCCGCCAGCATCGAACTACCGGGTCGGGCCATCTTCATCATCGAGATCGACGCCGCCGACGATGCCCTGGGCACGACCTTCGATGAGGGACTCGGCGTCACCGGCATCTTCGTCGAGCGCCGGGGCCGCGATCTGAACGATCCCGCTGGGCTACTCAGTGGACTCGCCGCTTTCGAACTACCCCCAGACCTCGGCCACGTCTATCTCTTTGGTGAATTCCACGTGGTGCGCGCGTTGCTCGTCGCAGTAGCGGACCGAGGAATCGCCGCCGAACAGATCAGCCACAAGCCCTATTGGCGAAGTGGACTCAGTAACGCCGAACACGGAGAACCCGACAAGTCGTAACGCCCAGTGTTGGCTTTACCTGGTGAACCCAGTCGAGTTCAGCTTGTAGACCAACCCACTGCATTTCGAAGCCGAATCCCGCTCACGTGAAGACTTGTTGTCCAGAGTTGCCGTAGCGGTACCAGGCTGTCCATAACGCGTAGCTCTACGTTGAGGTCACGGAGTGCACCAAGGAGGTCGTCAATGCGCTCGACCCGCTCAGGAGTGACAGTCTCTTTCGAAACCCACATCCAACCATCTTCGATGTACGTGAAGGAGGCGGGCGGCAACCAATACCTATAGAGCGACTGGTCTTGAATTTTGCGAAGCCACTTCCACTCAACATGCGCGATCATGGAACTCTTTCGCTCTCCCCACCAGGGGCGTTTGTCGTCTTCGGTTGTTGCGGTCGTTTGCCACACGAGGATCCGTGGACAGTCACGAGGAAAGAGATACGTCGCTTGGTGCTCTTCGTCAGTGGCCCACACGAGCGGGCCATTCAACCACTCCTCGCCAAGTGCGCGAGGCGACGGAATATCCACCGACTTGGGACTGAGCTTCTCAATGGAGCCGAGTTCGCTGAAGTGAAATAAATGGGGATCGGGCACTGGCAAGTTGTATCAGACGTTGCCATTCGTTCTAACCACGAGTCATGGGGCAGCTATTGGCCCGCAGCGAAATCAGAACACAAGTACCGAGGAAAGTATCACCGGCTGGCGACGATAGCGCTGGCCGAGGAGGCGGCCCGCTGCGCGCTGGGCGATCTTGGAGAGCGAGTCGCCGTCGAGATTGCCCTCAGCAATCGCCTCGTGCAAGGCGTTTCGCACTTCAGTCGTGATATGAACAATCACATCCGCGTCGCTCGCCCCCTCAAACCATCCGCGCGCGCTGACGGTGACCGGCTGGGCAATTTTGGCCAGATCGCGATCGACTCCAGCTGAGACGAGAAGCACGCCGTACTCGGCCAGCATCCGCCGCTCTTCCAAGGGACGCTCGTCGAAGTCGCCGTCATTGCCGTCGATGTAGTGAAATCCGGCGGGCACCTTTCCGGCTCGACGGATCCCCTTCTCCGAAACTTCGATCTGGTCGCCGTCCTCACAGATCAACACGTGACGCGGGCTCAGTCCCATGGAGACCGCGAGCTCCGCGTGATGGACCAAGTGCCGATACTCACCGTGCACCGGGACAAAGTTCTTTGGTCGAAGAAGCTGCTGGAACGTGCGCAACTCACCCTGGCGCGCGTGACCCGAGGCGTGAATGGGTTCTTGGCTCGAATCAATGACTTCGGTGGCTTCGCGATGCAAGTCGTCGATCACGCGACCGACCGACCACTCGTTCCCTGGGATGGGGTGTGAGCTGAGGATGATCGTGTCGTCGGCCCCGACTTTGAAGTTCCTCGCGTCGCCGCGCGAGAGCCGCGAGAGGACCGCGAGGGGTTCTCCCTGACTCCCGGTGCAGACGACGCAGACCTCACCCGGAGCGAAACGACTGATGTTCTCCACGTCAATGATGTCCGCGCTGTCCACCTTCAGGAGGTGCAACTTCCGCGCCAGCTTTACGTTCGCCTCCATTGATCGTCCCATAAAGGCGATCTTGCGGCCCGTCTCGTGCGCGACGTTGGAGATCTGTTGAATGCGGTGGATATGGCTCGCGAAACAGGCGACAACCATCCGGCGATTCGGGCGCTCCAGGAAGAGCCGGCGTAAAGCCGAGCCCACGCTGCTCTCGGACGGCGTGAAACCGGGTTCTTCGGCGTTGGTGGAGTCGGCGAGGAGGAGGGCCACGCCCTCGTCGCCGAGGGCGGCCAGACGATTGATGTCCGTGCGCCGCCCGTCGATGGGCGTGAGGTCGAGTTTGAAGTCACCCGAGTGCACCACGATGCCGACTTTGGTGTGAAAGGCGATGGCCAGGGCGCTCGGCACCGAGTGCGTCACGGGAATGAACTCAACCTCAAAGGGCCCGATGCGCCGCCGTTCGCCGTCAGCGACTTCAATGAACGTGAGATCGTGAGCGACCTTGGCTTCACTGAGTCGGTGACGCGCAAAGCCCAAGGTGAGCGGTGAGCCGTAGATGGGAACGTTGACGTCCTTCACCAGGTAACGCAACGCACCGGTATGGTCCTCGTGACCGTGCGTGAGAACGATGGCGTCCACGCGGTCGCGCCGCTCAATCAGCCAACGAAAGTCCGGGAGGATGATGTCGACGCCGTACATCGTGGGTTCGGGAAACATGAGACCGGCGTCCACCACGACGATCCGACCGTCCTGCTCAATCGCCGCACAGTTTCTGCCGATCTCGCCCAGTCCACCGAGAAAGGTAACGCGCAGAGTGTCAGGCACGGGAAGTCTTTAGCGACGCCACGATCTCGGCCGCTGTGGCGTCGAGGTCGGTGTCACTCGGGCCGTGAGGCAGTCGACACTCCCCCACGCGAATTCCCAGCGCTCGCAATGCCGCCTTGGACGGCATCGGGTTGGGGTAGGCCTCGGTGTTTTCGAAGGCAAAGCTCTTCGCCGCAACTTCATTCAGTCGTTGTGCCTCGACCCAGTCCCCTCGAACCGCGGCGTGAACGATCCCCGCCACTTCGGGTCCGGCCCAGTGGGCCGCCACCGAGACGATGCCGATGGCGCCGACTCCCATGAAAGCAAGCAGCATTGAGTCGTCGCCACTGTAGAGATCGAAGCCATCACCCAGTACGGACTTCGTGTGCGCGGCCGACACCGTATCGCCCGACGCGTCCTTGATGGCGATGATGTTCTTGTGCCGACGTACCAGGTCGATCGTGGTAGCTGAGGCGATCTTTCGTCCCGTGCGGCCGGGCACGTCGTAGAGCATCACGTCGAGCGGGGTGCTCTCGGCAATCGCACTGAGGTGACCCGCGATACCCGCCTGGTTCGGGCGAGCGTAGGCCGGGGTCGTCGCCAACACGCCCGCCACTCCCGTCGACTTCACCTGGGTGGTCAAGGCCACGGACGCTTGGGTATTGGCGAACGTGCTGCCCGCGAGCACAGGAACGGTGACCGCTTCGGCGACGCAGGCGAAAAGATCCAGCTTCTCCTCGTCGCTGAGGGACGAGCCTTCGCCCGTCGAACCGCCGACGACGAGACCTTCGCTTCCCTCACTCACCAAGAACGTAGCGAGTTGCGCCGCGACACTGAAGTCGACCGACCCATCAGCGCCAAAAGGGGTGACCATGGCCGTTAGGACTCGTCCAAAACGCGGCTCACTCATGATCCGAAGATACCAGGCGCCCCGCGACGCGAAGCCGAGCCTTCAGTTGATCAAGGACGAGATGCCGTCGATGAATTTCGGCGTCGTATCGACCGCATCGAGGGCGAGGGCGACACCGTGGACAAAACTCTGGCGGTCAAAGGAGTCGTGACGAATGGTGAGCCCTTCACCGGGCGAGCCGAATAGGACCTCTTGGTGCGCGACGAGTCCGGGAAGTCGAACCGAGTGAATCTTGACGCCGTCCGCTGCGTCCGCGCCTCGCGAGCCCTCCACGCTGAAGCGAGTCGTGGGATCCACGAGGGGTTCCTGTTTCGCGGCGCGCCGCGCGGCGGCGATGTGTCGGGCGGTCGCCAGCGACGTGCCCGAGGGCGCGTCGACCTTCTTATCGTGATGAAGCTCCACGATCTCAACGCGATCAAAGTACGGCGCAGCGGCGGCGGCGAAGCGTTCTGCGAGGACCGCTCCCACCGAGAAGTTCGACGCGACCACGACACTTACGTGCGCGGCGGTGTCGTGCAGGCTCTGGCGTTGCTCATCGGAGAGCCCGGTGGCGCCCACAACTAATGCCACGACGTGTTCGGTGCACCACGCGGCCGATCGCGCCACACCCTCGGGCGACGAAAAATCCACCACCGCGTCGATAGACCCCGCGTCCAGTTCGTTGAGCGACCTCACGTACCGGCCGCCAAAGAGTTCGCGTGGCTCGTGCTCATCAACGAGGGCCGCGACGTTGAATCGGCCGGTGGCGTTCAGACCTTCGCCGAGCGCCTGTCCCATCCGGCCGGCGCCTCCGACGATGGCGAGCGATTTCACGACAGAACCTTAGTCTTGCGCTTTCTGCGCTTCCTGATAAGAAGGCCCGACGACACGCCGAGCCACAGCACGAGTGAGACGGCGGAGACCGCTGTGCTGACTTCAATGTAGGGCGCGTGATAGTGAAAGTGAATCACCCACTTGCCTTCGGGCACGTCAACCTTTTCGATGAGTCCCGCTCGCATGACCTTGAGCTGTTCGACCTTGCCGGTCGTATCGTTGACCGCGGTCGCGCGCCAGCCGGGCAGGTACGCCTCACTTCGCTCCAGCGCGCTCGCGCTATTTAGTATGACGCTCACCCAGGCGTCACCCCATTCGGCGGTTCGGATTTTCGTGACGGTTCCTGAGGACGGCGTCACCAGCCACGCGCGGGGAACCAACTTCGTGGCCTTAAAGACGGAGAACGTGTCCTCGGTCGAGGTGAGTTTCCATTTCGTGGTGGCGATGGCCAACTGAAAGTTCGTATCGAGGCGATAACTCGATTTTGAGTCAGACGGCGTGACGACGGTGTCGCCGACCGTCACGCCCGTTGGTGACGACACGAGGATTCCGGCCGCAGAGACACCCGCGAAATCGGCGACTCCTCGGATGTAACCGCCAGGAAAGGTCCACCGGTGTCCCTTGATGACGTGTCCCTTTGCGTCGAGCAACTGGATGGAGATGGTGCTCGAGGACATCATCTCGTTTCGAACGCCCGTGAGATGGATGAGCCCCACCGGGAGAACCTCGCCGAAGTACCGGCGAAGCGAGGGGGCGGCCGTCTGCTTCACGCAACCGTGGGGAACCGAACGCGTGAAGGCCGTCGAGGTCATGAGCTGCGAGGAGGAGATGGCGATCGCTCCGAGGCGCAGTTGAGTGAACGTGCCCGCCGCGAGATGGCACGCGTTGAGTGCGGCCTGGGGATGCGTACCCGTCGCGTCGTCGTAGATGTTCGAGATCAAAGAGCCATACCCCTGGACGCTGGCCATGTTGGTGAAGACGTTCATGTTGGGCTCGCCGAGTTCCCGGTACACGCCGGTGTGCGCGCCCGCAGCGTCGACGAGTGCAAAGCGACCATTGTTACCAAGAAGCCGCTGCGCGAAGGACTCAGACGCCTCTCGGGGACCCTGACCTCCGATGAGGCCAGAGGAGGTAAAGAGAAGGAAGACGACCAGGTCCGCGACGAGCACCACCATCAGTACGGAGAACAGCCGTTTCGAATGTCGCGCGAGGAGCAGAACCGCGAGCGCCGCCGCCAGCGCGATGATGAGATGCAGTGCGTTGGAGGTTTTCAGACCCTCCTCGAGATTCACGTTGCCGCCCGAGATATGGATTTTGTTCAGAACCCATGGTCCCCATCCGAGCAAGAGGGCCGAGCCCACCACGATGACGAGGGCCGGCGCGGCGGTCACCCACCGAGACCATTTTCCAAGACCCGCGCGCGCGGCGGCGCCTTCGCGAATTCGCTGCAGCCACCAGCCTAAGAAGACGGACAACGGAAAGTCCACCAGGATGACGCTTCGACTCTGGAGCCGCGTCGAGCCGTAGAGGGGAATCTTGTGGAAGATATGACCGAGGGGGGTGAAGTTTCCCCACGTGGCGAAGAGACCCACCACCAAGATGACGAGGTAGATCGTGTAGTCGCGGTCCTCGCCTCGCCATCCGCGCCACCTCACGCGAGTAAGAAACGCGACTCCGGCCACCAACGCCAACACCCCGGCGTACCCCGTCACCTCGGCGAGGTTGTAGTTAGCGAAGAAGCCGGGCTGGCCAAAGGCGCCATTTCCGCCAAAGAGATCCGGAGTAAAGAGAAGCGCGCTCCAGCGCGCGGCGAGCGACCCCGCTCCAAAGTAGGCGTAACTGATGGAGTTGCGTTCTGAGTAGTGGATGAAGGACCATCCGGGCAGGAGCTGAATCAGCCCAATTCCAAGACCCCACACGAAACCCACGGCGAGTGTTGCGACATAGGCAACTCGCAGACGCCACGAGTTCATCCAGTACGAACTGCGCAGAATCAACACACAGGGAACGACCACGATGGTGAGCAGCTCGATGGAGGAGATCGTTCGCGGCTCGCCCGAGAGGAATGTCAATCCCCACAGCGCCGCGACGCCCAGAGCCCACGGAAGTCCCACACGTGCGAACTCGAGGATGCTCGCTTCGGGACCCACCCGCGTCAGTCGACGCGAGAGTGCCACCATGAGCAGCATCCCCCAGGGAATGAAGGAGTAGCCCTGGATCACGCCGAGGTGAACCATCTGGCCGATCATCGCCCCGCAGTAGGCGTAACTGATCCCGGCCGCAAAGGCGGGAGCGGTGCGCACCCGGTGCCAGCGCAACAGAGCGAACATGCCCACGGCGCCGGTCACGTAGACCACGATCATGTTAAAGACCCAGGCGACGAGAGGCGGGATGAAAGCAAAGATGAGCGTGAGCGGATAGAGCGCGCCCGCGTTCATCCCTCCCAACAGCGGCGTGCCGGAATTGGTCAGCGGGTCGAGCAGCGGTAGGTGACCGGTGGCGAGTTGCCGACCGGCAAGCACGCGAAGGGGAAAGTTCTGAATCAGGTTGTCGGCGTCGATCGCCGGGTGACCGAGGAGGGCCGGCACGATGAAGAACAACGACGGGATGATCACGAACCACAACAGGGCCCAGCGGTCGCTGCGGGCGAGCGGTCGCCACCAGGGCGTGAGATCCGACGGTTCGAGATCGGTACTCATTGTTCCCACGCTAGGAAAAACAGAAGGACCGTGTCGCGCATGCTTCGACGCGACACGGTCCTTCGTTACTTAATTAGCGTCGACGAGGACGAGGACTGCGACGTCCGCCACCATCACCGTCACTGAAGGTCGGGCCGCCAGGACCGAGGTCCCCGATCTCGCCCGCCAGCTCAGCTTCGAAGCTGGCCTCGAAGGATGAGGACGGAGAAGTCGACGCGGCCGGGCGCTCAGAACGGTCACGACTCTCGCGCTCGGGGCGCTCAGAGCGATCACGGCTCGGGCGATCGGAGCGGTCTGAACGCTCGCGGCGGGGCTCTTCCACCACGTCAGGGAAGTCCCCGACGAGCGACAGTGAGACCTTGCCTTGCGGGTCGATGTCATCGACCTTGACTTCGAGAGCCTGACCCAACTCGAGGACGTCCTCGACCTGACCAATGCGCTTGCCGCCATTGAGTGGCGCCAACTTCGAAATGTGCAGCAGACCATCGCGGCCGGGCAGGATGTTGATGAAGGCACCGAACTTGGCGATGGAGACGACGCGACCTGGGTAGATCGCACCGACGTCCGCCGAAGGCGGGTCCAGAATCAGAGAGATACGGCGTCGAGCTTCCTCAACGGCGCGTCCGTCTTTCGCACCAATGGTGACGGTGCCGACGACCCCGTCGTCGTCAACGGCAATGTCGGCGCCGGTCTCTTGCTGGAGGGTGTTGATGACTTTGCCCTTCGGCCCAATCACCTCACCAATCTTGTCGATGGGAATCTCCATGGAGACGATCTTGGGCGCGACTTCGGCCACTTCGCTGCGGGGCTCGGCGATCGTGTCGGTCAAGACCTTCAGGATCGTGAGTCGAGCGTCCTTCGCCTGGTGCAGCGCCTTCGCGAGCACGTCCGCGGGCAGGCCATCGATCTTGGTGTCGAGCTGCAGGGCGGTGACGGCGTCGGCCGTACCGGCGACCTTGAAGTCCATGTCACCAAAGGCGTCTTCCGCGCCGAGGATGTCGGTCAAGGTGACGTAGTTGCCACCCTCGTAGACGAGGCCCATCGCGATACCGGCCACGGGCGCCTTGATGGGCACGCCGGCCGCCATCAGCGACAGGGTCGAGCCACAGACCGAACCCATCGAGGTGGAACCGTTCGACTGCATGATGTCCGACACCACGCGAATGGTGTAGGCGAAGTCCTCTTCGCTCGGCAACACCGGCACTAACGCACGCTCGGCGAGCATGCCGTGACCGATCTCGCGGCGCTTGGGCGCGCCCACGCGTCCGGTCTCCCCCGTTGAGTACGGCGGGAAGTTGTAGTGGTGCATATAGCGACGAAACTCATCGGGTGAGATGGTGTCGAGCTGCTGGCGCATGCGAGGCATGCCCAACGTCGTGACGTTGATGACCTGGGTCTCGCCACGCTGGAAGAGCGCTGAGCCGTGGGTCATCGGGAAGAGGTCAACTTCGGCCGACAGCGGTCGGATGTCCGTGACGCTACGTCCGTCGATGCGAACACCGTCGTCGATGATTCGCTCGCGCACCAGCTTCTTCGTCAGCGAACGAATGGCCGCCTTGATCTCGCTGCCGCGACCTTCGAACTCGCTACCGATCTGCTCGGTGATGGACTTGGTCGCCGCGTCGAGCGCCTCGGCACGGGCGGCCTTGGTCGTGATCTTGTTGGCGTCGGAGAGTGCCTGCTTGCCCACCGCTTCGACGCGTGAGTACACGTCGTCTTGGTAGTCGGCGAAGGTCTCGTAGGGGAAGACGGGCAGCGGGCCGCGGTCGGCGATGAAGTCGCGGACCAGTTCGCGCTGCAAGTTAATGGCTTCGCGGATCCAGAGCTTGGAAGCCTCGAGTCCGGCGGCGAGCACTTCTTCAGTGACCTTGGGGGCGCCATCGAGGTACTTCTCGAAAGAACCCTCGGTGCCACCAGCTTCGACCATCATGATGGCGACGTCGGCGTCGGCTGAGTCACTCAGGGCGCGACCAGCGACCACCAGCTCAAAGACCGAGGCGTCACCTTCTTGGTACGTGGGGTGCGGGGCCCACTCACCGTCAGTGGTGTAGGCCATGCGCACGGCACCAATGGGACCGTCAAAGGGGATGCCCGAGATCATCAACGCGGCCGAAGCGGCGTTGATGGCGAGGATGTCGTGCGGGTTTTCCTGGTCGGCGCTGAAGATCGTGCCGACGACCTGGACCTCATTGCGAAAGCCCTTCGGAAAGGACGGACGCAGCGGGCGGTCAATCAGACGACAGATGAGGATGGCTTGGTCGGAGAGTTTTCCCTCGCGACGAAAGAACGCCCCGGGAATCTTTCCCGCGGCGTAGGCCCGCTCTTCGATGTCGATGGTGAGGGGAAAGAAATCCATTCCCTCTCGAGCTGTCTTGGCCGCGGTGACCGTGGCAAGCAGCATGGTGTCGCCGATACGGGCAAGAACTGCGCCGTTGGCTAGTTGGGCGAGGTGACCGGCTTCAAAACTCATGGTTTTGTCGGTACCCGTTATGGGACTACTGACGCGAATCGCGTTAGTCATTGGTTGGCTCCTATGTGTAGCAACACCCGCCCGAATCCCAGTGGGCGACCTTCGCACAAGGCGACTGTCCTCCACTGGCTTTCGGGGCCTCGGATGTTGAACACGTCGACGGCGTCGACGTGCGTTGTGCGGCTAGCGACGAATGCCGAGTCGGCCGATCAACGCGCGATAGCGCTCTACGTTGCCTTTTGCTACGTAGTCCAGCAGTCGACGGCGTTGACCAATGAGCTTCATGAGTCCACGGCGAGTGTGATGATCGCCCTTGTGAACCTTGAGGTGCTCGGTGAGATGCGAGATCCGGGCTGTCAAGAGCGCGACCTGGACCTCGGGCGAGCCGGTGTCTGTGTCGTGGGCTCGAAAGTCCTCAATGATCTGTTGCTTCTCAGTCATAACGTGTGTGCCTTATTTGAGTCGGGGGTCCCGTTGCGAGCCGCCAACGAGACGACCCACATGATCAGCGTCGCTGACCGAATATCTATGTTAGCAGGATTGCCTCGTCGAGCGACTCAGAGTCAAAGATTTGCTGGGTTTTCTCGACGTCGCGCCCGATCTGTGTGACGAGTTCATCGACGCTGACAAAGGTTGTCTGGTCGCGAAGGCGCGTCAGAAACACCACGTCCAGCGCCCGACCGTACAGTTGTCCCTCGAAGCCCACCAGGTGGACTTCCACCAATAACGCGCCGTCTTCGTAGAACTGCGGCCGGGTGCCGACTGAAATCGCGGCCGGCCACCACGCACCTTCAAGAATCGTCGCCCCGGCGTACACACCCTCCGCGGGCAGCGCCTGCTCCTTCGCCACACTCAGGTTGGCGGTAGGAAAGCCCAGGGCTTCCCCGCGGTTGTCACCGTGCTCGACCAACCCGTGCAGCACGAACGGTCGTCCGAGGATCCGACGCACCTCGACCAGGTCGCCACTCCCCAGTGCTCGTCGCACCGCGCTCGAGCTCCATCTCGCGCCGTCGCCGTGAGTCGGCGCCGCGACAACGTCAAAGCCGTGCACCTCGCCGACAGCTTGGAGGAGAGCGAGATTGCCCTCGCGGTTGTGCCCGAAGTGAAAGTCCTCGCCGACGATCACGCATCGCGCGCGAAGGTCATGGACGAGCACTCGGTCGATGAAGTCGCGCGCTGACTCACTCGCCAGTTCCTCGCTGAAGGTCAACACGCGCGCCTGTTCAACCCCGAGAGCGGCGAGGCCCTCCAGTCGTTGCTCAATGGTGGCCAACTGGCGGGGGGCCCGATCAGGCGCCAGCACGCTCGCGGGGGATGGATCGAAGGTCACGACGGTGGCAATAGCGTCGTATTGATCAGCCAACTCGATGAGTTGAGCGATGACTGCCCGATGTCCCAAGTGCAGGCCGTCAAAGACTCCAATCGCGACCACGCTGGGCCCGGCGGACGTCGCATCGCCGTCGCGGAGCACGTTCATGACTGGCAACCTACTCGGAGGTCTCGCCGACGCCGGGCAGGATGACCACGGGTTGCCAGGAGTCTCCGCGCCGTCGCAGCACGCCGACGAGATGGCCGGCGTCGTTGAGGGCGGCGATCTCTTCGCTCTCTCGTGGTTCCAGGGCGACTCGCTGGCCCATGCGCAGTTTTTTCTCTTCCTCGGCGCTGACCTGTATCGACTCCAGGTTTTCGACGAAAGCGCGCGGCGCTAAGAGCACCGGAGCATCTTCACTGATGCGATTGTCGAGCTCGTAGTAGGTCAAGGCGTCACCCACGTGATGGGAACCGCTGGAGAGTCGTCGTAGCGCACTGAGATGACCTACCGTACCGAGCCGCTCGGCCAGATCGCTCATGAGAACCCGCACGTAGGTACCGACCGAGCAGGTCACGTCAAAGGACCACCGGGTTTCGTCGAGGGGCGCCAGCGACAACTCAAACACGGTGATCCAGCGCGGCTTGCGATCGATGACGACGCCCTCGCGCGCCAGCGCGTGGAGACGTTGACCGTTTACCTTGATGGCGGACACCATGGGCGGAATCTGTTCTTGATCTCCGAACAGACTGGACCCGGCGGCGTCAACTCTCTCTTGAGTCAAGGTCGGCACGGGCGCGGTCTCGATCACCGTCCCGTCGGCGTCGAGAGAGTCGGTGCGCACCCCAAAGGTGACTACACCTTCGTAGCGTTTGACCTCGCTCTGAGCAAAACGGAGCAATCGCGTCGAGGGCCCCACTCCCAGGATCAAGAGACCCGTGGCCATGGGATCAAGCGTGCCGGCGTGGCCGACGCGCTGTTCGTTTAACACGCGCCGGACATGACCGACCACGTCGTGACTGGTCACCCCTTGGGGCTTATCAATGAGGAGAAGCCCGTTATTCGTCATCGTGACGCTGGCGACGCAGGAGTTCATCGATGGCCTCGGCACTGGCAATCGCGGGGTCGACCATGAAGGCCAGCTTCGGCGTGCGCTTCAGACGGGTCTGGGCGTTCACCGACGCTTGAATCTGAGCGCGGCGCTCCTCCAGGGCTTCCTTCGCCAGGTCCGAGACGGAGTCCAGATACACCTTCGCGTGCCGAAGGTCCGGGGTCGTCTCAACACCGGTCACGGTCAAGAGTCCGAGACGCTCGTCAATGTCCGAGATGCGCACGAGTTCGTCCGAGATGACCTCACGCAAGATCTGATTCACCCGCGCCGAGCGCGGGTAGGGATGGTTCGAACCGGAGGACCGCGCCATGGCTTATGCCGTGCGCGGAATCTCGCGCTCTTCGTAAGTTTCGATGATGTCACCAGACTTCAGGTCCTGGTAGTCCGAGAGACCGATTCCGCACTCAAAGCCCGAGGCCACCTCTCGCGCGTCGTCCTTGAAGCGACGAAGCGACGTGATGGTGCCCTTCCAGATGATCGTGCCCTCGCGAAGGAATCGCACCTTCGAGCCTCGAGTGATCACACCGTCGCGAACGAAGCAACCGGCGATCGCGCCGACGCGAGGTATGCGGAACACTTCGCGCACTTCCGCTTCGCCCGTGACAACCTCTTCGTAGACCGGCGTCAAGAGACCCAACATGGCGGCCTCAATCTCCTCGATCAGCTTGTAAATGATCTCGTAGGTGCGGATCTGTACGCCCTCACTGGCCGCGAGTTCACGACTGCGCTTGTCCGGACGAACGTTGAAGCCGATGATGGTCGCGTTGGAGGCCTTGGCCAGCTGGACGTCGTTCTCGGTAATTCCCCCGACGCCGCGGTGCACGATGACGAGTTTCACGTCCTCGCGCTCGAGTTTCTTCAGCGACTCGGTGCAGGCTTCGAGTGAACCCTGCACGTCGGCCTTGAGGACGATGTTGAGCGTCGCGGTTTCGCCGCGTTGAATCTGCTCGAAGAGGTCTTCGAGTCGCGCACCGCTGGACGAGGCGACCGGCTGTTGACCGACGAGTCGCGTACGCTGCGCGCGAGCTTCGGCCAGGGAACGGGCGTGCGCGAGGTCGCGCGCCACGCGCATCTCATCACCAGCGAAGGGTGGCTCGCTGAAGCCCAGGATCTGTACGGGCGTAGAGGGCCCCGCGCTTTTCACTTGCTTGCCTTGATCGTTGATGAGCGCCTTGACTTTGCCAAAGGCCGGACCGGCCACGACGGGATCGCCCACCTGCAAGAGGCCCTTTTGCACCATGACGGTGGCGACGGGGCCCCGACCTACTTCGAGGTTCGCCTCGAGCACGGTACCCACGGCGCGACCGGTCGGTCGAACGGCCAGTTCGCCGATCTCTGCCACGAGCAACACCTGCTCCAAAAGTTCGTCAATGCCCGTTCCCTGCAAGGCGGAGATCTCGACGACGATGGTGTCACCACCCCACTTCTCGGGAACGAGACCTTGCTCGGAGAGCTGTTGCAGGATCCGATCTGGATTGGCGTCGGGACGGTCCATCTTGTTGATGGCGACGATGATCGGCACCCCGGCAAGCTTGGCGTGCTCGATCGCTTCGACGGTTTGGGGCATGACACCGTCATCGGCCGCCACCACCAGGATGATGACGTCGGTGACCTTGGCGCCGCGGGCGCGCATGGCCGTGAAGGCTTCGTGACCCGGAGTGTCAAGGAAGGTGATGGATTTTCCGTGCCAGGGGACCTGGTACGCGCCAATGTGCTGGGTGATGCCACCGGCCTCACCGGCGACCACGTTGGTCTTTCGAATCTTGTCGAGCAACAGCGTCTTACCGTGGTCGACGTGACCCATCACGGTCACCACCGGTGATCGCGGCGTCGCGGCGATGAGGTCGTCCTCGTCGTCTTCGTCGAAGAACTTCGCGAGAAGTTCCGCTTCCTTCTGCTCACCGGGGTCAACCAAGTGAACTTCGGCGCCGAGTTCAGCGGCGTAGAGCTCGATCATGTCGTCACTGAGGCTCTGCACAGCGGTCACGATCTCGCCCTGGAGGAAGAGAAAACGAAGAATGTCAGCGGCGCTGCGATTGAGCTTCGGACCGACGTCTTTGGCGGTGGAGCCGCGCTCGATGATGATCTCTCCCTCGGGCACCGCGGCACTACTCGGCTGCAACGTCGTCATCTGAGTCGGCTCGAGCTCCTCGACGTTACGGCGACGCCGACGCGTTACCTTGCGCTGAGAACCTCGAGGTCCGCCGCCACCGCGTGCGGGACCACCGCTGCGGCTCGCGCCGGCAGCGGGTGCGCCACCACCGGCGGGTGCGCCGGGACGAGACGAACTAAATCCGCCGCCACCGGGGCGTGAAGGACCGCCGGTGCGCGGAGGACCGGTGCTCGGGCGCGCGCCCATGGGCCGAGGACCACTTGAAGGTCCGCGACCCGGGCCACCACTGGGCATCGGGCGACGTACGCCCGGGGGCGGTGGGATGGGACGGCCCGAAGGGCTCATGGGTCGACCGGGCGGCGGTGGGATGGGACGGCCGGTGTTGGGACTGACGGGCGGGCGTTGTCCGCCTTCGCCGCCGGTGGTGCGAGGCGTGGGTCGAATCGTGGTGGGCCCATCAGGCGAGACGCTGCGCGAGGGAGCCGGCTTTGGTGGCGCGACGCGAGAGCGCACGACTTGGGGGCGAACGGTCGGGGCCTCGGCGACGGGAGCAGTCGCAGCCGCGACAGGTGCCGCGGGCGCCTCAGGAGTGGCGATCTGAGTTGTCGTCGGAGCGGCGACGGGTGCTTGGGGAGCGGAGGGCGGTGTGCTCGACACGCGAGTGGGCCGTGCGGCGGGCGCGGCCGGAGCCTCGGTCGGGGCGGCGCTGGCCTTCGTCGCCTTGGCGGCCTTCGCGGCTTTTTCGGCGTCAGCGGGTACCTCGCGACGTAGTCCGTCCGCGTCGGCGCGCCGTCGAATGCGGTCCGCCTGGGCGTCTTCGATCGACGCCGAGGGACTCGAGGCGCCGATGCCTAGTTTTTGGGCGAGTGCAAGCAACTCTTTGCTCGTTAGCCCGAGTTCTTTGGAGAGCTCGTGCACTCGTATTTTCTTTGGAGCCAAAACGTTCCCTTACTTCAATGTCCCCGCACGTTCGGCGGGCACAGTTTCCTATTCTTTCACAACTACGGCGTTTTCCCGGTCGCAAGACCGCGCAACACCGCTACATCCGATTCAGCGACGCTGGCACGTAGTGCCCGAGCGACGTGGGTGACGCGAACTTCTTTCCCACAGGCTCGGTCGCTACACCACCACACGCCACGACCCTCGCCCCGCCCCAGGTACCACGTACCTTCAGCGGTGCGACCCGCGCGCATCATGTCGTCGTCGTTGCGGCGACTTCGACACACTACGCACGTCCGTGTCGGAGCTATGCCTCTTCCTCCGTGACCGTCTCCACCACGACTACTTCCTCGACGTCGCCTTCGGCGTCGGTAATCACGGTGTCCACTACGACCGCCTCGACCGTACCGTCTTCCGCCACGACTGCGACGACGGTTTCGTCAACGACTGCGTCGCCCTCGGTCCAGACTTCTTCGACGACTTCGTCTTGGCCCTCGTTCTCTGAGCGGATATCAATGCGCCAACCGGTGAGTCGCGCGGCCAAGCGCGCGTTCTGACCCTCTTTACCGATGGCCAGTGAGAGCTGCTGGTCGTGGACAATCACCGTAGCGATGCCCTCGACCTCATCGAGGCGCACTTCGCGCACGCGCGCGGGCTGCAGCGCGGACTGAATGAACTCCACGGGGTCGTCGCTGTAGGGCACCACGTCGATGCGTTCAGAGCGAAGCTCGTTCGTGATGTTGCGCACGCGTGATCCGCGGGCGCCGACGCACGCGCCCACGGGATCGATCATCTGGTCGTTGGAGGCGACGGCGATCTTCGAACGGTGACCGGGCTCGCGCGCCAGCGCCTTAATCTCCACGATGCCGTTCGCGATCTCGGGCACTTCGATCTCGAAGAGTTTCGCGACCAGGGCCGGGTGCGTGCGTGACACCACGATCTGCGGTCCCTTGTTGGTCTTTCGCACTTCGACGATGTACACCTTGATGCGCGCCCCGTGTTCGTAGCGCTCAAAGGCGATCTGCTCCGCTTGGGGCAAGAGGGCTTCCACCCGACCGAGGTCGAGCAGCGTGTAGCGGTTGTCGTTCTGTTGGACGGTTCCCGAGACGATGTCGCCCTCGCGGTTGGCGAACTCTTCGTACATCTGGCGACGCTGGATGTCGCGGATCAGTTGCATCAGGACCTGCTTGGCCGTCTGCGCCGCGATGCGACCAAAGTCCTCTGGCGTCGCGTCCCACTCGCGCGTGACATTGCCCTCGAGGTCGAGCTCGAGTCCCCACACCTTGATCTCGCCGGTCTCGGGGTTGATCTCCACTTCGGCGTCTTCGGCGGAGTCGGGACGGCGCTTATAGGCCGCCAACAGCGCGTTGGCGAGCGCGATGAGAAGTTCGCCCTCATCAATGTTCTGGTCGCGTGCGATCTGTCCGAGAGCCTCAAGAAATTCGAAGTTAGCCATGATTAGCCTTTCTTTTGCTCGTCGATGGCGTGCGTGCGCCCTTGGTCGTGGTCTTGCTCTTTGTGGTGCGGGGCGCCGCCTTCTCAGGCTTGGTGGCACCCCAGGCGAAGACCGTGCGCGCGCGTTCGATCTTGTCGAGCGGCACGGTGACCTCGCCGAGTTCTTGTTCGTCCAGCGTCAGTGACGAATCGGTGACGCTCTTCAGCGTTCCTTCGAGGCGCCGCGTCGGTTCGTCCCCACGGAGTTCACGCAGGGTCACCACTTCACCGATGGCACTCTTGAAGTGCACCGGAGTGCGCAGACGACGCTCGAGCCCGGGACTCGAGACGTCGAGGGTGAAACGCCCGGCAATGGGGTCGTTCGCGTCCAGCCATTCAGAAATCGTGCGATTGGCCTTGGTGAGGGACTCGAGGTCCACCCCGCCAGATCGTGAAACGACCACGTTCAGGGTTCCTGCGGAAAACTCCACGTCATAGAGCTCAAGTCCCAGCGGTTCTATGAGCGGACGTAGCGTGGTGTCCCATTCCATGTCCGTCTCCTTTCGCTGTCGCCCAAAGCCGTCCGGACATTGAAAAAGCGCGGGCCCGAGGCCCGCGCTTAAACGAGTCCATACGTCCTGAGCGGACTGTAGACATCAATTGTAGCAGTGAAACACTGGCTTCACAATCGGAGACCCTACGAAGAAACACTCATTATTGTGCAATAAAATTCATTTTAAAGATTTCCTAATACGACTTCGCGACGAGACAGATCAGACCGCCCTCATCCTCATTTTCGGGCATCGATCCGTCCTGGCGTTGGATGCATCGCACGCTCACCGCCTCGGCGTTCAAGGTGGCTTCGCCCTCCCCCTTCACGAGGTCCCAGGCGAGACGTGCGAAGCCGTCCTTCGCCGCCTCGAGTGCGTCGGCGACCGACGTCACATCAAGGGTTCGCTCGTCGCGAAAGGCGATGGCGCGCGCCAACAGATCGCTCTGCATCCGCTCGAGCTCGGCCGGCACCTCGCTCGAGAGCGAGCCCAGTCCGTGCGTCGTCTTCTCGCCACTGTCGCGACGCACCAGCGTGACGAGCCCCTGGGCGAGATCGCGCGGGCCCACCTCGACGCGCAGCGGGACGCCTTTGATCTCCCAGTCGGTCACCCGCCGACCAAAGCTTCCGCGGCCCCGGTCAACTTCGACGCGCACTCCCGCGCTGGCGAGTTCACTGGCCAATCGGTCACAGGTCTCGTTGACCTCGGTCTCGTCGCGTACGGCCACGATGACGACCTGGGTGGGAGCGAGACGAGGCGGAATGATGAGGCCGTTGTCGTCGCCGTGAGCCATGATGAGCCCCCCCACCAGGCGAGTCGACGCACCCCAGGACGTCGTATAACAGAGTTCCGCCTGACCGGCTTCGCTCTGGAAGTAGATATCAAAAGCCCGAGCGAAGTTCTGACCCAGCTCGTGGGTCGTCATCATCTGCAGCGCTTTGCCGTCGCGCATGACCGCTTCGCCGGTCATGGAGTTGATCGCGCCCGGGAAGCGTTCACTCGCAGGCTTGATGCCCACGTAGGAAGGACACGCCAGCACTTCAAGAAGAAAATCGTTATAGACCTCGTAGTGGATGCGTCGCGCGTACAAAGACGCGTCTTCGTAACTCTCGTGCGCGGTGTGCCCCTCTTGCCAGAGGAACTCTGAACTGCGCAGAAATAGGCGCGGACGCAGTTCCCAGCGCACCACGTTCGCCCACTGGTTCAACAGCAGCGGCAGATCGCGGTAGCTCTGAATCCATTTCGCCATGAACTCGCCAATCACCGTCTCTGACGTGGGGCGAACCACCACCGGCTCGGCTAACTGTTCGCCACCCGCGTGGGTCACCACCGCGAGTTCCGGGCTAAAGCCCTCGACGTGCTCGGCCTCTCGGGAGAAGTAACTCTCGGGGATAAAGAGCGGGAAGTAGGCGTTCTTCGCACCCGTCTTCTTGATGCGGGCATCCATCTCGGCCTGCATGCGCTCCCAGATGGCGTATCCGTAGGGGCGAATGACCATGGTGCCGCGCACCGGACCGTTGTCGGCCATCTCGGCTTTGGCGACGACGTCTTGATACCAGCGGGGAAAGTCTTGCGACTGGGGGGTCAGAACACTCTGTGAAGCCACGGCTCTCCTTGATAAGTCGGATCAGCCTACTAAGTGCGTTAGTGCTCGACCTGGCGACGAATCTTGTCGATTTTGACTTGCGCGTTGTTGGCATCTGCCCCGCGGTCGTCCAACAACGCCGCCCGATCGGCGGCCGCTTCGCCCTCGGCGCTTTGGTCGCGCGCGGCAAGACGAGCCTCCACGCCTTCCTCGATAATCTTCTTGGCCTCTTCGACGAGAGCCTCAACCATTTCGTCCTCGGGCACGACGCGAATGATCTGCCCCTGAATGAAGAGGTGTCCGCGGTGCTTTCCGGCCGCGATCCCAAGATCCGCGTGACGCGCTTCGCCGGGACCGTTCACCACACAACCCATCACGGCAACTTGAAGCGGCACGTTCAGCGCCTTCAACGCTTCTTGGGCCTCGTTCGCGACCTTGATGACGTCAACTTCCGCGCGACCGCAGCTGGGACAGGCGATGAGGTCAAGTCCTTTGCGCTCACGAAGGCCGAGCGACTCGAGCAGGGTGCGTCCGGCGCGGGCCTCTTCGACCGGGTCGGCCGTCAATGAGTAGCGAAGTGTGTCGCCGATGCCCTCGGCGAGCAGAGTCGCGATGCCCGCGGTGCCCTTCAACAGTCCATTCGGAAGCGGACCCGCTTCGGTGACCCCGAGGTGGAGAGGGTGGTCGAAGGTGGCTGAAGCGAGGCGATACGCCGCGATCATGAGGGCGACCGATGAGGCCTTCACCGAGATCTTCACGTCATCAAAGCCGACTTCTTGGAAGTAGGCCAACTCGATGCGCGCCGACTCCACCAGTGCTTCGGGGGTAGCGCCGCCGTACTTCGCGTAGATGTCGGGGTGCAGCGATCCCGCGTTGACGCCGATGCGAATTGGCACGCCGCGGTCCTTGGCTTCGCTCGCCACCAGTTTGATCTCTTCGGGCTTGCGCAGATTCCCAGGGTTGAGGCGAAGTCCGTTGACGCCGGCCTCCAGCGCGGCGAGAGCCATCTCCACGTGAAAGTGAATATCCGCGACGATCGGGACCGGTGAGCGCGGCACGATTTGGGCCAGTCCTTCCGCTGCCGCCCGGTCGTTGCAGGTGCAGCGAACAATGTCGGCGCCGTTGGCGGCCAGTGCGTAGATCTGTTGCAGGGTTCCCTCAACATCGGCGGTCTTCGTGGTCGTCATGGACTGCACGGAGATCGGTGCGTCGCCGCCCACTTTCACTGATCCCACGCTGATTTGGCGCGTGACACGACGGGGCGTTAAAGAGGTGGCGGTGACATCCATCTCACTAGTCTGCCGTGTTTAAGGCCCTCACCAAGCGCCTCATCAGAAGGGGTTCGGGATCGGGTGGGCGATGTCCAAATACAGCGTGCAGGCAAAGAGCACGAGGAGCACGCTCATGAAGGCGTAGACGACGGGTGCGAGCTTGTTGATATCGGCGTGGTAACTCTTATTGCCTCGGCGCGTGCGCAACCTCTCATAGGTGGCGATGGCCACGTATCCCCCGTCCAGAGGCAACATCGGGAGCATGTTCAAGACGCCGATAAAGATGTTGATGGCAACCAAAATCGTGATCAAGGGCAACGCGCCGGCGTTCGCCGCTTGATCGGCGATTCGTGTAATGCCCACGATGGACGAGGGGCGAGAGATCTGATTCGTCGGATTGGTCGCCGCCTTGGCGTTGGCCACTTGATGGAAGAGACTCGGAAACTTGCCCGGCAGGGTCCCGATCGCCACCACCGCGTCGCCCACGTAGCGACCGACCTGAGTGAAGGAGTCCGGGATCGCGGCGAAGGGTGAGGTGTGTACCGTCAGGTCCCCCACTTCGATGCCGATATAACCGTGAGCCGGCAGTCGCTTTCCGTCTTCTTTGATGGTGCGACCATTGACCGGCGTCACGTGCAACGTGAGGTCGTGTCCGCCGCGCTCAACCACCAAAGTGAGATGTTTGCCGGCCGCGCCGTGCAAGAGATTCGTTAGCTGGTTGATGCCGGTAATGGTGGTGCCGCCGACTTTCACGATCTGGTCGCCCACGTGGAGGCCAGCGATCTGCGCCGCGTTTTCCTTATGGCCTTGCCACGGAGTGAAGGCCTGAACGCCGATGTGGGTCGACGAGGGAGATCCGATAAACGTGAGGGCGACCCACGCGAGCGCCAGCGCCATGATCACGTGCATGAGAGAACCGGCCGAGGCGAAGACCACCTTCTTCGGATAGGACGCCTCGCGGTAGGTGCGCGCCTCTTCTTCTGGAGGGACCGGTGTACCCCAGGTCATTCCGGGAACCTTCACGTACCCGCCGAGCGGAAGAGCCCGTATGCCGTACCTGGTCTCACCGCGCTGCGTCGACCACAAGATCGGACCAAAACCGACGAAGAAGTCCGTGACTAGGAGGCCCGAGCGCTTCGCGGTGATGAAGTGGCCGAACTCGTGTCCCATCACCATCAACAAGATGAGAAAGATGACGAGCGGCAACGCCCAGCCGACTAACCACGTGAGAAGTCCGACAAAGGCGATAACACCGACAAAGAGTGCCAGTGGCGATTGGCGCAGGGGCACGGAATTCATGGCTACTTCTTAAGGCTAGCGTTCGCCATTCGTCGCGCGACGTCGTCATTTTCATAAAGTGACGCTAAGGAATCGATTTGTTGTCCGTCGTAGTGATCCATCGTCGAGGCAACGACGGGCACGATGTCGCACCAGTTGATCTCGTCCTTTAAGAACGCGTCGACCGCAATTTCATTGGCCGCGCTCAGCCACGCCGGCGCCGCGCCCCCGCGTCGGGCCGCGTCGTAGGCGAGATCGAGCGCCGGGAAGGCGTGACGGTCCGGCGCCTCGAACGTGAGATTAAGTGCCGTCGAAAAGTCCAGTCGGCCATAGCCGTGATCGAGACGGTCGGGCGCGCCCAGGCAGTAGGCGATGGGCAGGCGCATGTCGGGATTAGAAAGCTGGGCGAGTAGGGAGCCATCGACGTACTCAACCATTGAGTGCACGATCGACTGGGGGTGTACGACCACGTCCACCCGGTCCACGTCAATACCGAAAAGCGCCGTCGCCTCCATGACTTCGAGGCCCTTGTTCATGAGCGTGGAGGAGTCAATGGTGATCTTCGCGCCCATCGACCAGGTCGGGTGGTGCAGCGCCTCGTCCTTGGTGGCGCCCTTTAGCTGGTCGAGCGACCAACCGCGAAACGGACCACCGGACGCGGTAATGAGGAGTCGGCGCACGTCGGGGTATCCCGGACGATGGGGCGAACTCGCCAGGCACTGGTGAATGGCACAGTGTTCTGAATCAATGGGCAACAACTCCGCCCCCGGCGTGGAGCGCACTTTTGCGACCA
>Ga0182030_10001815_pt1 | contig 44592 bp, 49 predicted proteins | sample 812S3MmetaG_FD_121299 | JGI IMG/M metagenome (GOLD analysis project Ga0182030, IMG submission 121299) | Permafrost microbial communities from Stordalen Mire, Sweden - 812S3M metaG (Illumina Assembly) | ecosystem: Environmental > Terrestrial > Soil > Wetlands > Permafrost | place: Sweden...
CCCTGTTCGAGGCGTTGGAGACCAAGGATACCATGCTGAAATTGCTCGAAGCCGCCAACAAAGCGGAGGGCGTGCAGATTTTCATAGGGTCGGAGAACGAATTGTTCGCCCATGCGGGCTGTTCGATGATCATCACTCCCTATATGAACAGCCGCGAGCAGGTGGTAGGGGCGATCGGCGTGATCGGCCCAACGCGGCTGAACTATGCCCGCATCATCCCGATGGTCGACTACACCGCCAAGGTGATAGGCCGGCTGCTGGGCTGAGCGGCTTTCAACGAGAAGCAACGATGAATAGCGACGATACCGAATTTCCCGACGCCCAGAACCCGGATGACGCGGCAGAGCAGACAGGCGCAGACGCGCACACAGTCCCGAGCGACGCCGAGACGATTGCCAAGTTGGAAGGCGAGGTTGCGGAATACCGCGACAAAGCGCTGCGCGCTCTGGCGGAAACCGAGAATGTCCGCCGCCGGCTAGAACGCGAGCGGGAAGAAACCGCGCGCTATGCCATTTCCCGGTTTGCAGGCGATCTTCTCTCGGTGGCCGACAATTTGCGCCGGGCGCTGGATGCCGTGCCGGCGGCGGCGCTGACCAATAACGAGTTTCTGGCAAAGCTGGTGGACGGCGTGGGTGCGACCGAGCGCACGATGCTGTCGGTACTGGAAAAGAACGGAGTCAAGAAGATCGACCCGTCCGGGCAGAAATTCGACCCCAACTTTCACGAGGTCCTGTTCGAGCTGGAAGCGCCCGACAAACCGGCCGGTACTGTCGTGCAGGTTCTGGAGGCCGGCTATACGATCGGCGACCGGCTTTTGAGGCCGGCGCGCGTGGCAGCATCGAAGGGTGGCCCCGCGACATAATTTCTACATATGAATCCTGCGTCCGACCCGTTGTAGGGGGGGCGCATGGCCCCTATATCAGCCCTTAGCAAAAGTTGGCGGGACTTCGCCGAAAAAACCCTAGGGGATCCGGAGCGGTGCCGCCTTGGCGGGCCGCTCGGAAGATCTGCCGCATTAGAGGAAAAGACATGAGCAAAGTTATCGGTATCGATCTCGGCACAACGAACTCCTGCGTTGCCGTTATGGAAGGCAGTCAGGCCAAGGTCATCGAGAACGCCGAAGGCCAGCGCACTACGCCGTCGATGGTGGCCTTTACCCCGTCCGGCGAGCGTCTTGTCGGTCAGGCGGCAAAGCGTCAGGCCGTAACCAACCCCGAAAATACATTATTCGCGATCAAGCGTCTGCTCGGCCGCCGCTTTGACGACAAGGTCGTCCAGCAGAACTCTAAGAACGTCCCCTATAAGCTTATCAAGGGCGACAACGGCGACGCATGGGTCGAAGCGCAGGGCAAGAAATACGCCCCCTCGCAGATCAGCGCCTTCATTCTGCAGAAGATGAAGGAAACCGCCGAGGCCTATCTCGGCGAAACCGTGACACAGGCGGTCATTACCGTTCCCGCCTATTTCAACGACAGCCAGCGTCAGGCGACCAAGGATGCCGGCAAGATCGCCGGCCTTGAGGTTCTGCGCATCATCAACGAGCCGACCGCCGCGGCGCTTGCCTATGGGCTTGAGCGCAAGGGCACCGGCACGATCGCGGTCTATGACCTTGGCGGCGGCACGTTCGACGTGTCGATCCTGGAAATCGGCGACGGCGTGTTCGAAGTCAAATCGACCAACGGCGACACGTTCCTGGGCGGTGAGGATTTCGATCATCGGATCATCGATTTCCTGGCCGACGAGTTCAAGAAGGAACAGGGCATCGACCTGCGCAGCGACCGGCTGGCCCTTCAGCGGCTGAAGGAAGCCGCCGAAAAGGCGAAGATTGAGCTGTCGTCCGCATCGCAGACCGACGTCAACCTACCCTTTATCACCGCCGACCAGACCGGCCCGAAGCACCTCAACATCACCCTGACCCGCGCCAAGCTGGAACAGCTGGTCGATGATCTGGTGCAGCGCACGATCGACCCCTGCCGCAAGGCGCTGGCCGATGCGGGCGTGAAGGCCAGCGAGATCGACGAAGTGGTGCTGGTGGGCGGCATGACCCGCATGCCCAAGATCTTCGAGACAGTGAAGACCCTGTTCGGGCGTGAGCCGCATCGCGGAGTCAATCCGGACGAAGTTGTCGCCATCGGCGCGGCGATCCAGGGCGGCGTATTGAAGGGCGAGGTCAAGGACGTCCTGCTGCTCGACGTTACCCCGCTGTCGCTGGGCATCGAGACTTTGGGCGGCGTCTTCACCCGGCTTATCGACCGCAACACCACGATCCCGACCCGCAAGAGCCAAGTCTTCTCGACTGCCGAAGATAGCCAGGGCGCGGTTACCATCCGCGTCTTCCAGGGCGAGCGAGAAATGGCGGCCGACAATAAGATACTGGGTCAGTTCGACCTGGTCGGCATTCCCCCCGCCCCGCGCGGCGTGCCGCAGATCGAGGTCACGTTCGACATCGACGCCAACGGCATCGTCCAGGTAACGGCGAAGGACAAGGCGACCAACAAGGAACAGCAGATCCGTATCCAGGCCTCAGGCGGCCTCTCGGATGCCGACATCGACAAGATGGTGAAGGATGCCGAAGCCAACGCCGCGGCCGACAAGGCCAAGCGCGATCTGGTCGAGGCGCGAAACCAGGCCGATGCCCTGATCTATTCCTCGGAAAAGACGCTGACGGAACTTGGTGACAAGGCCCCCGCGTCCGACAAGGAAGAGATCGAAAAGGCGATAGCCGATCTGAAATCGGCGCTCGCCAGCGAGAATGCCGAGGAGATCAAAACCAAGACGGCGACGCTGACCACGGTGTCGATGAAGCTGGGCGAACAGCTCTACAAGGCGCAGCAGGAACAGGCTGCGGCGGGTGGAGCCGAAGCCGGCGGACAGGCCGGAGCCCAGGGCGACGACAAGGTCGTGGACGCCGACTTCACCGAAGTGGACGAAGGCAACCACAAAACCGGCTAGACGCGCGATGCAAAAACAACAATAAGACAATCAGGACACCGCCCTGGCCCGGAATGAATTCCGGACCGGGGCGGTTCATTTCGGGATGTACGTGAGACGATGAAGGCCGATTGCTACGAGACACTGGGCGTTGCCAAGGGCGCGAGCGGCGAGGACATCAAACGCGCCTATCGCAAGCTGGCTATGCAGTTCCATCCCGACCGCAACCCGGGCGATGCGGTCGCCGAACAGAAGTTCAAGGACCTGTCGCACGCCTATGACATCCTGAAAGACGATCAGAAACGCGCGGCCTATGACCGGTTCGGCCATGCCGCCTTCGAGAACGGCGGCGGCGGGGCCAACGCCGGCGCCGGCTTTGGTGCGAATTTCTCGGATATTTTCGACCAGATGTTCGGCGATATGGCCGGCCGCGGCCGCGAAAGCCAGAGCCAGCGCGGATCGGACCTGCGCTATAATCTTGAGATCACGCTGGAAGACGCATTCAAGGGCAACCAAGTGACGATCCGCGTGCCTGGCTGGAGCGCCTGCGAGCCTTGCCACGGCAGCGGCGCTGCCGACGGCACCGCACCCGTCACCTGCCCGACGTGCCGCGGCGCCGGCCGCGTGCGTGCGCAGCAGGGGTTTTTCACTATCGAGCGCACCTGCTCCGCCTGCAGCGGCGCCGGCCAGGTGATCAAGGACCCCTGCCGCAATTGCAGCGGTTCGGGCCGCATCCGCAAGGAAAAGACGCTGGAGGTCACCATTCCGCCGGGTGTCGACGACGGCACCCGCATCCGGCTCTCGGGCGAGGGCGAGATGGGCATGCGCGGTGCAGCCGCGGGCGATCTTTACGTTTTCCTGTCGGTTCAGCCGCACCGTCTTTTCCAGCGCGAGGGGGCGGACCTGCAGTGCCGCGTGCCGATCACCATGCCGATGGCGGCGCTGGGTGGGCAGATTGAGGTGCCGACCATCGAAGGCGGCCGCAGCCATGTCACCATTCCGGCGGGCACCCAGTCGGGCCAGCAATTCCGCCTGCGCGGTAAGGGCATGAGCGTGCTGCGCAGCGCCGGTCGCGGCGACCTCTATATCGAAGTCGGCGTCGAAACCCCGGTCAAGCTGACCAAGCGGCAGAAGGAACTGCTGCAGGAATTCGCAGCCGAAGGCGGCGAAGCCACCGGAACCCATCCGGAGTCCGAAGGCTTCTTCGCCAAGGTGAAGGAATTCTGGGGCGGGTGAAGCCTCAAAACGGCGTCGAGCCGCCGTCGACCACCAGCGTTGCGCCGGTGATCCAGGCGGCTTCGGGTGAAGCCAGGAACACCGCCGCGGCCCCGGCATCCTTAGGCGAGCCGGCGCGGCCGACCGGGATCAGCGGCAGAACCGCCGCCATCGTGTCACCGCCGACATTATCCATGAAGCCCAGAGCGATGACGTTCGCGGTCACGCCCTGACGCGCGACCTCCTGCGACAGGTGGCGCATGAAATGGGCGGCGCCGGCCTTGGCCGCGCCATAGATCGAGACATTGATCGAGGCGCCGACGCGCCCCGCCGTCGAGGATACGGTGATCACCCTACCCCAACCGCGGCCGGTCATGCCGCCGATGACGGCTCGGGTGCAGTGAAGCACTCCCATCAAATTGACAGCGATAAAGGGCGTCCAGTTTTCCGGCAACAGCTCGGCGAAGGGCGCCTGCTTGAAGGTCTGTCCGCCGGAGTTTCCTGCGTTATTGACCAGAATGTCGATGGGGCCGATGTCGCGGGCAACCTTTGCCATCGCCTCATCCACCTGAGAGCCGACGGTGACGTCGAAGGGCCCGGCCGAGGCAGACAACCCCTCGCCTCGCAGGGTCTCGGCAGTCGCCGCGGCGCGGTCGGGGTTGAGGTCGTTGATCACCACATGCGCGCCCTGAGTCGCCAGCGCCCGGGCGATCCCCACGCCGATGCCGTGACCCGATCCGGTCACTAGCGCGATTTTACCGTCCAGCCTGAACATCGCGTCCTCCCCGTCGTTGTTTATGCGCCGCGCCAGCGCGGCAGTTTGAGGTCGATCGAAGTCAGAAGGCCCGGCGGAGCCTCGCAGACCGCCTCCAGGCTGTTGACCGCAGCCATCGCCGTCGCCAGGCCCGATGGGTTGAAGGCAGCGGCCGGGCCGCCGTCCTTGAAACTGGTGCGCGGCTCGAAGATACAGCGCAGCGACGGCGAGCCCTCGATGGTCACCTGCCATTGTGTGTCGTTGCGCGTCGGGTCGGCCTCGGGCCAGCCGGGGCCGAGGCCGAATTTCACGACCCAGAATGTCTCCTGCACGATCTTGGGCACGCCGCCGACCGAGCCGGTCCAGCACCAGCGCTGTCCTGCAACGGTGCCGGCCCTGACCAGCCCGGCGTCGATGGTGAAATCGGCGGGCGCAAGCGCGAATTCGCGGGTCTGGCTGATGTCGTCCAGTTCCAGGCCCAGCCCATGAGCCAGCGCGGCGACGGCCTGGGCGAAGAAATCGCTCATCACGCTCATATCGGGCACGGCGCCGCCCGCGATCTCCTCAGGGGTTTTACCGAAACCCATGACGTCGAAGATCAGCGCGGGCGCGGGATATTTGGCGCAGTCGGCATATTCGCGGATGTCGATCCGTTCGATATCGCGGCAGAGCATGGACATCGCAAGCGGCAGAACCTCGTCGACCCAGCCGGGATTGATCCCGGTGACATAGAAGGACGAGCCGCCCGCAGTGCAGGCCGCCTCAAGCCGCCGCCGCGCATCGGGCGCGCGCCAGGTCGGGTAGACCAGCCCTGCGGTGGTGACCAGATTCTTGCCCGAGGCAAGCAGGCGGCAGATATCGTCCAGATTGGGCACGACCAGCATGTAGCAGACGATATCGGCATCGAGCGCCACGATCTCGTCGATCGAGGCGGTGGCCTTGATGCCGATCGCGCCACCCCCGGCCAGATCGCCGGCATCGCGTCCGACGCTTTCGGGCCGCGCAACCAGCAGACCGGCGAGTTCAAGTGCCGCATTGCCGATGATCGCGCGCAGCGCTTCGCGGCCAGCCGTGCCGGTACCGCATTGGACGACGCGAATAGGATGCATCAGGTGGTCATATCCGGATCGACGGGATATTGGCCATCAGTCCGCCGTCGGCCAGATAGGCCGCGCCGGTGAGGAAGGATGAGCGCGTGCTGGCCAGGAACAGGGCCAGTTCGGCGATATGCTGCGGCTCCCCGATGCCGCAGAAGGCCGGTGTTTCCAGGGACTGGGGCGCAACCGGGGCGACGGAATCGGGGAAGCCGTTCATCGGCGTGCGGATATAGCCGGGGCAGATACAGTTGATGCGCAGGCCCCTGGCGCCGAAAGGCTCGGCTGCGGCCCGAACCAACCCCAGCACCCCATGTTTCGTCGCGGTATAGACAGCGTTGTACTGATTGGCGGCGATGGCGGCGGTGGAGGCATTGACCACGACCGAGCCGCCCGGCTTCATCGCCCGCGCCGCAGCCTGCATGCCGAAGAAACAGCCGCGCAGATTGATGTTGGTGATCTTGTCGAAGGTCTCGGCATCGGTCTCGAAGAAATCCAGCACTGGCCCCAGATAGGCGGCATTCAGGAATGCGGCGTCCAGCTTGCCGAATTGGGCCAAAGTTTCGGCCACCATCCTGTCGTTGTCTGCCTGGGAGGCGATGTCGGCGCGGATGGCGATAGCGGTGCCGCCCGCGGCGCGGATCCATTCGACCACCGCCTCTGCCGCCTGGAGATTGAGATCGACGACCGCGACCCTTCCCCCCTCCTCGGCGAAGCGCTGGGCCGCCGATTTGCCCATGCCGGCCCCGCCGCCGGTCACTAGAACGACTTTATCCGCGAACATGCCTGTCAATTACGTCTCCCCCGCAAACCGGACTTTTGCCCGTCTTATCCCATCATCTCTAGTTCAGTCCGCGCATGTTGCGAATGCGCGCGAACGCAATCATACGGCCAAATTACGCGAAAGCGGTCAAAAACGATAAGGCGACATCTTCCTCGCGCCCGCCCTTTGCGCACGCTGGACTTGGATCGGGCTTCATGCGAACCATTCCGCGAAATTCATGACGGGGGATAAGATGCGTTTCGTGTTGGGATATGGGCTGAATGCCATCGGGGATATGGCCGAAGTCGCCAAGGCGGCAGAGGCGGCCGGGTTCGATTCATTCACCTTCGGCGACAGCCTGTTCTATCCGAAACATACGGATTCGATTTACCCCTATAAGGGCGGCGACCGTTCGTTTCTGGAGAATATCGACTTTCTGGATCCGACCGCGGCCATCGCATCGCTGGCTGCGCAGACCACGAACTTGCGGTTCTATTGCGGCGTGCTGAAGCTGCCGTGCCGGCACCCGATTCTGACCGCCAAGGCCTATGCCTCGCTGGCCGCCCTGTCGAACAACCGGGTGTCGCTGGGCGTAGGCATCAGCCCCTGGAAGGAAGACCTGACCTATCTGGGGATCAACTGGGAACATCGCGGCAAGGTGATGGACGAGTGCCTGCTGGCCATCCGCGGCTTGTGGAAAGGCGGATTCTTCAGCTTCGAGGGTGAGTTCATCAAATTCGGCGAGATCAAGATGCGCCCGGTGCCGTCCGTGCCGGTGCCGATTCTGGTCGGCGGCCATTCCAAGCCGGCGCTTCGCCGCGCGGCGAAGCTGGGCGACGGCTGGATGTCGGCTGGCGGCACGGTTGAAGAAAACAAGGCGATGGTCGAGACCATCCAGGCCTTCCGCAAGGAATACGGCACGGACAACAAGCCGTTCCAGATCCATGCCGGGGTGATGGATTCGACCGATGTCGATTCGATGAAGCGGATGGTCGAGATGGGCGCCACCCATATCTTCACCGCGCCGTGGGACGTCTATAACCCGTACCTGTCGCGTGAAGAGAAGATCGACGCGGTGAAGCGATTCGGTGACACGGTTATCGCGAAGAACGCCTAAGCATCATGACCGACGCTGTGAAGATCGCGATTTTGGGGGCTGGCGGCCGTATGGGCGGCGCGCTTATCCGTGCCATGGCGCAGACGCCGGGTACGGTGCTTTCGGCCGCGGTCGAACATGCGGGCAATCGGATGATCGGCCAGGACGCTTCCGTTCTGGCCGGACTGCCGGCATCGGGTGTTCTGATCGGCCACGATGCGGCGGCGGGGATCGCCGCAGGCGCGGTCGCCATCGAATTTTCGACTCCCACGGCCACCATCGAACATGCGGCGATGGCGGCGAACAAGGGCGTCGCCTATGTCGTCGGCACCACGGGCCTGGCCAAGGCGGACGAAGATGTGCTGCACAAGGCGGCGGAGCGCATTCCGGTCGTCTATGCCGCCAATTACAGTATCGGGGTCAATCTTCTGAACGACCTGGTGTGGCGGGCCGCGGCACGGCTGGGCCCGGAATTCGACATCGAGATCGTCGAGATGCACCACCGGCATAAGGTGGATGCGCCGTCCGGCACCGCCCTGGCTCTTGGACGTTCGGCGGCCAAGGGGCGCGGCGTAATTCTGGACGAGGTTGCCGTGCGCGGCCGCGACGGCGTGACCGGCGCGCGCGCGCGCGGGTCGATCGGCTTTGCGTCGCTCCGCGGCGGCGACGTGCCGGGCGACCATACGGTGATATTCGCCGGCGACGGCGAACGGCTGGAACTGACCCACCGCGCCGGCGGGCGGGAGATTTTCGCCAAGGGCGCCGTACGCGCCGCCCTATGGGCCATCGGCAAACCGCCGGGGCTTTATAATATGCGCGATGTGCTGGGATTGGACGAGTAGAGTTCAGCGGACAGGGGACGCAAGGATGGGCGCAAAATAGTTCGATGCTAAAAAACGCACTGTCCTTTTTGGTCGCCGCGCTGATCGTCTTCAGCCTATTCGGCTTTGCCGAAAACGCATTTTCCGGAGGCTTTCGCGATTGCGTGACGAACGATGCGGCCGCTGCGCAAAAGCTGGAGGACGGCGACCGCGTGGCCGACATCGTCGCCAGACCTCTCGTTTGCAGCATCCATTTTGCCGATCAGCACGACGGGCTGTTCGGCGTGATCGGCGGGTTTGTCGCCTCGTTCTTCGCCTATATGCTGATTCGCTCCAGCGATTTCCGCTGGAAAGCGGGGACACGGCAACAGGCCATCGCCAACCGCGCCTTCGTGTTCATTAAGACCCTCGACGCGCATGCAATCCGGGATGCGCAGAGCAATGTGGGCGGATATCGCCTGATCCCCCTCTGGACGAACGGCGGCAATACCCCGACCAAGGGTCTGATCGTCAGAACCAACTGGACATCTCGTGCCGGCGATCTGCCCGATGGTTACCGGTACGATTATGCGAAGCGCGGAACCGTCATGGTTTTGGGACCGCATGTGGAGGCGGGCAGCGACATAATCGAAATCGGCGCGAATGAAATGAGCGCCGCGATGGATGGCGCGGAAACGATCTTCGTTTGGGGGCGTGCGGATTACCTAGACATATTTCCGAAGACCAAACCCCACCACACGCGATTTTGCTATCGCCTGGTCGCGTCACGAACGCCGAACGATGGCGCCGACATCGGCTTTGCCCATTACGGGGCCTATAACGACGCCGATTGACGCCTCTGCAACTCTGTCACAATCGATAAGCCGAATAAGGCAATCTAGGGGAAGCCAAATGGATAGGATGCGGGCAGTTCGGGTTACGGAAATCGGCGAGGCCGATGTGCTGAAGACCGCGAACGTGCCTGTTCCGAAGCCGGGCTCCGGCGAGGTGTTGGTGCGGGTCGCCTATGCCGGCATAAATTTTGCGGATGTTTGGATGCGGCGCGGGGCCATCGGCGCGGCGATGCCGGTGCCGTTCACGCCGGGCCTCGAAGCCGCCGGTATTGTCGAAGCCCTGGGCGAAGGGACCGTCGGCGTCAAAGTCGGCGATCGCGTTACCTATTGCATCATCCCCGGCGCCTATGCCGAGTACCAAACCGTCCATGCCTCACAACTGATCCCCCTGCCGCGCGACATCGGGTTCGACACCGCAGCCGCCGCCATTCTTCAGGGGCTGACCGCCCATTATCTTGTGCATGAGGAATATCCGATCGCACCCGGCACGGATGTGCTGGTTCACGCAGCGGCCGGCGGGATGGGGCTGCTGCTGATCCAGTGGCTGAAGCATATGGGCGCGCGCGTCATCGGCACCGTGTCCAGCGCGGAGAAGGCTGCGATTGCGCGCGAGACCGGGGCGGACGATGTGATCGTCTATACCGAGCAGGATTTCGCGACGGAGGCGATGGCCCTGACCGGCGGGCGGGGCGTCGACTATATTATCGACGGGGTCGGCCAGACGACCTTTCTCAAAAATCTGGATGCCGTGCGCGTGCGCGGTACGATCTGCATCTTCGGCCATTCGAGCGGCCCGGCCGAGCCCTTCGCCCCATTTCTGCTGATGCCCAAATCGATCACGCTGGCGGGCGGCATGATGCATAATTTCCTGCAAACACGCGAAGACCTGTTGCGGCGTGCCGCCGACGTGTTCCAGGGCTTGCGCGAAGGCTGGCTAAAGGTGCGGATCGACCGCGCCTATCCGCTTGAGCAGGCAGCGGAAGCGCACCGCAGACTGGATAGCCGCGGATCGGTGGGCAAGCTGCTGCTGGACTTGTGCGTATGAGGGCGGGAACATCTTCGACACCGGCGTGATCCGTGCGGCGCTCTGGATGGTCGCCAAGCCGCCGACGCCAATGCCTTTGCAATCCAGATCGCTCCAACTCGTCCGGATATACCTCACTTCCTAATCCAAATGTGGCGCCAGGACATCGAGGGAATCGGAACAAATGCCATAGACCCTGGATGGTTCCGAATCGGCTTTTACAAAAACGACAGTCATCCATTAGAGGCTCAGGCTGTCGATCAGACGGTCTTTAACCTCAAACAAGCTGCAGAAAAAGTTCCGGGCGCGACTGTCTCGAAAGCGAGATAAAGGCTTCCTCCGCGATACTTAGCGCTCTGCAGCAGGGTTCGGCACGGTCAAGAATTGCAGTTGTGCTAACATTCCGGCTTGATTCTCATTAGCAGATAGCTAACATATGGCCGTGTACTCAATCGAAATCACGCGCGACGCGGCACGGGCGCTTCGGAAGATGCCCTTGAATGTCGTGAAATTGATCCGGTCGAAGATCGATGGTCTTGCCGCCGATCCCTATGCGGCGAACAACAATGTGAAGAAGCTGAAAGGCTCGGGCGATTATAGGCTTCTCGTCGGTGACTGGCGCGTGATCTACACGCTGGAGGATGAGAGGCTGGTTATTACCGTGATCCGCATCGCGCCGAGAGGAGGTGTCTATGACTAAGCCGCAGATAATCGAAAGCGACGGTAAGCCGGCCTTTGTGGTGGTGCCCATCGCGGAATGGCGCAGGATCGAAAGCCTGATCGAGGATGCCGAAGACAATGCGGCAGCAGAAGCATTCCACCGCAACCGAGTGGAAACTTTTCCCATATCGGTGGCCGACGCTCTGGTCGCAGGCGAAAACCCGGTTCGCATCTTCCGCAAGCACCGGGGAATGACTCTGGCCGCGGTTGCAGAGCGCTGTGGAATTGCAGTTCCCTATCTCAGCCAGATCGAAACCGGCAAACGCAAGGCCAGTTCAGATGTTCTGAAAAAGCTTGCCGAGGCATTGGCCGTTTCGGTGGATGATTTGATCTGAATATTCTGAAGAAATCCCGGGTCGATTTTCCGATTTCATTTCACGTCGCCTCGAACCGCTGCACGGCGATCGACGAGGCGCGCTAGCGGGTCTGGGCAATGTCGTAGACGGTCTGCATACGCAGCAGCGTGTCAATCCGGACGCCGAAGGCTTTTTCCAGGCGCAGGGCCATGTCGGACGACAGGCCGATGTGGCAGTTCAGCAGAGCGGACAGCGCCTGCCGCGTGATGCCCAGCGCCTTGGCCCCGGACGAAACGTTGAGGCCGTTGGCCTCGATGATCTCGGTGCGGATAAAGCTGCCGATATGCGGCGGGTCTTGCATCATCTAGCATTTTCTTCCAGTGGGGCCAGCAGCGTACGGCGAAAGGCGCATCGCTTTTCCGCTCTACGCTTGCGGATCACCACGACGTTAGCCTCGCCATTTCGCGATGCTCTTCCGCAACAGGGGTACCATTTTCAAACTTTGGACAAAACCGACTTTGGGCAAGCGCATCCAAGACCGCTTGGCCAAATCCGAAGCCGGGCGGCGTTTCCATAAGTATCGTCGCGTTTGCGACGTATCCATCGGGTTCTACTGTGAAGCGATATGTCACCTCTCCGCTAACCTTCTGGTCTGAGGCAGCAGCGGGATAGACCGGGACTCGATGGCGTATAGCCTTTAGCTTCGCATCGCCTGCGAAACAGATCGGCGGAAGCGCAGCCGATGCTTTGGGTGGTGGCGGTGGCGTCAATGGCGGTGCGGCGCAACCGGCCGTTAAGACCAAAAGGCCGAGTAATCGCGAAACGAGGCGGGTCTTACTGGAATGCGGGGGCATTTTATCTGTTTCCTGTTGCAGCCTCAAACTCCCGCAGACCCAGCGACTTCGCGCGCGGACGGAAAACCAATTCGAAGGTGAGGATCATGATCAGCGGCAGGACGACGCCCTCGACCAACTGAATGCCCAGCATGGTCCAGGTGTATTTATCCTCTGACACGAAGATTTGCGCATCGGGGATATAGAGGAACAGCGAGCCCCAGATGCCCCACCAAATGGCGTTGTTCCAGCCCCGATCGGGATAGATACGCAGGAACAGATAGAAAAAAATCCCGATCTGGAAGACATAGGCGCTGAGCAGGAAGGGCACCATCGACGCCGCCTCTACCAGGTCGCGCTGGGGGTAGTCGGTGGGCGGATAGACGCCGGGGAAAAGGCGGGGCGCCATCGTGCCGTGGAAGGCCAGATCGACCATGGCGATGACCAGCGAGACGACAATCGCGGTCGGGATAAAGCGCAGCCAATCGGTTTCGACCTGCAGCGCCTCAGGCACCAGACCCAGGGCGCGCGGGTGATAGGCCAAGGAGAAATAGCCCATCATCAGCATCATGAGGGCAATGCCCTCCACCACCTGCGCGGCCAGAAGGCCCCAGCCCATATGGGGAATGCCGACGAAATATTGCAGGTTGGGCGTCAGCACGAAAAACCCGCCCCAGGCGCCCCATAACAGCGCATTGCCGAGGCTGGGGCTGCGATAGACACGAAGATAGATGTAGCAGAAGGTCGGTAGCTGAAGCAGATAGGTAAGCAGCAGAAAGGGGAGCAGCGCCTTGATCTGTTCCACGGGCCGCAGGGGATAATCGACATACATGTCGGGCACGACCAGACCGTGCCAGCCCAGGTCGAGCGCAAAAAGGCCCAAGGCCCCCGCCAGCGTAACCACCAGAAAACGCGGCCAATCCACCATCGCGCGCATATGCGAAGCCTCCCTATATTTTTCCGGAAGCTAGCACGGGGTTTGACGGCGTTCCCTATTTCACATTCGCAATCTTTACGACCATGCCCCGCGCCTGGGGATCTTTCGGGTCCTTCACCACTGCCACGTAAAGATTCTTCTCGTCCCGGTCGATGGCCAGGTTCGTGGTGCCGGTACCGGCGGCGATATTGAAGACATGGAGAAGCTTGCCGGGATTGGAGCGCGCGTCCAGGAGGTCGCAGCCGCAGGAGGCATGGGCCGGAAATTTGGATCCTTGTGGAGGCCCTTCGACGGCGGCTAAGGTCGCGCAAACCTCGACCGGAGATGCACCGATGAAAATGGCGCGCGTGATCCTGTTTACCGGCGAAATGGATGCCATGAGCAAATATTATGGCGAAGTGCTGGGGCTGACCCAGGTCACGCAGGAAAAAGGTTGGCGGGAGTTTGAGGCGGGCGGCGCGACGATCGGGCTGCATTCCGGACCTTCGTCGCCCGGCCGCAAGGGCTCGAAGATCGTCTTCCACGCCGAGGACGTGGCCGCCCTTCGCGCAACGCTGGTGGCGCGAGGCGCCGCTTTCGGGAAGGTGCGGCAGGGAGACGTATTCACGCTCTGCGACGGCAAGGACCCGGACGGGAAGCCGATACAATTGTTCAATCGCTAAGCCGTTCGACAGCCGATCGAAGTCGTCTCCTACTTCTGCACCAAACTGGGTCTGGTCCCCACCCAATCCCTGCCCCAGTACGGCCGAGAGCGCGAGACGCCCGAGGAGATCAAAGCCCGGACCATGGATCTGGCCCGCAGCTTTACCAGGAAGCCATGGCACAGCCGGTTCCCGCCAAGGACGGCGATGCCGGCGCTTGTGCGCGTTACGGGCTCCGCTTGGCCACGCGGTCGAATTCGACCAGCGTGGCCAGCAGTTCGGGCATGTCTTTCAGATAGACCATGTTGGGACCGTCGGAAGGGGCGCGGTCGGGGTCTTCGTGGGTTTCCATGAAGAGCCCGGCAACGCCGACGGCTACGGCGGCACGGGCCAGGATGGGCACGAAACGGCGGTCGCCGCCCGAGCGGTCGCCCAGGCCGCCCGGCTGCTGAACCGAATGGGTCGCGTCGAAGATGACTGGGTGCCCGGTCTCGGCCATGATCGGCAAGGCCCGCATATCGTTGACCAGGGTGTTATAGCCGAAACTGACGCCGCGTTCGGTCAGAAGCACATTCGGGTTGCCGGCGTCGGTCACTTTGCGGGCGACATTGGCCATGTCCTTGGGCGCCAGAAACTGCCCCTTTTTGATGTTGATGACACAGCCCGACTTGGCCGCGGCGATCAAGAGATCTGTCTGGCGGCAGAGGAAGGCCGGGATCTGAAGCACGTCGACCACGCCGGCGAGCAGCGCGCATTGTTCGCGCTCATGAATGTCGGTCAGAACGGGCAGGCCCCAGCGTTCGCGGATTTCGGCGAAGACCGGAAGAGAAGCCTCAAGCCCCATGCCGCGGGGCGTCGAACCCGAGCTGCGGTTAGCCTTATCGAAGGAGGTTTTATAGATGAGCCCGACCCCGGCCTTTTCCGCAATTTCCTTCAAAGCGTGGCTGGTTTCGATGGCGTGGTCGCGGCTTTCCATTTGGCAGGGACCGGCGATCAGCGCGAAGGGCAGATCGTTGCCGAAGGTCACGTTGCCGACGGCAACATAATGGGGACTGGGCAGGCGTGCGTCGGGCATGGCCGGTATCCTTTCGGGTGGTCGCTCCGATATACGCCGCCCGACGCGCCTCGCCAAATCGGTTGGGCGAGACTCTGTCGGTTGGGCGAGACTCTAGGCAAGTCGGCGCAGCGGTGGCATAATCGCCCCATGGACGAGAAGATGAATATAATGCATCTGCGCCTCGCGATCGTGGGGGGCGGTGTTATCGTCGCGTTCGGGCTGGTCAGCCTGCTGCGCTTTCACCATATGCCGATCCTCAGTTTCGCGGTCGGCCCGCTGATCAGCCTGACGGCATGGCGGTCTTTGCGGGAGTTCCAGCGGCGGAAAAGCTTCGTCGAAATCCGCCTGACGCCGGCATCGCGCCGCCGCAGGGGCTGAATAGGCGAATCCTCCAGGGTATTTTCGCTATTACCCGCTCAGCGGATTGACAAATCCCGTGTCCAAGGATTAGGTTCCGCGCCCTTGGAAGGGGGCGGTCGAACGGGCCGCCCGAAGGAATCGTCATGAAGATCGCAAGCTCACTCAAGACATTGAAACTGCGCCACAAGGCATGCCGCGTTGTGAAGCGCAAAGGGCGCGTCTATGTGATCAACAAGCAGAACCCGCGCTTCAAGGCCCGCGCAGGCTGATTGTGCCCATCCGTCCCCTCGCGGGACGGATATTTCCATATTTTCTAATCGACGACTGATATCCGAAGGGTGTTGGTATTGCCCGGCGTTCCGAAAGGCACGCCCGCCGTTACCACCAGCCGATCCCCGACGCGGGCGATCCCGGTAGAGCGCGCCATTCGTGCCGCCACCTCAACCATTTGACCGAAACTGTGAATGTCGGGCGTGACGATGCTGCGCACGCCATAGGACAGCATCAACCGACGCGCGGTGGCCGGTATGGCCGTGAGGCAGAGGATAGGCATCGCAGGGCGCTCACGCGAGGCGCGCAGGGTGGTAGAGCCCGAACTTGTGAATGTGGTAATCGCTGCCGCCCCGATAGTGCGCGCCACCTGATTGGCCGCGGCGGTGATGGCGTCGCTGGTATTGGCCTCCGGCACCGGCGCCTCGGCATTCATGGTGCGGCGATAGAACGGGTCGCGCTCTATCCTGGCGGCAATGCGGTTCATGATCTCAACGGCTTCGACCGGATAGGCGCCGGAAGCGGTTTCGGCCGAGAGCATCACCGCGTCTGCGCCCTCATAGACCGCGGTTGCAACGTCGGATGCCTCGGCCCGGGTGGGCGCCGGAGCAGAGATCATCGATTCCAGCATCTGGGTGGCGACGATCACCGGCTTGCCGGCCTGACGCACGGCGGCCACGATGCGCCTCTGAACGACCGGCACCTCCTCGGGCGGAAGCTCGACGCCTAGGTCGCCGCGGGCGACCATAACGCCGTCGGACAGTTCGATCAGCGCGTCCAGATGTTCAAGCGCCTGGGGCTTTTCCAGCTTGACGATGAGGGCGGCGCGATCCCCGATGAGCTGCCGCGCCTCGATCACGTCGGCCGGGCGCTGAACGAAAGAAAGAGCGATCCAATCGACACCGAAGGAAAGCGCCGCCGTAAGATCCGCGCGGTCCTTGGGGGTCAAGGCCACTAGCGGCAGGACGACGCCGGGCACATTGACGCCCTTGCGGTCAGACAAGGCCAGGCCGGAGACGACGGTCGTGTCGAGATGGTCGTTACCCTGGCGCGTCACACGCAGGCGAACCCGCCCGTCGTCGAGCAAGATCTCGGATCCCGGCATCAGCGCCTGGATCAGTTCGGGATGCGGAAGCTGGACCCGCGTCGCGTCGCCCGGCTTGGGGTCGGTGTCCAGCCGGAGGGCCTGGCCGGCCTGAAGCCCGACGACGCCGGCGGCGAAGCGCCCGATGCGCAGCTTTGGCCCCTGCAAGTCGGCAATGATTGCGATCGGCTGGCCGTACTGGCTTTCGACATGGCGGATCGCAGCCACCCTTTCGCGATGTTCGTCATGCGTGCCGTGACTGAAGTTCAAGCGGAAGATATCCGCGCCGGTTCGGAAGAGGGTTTCGATCTCTTCCGGCGTTCCGCTGGCGGGGCCTAGCGTCGCCACGATTTTGGTGTTCCTGTGGCGGGGAAGCAGGCTGAATTGATGCGAATGGGCGGTCATTCTGGGTCCGTTCGGCTGCAAGCCGGCCTTGGCGATTGCGGCGCGGCGGCGCAATGCAATGGATAGACCGGGACGCAGCGCATGACCAGTAAACAAACAGCGCAGCGCGCGGTTCTACGCCGCAGCATCGTCCGATTAGACGGGTCCACTTTCAGCTGAGTTATGCTATGGGAGGGCCCATCCCGGTCGCGATCTTCGTGGCCCGCCCCGTTGAGCCAGCGAACCACCCATGCGCTTTGTCGCCACATTGATCGGCCCGGCCCCGGGCGCCCTGACCGAAACGGCACTGTCCGCCGCTCGCCATGCGCTGGCGGCGCTGGGCTCGGACCCGGCGGCCCCGGAATGGCTGGCTGAAGGCGAGGCCGCGGACTTGGTCTTCGAGGACCTCGATCCCGACCAGGCCGACGCCGCCATTCGCCATGCTCTGAACGGCCAGTCGATCGACTGCATCGCCCAGCCCATCGAGAATCGTCGCAAGAAGCTGCTGATCGCCGATATGGAATCGACGATCATCGAGCAGGAAATGCTGGATGAGATCGCCGAACTCAAAGGCATCAAGCCCCAGATCGCGGATATTACCGCCCGGGCGATGAACGGCGAGATCGACTTCATCGGTGCGCTGAACGAACGGGTGGCGCTGTTGGCCGGTTTGCCGGAAAACGCGATCAACGGACTTCTCGGCCGCATTACCTTCACGCCGGGCGCGGCGGCCCTGGTCAAGACGATGCGCGCCACCGGGGCGCGGACCCTGCTGGTGTCAGGCGGCTTCACGATCTTCGCCGACCGCGTTGCCGCCATGCTGGGCTTCGACCTGGTCAGTGCCAATGTGCTAGAGTTTTCCGGACCGCCAGGCGCCCGTGTTCTGACGGGGAACGTCGTGCCGCCGATCCGCGACCGTTCGGACAAGCTGGAGAAGTTGACCAGCCAGTCAGGCCGGCATCATATCGCGTTGACCGAAACCATCGCCGTCGGCGACGGGGCAAACGATGTGCCGATGCTGCTGGCGGCAGGGTTGGGCGTCGCGTTCCACGCCAAACCCGCGGTCAAGCAGGCGGTGATGGCGCGGATCGATCACGCCGGCCTTGCGGCCCTGCTCTATGCGCAGGGCTACACGGCGGCGGAGATCATGAACTGACGCTGAAGATCAGCCCTTAGACTTGGTGTCTACCGGCAAGGCTACGAAGTGCGCGTCGCCACCCTGGCTTTGCACCAGAAGCAGAACCGACTTCTTATTGGACTTGCGAGCCTCGTCGACTTTGGCCACGACATCCTTCGGCGTCTTGACCTCCTGCTGATTGACCTCGAGCAGGACGTCGCCAGGCGTCAATTGCTTCTCGGCTGCAGTGCTGTCGGGAACGACGCTGGTCACCAGAACACCTGAAACATCGTCACCCAATTGGAACCGCTGCCGTGATTCTGCGGTGATCGACGCAAGACCAAGGCCAAGCTGTGTAACAGTCTCGCTGTCCTTTTTCGGAGCGCTGTCATTGTCGTTCAATCCGGTATCGGCTGAGGCCAGCATTTTGGATTCCGGCATCTCGGCGATCTTGATCGTCTTGGAGACTTCCTTCCCGTCGCGCCAGACTTGGATCGGCACCTCATGGTCGATCGGCGTCTCCACCACCATGCGCGGCAGGTGCCGGCTATCGGGGACGTCCTTGCCGTCGAAGGTCAGTATCACATCGTTGGCCTGGATACCTGCGACAGCCGCCGGGCTCTTCGGCTGCACACTGGAGACAAGTGCACCCGCTGCGCTTTTCAGTCCCAGACTGTCGGCGATGTCCTGATCGACGCTTTGGATGCTGACGCCCAGCCAGCCGCGCTTGGCCTTACCTGACTGAATCAGCTGTGCAATGATCGGCCGAACCTCGGCCGACGGATGGGCAAAACCGAGGCCGATCGAGCCGCCGGATGGCGAATATATCAGCGATGTAATGCCGATCACCTCGCCCTTCATATTGAAGAGAGGACCGCCGGAGTTGCCCTTGTTGATCGAGGCGTCGGTCTGAATATAGTTGTCGTACCGGCCGCCGATGTCACGGTTACGGGCAGAGATGATGCCGGCAGATACGGTGCCCGAAAGGGCAAATGGCTCGCCAATAGCGAGCACCCATTCGCCCACTCTGGCGGCGTTGCTGTCACCCCAAGTGACTGCGACCAGATCGGGAGTCGGCTGAATCTTTAGCACGGCCACATCGGCCAGAACGTCACGCCCGACGACTGTGGCTGTAAAGGTTTTTTCGTTTTGCAGCGTGACCTTGATCTCGTCGGCCGGCGGACTATTTGGATCCTCGCCGACAATCACGTGGTTGTTAGTCACCACATAGCCTTTTTCCGCATCGATCACGAAGCCCGAGCCCACCGAAATGCCCCGGCGCTGAGCCTGCTCGCCCTGACCGTTACGCTCCATGAATTCTTTGAAAAACTCCTCGAAGGGCGAGCCGGCCGGTGGTCCCTGTGGTGCCTCCTGAGCTTCCTTCTTCGGCTCGGTCGGCTTCGATCGGGCAGAGATATTAACGACGGTCGGGAGAAGTTTGGCCGATAGGTCTGCGAAGTCCCAGGGCGGCGCATGCTGCGCCAAAGCGGGGAATGGCGAGAGGATCGCCAAACCGACCGCGATTACGCCGCTGATGGCGCGACGACTGAAAAGCGATGCTGCGGCCATTTTTTGATCAGGCGCACGGTGCATGGCCACGATATCTCTCTGAATCACGGACGAAGACCCTCATTCCTCAGGCGTTTGACCGGCGGCCACACCACACAGATGTAAAGATAGCATGTAAGAGCCGCATGGGGCGCGGTCAACTGTCGCATCTTCGAATGCCATGCTCGGTCATTAGCAGAGCGCTATTTGGACGGTCCCGCTTTTGTGAGATCGGGCCTTGTCAAATAGCGCAGGAAATCGGAATTCGGCGACAGCACATACTGCGTATCGTCGCCGCCCAGGGTCTTTTTATAAGCGTCGAGCGAACGGTAGAAGGCATAGAACTCAGGGTCTCGGCCAAAAGCGTCAGCATAGATCGCTGTCGCCTGGGCATCGCCTTCGCCGTGAGCTATGTCAGCCTGACGCTTTGCGTCGGCCAGTATGACCGTGCGCTCGCGGTCCGCCTTGGCCTTGATCTCCTGAGCCTGTTCAAATCCTTCGGCGCGATACTCTGCGGCTTCGCGCTGGCGCTCGGAATTCATCTGGCTATAGATCGACTGGCTGATCGATTCGGGGAAGTTCGCCCGGCTGATTCGCACGTCGGCAACCGATATGCCTAAGGGGGTTGCGGCATCGTTCACCTTGGCGCGAATCGCCTGCATTACGCCTTCGCGATCCTTTGACAGCATGGTTGTGACAGTGGTTCCGCCAAGCACATCGCGCAATGTTGCGTTCATCGACGAGGTAAGCCGTAACCGTGCACCCTCGTCAGTCCGCACCGCTTGGTAGAATTTCAGTGGGTCTACGATCTGATAAACCGCATAGGCATCGACAACCAAGCGTCGCTGGTCTGACAGGATGACCTCCTGGGGCGGCGATTCGATATCGAGCAAGCGCTTTTCATAAATTACAACATCCTGAATCAACGGGATCTTGAATTTGAGCCCCGCAGTTCGATCGATGTGCTGTACGGCGCCAAACTGGAGGACGATGGCCTGCTCAGTTTCGCTGACAGTGAAGAATGAGCCTGCCAGCAGGAAAAGCGCCACGATGGCAGCAATACCGGCGACAATGACAGTGCGGCTAATCTGCATGATTACTGCGCCTTGGGCGATGTAGCGATGGCGGGTGCGTTCAGCCCTGGCAACGGCAGATAGGGTACGACCCCGGCTTTGCCGTCCGCATTCGGATCAATGATAATCTTTCGAGCGTGCTGCAGGATCGTCTCCATCGTCTCGATATAAAGCCGTCGAGCAGTAACGTCGCGGGCCACCTTATAGGCATCCAGCACAGACACGAACTGTGCCGCCTCGCCCGTGGCCTCGGCGATCGTCTTGTCTTTATAGCCACCGGCATCCTGGATGATTTTCTGCGCGTCTCCACGGGCACGCGGTACGATGTCGTTTCGGTATTTCTCGGCATCGTTACGTTGCTGTTCCAATTCGGCGCGAGCACGCTGCACATCATGAAAAGCATCGACCACCGGCGCCGGCGGATCCACGCGCTGCAATTGGATCGCAGCGATCTGAATGCCCGAATCATACCGGTCGAGCGTGCTCTGCAGAATTGCTGCTGATGAGGTTTCGATCTGTCCTCGGCCTTCATTGAGTGCAAGCTGGACACCGGTCTGACCAATCACCTCGCGCATCGCGCTTTCAGCTGCGCGCTGAAGAACATCGACGGGATCGGCGACCTTGAAAAGATACTTCACCGGATCGCGCACTTGCCAGACGATGACAAAGCCAAGTTCTACGATATTGCTGTCACCCGTCAGCATCGTGCCTGCATCTGTCGACTCGCGGCTGTTTCGAGAGCCGACCTCAGTCTGATTGCGGCGCGTGACATCTACGATCGTCACCGTCTCGATGGGAGTGGGCAAATGATAATGGAGGCCGAGCGACTCGGTCCGGGCCCAAGCACCAAAACGTTGCACTACCGCCTGCTCATTGGGATCGACACGGTAGATCCCGCTTAAAAGCCAAAAGGCTAGCGCGACGGCGATCAGGATCAATATGCCGCGGCCGCCGCTGAACCCGGGCCACCATTCGCCCAGCCGTTCCTGGCCCTGACGCAGCATCGTCTCGAAGTCGTTCGGCCCTTTGCCGGTCGGCCCCTTCCCATTCGAAGGGGGCCGACGCGGTTCGTTTCCACCGGGAGGCGAGCCCCATGGGCCGCCGCCCTTATCGTTCCACGCCATAACGGACGTTCCTCTCGCTCGCACTGGAGCCTACTTGTTCTATCGACGCAGGCCCTATATGTGCCGTTCAGCACGACATTGGCAATTGATGTGTGCGATCGGCGACCGAGGAGCAAGGCATGTCTGAGACGAATTCCGTGAATGAAGGGGTTTTGCGCCAGACGCTCGACGAGATTCCCGCACCGCGGAGCGGCAAGGGACTGCTGGCGGCAGGTATGGTCGGTGGCATTTCCATCACCGGCGGCAAGGTGACCGTTGCGCTTGAAGTCGATTCGGCTATCGGACCCGCGCTTGAGCTCTTGAAACGCGAGGTCGAAAAGCGCCTTGCTGCGGTTCCGGGGGTTGAGCAATTGACGGTCGTTTTAACCGGCAAGCGAGCCACCGCTCAACCCGGTCATACTCATGACCACGGACATGCACATCCGCATCCGCCGCAAGCAGCAACCCCCGCCAGTGCCCAACCGGGAAAGCCGAAACTACCGTTACCTGGCGTTCGTCACATTGTCGCTGTCGCCTCGGGCAAGGGTGGTGTAGGCAAATCGACGACTGCGGCCAATCTCGCCTTATCCCTGCTCGGCATGGGCTACAAGGTAGGGGTGTTGGACTCCGATATTTACGGTCCCTCGATGCAGCGTGTGCTCGGCGTATCCGGAAAGCCCGACACAACCGCTCAAAAGAAAATGATCCCTAAGCGGGCACATGGGCTGAAAGTTATGTCGATGGGGTTTCTCGTGCCAGAAGACACCGCAATGATCTGGCGCGGTCCGATGGTGATGAGTGCGATTCAGCAGCTATTGCGCGAAGTTGACTGGGGCGAATTGGACTTTTTGATCGTCGATATGCCGCCCGGCACCGGCGACGCTCAATTGACACTCGCCCAGACTGTACCGCTGGCCGGCGCGGTTATCGTTTCTACGCCTCAGGACCTGGCGTTGATCGATGCGGCTCGCGGGGTCACCATGTTCAATAAGGTGGCGGTGCCCGTTTTGGGAATTGTCGAGAATATGAGCACCTTCATATGCCCAAACTGCCAACACGAAACGCCGATTTTCGGGCATGGCGGAGCCCGAGCCGAAGCGATCCGGCTGGGAGTCCATTTCCTGGGTGAAATTCCGCTGGACATGGCCATTCGCGTGACGTCGGACGAAGGCCGCCCGATCGTCATCGATCAACCGCTCGGGCCTCATGCCGCGGCTTATCGAAAAGTCGCGGAAGGTGTCATCGCGGCCCTGGAGTCTGACGTGGTCAATCGCCCAGCACCGGTCATACTATTCGAATAGCCGCAGGTGTTAGAAAACTCTGCCGCCTATTGGAACAATTTCCCGGCCGATAGGGGCGACTGCCAGTAACGCCAGCTTCACATGCTGAAACGCAAATGGAATGCCGATAATGGTGACCGCAAGAGCGAGCGCTGCCACCAGATGCCCTAGAGCCAGCCACCATCCGGCCAGCAAAAACCATACGACGTTGCCTACCACTCCCAGGGCGCCCGTACCGATGTCGTCCCGACCTGTTAGCATCCGTCGGTCCACCGCCATCCGGCCGAAAGGCCAGAACGAAAAGCTCGCAATGCTGAAAGCTGCGCGCGCCCAGGGGATGCCGACAATCGTGACGATCATGATCAGGCCGGCAAAAACCCATGCCATTCCCATCCAGAAGCCGCCAAGGATGAACCATAGAACATTGAGGATCAAACTCATGGTTTGTCTTTAGTCGACAACGGTCATGGGTGGTTCGCCTGTTGTTGGGCCGCCTCCGCGAACCAAAACGTCATAAGTCAAAGAGAGCATAACGGTCAGGACAGCCAAGTCGAGCGCCTTGATTAGTGATGAGGCAATCAAGATTGCAATAGGCTGTTTGACGGGGGTGACCAGTCCATCATGCACTGCCGAGACGGCTGTGTGCATTACGGGAATCAGAAGTAAAGCGTTCAGAATTACAAACGGAAGGAACGTTAGAAAGCCGGTGGCCACAAGCCTTAGCCAATTCCCACTTGTCGCGGACCAAGATACGCCCAGACCGTCTTTCGAACCCACAGCTGCGGCCGGTAGCGCCAACATGAAACGAAGAAACAGGATACCGATCACAAGCGCGAAAACAGAGACGCTCAACACGATTATCCCAGGATGGGGCGGCCGCTGCTGACTTAATCCGCTCGCCAACCCGCCGATAAATGCAACCAACATGAAGATTACTGCCAATAAAATGCCCACAAGCATGAGCATCAGCCAAGTGCCTATATAGCGCAGCAAATTTCCGTCTAGCCGCAAAAAACCGATGCCTCGCCGCGTCTCATCAAGAAGCACTGTGCGATGAATTCCGACGATCACCGACATCGAAAATACGAGCACGGCGGCACTGATCAGAAAAACTAATCCTTTCGACATCTGTTCCGGCCCGACGGACGCCATCATGTCCTGGACATAAATCGCACTGGCAAGCTGCACGCCGAAGACCAACGCGATCGGTATCGCGAGTAAAATGCGATGGTCCCAGACATAGCCGTAGCTCCGCATAACTATGGCCCATACCGGGAGACGGCGTCGAACGGACACAAATTCCAATTCATCCTCCCGATCTAACTTGCGCTGAATAAAACTACCTCAAGCGACCGTGCCCATAAACTCCTAAACCGGTCCCGAGCCAATGGGCGGCGGTCCGCCCCCACGGACTAAGACATCGTAAGATAGTGACAGCATGATCGTTACAACGATCAATTGAATTGGCGAGATTAGCCCCAGCACAATTGTCAGGAGAATCTCCAATGTCCCGCCGCTGGGTTCCGGCATGAGCCGCAGCAACGCGGCCTCCACAACAAGGAAAGGCAAAACCGTTATTAATGTCGTTGCGAGCAGCCGAAATCCATTGCCATCTGTCGCCTGCCAAATCGCTCGAGTGCGAATCTGATCGCCCACTGCAGCCAAAGGCAATGCCAGAGAAAGTCGACTAATTAAAAGCGCTACGACCAGCATAACAGCCAAACCGAATATCGCCGTAAAGCCAGCCACCCCGGGCGGCGTCCCCGATGGATCATCACCGATGATGCCGAAAATCATCAACGCGGCGGTAACCGCCAAGATAAACAGCAACACCGCGATGAGCACATATTGGATGAAATGGCGATCCCAGCGGAAAAACTGAAATCCCCGTCGGATTTCAGCCAGTAGGACGTAACGGTGGATGCCAACCGCAAATGCCATCGCGAATATCTGTTCCGCTGCGGTCAACAAATAAAGCGCCAGCTTATTTTCAGGGCTCAGCGCTCTGCTCAACAGCAAATCTGCCACTATCGTCACCATTGCATAGATGACGTAAGGGCCTGCCAAAACAGCTCTGCTTTCCCAGGCAAAAAGAAAACTGCGCTTGACGACAGCATCGACAGGCAGCCGCCTTGGCTGCATCTGACCCATCACGTGCGCCCGATCAAGGCCATCAATTCGGTCCATTCGCGTTTGCCCAACCCACTTTGGGCAGCCTCGACCGTTTCACCGGCCAGCATACGCTTCACTATTTTCAGTGCTGTTGCAGACAGTTGCGCCGAGCCCAGACGGTATTCTCGGAAAGCTTCGGCCGCGAGCGGCACCCAAGCGTCCAAAGACTCGATCATCGCGTCGGCATAAACGCGGATTTCATATTGAGCGTGTGGGTCGGCGCGGAGCCTGAGGAAGTTCATCAGATTGTGCAGATCGGTCTTCCAGTACCATTGCGTGTAGGTGTTTAGCGTCAAGTTGATCCGCGCCAACTCACGCGCCAAACCAGCGCGATCAGGATCGACTGCAAGCCCCTCTTCACCTTCATTCAACATCCAGGCGTAATCGCGATATGACTTTTCTGCATCATGCTTGAGCAGGTCCAAAACCTGCGCAGCTTCGTCGCCGGTTAGGATGGCGCCCCGGCCCTGACGATTGTCGGACGATTGGGCGGCCAGTTGGTCGGGTGCCGGAATATAAAACTCATTGTCCAATACCGAATAGCGCGCGGAATACTCGTTTACGTTGGCCGTTCGGTGCCTGATCCACTGCCGGGCGACGAAGATCGGCAGCTTTACGTGATATTTGATCTCGCACATCTCAAATGGCGTCGAATGGAAATGGCGCATCAAATAGCGGATCAACACCCGGTCATCGGATACTTTTCGCGTACCGCGCCCATAGGAAACGCGTGCCGCCTGCACAATCGCTGCATCGTCGCCCATATAATCGACGACGCGAATGAATCCGTGATCCAATATTGGGATAGCCTGATAAAGGATGGCCTCCAGCCCAGGTGAAACTGCGCGGCGGGTAGGAGCAGATTGCGCTCGCAACACATTGATTTCGTCTTGCTGGTCGGGTGTCAGGTTCATCGGAACAGAATATCTCCTCTAATAAACCCGTAGCCGTTTTGCATAAGGCTGGCGAACGGGCAGGCGAGCGACTATATCTAACCGTGTCAGGTCCTGCCTGACTATGGCGATAAACGCTTTTTGGAATAGACGTTGTGGACCCGGGGGCGGTACCCGGCGCCTCCACCATCTCTCAACCGGCATGCCGGTTGAGCCTGAGGGGGCGAAATAGGCTCGACACGCGTAGTAAAGGGAAAGTTTTTGCTCGGCATGATACCGCCGTTATCGGGTCAAACACACTAGGTGCCAACGATAACGTTGAAACCCTCGCTCTCGCTGCCTAAACAGCAGTGATAAGCGCGGTCCGGGGGGCACCGGGCAACAGAAGCCCCCCACTTCACGCCGCCTTGCGTGATTCTCCCGCTATATTTGATACCAACAGCGCAGTACGATCACCGTTGCAGCATTCCGGGTTGACGATCATGGCAAAAGAAATTTTACAGTATAGTGTGATGGTCGAAGCCGCCCTGCGCGCGGTCGCACGCCAAGCGTTAACTGAGGTTGCCGAAGCGGGTCTCCCAGGAAACCACCATTTCTACATCACGTTCCGCACTGCCTATCCCGGCGTACAGGTACCCGAATACCTGAAGGCACGCTATCCGGCTGAAATGACGATAGTGCTGCAATTTCAGTTCTACGATCTTCATGTCGACGATACGACCTTCAGCGTAACCCTGACTTTCAATAACGCCCCAGAAAGGCTGGTCATTCCGCTTCGCGCCATCACGGTCTTCGCCGATCCGTCGGTCAATTTCGTCTTGCCCTTTCAGCCAGCCGAGGTTCCACTGGAAGAGGCTCCTGCCGTGGCGAAACCCAAAACCGTTCCCGATAAAGCCGCTAAGGCAGTCGAAGATGGCGAGAAATCCGGCGAAGTCGTGTCGCTCGATAAATTTCGCAAGAAGTGACGGCGGTTGGGGTGCACCCCAACCTAGCCGAGCCCGGTCGTCCCGTAATTGTCGTATACGGACCGACAGCGAGCGGCAAATCAGACCTCGCCGTCAGCTTGGCTGAAAGGTTGGATGGGATAGTCGTAAATGCCGACAGCCTTCAACTTTATACCGAACTTAAAATACTGACTGCCCGGCCAGACGATTCGGCGTTATCGCGCGCGCAGCATCGTCTCTTCGGCATTCTGCCCGTATCAGAGCCTGGGTCCGCTGCGCTTTGGCGCGACTTAGCTCTAAGCGAAATCGCCGCCGCCCGCGCCTTGGGAAAATATCCGATCATCACTGGAGGCAGCGGTCTATATTTAAAGACCTTGATCGAAGGTTTGTCGCCGGTGCCCCCAGCAGATGCCGAAGCCCGCGCGCGGGCAAGCGCACTTCACGATGAAATCGGCGGAGAGGCTTTTCGGGTCGCTTTAGCTTCTCGCGATCCTGTAGCTGCGACTCGTCTGATGGCCGGGGATCGCCAAAGATTGATTCGCGCCTGGGAGGTCGTCGAGGCGACAGGAACATCCCTGTCGGATTGGCAGAAACAACCCCGTGACCCGGCCCATAGGCTGACGTTTTACTTCGTCGGACTAATGCCAGAGCGCTCTCATCTCTACGAGAGGATCGATCGGCGTTTCGAGACAATGCTGGAGCTAGGCGCTCTGGCCGAAGCAACCCGTTTCGATGCGCTAAGGCTATCGCCATCGCTCCCATCAAACAAAGCTCTTGGATTGCCCGAACTGCGGCGTCACATAAGAGGCGAAATCGAATTGTCAGCAGCGACGCGTCTAGCTCAGCAAGCCAGTCGCAATTATGCTAAAAGACAGGTGACCTGGTTTCGGCACCAGTTGCCTATCGAAAATAATAGCTCCACTTCGCATGTCAGGCATGCGCAGTTCGCGGAACTTTCGGAAAGGAATTTGGACGAAATCATATCATTTATTCTGCGCCCCGGTTGACCCGCCGCGTTTCCGCTTTTAGGTTGCGCCCCGACAATTCAAGGAAATGCGGCATGTCTGAGCGGCGAATGAGTGGCGCGGAGATGGTTCTCGCGGCGCTGGCGGATAATGGTGTGGAAACCGTCTTCGGTTATCCCGGCGGCGCCGTGCTGCCGATTTACGATGCGATATTTCAACAAAACCGAATTCGCCACGTTCTCGTCCGCCAGGAAGGCGGCGCAGTTCACGCGGCGGAAGGTTATGCGCGTTCAACAGGCAGGGTCGGCTGCGTACTGGTTACTTCCGGTCCAGGTGCGACAAATGCGGTCACAGGATTGCTCGACGCCCAGATGGATTCGATCCCGCTTGTCTGTATCACCGGTCAGGTTCCGACACATCTCATCGGCAATGACGCATTCCAAGAGGCCGACACAACCGGAATCACACGGCCCTGTACGAAACATAATTACCTGGTCAAGGACGTCGAGCAACTGGCCGCGACGATTCACGAGGCCTTTCATGTTGCACGCAGCGGGCGGCCAGGCCCAGTTTTGATCGACCTTCCTAAAGACATACAGTTCGCAACCGGCACTTATCGCACGCCCGATGAATGCAACTTTTCTTATCGCCCAGCCTATGAACCGGAAGCGGCTGCTATAGAAAAAGTAATCGCCATGATTGCCGAAGCAGAACGGCCGCTGTTCTATACAGGCGGGGGCGTAATCAATTCCGGTCCCCAAGCTGCGACGGCGCTGACCGATTTGGTAAGGCTGACAGGAATACCCTGCACATCGACGTTGATGGGATTAGGAGCTTTTCCGGCATCCGACCCGCATTTTCTCGGCATGCTGGGCATGCACGGCACTTATGAAGCCAATTTAGCAACCCATGGCTGCGATTTGCTGATCTGTGTCGGCGCGCGATTTGACGACCGAGTGACCGGCAAAGTATCGGCCTTTTCGCCCGGATCGAAGAAAATCCATATCGATATCGACGCCAGTTCGATCAATAAGAATGTGCGCGTGGATTTGCCTGTGGTAGGCGACGCCGGACGAGCCCTTGAAATGATTCTAGGCTCTTGGCGAGAAAGTGGCCTCCAAGTGAAGGCCGAGGCTCTGGCAGCCTGGTGGCGGCAGATCGATAAGTGGCGAGCTGTCGACTGCCTCGCCTATGAGCGCGCTGACCCAGTTATCAAACCTCAGTATGCGCTGGAGCGGCTGCGCGATGCTCTTAAGGGCCGAGACGACGTGTTTATTACGACAGAGGTCGGCCAGCACCAGATGTGGGCGGCCCAGTTCCTTCCGTTCGAAAAGCCAAATCGCTGGATGACCTCCGGTGGTTTGGGTACGATGGGTTATGGGTTACCTGCCGCAGTCGGCGTGCAAATGGCCCATCCCGGTGCAACGGTCATCGACGTGGCGGGTGAGGCCTCGATCTTGATGAATATTCAAGAGATGTCGACTGCGGTGCAATACCGCCTACCCGTCAAGATATTCATTTTGAACAATAAATGGATGGGCATGGTCCGTCAGTGGCAGGAGTTGCTCCACGGGGGCCGCTTCTCCGAAAGCTATACCGCGGCCTTGCCTGATTTCGTAAAGCTGGCCGAAGCATTTGGCGGTACGGGTTTGCGCGCGACGACTGTCGATGATCTGGATGAGGCGATCGCCAAGATGCTGGCAGCACCCGGGCCTGTCATCCTCGATGTCGTGGTCGACGAGACAGAAATGTGTTTCCCGATGATCCCGGGTGGTGCGGCGCATAACGAGATCATGCTGAGACGCCAGGATCGGACCGAGTCTGACCCGGCGGCCCGGGAAGAGGGCATGGTGCTGGTGTGATCGTTTCAGGCAGTTCTGAACGGATCGAGCGCCATACGCTTGCCGTCCTTGTGGTTAACGAGCCGGGCGTTCTCGCTCGCGTCATTGGGCTGTTCGCGGGTCGAGGTTATAATATCGAGAGTCTGACAGTCGCTGAGGTCGAACGCGATAAAGGCCTGTCGCGAATCACATTAGTGACGTCGGGCACGCGCATGATTATCGACCAAATTAAGAGCCAGTTGGAACGGCTGGTGCCGATCCGGCGCGTCCGGGACCTGACCGAAGAAGGGCCATTTGTCGGGCGCGAGCTGGCGCTCGTAAAAGTCGTCGGCGAGACAGGCGGAGGCCATACTCGCCGGGGCGATGTGCTGAGAATCGCCGAGGGATTCGGCGCACGCATCATCGATTCCAGCGAATCCAGTTTCGTGTTCGAAGTCACGGAGTCGACTGAGAAGGTTGATCAGTTTCTATCCATGATGGTGGGGTTGGGCCGCCTTGAAGTCGCCCGCACCGGCATCGTCGCATTGTCGCGCGGGCCGGAGAGCATCTAGCCCTCCATTAGCCAGAATTTATCGTCAGGCCTATTTAGCAGCCGCATCCAGGATCAAGGAGCTATTCCATGCGTGTTTATTACGATCGGGACGCCGATATCGGCATCATCCGCGACAAAAAAATCGTCATTGTCGGCTATGGCAGCCAGGGCCATGCCCACGCAGCCAATCTCCGCGACTCCGGCGTTAAAGATGTGCGTATTGCACTCCGCCCCGGCTCACCGACGGTAAGCAAGGCGGAAGGTGCCGGCTTTACTGTGATGGATCCGGCAGCGGCAGCGGCATGGGCCGATGTTGTAATGGTGCTGGCGCCTGATGAATTGCAGGGCGCGCTCTATCGCGACCACCTAGCTCCCAATCTGAAGCAAGGCACAGCATTGGCCTTTGCCCATGGCCTCAATATCCATTTCAAACTGATCGAGGCTCGCGCCGACCTGGACGTATTCATGATCGCGCCGAAAGGTCCAGGACATACGGTTCGTTCCGAATATCAGCGGGGCGGCGGAGTTCCGTGCTTGGTGGCGATCGACCAAAATCCGTCCGGCAATGCATTGGACATCGCCCTCGCCTACGCTTCGGCGATCGGCGGCGGACGCGCGGGTATCATCGAGACAAATTTCCGCGAAGAATGCGAGACTGACCTATTCGGTGAACAAGCCGTATTGTGCGGCGGCGTCAGCGCTCTAATCCAGGCGGGCTTCGAGACTTTGGTCGAAGCAGGGTACGCGCCCGAGATGGCCTATTTTGAATGCCTGCACGAGGTCAAGCTGATCGTCGACCTGATCTACGAAGGCGGTATCGCCAACATGCGCTATTCGATCTCAAACACAGCCGAGTATGGCGACTACACGCGTGGCCCGCGGATCGTCACCGACGAGACGAAAAAGGAAATGAAGAAGATTCTGAATGAAATTCAGACCGGCCAGTTCGTTCGCGACTTCATGACCGAGAATGCGGTGGGCCAGCCCAGCTTCAAGGCTATGCGCCGACGCTCGGCCGAGCATCCGATCGAAGAGGTCGGCGGCAAGCTGCGCGCTATGATGCCATGGATCGCCAAGAATAAGCTGGTCGACAAAACCAAGAACTGACGATTGAAAGGCCGGGCGGCCTGATCGCCGCCGGCCTTACTGTCGCAACAGTTTCTTTTTGGTGGCGCTGCGAACGACGATGCGCTTAATTCCCAAAATGATCTGGCGTCGAAACAGTAAAGCGGCCCAGCGAGCCTCGTGGCTCGCGGTATTCGCCATTGTTCTCCAGGCAGTTCTACCGGCGATTCACGATGCTGCCGGTATGGCAGTGGCGGCCCCCCCCGGCCTAGCATCAGGCCAGCATCTTTGCCTATCGCCCGGCAGCACGACTCCTGATGATCCCGGCAAGACGCCGTCGCATCATATCTCGCCGTGCGCCCTCTGCTCGGCGATGCATGCCGTTGGCGGGTTCGTGCCGCCTACGGTGCCGGTTATTGCCGTTAGAAATGACCCTGACGTCATCGGTCCTGCCCCTGTATTCGTCTTCCTGCCGGGCCAATGGCCCAACACTAAGCAACAGCCGCGCGCTCCCCCCTTCCTCGTCTGAGCAATTTTAAGTCTCTGAACTCGGCGCACCGATAAGGCCGCGCCGGTCACCTGTCTGCTTAGGCGAGTATTCCAACATGCACTCAACACTTCTCGGCGTGCCCAAGGCCGCCGACCATAGACCTGCTTTCCGTTCCCAACTGTCCCGTGGCCTGTTGCGGGCTTCAGCACTGACTTTGGGCTTTATACCCAGTGTTGCCTGGGCCTGCGCCTGCGGCTGCGGCGTGTTCGCAGTGGGAACCAGTTCCAGCTTCCCGACCGATGCCGGAGCGATGGCGTTCGTCGAATATGACTTCATGAACCAGAACAAGAACTGGAGCGGAAACTCATCAGCGCCCGCCGGCAACAACGACGACAAGCGTATCCGCACGAGCTTTTACACCGGCGGATTTCAGTATGTGTTTGCCGATGGCTGGGGGATTACGGCTGAACTTCCCTATTGGAACCGTTTCTTCAAGACCACGGACGATAGCGGAGACATCGTCGGCTTCAAGCACAGCGCAATCGGCGATGTTCGTCTCCAGGCAAGTTATTCAGGCTTTTCGGATGACAAAACCACCGGCATCACATTTGGGGTCAAGCTACCGACGGGTGATTTTACTTATCCCAATTTCGATCGTGATACTTCGATCGGGACCGGGAGCACCGACATTCTTCTCGGCGCCTATCATGTCGGGAACCTGACGCCGGATTACAGCTGGAATTGGTTTGCCAACGCCCAGATAGACGAGCCCGTCTCAGTTCAGGACGGATACCGTCCGGGAGGAGAACTCGATGCGGTCATGGGCATTTCTTACAATAATTGGTCGGTCGGTGACATTAAGCTTGCCCCAGTGCTCGAAGCGGTTGGTTCTTATCGCCTGCATGATAGCGGGATCAATTCGAATCGTCCCGACAGCGGCTATGAACGTCTGCTGATCGCACCCGGATTCGAGGTCGATGTATCGAGCTTTAAAGTGTACGCCAATGTCGCGTTGCCGGTTTATCAGCATGTCACCGGCAACCAATTGACCGCGCCGGTGCTGGTCAAGCTGAACGTCAGCTACATGTTCTAGTCTCCATTGTGAACTTAAGGAGTTTCGACCATGAGAATCTTGTTCTTGCTGCCGGTGCTGCTTGCACTGGCGGTGCCCGCAATCGCTGAAAGCACCGACCCAATTCACATTGTCGATGCCAAGGCCCGTCCGGCTAGCCCCGGCGGGGCGGGAGCCGTCTATCTGACTGTTATGAATCACGGTCAGAGCGACGATACGATTACCGGCCTGTCGACGCCTGTCGCCGACAAAGCGGAGATACATCGGACGGTCAATGAGAACGGCGTCATGCGGATGGATGCGGTGCCCACCTTGGCCGTCAAGGCAAATGACGGTATTGCCTTCACGCCCGGCGGTCTTCACATCATGCTGACCGGACTGCACCAGCCGCTGAAACTGGGCGACAGCTTTCCGCTGACGCTCAACTTTACTCATGCCGGCGTCGTAACCGTTACTGTTGAGGTCGCGCCGATTAAAGCAAGCCCAAAGCCAATGGCAGATATGCCCGGAATGAAGATGTGAGAGGACGCATGAATAAACTTCCGTTGCTGCTTTCGGCAACAGTCGCCGTGTCTACTGTTGCCTTTCACCAAAGCCTGCAAATGGCTTACGCCGAGGAGCCTCAAAAGCCGCACGAATCTTATGTGCCCGGCTTGGGCGATTTCATGACGGCTTATGTTCAACCGCATCACATCAAAATCTGGCTTGCAGGCCATGCCGGGAACTGGACGTTGGCGGAATACGAAGCCAAGGAACTGCGAGAAACCTTCGAAGACATCACCGTCTATCAGCCGGAGTGGAATAATTTCCCGATCTCCCAGTTGGCCAATTCGAACCTCATGCCGCCATTGGCTGAACTTGACCAGGCGATCAGGGCGAAAAGTCCCGGTGATTTCGAGAAGGCATATCACCGTGTAACTGCAGCTTGCGATAGTTGCCATCAGGCTACCAGCAACGGATTCATTGCCATCAAAACACCGAAAGCTTCAGATTTTCCGGACCAGGAGTTTCAACCTCGCTAAGATTTGCGACCATCGGGCTGGCCAAAGCGTTGCGTGCCCGCCCAATCCTCGTGTATGACACCAGGATCATGACGCGCACTGGCGACATTCTGTTGGGCATTACCGGGCTTTTTGGCCCGCTTGGCGCGCGCCTGCCTCTTCTCCTGCTGCGACTTACGCGCCCCTGACCGCTCGGCGTTGCGCCGTTTTGCGAGCAGGGGACAAATTCCCCGCCGAATGGCCGGGTTGTCGTAAGCCCGAGGATTTCGAAGAGACAAGAGCCAGATCATGACAAGCATGCCGTTTCATAAATACCGCCCCTTTACGCCAATCGATTTACCCAATCGGCAGTGGCCGTCGAAAACCATCACCAAGGCACCGATCTGGTGTTCCGTCGATTTGCGCGACGGCAACCAAGCGCTGGTCGAACCGATGGGACCGGAGCGTAAGCGCCGGATGTTCGACACGCTGGTCAAGCTCGGATTCAAGGAGATTGAGGTCGGCTTTCCCGCCGCTTCGCAAACCGATTTCGATTTCGTCCGGCAACTGATCGACGAGAACCTGATCCCCGACGACGTCACCATCCAGGTGCTGACCCAGTCGCGCGAAGAGCTAATAAAGCGGACATTCGAGTCCGTGCGCGGATCGCGCCGGGCCATCATCCATCTCTACAATTCGACGTCGGAACTGCAGCGTCGGGTAGTTTTCGGGCTCGGTCGCAAGGGCATCGTCGACATCGCTGTAACCGGAGCGAAAATCGTCCGCGATTTGATCTCTACCGTACCAGAAACCGAGATCATTCACGAATATTCACCGGAAAGTTTCACCGGCACCGAGTTGGAATTCGCCGTCGAAATCTGCGATGCGGTTCTCGATGTATGGCAGCCGACTGCAGAAAAGCGAGCCATATTGAACCTGCCCGCAACGGTAGAGATGGCGACTCCTAACATTTATGCCGACCAGATCGAGTGGTTTGGGCGCCACATGCCAGGTCGCGAGCGCTATATTCTGTCATTGCACCCACACAATGATCGGGGCACTGGGGTCGCTGCCGCCGAACTGGGTATCTTGGCGGGTGCCGATCGAGTTGAGGGAACGCTATTCGGGAACGGCGAGCGAACCGGCAATGTCGACGTCGTAAATTTGGCGATGAATTTGTTCACACAGGGTGTCGACCCGGGCATTACGATTTCGGACATCGATTCCGTCGTCGAAACTGTCGAGTATTGCAATCAATTGCCGGTCCACCCACGGCACCCCTACGCCGGCGAACTAGTCTTCACCGCTTTTTCTGGATCGCACCAGGATGCGATCAAGAAAGGCCTTGAAGCTCTGGAAAAGCGCAATGAAGAATTGTGGGAGGTTCCCTATCTCCCCGTCGATCCCAAGGATTTAGGACGTACTTACGAAGCGGTCATTCGAGTCAATAGTCAGTCCGGCAAAGGGGGCGTCGCCTATCTTCTCAAGACGGACCATGGATTCGATCTGCCGCGAGGGCTGCAAGTTGAATTCAGCAAAATCGTTCAGCAATGGACTGATAAGACCGGCAAGGAAGTGACCTCAGCCGATATCTGGCGGATGTTCCAGGAAACCTATCTGGCTGAGGATGCGCTTAGTCTGGTCGGCTATAAGACCCTGCCCGACGCAGAGGGACGTCTCCTAACTGCAACAGTGCGTGCGGGAGGTGTCGATCAACTGATTGAGGGCAAAGGCAATGGTCCGATCGACGCCTTCGTCGATGCGCTGGAAAAAGCCGGCCTCGGGGCGCTGGAAGTGTTGGACTATCGGGAGCACGCTCTAACCGGCGGAGCGAACGCCCAAGCTGCAGCCTATGTCGAAGCAAGGACCGCTGATGGTCGTACATTATTTGGGGTAGGCGTCGATCGCAGCATAGTCGATGCTTCACTTCGAGCAGTTACCAGTGCCGCAACACGAGCACGCAGAATCTGAACGACTTTAGGCGTGACCAGAGTGGCCCGACAGCATCGCCGGGTGGAACCCCAATTGCCCAATCGCTCGCTCCCACTTCGTATCGAGCTCGCGATCAAAGATGAGGGACCTGTCGGCCGGTGCTGTCAGCCATGCATTGGCTTGAATCTCGGAATCGAGTTGACCGGCAAACCACTTTGCGTAGCCGAGCGCAAAAATTGCGCTGTCTGGTCCCGTTCCATCGACGATGGCCTGGAGAATATCCTTGGTGGCCGTCAACGCGACATGATCGTCGATAACCAGCGTTTGGTCAGTCCGGAACTCCGCTGAATGCAGGACAAACCCGCGGCTTGAATCAACCGGCCCGCCAAAATGGACAGGCCGATCCTGATCAGACGCGCCTTCGATTCCAAGTTGGCTCATCAGATCGGCGAAGCGAATCTCGCCAATCGCCCGGTTAATGACCAATCCCATCGCGCCTTCGGATGAATGCGTGCAGATATAGAGAACCGTATGTCCGAAACGAGGATCCTGCATTCCAGGCATTGCGATCAGCAACTGGCCATTCAGCCAAGTTGGATCAGGGTTTGGTAACTCTCCGCTCATCGAGGTAATGCTCATAATTCCAGAAAATTGGGCCTCGCTGCCGCAACCTTCAACCGGCGAGGCGGGGTAAATCTACAAATCTAGTCAACACCGCTTATTGTTGTCCGGCAAGGGCGGCCAATTCACGATGCGCAGGCATCTCGACAATTACCGCTCCGCCGCGTAAGTCCGACTGGAAATCTAATCCTATTCATTCGATGGAGCGAGACTGATGATTAAAATCGGCGAAAAAATACCAACAGTGACGCTGAAAAGATTCGGTGCCAGCGGCATGGAAGAAGTCTCCACTGATACGCTATTTCGCGGCAAGGTCGTCCTGTTTTCGGTTCCCGGTGCCTTCACGCCAACCTGCTCAATGAAACATTTGCCCGGATTCATCGAACAGGCGGATGCATTCAAAGCAAAGGGTGTCGACCGTATATTATGCCTCGCCGTAAACGACGCTTTTGTGATGAAGGCTTGGGGTGAACAGAATAAGGTCGAAGGCAAGGTCGAAATGCTGCCCGACGGCAACGGGATTTTCACCAAAGCCTTGGGCCTTGAGATGGATGGTTCCGGTTTTGGCCTCGGTACGAGAGGTCAACGCTTTGCGCTCTATGCTGTCGATGGCGTAGTGAAGAACCTGCAAGTGGAGAAGCCTGGCGCATTCGATGTTTCGAGCGCCGAATCGATGCTCTCTCTAGTCTGAACCTCCAGGTGGGCGCGGACCGTCGTTTGACCTTCTGCGTCCACTCGTCCTTCCCGTAGGGAACCAGTGGCTCTGACCGGGGTTCAGTCCCTACGGGTGCCGCGCAGCTTTGCTATGGCAACCTCTGATTAGAGGCCCGCGTGGCCGCTTAACGGGGACATAAGCATGCTTGGTTGGTCAATTACTTTTTTCTTAATCGCTATTGTCGCTGCTGCGTTGGGTTTCGGTGGCATCGCCGGAAGCGCCGTGTCCATCGCGCAAATTCTGTTCGTCATTTTCTTAATTTTATTTCTCATTTCGTTGGTCTGGCATCTTGTAGTTGGTCGCCGTCCGCCACCAGCCATCTGAGTAGCGTCCAGTCACAAAAAAATTTGGAACCGTATCCTGCTCAACGTGTTTTTAAATCTGACAGGTAGTGACATCCCTCATCCTGTTAGGTCCTGACTTATAGCCTCCCATTGCAATATGCGGTGGGAGGCTTTTTTTCACGATAACCAAACCGATGCTTGCTTGCGGCAAGCGCCAGGAACCAATCTTCTCCGAGCGGGTTATGCGATGGACCTGCCTTTGGAGATCATCATGATTAAGTCCGTAACAATTGTTCTTTGCGTAGCTTCCAGCTTGGCGCTTGGAGCCTGTAGCACTCCGCGCGGAAATCGCATGCTCGGAGACAGCGCGGTCGGCGCGGGTGGCGGTGCGCTTCTGGGCGCAGTGGCTGGATTCAATCCCCTAGTCGGCGCGGCGGTCGGAGCAGGAGCCGGGGCCGCCGTCGGAGCAGCCACCCACTAAGAGTAGCATTTTAGCAGGGGCGACCAAGCTGTCGGTCGGATCTGCCATTCATATTCGATAGTCGGTGTGCTTGATGCTTAGGTCGTTTGACTCAAAAGCAAATTGGCGCTCCATATTTGCCGATGCGGTCGACCAACGCTTATAAGTTCGAAAGTAAATGATGCGCGCTCGGCATGAGATGCGGAATGCAGATCCGCCCAAAATAGGGATGCGTGACATGCTGCAATCTGGACGGCACTTCTGAATGTCCCTTAATCGGGTTCGCAGCGTCCGCTTTCGGTTAACGTTGGCGCTCTCGCTTCTTCTCTTACCGGTTGTTGCCTATACGATATTGTTAGGTTGGTCCTATGCCAACCAACAGACGGTAGCGCGCGCCCTTCTAGTAATAGGACCAATTGCACTATCACTCGTGGCGGTCGGTGTTGTGTGGTTTGCTACGGACATTCAGATCAGTCGCCCAATGCGTCGTCTGATTCGTGCCGCCGAAGCATATAGCAATGGCGATCTCTCCTCTCGCCTGCCGCTGATTGGGCCTGCAGAACTGAGGAATCTATCCGCAATGTTTAACGAGATGGCCATGCGCATCGATCGTCGTGAGGGCGAGTTGCGCGACGCAGTCGAAACGCGCGAGGCGATGATGCGCGAGATTCATCATCGCGTAAAAAACAATCTCCAAATTGTTACCAGCCTATTAAATCTTCAAGCGAAAGCCGTCGAAGGCAACGGAGCTAAGCGCGCGTTCAACGACATACAGACTCGTGTAAGAGCATTGGCTCTCGTACACCGCTATCTTTACGAGAGTGAGGATTTGCAGTCAGTAAACTTAGGGGCATTCCTAAAGGAGCTCGCAGCAAGCCTACAGCTGTCTTACGGGATTTCCGAGGAGCAGGTTGCGATCGAAGTCGATGCGGAATCAGTTTGGGATGTCTCCGACAGAGCAGTTCCGCTAGCGTTATTTATGACAGAAGCAATGAGCAACGCACTGAAGCATGCGTTCCCGCAGGGGCGACAGGGCGTGATAAGGATTGTGCTGAAGTCAATGCCAGATTCCGTCGTGCGGTTCAGCGTTGAAGATAATGGGGTAGGTTTGACCGACGCTCAAGCGCTCGCTCAGGGGACGCAATCAAGCTTGGGCATGTCACTGATCAAGGCATTCGCCCGCCAAGTCGACGGCACTTTGACAATCAGCGGGCCACCGGGAACCGTTGTCATGATCGAATTCGTCAACAAGTATAAACCTTACGCCATACCAAGCGATGCAGTGCGAAAATACGCCTGGGCAGTATGAGGTAATCGTTGCGTTTTATTGACCAGTCTTTTTCGATTCCGGGTCTTCTCGGTGAAATGACCCCAGGACCTCAGGGCGGACTCCAATTATCAGGCCCACGAGTACGGCCGCGATAACGAGTTCGGGTGTCACATTTTTCAGCTTATCGCGCAACCGACGACCCAAAGCCAATCCGGCCTCCAAATTTGGATCCTGCGCCTCCAATACACTAGCGAGCGTCTCGACGAGACCACCAATTGCGCGGCGTTCGGGAATCTTTCGCCGGCGTTGCGAGAGCTTGCGCCAGATCAGGATTGCTATGATTACGAAAAGGCTGGCGCCGCACAAGATTGCGGCCGCGTACTCTCCATTCACTCGAACAGAAAGCCAGCGGTACAAAAATATGAAAAAGAAAGTCACGACTGCGAGTGAGAGTACGGTCAGCAGAGCGTATAATGCGATGAGTCCAACTAGCCGTTCTTTGGCTTTTTTGACCAAAGCACTACCAATGTAAATTTCAGCAGTATTGACCAGAATGGAGAAGGTGCTGCGAAGAATCTGCGACAAAAATCCGCTCACCGGCCAGCTGCCTTATAATCCTCAGCCTGAAGATTGAACTTCATCGATCGATCAACCGACCGAGCAAGATTCCCACTCCAAGCGCAATCATCATGCTAGCTAGAGGGCGATCTTCGATATGGCTGGCCAAATCGTCCAGCGTTTGTTTTCCTTGGTTCTTCGCATCGCCAGCCAGATGATCGACGCTGCTACGAAGTGAGTCGATTCGCTCGTGCACTGTTTCTGACGTCAGATCCCTGAGGGCTGCGCTTAGACTCGCAACATCACTGCGCAACTTGGCCAAATCTTCCTTCACAGCACTATATTCACCTTCGACATCATGTGACGCCATTATTTGTCTCCTCGTTTAAGGGACGCAAAATATTACGCCCGAATTGCGTGACTACGATAGATTTGTTCCTTTAAACTGTCCGGCGCGCATTGCGGCATATCAATTCGCATCTGCACAAAATGGTCGCTCCACAATCTGCCTGACGAAAAACAGTTTCAGCATAGGGCTCGCTTTCGCATGATCGGCTAATACAAACACCATCAGAATCGCATCACAGACATCGGAGCTAGCTGTGCTGATCCGTTGATTCCAGCTTTTCAATTGACATTTCTTCCAACCCACGCTTCCGATGTTGGTTCCACGCGAAAGACCGCAACGGCTTTTTTTCACTAAGACAATGACACATTTCCGTGTCCCGCGTGTTGAGCTTATATCGATATGGCCATTGTTTATTGGGGAGCATTGGGAAGCACGTTATAGTGGGTGCTTTCCGATCCAATAGGGGCGCACCATGCGTGGGTAATGCGGAGGGAATGTGGAACAGAAGCAGAAATTGCGACGCAAGATGCCCGGAAGTAGTAAAAACGCTGTAAATGGGGATGCGACAGGATTTGATGTTTGGCTAGAAACGAAACTGCGTAGCGCCTACAACTCCGTTCTCGATGAACCGATTCCCGACGATTTAATCCAGCTGATTTCAGAAAAGTTAAAGGATTAGCTTGACGATTTTATGGAGATCTAGGCAATGGCACGACGCGCTATTAGCGCACTCAGGCTATATCCGCTTGGAAGGTGGGGGCACTGAGAATGATAACGCCTGAACGATCGCCACTTTCAATGTTTCCTGATCAAATGGTTTGGTGACAATAAAGGCTGGCTCAACTCGGTCGCCCGTCAAAAGCCGTTCAGGAAAGCCCGTTACGAAAATCACGGGCGCATCCATGGAGCGCATGATCTCCTGAACGGCTAAAATGCCGCTGTCGCCATCTTGTAGCTGCACATCAGCCAGTACCAACCCTGGTTGGTACTGACGTGCGAGTTCAACTGCTTCGGCGTGTCGCCCCGCAATTCCAATAACTTCGTGCCCAAGAGATTCGACAATTCCTGCGATATCCATGGCAATAACGGGCTCATCTTCGATTATCAGCACGCGTGCAGTCGCTTGTCGCCGCAATTCCTGCCTTGCGACGTCCAGTTTGCGCACGACATCCGTCTCATCGAGTTTTAATATTTGCGACGCCTCGGAGGTTGAAAATCTCTCCAATGCGATGAGCAGCAAAACTTGGCGTTCAATTGAAGGTAGCGCAGCCAACTGGCGGTTTAGTCCACTGCCCTCACCCCGAGCAGCGGGAACCGCGCTGTCAACGGCACCCCAGGCGTCGTGGAAGACAGCGAAAAGCTCTACGCGCAAGTCGTTGGCTTTCTTGATCCTTTCAGGTTCGGCAAGAATCGCTTCGAGACAGAGACGAACATACTCATCACCTGTCGATTGCGCTCCTGTTAAAGCTCGTGCATAGCGGCGCAGGTAGGGCAATAGGCGGACAATATCGTGGGAGACGCTCATAAACACGACCTCATTTCATTTTTCGCCGTCAGCGCTCAACACTGACGTGGCATTCATCAATATTTCGGTAGCAGACTAAGGTGGAATCGACTTACACGTCCTGCTGAAAATTCTATCGAACCAATATGGCATAAACCCGGCAATCACGCTTAGGGTCCATATCGGTGGCAAAATGAGTACTCGCCTCACAAATTAAAATGTATTCCGCGCTCTCAGCGTGATTCACCCCGACGGGCGACTGGTAGCCCTTCACGTCCCAATCCGTCTCGACGCGGCTCCCCTGCCAATCCATGAGACAACGCTAAAACCCTCCTCAATTCACTACGTGCACGATTCAGCCGGGACTTGATCGTGCCAACTGCACAACCGCAAACATCAGCCGCCTCTTCGTAGCTAAGTCCCGCAGCCGAAACCAGAACGAGGATTTCGCGGTGCTCCGGCGACATTCGAAGGAGAGCTGCCGCAATCTCATTAACCTCAACCACATGTTCTTGGTTCGGAGCACTCGGAAGAGCCGCTTCAGGAATATCCCCTATTGTTTCCACCTCGATCCGCATACGCCGGAGCCCGTTTATGTAATGGTTGCGCAGAATCGTCATAAGCCAAGCTTTTAGATTTGTGCCTGGTTGGTACTGCGCTTCCGCCGACAATGCCTTGAGAACTGTATCGTTAACCAAGTCGTCCGCTCGATCACGATGTCCTGTCAGCCCCCGGGCGACCGCACGTAGATGCGGGAGATACGCAACCAACTCGTCCCGAAAAACTGACCCGGCTTCAGTGCCCGGTCGTGGCTGGGAATGGTTGTTGTCCTTGTCGTCGGGAACCATTCTTTTGGCTTCCATAATGATTTCTCGCTGCACAACACGGGACAAAGCAACCGGGTACCCGCCGAGCGCCGAGCATATACTGCCCAGAGACATAAGGTTGAGTTCGCACAATAGAAGCCTTCTCGACCGCGCAGGGTTCCAACTGCTTGAACTTTCCATTAGGCAATGAGGATGCGAATCCAAGATATCCTTCTCGCGCTATTGGCAATGTTCCTATGGGGTCTCAACTTCGCCGTCGCCAAATTAGCCTTAGGAGAGTTTCCGCCAATTCTTCTTACGGCACTGCGATTTTCCTTGGTTGCGCTGGTTATCCTTCCATTCTGCCGTCGTCCGCCTTCCTTGAAACCAATCATGCTTCTCGCGGCTTTACTCGGCTTTCTCCACTTCCCGCTGGTATTTTCGGGATTGGCGCTTCTTGACGCTTCAACATCAGCGATCGTGCTTCAGCTGCAGGTTCCGCTGGGAGTCCTAATGGCTGCATTGCTCCTTGGAGAAAAACTAAACTGGAAGCATGGGCTTGGTATGATCATCGCTTTCGCTGGCGTTGGTCTGATAGCCGGAGCTCCTAGGCTTGAAGCTAACCGGATCGGAATAGTCTATCTATTGATCGCTGCCACCGCTTGGGGTCTTAGCACGGTTCAACTAAAGAAATTGGCGCCCATCGACCCGTTTACGCTTAATGGCTGGCTGGGGCTCTTCGTAGCGATCGAGCTCTTGTGTGTCAGTAGAGTACTCGAAGGATCGCCATTAGCGTTCATTGCCGCCTCCGGTTGGCGAGGTTGGATCGGAATCTTCTATACCGGACTGATATCCACGATAGTTGCCTTCGGACTGTGGGCACGTCTGGTCGCGCGCTACACTGTAAGTCAGACGCTACCTTTCATGCTTACCATTCCACTTTTCGCGATCCTGGGGGGCGTCGTTCTCAATGGCGATCGAATGACCCCCGACATCGCGAGTGGCGGCTTTTTGACTGTCATAGGTGTCAGTCTCATTATTTTACGGCGGCCCCGTGGAAGCATCCAAACAGTTGCGACTAACTCGCCGTGACTGTGAGCAATAAACCGAACTGGCGAGAGCTTCCTTCTCCCAACCATGGCCCCCGGCGCAACGGCGCAGCAATCGACATGCTCATAATCCATTATACTGGCATGACCGATACGGCCGTAGCACTCAGGCGATTATGCGACCCCAGCTTCACGGTTAGCGCACATTATTTGATTGATGAGGGCGGCACGGTCTGGCGGCTTGTGCCCGAAGAGCGACGGGCCTGGCATGCAGGGACTTCATTTTGGGCAGGGGAAAGCGACATCAATAGCTGCTCGATCGGCATCGAGCTTGTTAATCCAGGACACGGGCCTAACTACCGTGCGTTTCCAGATGCACAAATGATGGCTTTGGAAGAACTAGCCAGAGGCGTTCTTTCCCGCCACTCAATTCCAGCCCATCGCATATTGGGGCATGCGGATGTCGCTCCCGACCGAAAACAGGACCCTGGCGAGCTATTCGACTGGAAGCGCCTGGCTGAGGCGGGAGTTGGTCTATGGCCCGAACCGATTGCATCAGAGGAAGTAAATCCTACAGAATTTTCCAAGCATATGTGCAAGTTTGGCTATGCAGATTCGTCGTCAGAGGCAATCACCGCATTTCAACGCCATTTTCATCCGACTGCAATTTCCGGCATAGCCGACGATGAAACCCGAGCGCGGCTACTCACGTTGGTAAAGAAATCAGGATTGGGGTAAGCTTATTTGTGCTAGGCGGCTGGATGATCGCTGGAGACTGAGCTTTTTCGAAGCTTGGTCTCTGGAGGAAAGTCCGGGCTCCACGGAATAGCGGTGCCGGGTAACGCCCGGCGGGGGC
>Ga0182030_10001816_pt1 | contig 44591 bp, 43 predicted proteins | sample 812S3MmetaG_FD_121299 | JGI IMG/M metagenome (GOLD analysis project Ga0182030, IMG submission 121299) | Permafrost microbial communities from Stordalen Mire, Sweden - 812S3M metaG (Illumina Assembly) | ecosystem: Environmental > Terrestrial > Soil > Wetlands > Permafrost | place: Sweden...
CACCAACGCCGACGTTGCGTACCCTGCCTGTTCTGAGGAAATAAAAAGATCCCAACACGCCGCAAGATTGGATTATCAGATGGGTCGCACCCTTCTCGCAATGGGCAACGTGACCGACGCCAAACGTGAGTTCGAGTTCGCCGTATCAAAAGGCTACCGCGCCGCTCGCATCGACCTCGCACAACTGCTCGTAAACGCCCCCACAGACAAACTCGACATCGAACGGGCCACGACACTCTACGAGCAGGCTTGGAAGGATGGCGTCCCGATAGCCGCCTTCGAGCTAGGGCATCTCTACGAACTTGGGTCTCAGCCGGATCTCTCAAAAGCCTGGTCCTGGTACCAGAAAGGTGTGGACGCGAGCGAATCGTATGCGCTCGCACGCTTCGGCGAACGTGCGGAAACCGCGGCATTGACAGAGTCCGACCCGCAAAGGACGAACGCGGATTTACTCGAGGCCTTCCGTTACTACGCGGCTGCCGCAGAGTGCGCCCGCGACGAGGGTTGGCCCGATGAGGCGTGGCGGCACTGGCGGTACCGCCGCGCGACAATCGCCCGTCTGCTCGCCCATGATGGCATGATGCCCCAAGTGGCCGCTGCCTACGCCGCAGTTCGGAAGCGGTCGACCCCGCGCCCGCAGACCGCTTGGGAACAACTCAGATCCAAGCTGTACCTGTGAAGAGTTCGTAAGCTGATACGCGAGGCTCCCAACCGCGGGGTCTTACTTTCGCTCAACGCAGCTGAGAGCCCGGCCAGCTTCGAGCGAGGTTGTACGCATTTGGGGTGCCCAAGCCTGTCGTGAAATCCCAGCCCGGCTTCGCCGCATAAGTGGGTTGGAAGTAGGCATTCGACTCTGACATCACCCCGTATGCGCCCCCGGGTAGGTAGCAGTTGAAGGTTCCGACGTGCACGCCGTTGACGACGAGAGGCGTGCAGGGGAGGTCGGTGTCTCCCAAGGTCACATCATGAAAGATACACTCAGGATCGACCTGGGTGCCCAATGTCGAATTGCAGTTCGGAGTCATGCCGGCCAATTGCTCTGCGGCGGCCAGCTCGTAGTAGACGAAGTTGGGATTGCCTTGACGGGGCTCTGACGCCTGATTGATGAGCGCCTGGAGTCCGGCCATGATGGGCGCAGCGAAGGACGTCCCTCCCCCTAGAGCCCAATTGGACGGCGCACCCACACACGGTGTGCCATACGTCGGGTCCGAATAGCAAAAAACGTAACCGTGATTCCAAATACCATTTGCGGCAAAAAGGGAGACGTCTGGCGTGTCACGCACGCCATCCCTTGGAATGCCGAGCACACCGCGCTGATACGCTGGCTTGGGGTATCCCTCGCAGGTACCACTCACCACTAGTGGGATGCTCGGTGTACCGAATGCGCACCCACTCGGGCCGCCGGTGCCTGCATACAGATTTGTGAAAAGGGGATTCGCGGTTGGCGAGTTACAGAAGCCATTGATTCCGAAAGTAGATGAGAAGCCGAGAAAATTGGCGATCAGGGCGCTTGCGCACGAATCGTTCCAAGGAATCTCCGGAATGTACGACAGCGCTGAGCTGTAGTCCTTACTATTTTTCGCGCCCCAGTAACTGGACGTTTGCCTTAAATACGTATCTCCGAAGTCGGTCCCCCCGACGGCCACATTGAACGGAGTCGATGCGAAGGCGTTGATGTTAATCCCTTCTGTTCCTACGTTATCGTTGTACACAGAGTCGGACATTGCGGCGCCACCATCGCCGGAGGCAACGAAAATCGAAACCCCCTGCAGAACCGCCGTCTGATAAAGACCCGAAACATAGGCATTCAGGGCCGCACCCGCATCCGTTTCCGAGTCGCCGTAGCTGATACTGATGATCGCTGGCGCTCGTTCAGATCCCGAGATGAGATTCTGGAGAGCGAGGAATTCACCGTACTGCGTCGCAGTGTTTGCGCAGGTTGCGATCACGATGGCCGCCTCGGGTGCCGCGGCGCTGGCCCACTCGGCGTCGAGAATCGTCTCGACATCATCGCCGTTCGGGTTCACGCCAGGATCCGCGCATAACGCACCGCCGCTCAGACCGTTTATGGGCTGCGGATGAATTTGCTGAACTGATCCTTGCGGGAAGGACTTCGACAGACCGAAAACTTTGCGAAAGTCGTACCAATCCTCAAGCGTGTAGACGTCTGAATCGTTGAGGACGGCGACGGTTTGCCCTCGGCCGGTAATGCCAGCGGCATGCAACGGGCCAAAGTTATAGATTCTCTGAAGATCACCGGGCACCAACACGAACAGCTCGGACCCAGTGCCGGGTATTGGATTTCCCGGAGATGGAACGTTATATTGTGGCAAACGGCGCACCATTGGCCGCGGACGAAAGTCATGGAGCGAGGTGATTCCAACGACTGCACTTGCCAGCGCAGCCGGAACTTGAGGATCGCTCATGTTGGCGATATGCGCCGTGCCGCCGACAGTGATGTTGTGTATCTCCGTGTGAAATGCCTCACGCACTTGACCGGCCGATCCGGAAAAGTCGATCACTCCATTCCCCGGATAAACGACATTCACCGTGAATCCGTGCGAGTGTAGCCACCGCGTCACGATCCGCACATCTTTCGCCGCAGGTCCGAAACGTTCGGCCACCTCATCGGAAGTCAGCCACTGGTGATATATGGCTGACGTCGGGTCGTGTAGCTGATCGATGAATTCATTCGCCGTCTGCTGAAGCTCGGGTGCGCGTCGAAGTTGCAAGTACAGATGATCAAGCGCCAGGCTGTCGATCACACGGCCCTGGTCTCGTGCGAAATGTACAGCCGGGTGGGTGTTGCCCAAGAGAGTGACGAGACTGGCCTCGTCGATTGCGTCGGTAATCAATGCGCGCCTGGATGGTTCTGCGTATGCTCCAGTGGCGCCGACGATCAGGAATGCGAAAACGAGGAAAGTAGTTTGAATTCTGACCATGTCTCCTCCGCTCTTGTTCGTGTGCCGGGTTAGCCTCCGGCATGATATGGACCGCGGCCGCTTGTCCGGTCGGAAACCGAGAAGATGGCGGGGCTGCTATTGAGGAATACGTAAATGAACTGTCAAACCCGACATGCGAGACGAATTAGTTTAGGAATCTCTGATTTACCCGAGGTGAATGATGCAAAATCGTTCAACGGAGGGTTGCGATGAAGCAGCAGACACTGACGGGATTTGAGCGATACGCGAAGACGACGCGACGAGCGCAGTTTCTCGCGGATATGCATGTGATCGTGCCGTGGGCGGAGCTGACGGCGGTGGTCGAGCCGTTTTATCCGAAGATGAGGGGGTTTGCCAAAACGTGCTAAATGTAGCGGTATCCTGTGGATAACTTTCTATGTTCCGACAGCAATGAGTTGAGTTGACGCCGAGGGCAGAAGCCGATCGAGGTAGCGCTCTAGCGGAAATCGATAAATGCCCTGGAAGTTGATATGGCGGAAGGCAATGGGGGCGATGTGCGCCAGGATCGCATCGCTGGGAACGGATTGACCGGCTAGAGTCTACGGCGCTCGAGCACCTGATTTAGTTTCCAGGTGTTGTAAGCTATCACGGCGTTGGTGAGTAGCGTCAGTGCGCCGCTGATCATGATTTTCTCATCCCGCCGGCGCCCGCGATCGAAGCGAATGGGACCGGCGTGAATGACGCGCTCGAGCAGGTGGACGGATTCACCACGGACCAACACCCGGTTGACGCTACCTCGAAAGGGCGGCTGCGCGGCGTAGTCGCACAGATAAACCGCATCCCACAATTGCCCGAACTGCGTGCCGCGCGATGTAATTTCGACTGTTGTGCCGCTGAACCATAGCGCTCGAGCAGGAAGGTCGCCGATCCGTAACCGTCATTGATCGAGGCGGCCATGCGCAGCAGTTCATCGAGTTCTGATTGAATGAATTCGAGGTCGATATCGCGCTTCAACACTGGCTCCAGACCAGGAACTTCCGGCCAGTCTTTCGGTACATGCAGCCATTGTCCGCGCATGTCGTGCCAGCGAGTGTACAGATCAAATCCGAGGAGCTTCGCTTGACCAGACCCGAAATGCGTGTGGCATCGGGTGGACGGGGGCTACCCATGCAGCGGATTATAGGGCGTGTCCGATTTAGGACACCTTTAACTGCCAGAATGGCGCAATCACGCCATATTTTGGACAACGACGCCTTTAGACAACTTTAGGATATGGGAAACGGTCTGAGACTCGTTTTTCCGGCATTTCCGTAGTGCCAGCTGAGGACATTATTTGATGACATTGTGGACATTATCTAGTGACATCCACACAGGGGTCTCCGAGGAGCGGCGGCGGCTTCACCGCCTAAATGTGTAAATGTGTGCAGGGGTCATTTGACGGCTGATGGCCAGGTTGCAGGCGGTCACAGCCGCGAAAAGCATGCTTGTGCCAAGAAGGGCCACGGTAATGCCGTAAATCACGAGCTTTCCGGCAGCGTCTATCATGTCGATCTCCCATAAGCGCCGCGCGATAATTTGGGGAACCTAGTTCCCACACATAAATGAATAACCACTACCAAGTGTTTTTTGGTGAATTTTTATTTGTTGCTAAATCAACGCGTCGACTGGAAGAAAGCCGGTCTCTCCGCCCCAGTCACGCGAAATCCTACACTTTGCGACCGCGAAGCTCCGAAGCATGTTGAAGTCGGCATTGCCGTCGTCACTCAGAGCGACGAGCTCCCCACCAAGCACGGTGTCATCCGCAACGTCTTCCCGCGCCTCGTCGCTATAGCCGCACTTCTGTTTGAGAACATTTCTTTCAGCACGAATACACGCGTGGTGTGAGATTTCTCAGAAGGATGTCCCTTTTTTGCCTTAAGGAAATCACGGCCTCCAGCCAATGACTGAGGGCGTACGGCTCCCGTGTGTTGGAGCTGCTGGAGTCCCACCTTCTGGGACTTATCGGCAATTGCCTGAAAGGCAGCCCCCGAAGGACTTCGATTATGCGGCCCGTCACAGCACTCGACATACCGGCGCGCCTTGCGCAGCTCCTTTACGGGATCTGCGACGGGCAGGAACTCCATCGCAATCTTGCCACTGAACTGGATCTCGGCGAGCTTTTGCAGGATCGAGCGGTAGCTCACTTCACCCGTGCCGGGCTGCTGGCGGCCCGGCACATCGGCCACGTGCACCAGCGCCACTAAGTCTTCGTTGTCCACCAGTTTCTTGATCAGGTTCCCGCCCGAGATCTGCTCATGGTAGAAGTCGTACAGCATCCGAACATGCGGGTTCCGTACCGCCCGCACGATATCGAACCCCTCACTGACTGAGTTCAAGAACCAATGGGCTCTTCCTCAGGATCGAGGCTTTCCAGCGAAATCCTGTAGCCGCGCTTAGCGGCAGGAGAGCTGCGCGACGCTATTGCCGGATAGAACGAGCAGGTCGCGGCACTCAAAGCGATCCGCGATGGTCATACGCGCTTGGAGCTCCTGCAGAACCGCCGGCGTTGGCCGGATCCGAAACACCGTACTTCTTTACGGACACGGCATTGACCGCAAGGCCCAGCGACTGTCGTAGCTTGTTCATCCTCGCGTACTCCGACGGTGACACCGGGGCGGCCGGACGCTCGCTGCTGTCGGCGTCACTCTTCGCACGGCCGATCATAGGCAGGAATTCAATCAGCGCCCTAATTTCTGTGCTACTCCGGTAATGCATGACGCGCGGTTTTATTTTCCCACGGACTCTTCCGATGCGGCTTCGTGACTGTACGTGGGAGAATGCGCGTATGAGGCCGGCACCTGCCACATGCGAGCGGCATACCACACGGCCCAGGCCACAATGAATAGCGACATGACCCACACCCACACCGGAATCGAGGAACGCGCCTCGGCGCGGCGCGGGTCGAATGGATCGTCCGTGCTGAACGCATCGACCGTGAAGCGTACCGTGCCGCTGCGTATCGAGTTGGGCCGCAGGCCCGAGACGACGATGCCCGGTCCGTTTCGAACCACGAACGGAATTTCCTCAACGCCCTCGCACCCATTCTCGCCCTCGGCGCGCACCACTAGACGATGCGCGCCGTCGGCTAAACTCAGCGTATCGAGCGCTATATCGGTAGGGAGCTCGCGATCGATAATCGGCTGCGGGTTGCCATCCAAATAGACCCGGACGTGCGGTTTGTCCTCACGGTCAGCGGTCATGGCGCAGCACCGTGTATTTGGGATGACGCGGGTCGGTTTCCCCGGGACGAAGCAGCATCCAGCACATTGCCACGAAGCATGCCACGGTGATCGCACCGGCGATCCCGATGATGATGACGTTTCCCCAGAAAGGACCGATCAGATGATGATGCACAGCGGCCTCCAGCTCGCTTAGTCTCTACGGCTCTGAATTCACTTTGCCTTTGCTCGCTCGGTAGCTACTTGCGCCGACATTATCGGCTTGCCGTGGTTGCCCCACGAACTACGCTCGTAATCGATGATATTGGCGACCTCGGCGTCGCTCAGCGTGGCGGCAAATGGTGGCATGACGCCGGCGTAGACCACGCCATTCACCTTGGCGTCGTGCAGGCCATGCAACACCACCTCGATGTGCTGCGTCGCGTCGTCGTCGTTCGCAACCGCGTTGCCCTTGAGTGAGGGGAATGCGCCCGGCAAACCTTCTCCGCTCCCCTGATGGCAGGCCGAGCAGTTGGCCGTATACAAGGCGGCACCCTTGGACGCATCGTAACCCACAGGGGCTGCACCGGGTGTCGCCGCCGTCGTATTCGGCACGCGCGCAGCGCTTGCCATTCCCGCCATCGCCGGCTCGCCGCCAGCAGTGTCGCTTCCCGCCCAGGGCGGCTGCTTCAATGAAGCCAGATAAGCGATGAGCGCCTCGGCCTGATGCGTAGGCACCACCACGCCGTGCGCCGGGGCGTAGGCTTTCGGCAACGGCACCGGGGACAGCCCAACCGGCGCTTGATCGACCACGTCGAAGAGCCAGTTGAAGGAGGGCATGATCGATTCGGGCACAACCGCCCGCGGGTTGTACAAATGTATGTACTGCCACACCGAACTCGGCTGGCGCGTGCCGATATTGGTGAGATCCGGACCGGTGCGCTCGGATCCGAGCAATTCCGGAGTTTGATATTTGAAATCGCTTGCCGCCGACGGTCGCCCAAACACCTTATCCTCATCGAGGGGCCGCACTTGCTGCGTGTGGCAGTAGCTGCAGCCGTTCGCCACGTACACCCCGCGCCCCGCCTCTTCGAGCGCAGTCAAGGGCTCGACGCCGGGACCAGCAGGGATCTTCGACAATTCGATGCCGGGCAATACACCCATCATCCACGCGAGGCAAGCGTAAATCAAAGCTGATCCGCCGACGATCAGAGCCAGCTTGCTCACGCGACCGCCTCCTTGGCGCGCAGGGACTCAAGTGGGGATACCACCGCGCCGCGCCCGTAGCACATGCGCCATACGTTCCAGCCGAACACGATATGGCTCAGAAACATAAGCAAACCACCCACGCCGCGCCACAAATAATAGCTCTGCATGTCGATCACCGACTGGATGAACGGCAAGCCGTGCATCCAGTCGAGCCCCTGGATCGTGCCGCCGATCGACAGAGAGATCACGTAGATGAAACAGCCGACCAGTGCCATCCAGAAATGCAGCGCCATGCCCAGCGGGCTCGCCCGTTTGCCGGTCGAGGACGGTAGCAGAGCGTAGATACCGCCCCAGATCGCGAATGAGATAAAGCCATACATGGTAAGGTGGGAATGGCCGACCGTGTAATCGGTCAGGTGCCAGACCTGCTGCAGCGATCGGAACGCTTCGAACGTGCCTTGAGTGGAACCGATCAGGTAGCTCATCACGCCAACGAAAATGAACATCAGCGGATAAGAGTGAATGAAGCCGCGCGTGTGCCCGCGCATGGTGAGCAAAAAGTTGCTGCTGCCGCCCCACACCGGTGCCAGCATCGCCACGCTGAATACGATGGCGACGGTCTGCAGCCACCACGGCAGCGGGCTGAACTCGAAATGGTGCGCGCCGATGATCGGGTAGAACAGCAGGTTGGTCCAGAACGCGAACACGCCGAGCGCGTACGAATAAATCGGCCGGTTCAGCAGTTTCGGTAGGGTGTAATAGATCATTCCCACTGCGAGCGGCGTGAACAACATCCCCACGGCGTTATGCATGTAGAAACCGGATACCGCCACTTGCCCCAGGCCATATTGATACCAGGGCACAATTGCCACGACTGAGATGATGCAGGCCCAGAGCGTGCCGCCGATGATGTACCAGTTCGACAGGTAAATATCTTCACTGCTGCGCCGCGCGACGGTGCCGATGAGGTTCCACCCCGTCACCACCAAGGCAGCCAGTAAGATCGCACGGACCCACCAGGGCCACTCGCGGTATTCGAGATCACCCTCGTTGTAGCCTAGGTCTAGCGCGATCGTACCGGCAAGCGCGGCCATATTGAATAGCACGAGGCCGGTCCACGCGAGCGCGGCGCTGTAGAGTTTCGCCCCACTGCTGCGGGCGGCCACGTAATACCCCAATCCGACCAGGGCGATCGTGGCGAATCCGTAGAACACCGCGTTGGTATGGATGGGCCGCAATCGTCCGAACGTCAACCAAGCACCGGAGCCGAACTCCGGCGCCCCGAATTTGAAAGCCAGCAATATCGCCACCCCGGTACCAAACAAGAGCCAAAGGGTGGCGCTTACTGTATAGGCGGAGAAGACCGAAATCAGTGCGCGGTTATCCTCCTCGCTCAAGTGCGAGTGCTGGGCCGTGACGTCAGTTTGCATGACTCATCCCCTTGCTCAGACCTGCAAGTGCCGCGTCTCTCGTGCGTTGCGAAGCGACCTTATCACTTTTCATCGATTTTTTGCATTTTCCGCAAGATTCGAATCGATAGCCCTCAACGATTCAATTCGGCCGGTGAGGCCATCGGTGAGTTCGAGCAAGTACTCCACAAAACGCTCATCAACAGCATTTCTGATTCAGCCCATCGAGGAATCCGGTCTACTAAAACCCGCTAGAATCAAGGCGACACAGAGAAATCCCAGAATTGCTATTACGTGCTGCACCACAACCTCTGGTCAACCGGTGAACCTGCGCCAGTCGTCCAGTCCGGCACCAACGACGATTCGGCACGGGAGAGGGCCGTTATCGTCCGATACGGCGCCCGAGGAGCCGGAGGCATCCAACATCGCCAGGCGGTTAGCGTTCCAACGAGCGCGTGTCCGGCGCGTTCGATGCGCCGATCGGCGAGGTGGAGCACTCATGAACGTTAAGATGTCCGGCCCGCAGACGTGTTGCTGCATCGTGGTGGCCAACGATGAGCGGTCGGAACGTATGACCCAATTCTCCGAACAGTGGCCACTGGATTCGCAAGAAGCGGTCATTGTAAAAAGAGGGTTCCTTCGCCGAGCATCGCTTCGCGCGAGAAGGATCGCATCTCCGGCCAATGTCCCGGTAAGCGCGCGAGAAGAGGATCGGAGCGTTTGGACGAGTCCCTTCTGGTTCACCCAGCCCGCTAACCGATTTATCTCGGGCCGCGGAGTACCAATGTCAATGTCGACGGCGGCCGCGGTGCTATCAGTAGCCGCAAGGGCGCCCTCCTGCTTAGTAACGATTCTGCCCAGTGACTTTTGGGTAGCACGGGAATCAGTGCTGGCGGACGCGATCGACAAAGCCTTGACATCGTTACAACAAACTCCAGGCACGGTTGCAACGCTTGGGATGAGCGATACTCATCCCGGAAGCGACGAAGATTATCTCATCGTGGGGCCCGCAAGCTCCCAAACGGGGGCAGCGATCCAGGCAAAAGCCAATCGGCCGGGTCCTGCGGCAGCAAGGCAGCTCTCAAGAGAAGGTGCGCTGGTTGCATCGGGGATATTGCTCGGTCACGCTCAAGCATTTGCTGCGCGCATCCATAAATACTGGTCGAACCTCGCGCGAGAGCTGGCGAATACCGTGCGCTCCGATCATTCCCTTGAAGCAGAGCATCGATTGCCGGCTGATGCGTACCAGCACCTATCGCGTTCGGTCATGAGTTCAATTCGGTTGTCCCCGCCCGCATTTCCGATGAGGGCATTTCGTGTTCAGGGCAGCGGCTGGTGTAGCCGCAAGTACTTGAACCAAGTGCAGCCGGAGCCGGCGCCTGACTTGCGAGAAAGTTCCGACTGGCTGAATTGCCGCGGATCGGAATACCCGAATTAGGGAGTTTCAAGCGATTAGAGGGCGCGCCCGGCTACATTTCTGCCCTGCTCAAACCACCGATGGAATGCTTTGGCTGGGATCTTTCAATAAGGCTGACCCGCTTCGACGGCGCGAAGTTCGTGGGTTATGCCGGGTCTGCGGCACTTGTGACGACAGTAGCAGTCGATCGACCATGAATTCCCAACCGCGCTCGATTTGCTTCACTTCGTGGCAGCCGTGTTGTTCACGACGTCGGATGCGCAAGGGATCGAAAACGAGAACGTCGCGCCCGGTCCATCGTTGGCTGTTGCCCACAGCTGTCCTTTGTGACTCTCCATAATAGAACGGCTGATGGCAAGCCCAATTCCTAAGCCATGCTCCTTGGTCGTGTGGAACGCCTCGAATAGCTTCTCGATACCACGTGGATCTAAGCCGACGCCCGAGTCCCGAACGAGAAGTTTGACTTTGTCGCCACCTTCGAGCTGCGTTTGAACTCGGATCACTTTCTCGCGGTCTTCTATTCCCGCCATGGCATCCGCGGCATTCAGCAGCAAATTCAAAATGACCTGCTGTAGTTGCACGCGATCGCCGCTGACGGGCGGCAGAGAGTCCGCGAAATCTGTCTCCAAGACCGCGCCTCCGCGTCGCAGTTCAGCCGAGGACAAGGCAATCACTTCTCTGGCCGCATTGTTAAGGTCGACTGTCTCCATTGTTGGCGTCTTCTTTGCGAACATTGCTCGTAGTCGCTTAATAACTTCGGCGGCACGACTGGCGTCGCGGACGGCACGCCGGGCCGTTTCCGCGGCTCCTGTGACGTTAGGTGGCTCGGCCGCCAACATTCGTACGCAGGTGTTGACGTTGGTCAGCATGCCGGAGATGGGCTGGCTCACTTCATGCGTAATGGAAGCGGTCATGGTGCTGAGCGTCGCAAGCCGCTCCACATGCGCCAGTTCCAGCCGCGATTGATTGAGCGCTTCGTGATGCTTATGGAGTTGACGCAGGCGCAATTGGACGAGCGCCCAGATCAGTACGAGGACTGCAGCCACGCACAATGCGTCGAACCAATTTGTTTGATAAAAGGCTGGCGCGATCGTAAAAGTCATGGACGCGCCGGTTTCATTCCAGACCCCGTCGTTGTTGGAACCGACCACCTGGAAGGTATAGGTGCCCGGTCCGAGATTCGTGTAAAAAGCCTCGCGGCGCCCGCCCGCATCCTGCCAATCCCGATCTGAGCCGGCGAGTTTGTAACGGAATCGCACGTGCTCTGGAACCATCAGACTCCCGGCGGAGTATTCGAACTGCAGGCTTGTTGTATGGATCGGCAGATGCAGGGTTTCGCCCCTGTAAGGGAATCGCTGTCCCCCGCTCTGCAATCCCAACAAAGTAATCGGCGGAACGAGATTGTTTTTGGACGAGCCCGCCGCGTCGATCCACACCAAACCACCGGTCGTCTCGAACCACACGCGTCCGTCGGTGGTTGCTACGGCCGTGGGAATCGGACGTACTTGCACGGGGTCGCCCGGAACACCATCGAGGGTGTCGAAAACCTCCGCCCGAATAGAATAATTCGGGTCACGGATAAGTTGTTGGACTTCCTGAGCGTCAATTCGGACGATTCCGCCAATGGCGTTTAGCCAAAGATCGCCGTTTTTGGCGCTGGCAATCCCAGAGATACCGTTGATCCGGGCGCCGGAAGCGGTGCGTATGGAATGAAAGCGGTCACCGCGCAATTGCGCAAATCCAACCTCGCCCCCGACCCAAACTTGACCTGCGGCACGATGAATCGACAGGACATTCCCGACGTCGAGCCCATCGGCGGCGGTGAACTGCTTGAGCGTCTGACCCTGCATCCTGGCGATTCGATTGCCCGGATAACCAAACCAAATGCCGCCGTCATCGTCCGAGGTTTCGACGATCGCCGGTCCGCTAGGCAAACCGATAGCACCAGACGGCGCCCACTGACCTGCGAGGAGACGATAGACCCCGTGACGAGTGACTGAGACCCAAAGCGCACCGCTCCCATCCTTTGCCAGCGCCTGCACGTCGAGCCCGCGCAGCTCATCAGGGAGCGGTATGGCAACCAAGGTCTCGCCATCAAAAGACGCCACTTGGTCCGGTCCTCCAAACCATAACATGCCATCGCTATCGCGAGAGGCCGCGCTCAAACCTGCGATCAGGCGTTCCGCAATAATCTTTCCGTCCCGGATCTGTAACAGCGAGTCTTTTTTGAGAATCCTCGTGCCGCCACATGCCGCCCACAGGTCCCCTGCAACGCCGCTGACAAGCGCGTAGCCCCATCCGGGGCAAAAAGGCACCGCTCGTATCACCTTGCTCGGACTAAAGCGCTCGAGCCCAAGCATCGTGCCGACCCAGATGTTGTGTTCTCGATCCTCGAATATCGACCGGGGCACGCCGGTCAAACCGGCTTTCGAGAAGGTTTCGGCGTGCACCACCCGCTCTGGAGAATGCATATCTGCTGCCATTTTCTCCGCCGGCCAGCGATTGAGCGACCCAGAATCAACGGAAGGAAACCAGGCGCTGCCACCAGTATCGATGAGCAGTCGGCCGTCGTACGCGTCGGTGGCGCGCATTGGCACAGCCCGTGACTCAGGCGCGGCGGGGTCCCGTCGGGTCAATAACCCAACGTCTGATACCCAAACGTGCCCGTCCGGTGCCTCCGCGAGCACCTGCGTATTGGCATCAAATGCCTGCGTGATCTTACTTACTTCATGAAACTGCGCATCGTTCCTCGTTCGCGCAACGACATTCTCGCGCGTGGCCACCCACAACGTCCCGGAATGATCGAGTAGCACGTCAACGGCTCTGCCAATCACATCAGGAGCAATTCTCTGCGCCACCCGGCCGCGGAGCTGTAGCAATCCTGCATTGGTAGCTATCAAGAGCGTGCCATCGCGATCGTAGGCAAAGCGCCAGACCGTTGCGTTGGGAAATCCTTCGGATGCTCCATATCGGGTCACACGCCCGTTACGCAGGAAGCAGACACCGCCAAACCGAAAGCCGATCCACAAGCCACCGTCGGGCGAACTCATCAGTGCCGAAAGATTGGCGGATGGCAACGGCTCATCCGACCGCTCGGGATAACTGACGAACTTCGCGCCGTCGAAGCGGGTCAGCCCTATTGAAGATCCCAGCCAAAGCATTCCATCTGTGGTTTGAGCAAGGGCAGATATGTAGCTGGGAGCGCCCTCTGATCGGGTGAAACTCCTGTGATTGAATTGCTCAAGACTGGGGCTGAAACCCCCCGCACTGGCGCTCGCGGCGCCCAGAATCCCCAACACCCATATGACTACGTGCTTCAAGCAATGCACCCCCACTGCTCTACGTGGCCCAAAATTGCCGGTGTCATTGGCGGGGATGACCGGCCCCCGAGAAATCCCGGGCAGCAGCCATGATACCCGGGGGCCGACCTCTCGCGCCATAGCACTCTCTTGCGATCTCGGCTCCTGCGCCTTCCTATGCGTATCAATTTTCTCAGCCAAGCAAAAAAACCAGAGCTTCTGCTGCCCTTCGGCATCAGACCGCGCTTGGGTTAGAGCGATAGCAAAAGATCAGAGACAAGACTTGACGAAGAGCGTCTCGCAAGGTTCAATCAATCAGCAGATCTTTCCACTTATCCCCGAAAGATTTCTGTCCGAACTACCCGAGCCACCGCTATCTGATGCTCGCTCCGCCTAGCCAAAGTAACCGCTGTGTGCCGGATCGCGGACTAACTTCGGGCCCATGTCTTTCCAGGGACAGGAGGCGCCGATTGTCATCTACTCCCTCACGACCTCGACGCATGAGGATGCGCCTCGGGGCATGAATTTCCTGTACTCGTTGAATCGATTGAACGTGGCGACTTCGCGCGCGAAGTGCCCTGTCGATATTGGTGTGCTCGCCGGCGCTGTTTGAGCCGGAGTGTAAGACGCCGGAGCAGATGCGAATGGCGAATGCGTTTTGTCGGTATTTGGAGATGGCGGGCAGGGTGCGAAGACGTGAGTGGGGACGCGGGCCGACTTCGTAGCTCGGCGGCCATTAGTACACGCTGCAGTGTTCCAGGAAATGCGCGGAGGCCAATAGCGATGGCGGCGAAGAACAATGCACCAGCCTATCGATGCCGTCTACCCCCATTCCATTTCGAAGACTACGAAACTTCCAAACTTCCGTCTTGGTTCACGATAGGTATCGATTGACCGGTGCAGGAATCAACTACCGGCGGCCCCGAACGTACGCTCCGGCTCCCGCGCGTCAATGCCAAACCCGCGCCAGAAGAACTCTCCGGAACCCCGTAGCTCACCTGGGCTATCATCCAGCGCCATGCCCTTTGTCCCACCAGTCATCCCGTCGGCCAATCATTACAGAAAGTTCCGCTTGGGCCCGCTGTTTGCCTTTTTGGCCGCTATCGCCGTCGTGGTTGCAATACTCAACGTCGTCGGGACCAGATTCACGTGGCGGGGAACACCCGATGGCACAATCCTCGGGACGTGGGACAGGACCAGTTCAGCGTGGCCGGAGATTCGAGAAGGGCAGCCGACAGCAGTGCAGTCCCACGACCACACCTTTTCAACTCCGGGTGGTGTACTCATTGCAATTCACTTCGCCACCGGCGACTTTGTCATTGCAAAAAAGGGGCATGTGCGGGTCCCAATAAGTGCGCAGGCAATTTTGCGTCAGAATGTCCACCCGGGAGCGAGAATCTTCAAAAGCCCAAACATGTTCTCGACGGATCCAACACCCCTTCCCGGCGATCCAGGTGACGTTTGGTCGCTGGAGGTCCTTATTCATGTACTTCGGCCCTTGGATCCCCGTCGATTATGGGACATCACCGATTTGGAACTGCGGCTGCATGGGGATGGCCGGGTGACGCTGGTAAATTCGTCCACGACGCAGAAATCCGGCCACCTGAATGAACGCAACGGAGGGATTGAAGATTAGAGACCGAGTTGCGCGAAACATTCAGTGGGCAATCAGAATTGGTCGGCGGAGGAGGGAGTAGCGGTCGAGAAGATAGTCGCGGACATTCTGGGAGCTGGGACGGCTTGGGTGGATCGGAAGGACGAGAGCCGCATGGTTACAAAGGCGAGTTTTCTTACAGGCGAGCTCGAGATCTTATCGTGGAACGCTTCAGTGCAACGAGCTACCGTTTACAAGCAAGGCATCAAGCCTCACCGCGCGGACGTGACGGCATTTCGGCGCGCGATCCTGGCATTCATCACTACGGAACTATTGCCCCTTTATTCAGACAAAGTGACCAAAGAGGCGCTTCATTACGAAAATATCGAAAAGCTCATCGCCCACGCAAATCATATCGGCCGTGGTGTCTTGCGAGGCAACCGATACAAATACGGTGTCGCGCAGAAATTGCTGAATCTCATTTTGAAGTACCAGTGGTGTCGTGGTCTTGTCTCTCAGCCGCCGCACTGTCCGGTCGACCGAATAATAATGCATAAGGCGGGGATCCGCGGTATCAATTGGACTCAGATCACGCAGCGCTCAGAGTATGTGAAAGTTATCGAGGCGATTAAGGAGGTGGCGGTCAAGGACGGGGTTTCGATCGCCCAGTGGGAATTGCGCAATTACAACAGGCGGTGATAGCCCTCGCCCTCTTGGAAACCCTCAGCTAACAATGGACCCACTTCGATCGAATCGTCGAGCGATAAGCATTCTTGGCCGCGGCCGAACTTCCATCTCGGACTAGAATCCCACGACCAAGCTCGATGGACCACCCATCGCGAAGCGCCGCGGCTGATGGGATAGACGCCGATTCTCGGCTCGGCGGCGATGCCGCCAAGAGTGGTCGGGCGAGCGAGTGCGACTGGAGTACCATTCGATTTGCCACGACGTTGCCGCAGCCGACGGCCGCGACGTACGAGCCAACGGGAGCTTAATCATGGCCCGGGGCGTGAAAAACAGGGCTCGTCGCATGCGACGAGCGGGGTTTGGTAAGGAAAGGCAAACCACCGGCTTTCTGCGCGTCGCAGGATAGCGAAAGCGCAGAAAGTTTTTCCCGCAGCCTCCATGGACGGATCCACGGCGTCCCGGGGCATGAGTAAGAGGCTCCCGTCGCGCCGTCAGTATGATGGTCGATGGTACGCTTCCCCCATGGACAAATTCGATCGCATCTTCCACCTCCACGCCATCCTCGCCGCACGCCGGACGCCGATCCCGCTCGAGGATTTGACGGCCCGGCTCGAGTGTTCCAAGGCGACACTCTATCGGGCGATCGCGGTCCTCCGGGACACCTTGCACGCCCCCGTCGAGTTCGTCCCGGACGCCGGCGGCTTTCGATATGCGGTCGCCAAGGGCGCGTTCGAGCTCCCTGGATTGTGGTTCACGCCGGCGGAGCTCCAGGCGCTTGCGGTCATGCAGCGCCTGCTCAAGGACGTGGGCGGCGGTCTTCTCACGGAACATCTGGGTCCGTTGTCAAAGCGACTCGAAGAACTCACGCATCACCGGCGGTTGAATCTGGGCGAAGCGGCGAGCCGGTTGCGGTTTCCGGCGATTGCCTCGCGACCGGCCGGGCCGGCGTTTCAAACGGTGGCGTCAGCGACGCTGCAGCGGAGGAAGATTTGGATCGAATACCACGCGCGCGGCACGGACGAGCGCTCGGAACGGACAGTGTCGCCGCAGCGGGTGACGCATTATCGAGAGAGCTGGTACTTGGACGCGTGGGATGAGGGGAAGGCGGCGCTGCGGTCTTTTGCGGTCGACCGGATATTGAGAGTGACGCTCCTCACTCAAAAGGCGGTGGACATTCCGGAGGCCGAGCTCGATGCGCACTACGCGAGCTCGTACGGAATCTTCGGCGGGCGGGCAGACAAGATGGCGGTCCTCAAGTTCACGCCAGAGCGGGCGCGGTGGGTCGCGGAAGAGAACTGGCATCCGGAGCAGCAGGGGGAACGGCTCGAGGACGGGAGCTATGAGTTGCGAATCCCGTACGGTGATCCGCGGGAGCTCGTCATGGATATCTTGCGGCACGGACCGCATGTGCGGGTGATCGAGCCCGAGTCACTGGCGAAGGAGGTCAGGAGGCAGCTCAGAGGTACGCTCGAGCGATACGGGAAAGCGTAGGGCTCTCGGAGACCGGAGAGAAGAGGGGACGCCGCTGGACGCTCCGCGTGCCGGCGGCTCGGCGACTTCGTTGCCAAGATACGGTTTTGCGAGGCAAACGGCGAGGGTGAAGCAGAAGAGCTGGGTGACCGCGGCTCGCCGGAAGCGGAGGGTGTTAAGCCGCGCTTCGGCGCTTCTCGGCTTCCGCCAAATCCCAGGTCGCCTGGAGGTTCATCCACAACCGCGCTGACGTGCCCAGTGTTGCCGCGAGGTCGAGCGCTGCGTCTGCTGTCACACCCCTCTTCCCGCGGATGAATTTATTCAGTCGCGCCTTCGTCCATCCGATTCTGCCTGCAAATGCGGCCTGAGTGATTTTATCGGGCTGCAGAAACTCCTCCAGAAGGATGACCCCCGGATGGAAGGGATTGACCGGTTGGGCCGTGTTTCGCTTCGCCATATGCCGTTACCTCATCATAGCTTCAGTGATGACCGAGGACCGGGACGCGACGGCGCTGGCCACACCAAGGTGAGCCCATTTCCTGAATGATCCACGTCCGGGACTCGGCTATGCCATTGAACATAATGCGAAAATGAGCCGGGGGATTCCGCCCAGTCTCACGTTCTGAGACTGGCGGCTCTTATAAGTAGAGCGTCGCATGAACCTCAAGAGGACGCTCATGAATACCTCGATATTGCTTCTGTTGCTCGCCGCTGCGGCGAATGTCGCTTTACTGGTGGCACTGCTATTGCGGAGCTCGAGCAATCGAAACTTCGCGAAGGATGTCCGCGAGGACTTGCGCCTGGGACGGGATGAGCTGCGGTCTTCGAACAAGGAGGCGCACGAGACCGTCGCGGATGGTATCCGGACCTTCACCGAGATGGGGGTGACGCTGGGCTCACGAGTGAAGGAGCTGCAGGACGGGAGCGAGGCGAAGCTCGATGCGACGCGGAACGTGCTGGACCGGATCCGAGATACCGTCGACGGCAAGCTCGATACCGTGCGAGAGGAATTGGCCACGGGGCTCAAGACGCACTCTGAGGCGTTGGTCATGTCGTTGGACCGGACCGGGACCACTCAGGTCGAGCGGCTCGATGCCATGACGAAGCAAGTCAAAGAAGTGGCCGACGGCAATCAGACTGCGCTCGAGCGAATTCGGTCGACGTTCGATACGCGGGTCGATGAGCTCAAGCAGAGCCTGGACGCCCGGGTCAAGGAGATGCAGGAGAGCAACGAGCGAAAGCTTGAGGAGATGCGGCAGACGGTCGATGAGAAGCTGCAAGGCACGCTCGAGAAGCGGCTGGGCGAGTCGTTCAGGTTCGTGAGCGATCGGTTGGAAATGGTACACAAGGGATTGGGCGAAATGCAGGGGCTTGCCACGGGGGTGGGCGACCTCAAGCGGATCTTCTCGAACGTCAAGGTGCGGGGCACCTGGGCGGAGGTGCAACTTGGGGGAATCCTCGAGCAGATGTTGACGCTGGATCAGTGGGACAAGAATGTCTGTGTCAAGGAGGGCTCATCGGAGCGTGTGGAATGTGCGATTCGGCTCCCGGGGCCAAAGGACGAGCGGGGTCGATGCGTGTGGCTGCCGATCGACTCGAAGTTCCCGACCGAAGACTATGCTCGATTGCAGAGCGCCGCGGAGGCCGGCGACGCCGAGGCGGTACAGGTGGCGACCGATGCGCTGCTGCGGGCGCTCAGGGCGGCGGCGAAGGACATCGCGGATAAGTACGTGAATCCGCCGTCGACGACGGATTACGCGATCATGTTCCTGGCGACCGAGGGGCTGTATGCCGAGGCGCTGCGGCAGCCGCAGTTCGTCGAGGAGATGCAGCAGAAGTATCGGGTGGTGATTGCGGGACCGACGACGTTGTCCGCGATCTTGAGCAGCTTGCGGATGGGGTTTCAGACGTTGGTGGTCGAGCAGCGGGCGGCGGAGGTGTGGCGGGTGTTGGGGGCCGTGAAGACGGAGTTCGGGAAGTTTGGCAGTGTGCTCGATCGCGTGCAGCGGCAGCTGATGACGGCGACGCGCACGATCGAGGAGACGGGGACTCGGACGCGGGCGATGGAGCGGCGATTGAGAGCGGTGGAACAAATGGATGCAAAGGAGAGTGCGACTATTTTGGCGCTGCCGGTCGCGAGCGCGGAGGACGATGAGGGCACCGGTCACACGGAAGCTGATCACATGCCGGGAGCCGCGTGACCGGGAGTAAGTCGGACGCCGCCGTCGCTGGGCGCGCCCCGCTGGCCGCGCTGCGCCTCGGCGCTGTGGCGCCAAGACGGTTTGGCGAGGATTAGGAGTGCCGTCTGTAACGAATTCGCGCGGAGGTTTGCGACAGGAAGTCGCAACGGCCGAAGGCCGGGAGGCGAGTCGGAGTCACATCTCTGACTCGCAGTCGCCGGGCGAGGGCAGGATGCCCGAACGGCCCGGCCAGACGGAGAATAGTGCAGCGGCAGCTGATGACCGCGATGCGCACGATCGAGGGAGACGGGGACGAGGAAATTTGAGCGGTGACCCACTTTATCAAGCAGCTGCATCATCTGAATTCTTTGACCACCCTAACGCGACGAGGGTATCGCGGACGCGCATCGTAAGTGCGAAATTGAGAGAGATCCAGGCCGCGACTAGCATGACCATCACAGCAATAATCTCGACATTAGACACTGCTAAAGTGCGTGCTGCTAAATGACATCTTAGTGCCGCGACAATAGGGAGCCCGGCCAAGAGACACTCAATCAACGATCGCTCTGCCAACATTTTCGCGACGCGGGCAAATGCTCGCGGATCGTTTATTGCAAGAATCTGGAGCTGCTTCTCCATGTCCCGCGCGCGAGCAAGCTGGGGAAGTCCGAATTTGAGTAGATTTTTACGCAGCCACCCGACGTCGACGAACTTTCTACCGATATCATTCACGACGCTGAAAATCCAGGTAGTCGACGCGGATATTACGAACCCGACGACGTATCCCGCACCTATAAGACCCAATGCTGCAAGAGTTGGGGCATTCGAGATGGGTTCCTTGATCTGTGCAAGCATGGCAACAGGCACACATGCCCAGGTGAAAACCGCGATAAGCAGCACGCCGGGTGTCACACGAGCGATAAGATCGTAGAAAACCTCTGGGATCAAATTCCACAGTGCCGGCTGCGCAATTTCTGATCCAGGGTCTTCCTTGCCCTCTTTTTTTGCCATCCAGAGTGTCCTCCCATCTCCCAACCCTGCCTATTATCGCTAATCGATTGTTGACATGCACTGAGCGATAGGCTCGACCAGCTCGCGAGCGGCGGCGGGATCGTCCAGAGCGATGTAATCGGCGATCGTGTCGAGGTCGTTGAGAGCAGGCTCGGCTCAGAATACTTCAGCCATCGCGCCATGCGCGTCTTCGCTTTGGCTTGGCTGAGACCTCGTCCTTCTTCCACTGCTTTCTCACCTCGTGCAATCCCCTTGAGCAGGCTCAGGTGCTTCTGTTGCCGCTCATAGGTCATAGGTCTCCACGTCGACCAAGTCCGCCGGTAATCCGTGTCTGTGCAATGAGAATCGGCCCACGGACGGCCTCTGACCCGCCACGAGCGAGAGATGACCGTTTTCTCGCGCCGCGCTATCGTCGTCGCACTCGCCGGAACAATCCACGGATGCTTACGAGCACGAGAATCGGGCGCCTCGGCATCGAGGCGTCCGAAGTCACCGTCAGGTGACGATGTGCCCGCGCTCGCGCGCTTCCATCGTGTAGGCGCTGATGGTCTTGTCGGCGTTGAAGTAGAGGTCGCGTTCGATCGGAAGCCCGAGCTTACCGCGGACGGAGCGAAGCTCCGCGAGGCTCACGTAGCCTAGCTCCGGGCAGCCTAAGCCGAGATCGCAGAGACCGAAGGCGAGACCGCCGTCGGGATCGAGCTCGGTCAAGAGCCAAGTGGCGCTGCCGTCGGGAGTGAAGAGCTTCACGACGGGCTTGAAGTCGAGAGCGCCTTGCTCCTGATCGATGGCGTCGCGCTGCGCGCGGCCGTTGGCGAGCAGCTGTTCGATCTGTGCTTTGGTGATGAGTTCCATTGAGAGGTTCCTTGTGTAAGCGGACCCCGTTTGGTCCGGTCACAAAATCCCCGGACCAAACGGGGGACGCGTGGAACGGATCACGCAACTCACAAGCTATGAACACAGTCGGACCCGTTGCCACACGGAAGTGGCAACGGCCGAAGGCCGGGAGGTGAGTCGGGCTCGCGCGCCTGACTCACCGGTCCCGGGGGAATGCGTGGATGCACGAACGCCCGGCGAGACGGAGAAGTCTCCGGTCACAAAGCCCCCGGAGCGCTGGGGTCCGCGCAAGGAGCCCGATCGAGCGCAACACTCGCACCAGAGCGAGACTGCAACCCTATTTTTCGGACCGCTGTAAATCCGTCCTTGGACGCTGCGGGCTGCGCGCCTCGAGCAAAACTCCGGTTTTCCACGCCCCGAAACCGAGAGTTTCGAACCGTCACGCGTCCCGGTGTGAGGTGTTCTCGAGCTGCCCTCACCGCGGCCGATCGAGTCAGAGCGGGAACATCGGGTGTCGAGTTGTGCTCGGCGCGATGCTGCACCGGGCGTGACAGCGGCTTTGCGCTGGCGCGACCGGTGCTCTTTTCGGATTGCCACAGGGAAGTAGCAACGGCCGAAGGCTGGGAGGTGAGTCGGGCTCGCGCGCCTGACTCACCGGCGTCGGGCAAGGGCAGGAGTGGCCCGACAAGACGGAGAACAGTGACAGCGGCTTTGCGCTGGCGCGACCGGTGCAAAGCCGGAAGTTGGGCGGACGACGCTACGCGTCTCGGCGGCGTTGCCGCCCAGAGGAAGGGTTTTGCAAACGTAGCTGCTCTGAAGGGGTGGCCGGGACGAGGACGAGACTCTGTTCGCATCGATCGTCTCGATCTTCAGAAATAATAGCCCATCACCGGCTCTGCAGGGATAGAACCGATGGCCAGGCGTGAGGGCGGATTTAGCGATTTTATGGACTTCGCGTCGAGATTGCCGTGGCAGGCGGGCTGCGTGTTCGCGGTAGTGTCCTTCCTGACCTTTCACTTCACTGCAGTGGGAACATCCGCATCACCAACGGCGGCAACCCTCGCGGACATTGGACCGGTCGTCATTCACACGGGCGTGCATACGTTTGCCTATTTTCTTCAGTTCATCCTGCCCGCCGGCTTCTTGATCGGCGCAACGGCGTCGTTCATCAAGCAATCCCGGGGCAGTTCTCTGCTGCAGACGGCTAGGACCGAGCCGACGGCGATCTCCGAGATGAGCTGGCGAGACTTCGAGCGACTCGTCGGCGAAGCGTTCCGCCAGCGCGGCTTTAACGTGACGAGTTTCGGCGGCGGAGGACCCGACGGGGGAGTCGATCTGGCCTTGACGAAGAACGGCGAGCGATTCCTGGTTCAGTGCAAGCATTGGCGCAATGATCAGGTCGGGGTCACGGTGGTCCGCGAATTGAACGGTGTCATCGCTGCGGCCGGTGCGCAGGGAGGCTATGTGGTCACCGGTGGGCAATTCACGCCGGAGGCCCAGGAGTTCGCGCGGAAAACCAAGATCGAGCTGGTTGGTGGGGATGCGCTCCGGGAGCTGATCGGTGCGGTGTCGGCTGCGTCGGCGACACCGGCTCCTGCGGGGGAATCGCCGGTACCGCCGGCCTGCCCACGTTGCGGTACTCGTATGGTCGAACGAACCGCAAAGCAGGGGAAGCATGCGGGTCGTTCCTTTTGGGGTTGCGGCCAGTATCCCAAGTGCACGGGGATCGTGCAGATCACCTAGAGAAGGCGGACGCCGCTGCCCCCGGCCGGGCGCACGGCTCGGCGGTGTGGCACCACATGTGGCTGGAGCTGCGACGCTGGCCCTGCGTTGCGGATGAGTACCATCGAACTACATACTTTGCACGGCAGAGTGCTTATTGCTATCGTTGCGGCTGAGAGCAGTGAGAGGGCGAGGCAATGGGCGAACATCCGATTAATCGGTGGAGTGGCGTTGTTCCGCTGCTGATGTCACTGATCGCGCTGCTCGCAGTGGCCAAGGCTTGCAGGAAATTATAGGCGGTCTGGCCCTCCGTTGGACGAGGACGCCGCGTGGCATGTCTTTGCACTTATGATGTGTCTTCAGCCGCCAATCATTTTGTATTTTATTTTCCGCTCTCGGCGCGATCTCAGTAGAGCGCTTCCTGTATTGGGAGCACAAGTGTCCCTATGGGCGGTCTGTCTGGGCAGTATCTGGTATTTCCCCGGGATTTTTCATTGACGGGAGCTAGGGAATCGTTCTGGGGCGACGAACGAGCACGAATCTCAGAATTCCCAAAGGCAGACGCCGCGGACGCTAGCCGCGCGCCGCTGAGCGTGCCCGCGGCTCGGCGGCGGAGCCGCCAAGAGGGTTTAGCGTAGGGGTCAAGCGGTTAGAGCGGCGCAATAGAGGCCGAGGATACGTCTGAGCATGCGGAAGCCTGAACTCATGGGCCGAGGCGTGCAAAACAGGAGGTTTTGCCCGCAGCCTCCAGGGACGGATTTACGGCGGCTCGGGACGTGAGTTCGGCCTCCGCTTCCCTTATCGTGCCCTCAGCGCATCCACGTTCGCCTGCATGCGTTGCGTGTATTCATCCGACCAGCGAGCACCCGGCTTTAGCTTCGTTTTCTTCTCCGCCTGCGGAATGACCGGCGCCTTACCGGTGGGGACTGCTGACCTTCGCGCGCCAACCTTGAGCTTGAGCGTCGGGCGTGCTGAGGGAGGTGAGATCGTATCGCTCATAAGATGACTGTAAGCGCTCCTTGTGACGAGGATGTGTCCCCGATTTGATAGTGAACCTCGAAAACTCCGCGCCGATTTTAATCGAGGCTGGCAATGCGTGAGAAGTGCAGTGTGGGTAAAACAATTGTAAGAATCCGACTGACTCGAATTAGTGAGATCGTTTTATACAGTATTCTCGCGCCACGAGTACTGGATGCACGCGTCGGGACAGTGTCGCAACAATTCGCGTCATGCGGCGCGAGTTTCATATCGAAAAAATGAGCGATGAGTTCGGCCAGTACACCCTGGTCTTGAAATGTGGCGCGTGTGGATGAACGGACGGCGGAGCCGCCCACGCTAGGACGCCTGCGCGGCTGGGACGCGTAGCTCGAGGAGGTAGCGAAGCGGATGCGAACTCGAAGTGCGGCGAAAAGAAGCGCACGTGGCGTGCGTTTCCTCCGCAGAAGCCTCGCGAGTGTGCGTCGTTGCCGAGGTAAGGCCACCGACCAGAAGGCCGGCGGCCCGACGGGCGAGCTCAGGTGACGATGAGACCTCTCGCGAAGGCGTCGTGAGCGTATGCGGACAGGGGCTTCGTGGCGACGAAGTGAACGTCGCAGACGACGCGACAGTTGTAGGGACCCTGAGGCTTCTCCAGGTTGTGGAGGAGTACGTAGCCGAGTGCGGGGCGACCGTGGCCGGCGTCGCAGAGGCCGTAAGCGCAATCGCCGCCGTGGGGATTGAGCTCCGTAAGCAACCAGACGGCGAACCCGTCAGGGGTATGGAGTTTGACGAGGGGCGTGGGATCAACGGCGATCCCGGCACGAATGGCGTCGAGGACAGCGCGGCCGTTGGCGAGGAGTTGTTCGTGCTGTTCATTGGTGATGATTTTCATCGATTGGTTCCTTTTGAAGGTGGACCCCGTTTGGTCCGGTCACAAATCCTCCCGGACCAAACGGGGTTCGACTGGAACCGCACGAGGAATCATAGACTGGACCTAGCGCACGAGAGTTCATCGCTGCACCGGGCGTGACAGCGGCTTTGCGCTGGCGCGACCGGTGCGGTCGAAGCTTCGAGTCTCCGAGCGTCCGCCGTAACGAACCGAGCTCATTTCATCCCTCTTTCGTCTGACCCGAGGATTTGTAGTTGGTTTTGATTAATGCCCTTGTCCTATCATTGAGCGACTGTGCAACCGCAGATTGAACAACTCTCAGCGCGCCCGGATCTACTTCCGACGGTCGCCAGTTGGGTCTATAACGAATGGTGGACGGAGGTTGATGGCGCAGGCGCAGGCACACTCGCTGACTTGCTATGGGATCACCTGACTCCGGACCAGATCCCCATTACCCTCGTCGCGTCATTTGAACGCTACCCGGTCGGCACGGCAACGCTGCTGGCGCACGATGTGGGAACCGAGGAGTGGCCGAACCTCTCCCCCTGGCTCGCCGCTGTTTACGTCATGCCCGATTATCGGCGCCGCGGGGTTGGCGCGGCACTTATCAACGCAATTGTCGAGAAGGCGGCGTCGCTTGGCGTGGGGGCACTCTATTTATTGACCCTCGGAGGAGAGGAGTTCTACGCAAGCTTAGGGTGGCAAGTTCTCCATAGAAGCGAAGACAAGGTGGTGATGTCGAGATCCACGGTAGCGTGTCAGTAAACGACGTGAGTTCGGTCCACCTGCGTTGAGCTCGTCTTGATCGGTTCGGGAATCATCGGAGTCGGGCGCCGCGCTAAGGCGGCGCCCGAAGGCACCATTCAGGTGACGATGCGCCCGCGCTCGCGCGCTTCAGTGGCGTAGGCCGCGAGAGTCTTGTCGGCGTCGAAGTGGAGGTCGCGCTCGATCGGCAGGCCTAGCGGACCGCGCAGCTCGCGGAGCTCGCCCATGCTGACGAAACCGACCTCCGGATATCCCATGCCGAGATCGCAGAGACCGTAGGCGATGTCGTCGTTGCCGAGCTCGGTCAGGAGCCAGGTGCACTGGGCGTCGGGCGTGAAGAGCTTGACGACGGGTTTGAAGTCGATGTCGGCGTGGCCGGCCTCGTTGTTGACGATCTGCGCCTTGCAGTTGGCGATGAGTTGCTCGTGTTGAGCTTTGGTGAAGAGTGTCATATGGAAGTTCCTCGAGTAGCGGACCCCATTTGGTCCGGTCACAACAGGCCCCGGAGCAAGGGAGTCCGCGGAGGAGCGAACTGGGACTTCAAGCGCACGGCAGTTGCGACCCAGCCGACACAGAGGAGCCGCGTTCGCGCACCGCGGGCTCGCGTCGCCCGAGGACGCGCGACCGATCAACACCGCGCTACCCAAGATGACTTGCGGCGGGCGTGACGGCGGCCTTGCGCCGGCGCGACCGGTGCCCCAAGGATGACCTCTCCTCGGCAGTCTCGTCGATGTGAAAATCCAGCGTCTTTACGCGGATATGAGCGCGGGTCGGGTTCCGACGATTTGGCGATCGCGCCAGCTTGGCAATCCTTGCGGCTTCGGCCGTCGCGGGCGCTATTGGCCTGTTTTGAACCTCTGCCAGATGCGTGTGATAGCGCGCGATTGCTCGGGAGAATCTCCCAAGTGCACAATCAGTGTCTGCCGCTCGTCGGGCGGCGGAAAGGTCGCGGGATCCCCGGCCGTCGCCTTGTCGAGTAATGGCGTTGCCGCGGCACTGCCGTTGGCATAGCCGACGAAGTCGGAAATGGTTGCGATGACCTGGGGATTCATAAGGTAGTTGATGAAAACATGGGCGTTCGCGACATGCGGCGCATCCTTGGGTATGGCCAACATATCAAACCAGAGTAAAGAGCCCTCATCGGGGAGCAGGAAGCGGACTCGGACGCCGTTTTTCGCCTCTTCGGCGCGTTTGCGCGCGGCGACGATGTCGCCGTTGACGCCGAGGGCAATGCAGACATCGCCGTTTGCAAGGCCTTGGATGTAGTTTTCGGATTCAATGTTGCGGATGTAAGGGCGGATCTTGGTTAATACCGTTTCGACGTCTTTTAGGTCCTGTGCGCTGGGTTCGTTGGGATTTCTCCCCAGATATCTGAGCACCGCCCGCGTCACCCCGGCGGGTGTGTCGACGAGGTTGATCCCGCAGGGAGCGAGTTTGGCGGCGAACGTCGGGTCGAAGATCAGACCCCAGCTTTTCACAGGTGTGTTGGGTAGCGCTTGCGCCACCTTCTGCTCGTTGTAGCCAATACCATAGGTGCCCCAGGTATATATGACTCCATAAACATTCCCCGGATCGTTGAGGGCCGCCTGCGCCATCAAGGCGGGGTCGAGGTTGCCTAAATTAGGAAGCTGAGTCTTGTCGAGAGGCCGGTAGGCGCCGCTCCGAATTTGGCGCTGCAAGTAAGGGCCAGCGACAACGACGACATCAAATCCGCTGTGTCCCGTTAGCATTTGAGATTCCAACATCTCGTTGGTGTTGAAGTACGAAACATTGACTTTGATCCCGGTGAGCTTCTCGAAAGAGCCGATCGTGTCCGGGGCGATGTAGTCGGACCAGGTGTAGAAATTGAGGACCTTGTCGTCGTCACGCTGGGCGGTCCCCGAGTGATGATCGGCCCCGGAATCCGAGCGACTGCAGCTGATGAGCAGGGATGCCAAGACACAGAGGGCTGCCGTCGGCACTCTCATCATTTGAATCATGAACCGTCCTTGATTGGTGCTCGCAGGGGATCCATCCTACTGACTCGGTGCCAGCGAGAGAAGCCATCGTTCGACGGACACTGGGATCTGCGCATCGTTTCGGGCAGACGCCGCTGCCGCTGGGCGCGGCCGCGTCTCGGCGGCGGTGCCGCCAAGAGGGGTGCTCGGGAGAGGGCGGCACGCGGAGGGTTTTGCGGGGGCGCTGGGTTCGGGGGTCATAACTCCTCTCACGCTAATCGTGGGACCTGAGGTGGCGGTGGACTTCGCGCGGTTCAGGTAGGAACTCCTGGCGACCGTTCAATTACACAGGTAACGTACGATCATGGCCGTGATCAACTGCTGGAGCATCCAACTCCCGCATCTCTTAGATGAGAAGGGGAGTCTCGCGTCGTTGTCGGGGCGAGGCTTGCGCCTCGCGCAGTATTGGACGGAGATTGTGGCGCAGGCGAGCAACTATGACGAGCCGAGCACGATGCGTTGTCGCCGACGGCCGGGGCGGCGGCCGTGTAAGGCGTTGCTGACGCTCTTCTTCGATGTCGATACGAACGACGTGCTGTGGTTTTGTCCGATCTGTAATGACCAGGGGCGGATCAGCGGGTGGGAGGGGACGTTTTGGGATAATAGGGATCTGACGGAGACAGCTGAAGCGTGAGGACGGATACCGTTCAAGGGGAAGCGGAAGCGATCGCGCATCTGTCGCGGCGCGAACCAAAATCCTTGGCCGCGTTTATTGTGTCTCTCGCACAGGATGGTGGGCCAATTGGGGAGCAGGTGCGGACGTTTATCGTGGGGGATGATGTCGATCAGGCCAGCTCGTCGATCAAGGAACGGATCGAGTCGATCGAAGGGATGTCGGAGTACGAGCATCGGCATCGGCGCGGCGAGGAAATCGGTCAGCGGCTCGGGTTCATCTTGGATGCGATCGAGACGTGGGTGATGCCGATCGATCCGCGGCGTGCGTTTGAGCTGCTGGTGCGGTTCATGGAAAGCGATGGGGTCGCGATGGAAAATTGTGGGGAACATGACGTCGAGGTGTCTTGCTCCTTCAAGAGGGCTGCGGCGCTCATCGGGCGGGCTGCGCGGTCGTTGCCGGCTGCTCCGGTGCAGGCTGCGGTAAAGGCGCTGCTCGTGGATGATGCCTATGGAGTGCGGTGTGGTCTCGGGTTCATAGGCACGGAGTAATCGAGGTCTATGAATCGCTTTCTGGTAATCGTCGGCACGGTTCTCATCATCGCGGGACTCCTCTGGCCGTGGCTCAAGAAAACGAGTTTGTTTCATCTGCCGGGTGACATCGTCGTCGACCGCCCGGGCTTCAAGTTCTTTTTTCCGATCACGACGATGCTGATTGTGAGCGCGGTCGTTTCGATCATCGCCTGGTTGATGCGGCACTAGGGATTGCTAAGGGCGGTCCATCCAGTGCTCGAGAAGGCACCGTACGCGGCAGACACGGCCAGGGATCCGTCCTCCCCGTTGCAACATTGCGACCCGAGCGGTATGCGCCAGCGCGACTTAACATAAGATCTATTATGCAAATAAGCACTTGATTGTATTAGTTTTTATTGTACGTATTTTACCAACTGCTGGCATTCTGCGCAATGGCACTATTACCGCTTTTACGACGCGCGGGGACATGCGCGAAATGATATGAATGACTCCCGGCCAGACCGGAGCGTGATCGGGTCTCATTTCAGGAGGTACAGCTTGCAGTGGAACGAACCGAGGTAAGCGGTGCATCTGATTTAAGGGCGGGCAACGGCGCGAGGCTGCCCGCTATTACTCAGGTCGCTGTAGCCGTGCTGACTGACATCTCCGCCCTTACCGGCGCCAGCCGATCTCGGACTGCATGACAGCAAAGGCGCGCCGCCCGTGTGCGCCCATGTGGTTAATGGGCCTGACCAACTCGGTCTTCGGCATGTACGGCGGGATCCTCGCGATATCGGTGCCACAGCTGTTGAGCGCGCGGCATGTTCCCGAGTCGAGGATCGCCGCCATGTCGGCCGTGATGGTGTCTCCCGGATTTTGGACGTTTCTGTTCAGTCCGGTGCTGGATGTCCGATTCAGCCGCCGCACTTATTCCGTCTTGACGGCCGGGGCCGCCTCCGCACTGTTGGTGCTGGCGCTCCTCAATTTGAACGACCTGGTGCTGGTCGAAGGTCTGCTGGTCGCGGGCTTTTTTTGCGCGAACCTGTTCCAGAGCGCATTGGGTGGATGGCTGTCGAGCATAACAGCGGCGGCGGAGCAAAGCCGGCTCAGCGTCTGGGTCACTATCGGCAATATCGCGGGCGGTGGCGCCATGGCGATTGCGACTGGCGAATTGGTGCTCAATCTGTCGCCATCGATGGCTTCGCTCCTGCTTGGTGGAGCCATTGTTCTGCCTACGGTGGTATTTCCGTGGATGCCGGCACCCGGGCCTGACCGGCGCCTGGCAGGCGAGAGTTTTCGGCAATTCTTTGGCGAGGTATTCACCCTCCTGAAGCAGCCCGCAGTGTTGACTTCGATCGTGCTGTTTGTGGCACCAGCGGCAACGTTCTCGCTCACGAATTTTCTGAGCGGTTTGGGCGGCGATTTTCACGCATCTAGTCGCTTCGTCGGACTGGTGGGCGGGGCAGGAGTACTGGCGGCCGGCATCGTGGGATGCTGCATGTTCCCGCTGATCGATCGCCGGCTGTCATTGCGGTCGCTTTATCTGACCATCGGAGTAATGGGCTCGCTCTTTACGTTCGCTTTAATCGCTGCGCCCCGCCTACCTGTCACGTTCGCGGTCGCCATGGTCGTTGAGAATGTTTTCCAGGCGCTCGCCTTCACGACTTCGACCGCAATTACGTTCGATACGATAGGTCGCGACAACCCTCTGGCGGCCACCATCTACTGCCTGCTGACCTCGGCATACAACATTCCGGTCACGTACATGCTGTTCGTCGATGGCGCGGGCTACGCGCAACACGGACTCGCTGGGAGCTATGCCGCAGATGCGGGTGTGAGCCTTGCCGCGTGTCTATTGCTGGCGGTGATGCTGATATGGCAGCGAAGAGCGCGCGGGGAATACCAGCCATCATGAGCGACCGCCGAGAGGCGCGCTCGATTGGAAGGCCACGTCTACCGCGCACGGTGCTACAAGTTGCCCTTATTGAGCCATGTCCACGCCGAACCGGTCCAGTAGGCGTCCCACAGATTACCGTCAGTACCCGTCACGATGGCATACGGATTCGCACCCCTATTGGTCGTGCCTACACCGACCGCGGTGTAAATGCCCGCGCTGCCGGGCTTGCCAACATTCAACCAAAGTGATGGCCACGCTCACCACGCGTTTGCCGGTCCCGTCGGCTCCCGCACTGACTCTCAGCACCGCGTCGATTACTGTGGGCGACTCGACCACCATCAGCTGGTCTTCCACCTACGCCGGGACCTGCGTCGCCTCGGGGAGCTGGGAGCGGTCCGCTCGCCGCCAGCGGATCTCGAAAGCTCTCGCCAACCGTAGCGGGCAACGATACTTATACACTTATGTGCTCGAACAGCTCCGCCTTTTCGCCGTCCAGCTCGGTCAATCTTACGGTCACTGCCGCGCCTTCGAGCGGCGGCGGCGGCACGATGAGCGGCGCGTCGCTCATCGCGCTTGCACTGCTAGGTGTCGCGCGGCGGCTGGGGTCGAGATGGGATGCAGGATCTCGAGCGCGCGCCGCTTCGGGAATACCCAATCGATGAGCCATGGCGGTTTGGTCTCGCCGACTAACCGCGTTCGCGGGATGATTTAGCGTTCGTGGTGACCGGGGAATCCAACCTATCTCATGCTCTTTACATTACACCGACCTCCGCTCCAACCCGCGCCCGGGATTATGCATTCAAGTTCGTGCCCGCAGCACCGCACGGTTGCCAGTATTGCTCTGAGCGATTAGGCTAATCTCCCGGTCAGAAACCTCTCCCACAACCGCTTGCACTGGCGGCAGCAACAGCCATAGGGAAACTTTGCTTCCAAGGCCGCTGTCGACGTCTCCTATGAACGCCCCGACCTTGCCCAATCGGCTGTTGCCGTTCGCGCTGCACTTCTTCCGGCAGTTCCTTTGGGGCTGCGTGGGACTTCTTGTCTTCTCAGTACTCGGCCGCGCGGTGTTTGCCTCAATCGCCTATGCCACGAAACGCCTGACGGATACCGTTTTGGCAATGCATAACCCGGCCGCGGAAGCGAGCGCGCTCCGCGGCCCGTTTATGCTGTTCGTCGTGCTAGTCGTCGCCCGCTTCGTGATGGACGGCGGTATGTGGTTCAGCTCTTACCACACCCGCTCACCCATGTTGGTTCGGATCAAAGAGGAAGTCTTCGCGTACGCGCAGCGCCTCTCGAGCGCCTATTTCGAGAACACCCTCTCCGGCAAGATCGCTCATCGGGCCGTGCTCTTGCCCGACCAGGTGCTCGCGCTCTTTGACATGACGGTGTTCGACTTCGTTCCCGGGGCGTGCTTTTTCATGTTTGTCGCAGCCTACTTTTATATTGCGAGTCCGCTGTTCTCCGCCGCTGCCTTTGCGGCGATCGTGGTATATTTTACTGTCAGCCTGCTCGTCGGCCGCGAATGCACCCGGCGCGCCATCGCAAACAACGAGGCGAGGGCGGCCGTCACCGGCCGCGTGGTCGATGTCCTCACCAACATCCGCAACGTTTTCTTTTTCGCCAATCAAGCACTCGAAGACAAGGAGCTCAAGTCCTACACGGGTGAAGAGCGCGACCGACGGCGCGCCTCGTATGGAGCCGTCGTGCGGCTACGCTCCGTCCAATACGTCATGGATATTGCCATGTGGATAGTCTTCGTCGGGGGTGCCCTCTATTCCTGGGTGCACCGCCTGATCGGCGCGGGCGACTTCGTGATGATCACAGCGCTCACCAGCTCCCTCCTGCAGACGGCCTACAACATCGGACAGCGGATCCCCGAGTTTTATGATCAACTCGGCTCGGCCCGCGAGAGCATCGGGACGCTAATTGTGCCCGCTACGATCGTGGACCGTCCCGGTGCGCTAGAACTGAGGGTGGCGCACGGTGGCATTCGTTTCGAGCAAGTTGCCTTCTCCTACGACGCTCCCTCCAAAGAGAAGGCCAGGCCAGCTCGCAACGTCGTCAACGCCTTTGAGCTCACCATCCCGGCGGGGCAGCGCGTCGGCCTCGTGGGACCGAGTGGCGCCGGTAAAACCACCCTCATGGGCCTGCTGCTGCGCATGCACGATGTGGTCGAAGGGGCCATCCGCATCGATGACCAGGACATCCGCGAAGTGACGCAGGAGAGCCTGCGACGATCCATAGCGCTCATCCCACAGGACACAAACTTGTTCCACCGCAGTCTTCTCGAAAACATTCGGTACGGCAGACCGAGCGCGAGTGATGATGAAGTGGAGTCCGCGGCGCGGCGAGCCCATGCGCACGAGTTCATCGTAGAGCTCGATCACGGCTACAACACCCTGGTGGGCGAGCGCGGCATCAGGCTATCCGGTGGGCAGCGGCAGCGCATCGCGATCGCGCGGGCGATTCTCAAGGATGCGCCGATTCTGCTATTGGATGAGGCAACCAGTGCGCTCGACAGTCACAGCGAGCATATCATTCAAGGCGCCATGCGCGAAGCGATGGACGGTAAGACGGTCATTGCCATCGCTCACCGCCTGAGCACCGTTATGGACATGGACCGACTCATCGTGTTGGACCGAGGTGCTATCGTCGCTGACGGATCACACAGCGAGCTTCTGAGACAGGGTGGCCTCTACGCCGAGCTGTGGGGCAGGCAATCGGGCGGCTTCAATCCCGTTGCACGGCCTGCCGAACTTGAGCAAACAGCGGAGATTGGCAATCTCGATGAGCATCCGATGGGAGTCGTCGAGTGGCTTGCGGCTGCAGAAGAAAGGGAAAAGCTCTAATAATCGATCGACAATCCCCGCATGGGACTCCTGGGGGTAGAGGGAGCGGGGGCCGGGCCTCATGTCGGCACGCGGCCGACCGCGAAGGTCGAAGAGTTCACAGTGCGGCCGATGATGTTAGTTCGCACCGTTCGCTACCTCTGTGAGCCGCTGCCGCGTCGCCTTGAACACAGCGGGCACACCCGGTTGCGCGCGCTAAGTCCCGATTACCTTCAGGCCGTGGGCGTGCGCAGCCAAACCGAGCGCGCCGTCGTGAGTGGCCATAACCGGATCAATGCTCATTGCGTCCTTCCACAGAAGTGCGGACGCAAGATGGATTGCATCGGGCGTTCCCAGCTCTGTCGGCATCGGCTGGGCAGCGCGCTCCAACACCGTGGAGTCGACCTCGATCATGCGAGTCATATATTTCTACTGGGTCCGTGGATTGGAGTTCTGGCTATTTACCCTGTGCGACAAGAACGAACTGAGTGATCCGGCGAAAAAGCATCGGGCAACGCTGGAGAGTCTCTTGAAAATTGAATTAAAGATGAGGAAGCAGGTATGAAGAAAAAGCGCAATTTGATGGCTGAATTGACAGAGGGCTTTGTTGCTCTCGCCGATCAGCGAACCGGCAAGCGCACTTTGCGCACCCATGTCGTTCAAACTAAAGCCGCACCAAGGATGTCCGCAAAAGAGCTATCGGGCCTGCGTGAACGCATATCCGGTTCGATCAACCGCATGCGGGCCCTCGTGCGCGGAATCGAAGCGAACGCGGGCACCCAGAACGTCGTCGTATGCGGTCGCGGCGAGTTCGTGGAGTTGATGCGGAATATGATCGGCATGAGGAGCGCCATACAACAGCGTACACAGATCGAGGCGGATCAACGACTCGCGATCGAAGCGGAGCGCGCGCACCTTGCCTTCACACAGCAAGCGTTGCGGGGCGAGACGGAACGTCTTCAGTCGGTCGAGCGACAGGCGCTGCGTGAGCAATTGGCCAGGGAGTTCGAGTCTCAAGTCGCCGGCATTGTCGAATCGGTGGCCGCGACCGTCGAGTCCCTGAGGCGCACCTCGAACGAATTGGCGCTCAGTGCCGCGAGTACGACGCGACGCAGCGCGGACGCCAGCGTCGTCGCCGAGACGACAAAGAGCGCCGCGTCGCTTATCGCCGCTTCCAGCGAGCACCTCTCGGAAGCCTCTCGATCGGTGCGCAGGCACGCTGAACAATCCAAGATTCGTGCCGTGCTTGGTGTTCAGGAGGCATCCGCGGCGCGCGCCGAGATCGACATGCTCGCCGTGGCATCGCGGCAGATCGCTAGCGTCACGGAAATCATTGCCATGGTCACGCGGCAGACCCGGCTCTTGTCGGTCAATGCGCGCATCGAGGCCGCTCGCGCCGGTGACGTCGGCCGTGGATTTGGTGTCGTGGCCGATGAGGTCAAGACTTTAGCTGAGAAGACCCAGGGTGCCACTCGTACTATCGGCGAACATGTAGAGCAGGTGGGCACCGCCGCCACCCGCTCGGTCAACATTCTTATGAATATGCGCGCCATCATTGCTGACTTAGGAAGACATCGCCTCCAAAGTAACTTCGATCAGCGCGTCGACCACCGCGGTGGCAGACAACATCGCCCAGGCGGAGCAGACCGCGTGCGCCACCGAAGCCATGGCCGCGAATGTGGTCAATACCGCTAACCGACTGCAGAACCAGACGGACTCATTGCAAGACCAAGTGGCGAACTTCGTTCTAGGGCTGCGTTCGGTGGATAGTGGCGGCCAGACTCCCGCGGGATCGGTCACGGACAGGAGGCCGCTCAAGTCGCACAGCGCATCAGTACTCACGGCGGTATTACTGTAGACCACCAAAGCGGTTGTCAGCCGGGAAATTGCCATATGCTTCCACGCGGCCATCTGCTCCCAACGGCGGCCGCTCATCTGTAAGGATGGGAGCACAATTTGATGACACGCCTATCGCGGCCGGGCGCCCGTCCGGCCGATGCCCGATCTTCGTCGGGCCCGACCAAGAAACGTCCTGGCTGGACTTTGCAAGCGCTCGACGGGGCGTCGCTGGGGCGCTCGCACCGTTCGAGTGCGGGGAAAACCAAGCTCAAGAGGTGATCGATCGCACGCCTGAAAGTGCCGGCGACTGATACCGGGGCGATGGAGATGGCTCCGTGGTCGATGCTGGGTGAGAGACGCGTCCCGCCACACCGTCCGATAATTCCAGCAGGTACTCGACGAAGCGCCTCGTAAGTCCCGGTGGCAACGATCGAGACGCGTAATTTATTGGCGAGATCATGGCAGTCAGTGCGGCACGCTGGTCTCGCGCGCAATTTGCGAGCATCGACAGCGTCCCTGATTCCGGAATGGGGGGACGCGCCCTTGGCGCTCGGCGGAAAGGAGCGCCAGAACCTTTCGGAAGAGGGAGGTCGCTGATGATCCGGTCAGTGTAAGGTCACCGAATGGCGATTGCTCGAGGACGTCGCAGGCGGAACCCGATGATGGACGAGTGCTTTCGTCGTCCATCGGGCATGACCCGCTCCGGGAGGTTTGATCGAAGACGCTCGGAATCAGCTTTTCGGCGCGGATCTAACCCTGAAAAGCACGGCCAGCAAGTCGTTGAATGTGAGGTTAGAATCAGCCCTTTCGGCCCTTAGAATACAGTTTTCACCTCCAGCCGAGATATCAGGGACCCTAAGAGGTCAAGCTAATCTCTGCACTTTAAAGGTTCTTCGGATGATCATTAAACGCTTATTGCCGGTCACGCTTTTAATGTTGGCCTCGCTGGCGGCCGCTCGGGCTGCACTGCCCAGATTTCCACAGCCGTTCGGCGATCGAATCGTATTCGTCGCGGATGGCAACGTGTGGTCGATTCCGAAAACTGGCGGTACGGCCGTGCGACTGACGAGCGCCCCAGGTCAGGATATGTTTCCGCGGGTCTCGCCCGACGGCAAGTGGATCGCCTATACAGAGGCGAGCAAGGCGGGCACAGACGTTTGGGTGGTTCCGGCGGCGGGCGGCGCCGCCCAGCGCCTCACCTTCCGCCCCGCGACGGAGGCTGGAACCGGCGGCCGCCACGGGCCGGACAATATGGTCGTCACCTGGACGCCGGATTCGCGGAATGTTGTCTATCTGTCCAAGGGCGATCAATGGAACGGCTGGATCCAAGATCTCTACCAGGTTCCGGTTGCGGGTGGGTTGCCGATACGTATGTCGATCGATAGCGCGGTTGGCTTGCTAAGCTTCGGGCCGGACGGCCACACAATCGCCTACAACCGCATCTTTCGCAATTTCCGTACCTGGAAGCGCTATAACGGCGGTCTGGCACAGCAGATCTTTACCTACGACTTCAATACGCACGAGCTGAAACAGCTGACGAGCTGGTCGGGCACCAATACATCACCGATGTGGCACGGGGATCGCATCTACTATCTCTCGGATCAGGACGCGAACCGCCGAGCCAATATTTGGGTGCTGGACTTGGTCAACAAGCAGACGCGCGAAGTGACCCACTTTACTGATTACGACATCGATTTTCCGGCCTTGGGCGGCGATGCAATCGCCTTCCAGCAAGGTGGTAAGCTCTACCGGCTGGATTTGCCCAGCGAGCATCTCGAAGAAGTGCCGATCCTCATCCCCGACGACGGTCTGCGGACTCGACCGCGCGTGGCTGATGTCAAGGGCGAGATTCGTCCGACCGACCCCGCGCAGCAGCTGGATTATGCGCTGGCACCGAACGGAAAGCGTACGCTGTTCTCGGCGCGCGGCGATATTTTCAGCGTACCGACGGAGAACGGCGCGACGCGCAATTTGACCAGCACGCAGGGCGTCGATGAGGACCACCCGGTCTGGTCGCCGGACGGGCGGTGGATTGCCTACACGACAGATGCGGGCGGGCGGCAGGAGATCGCGATTCGACCCGCGGAAGGAGGCGCCGAAAAGATTCTCACCTCGTTCACCGAGGGCTATTTTTATGGGCCGATCTTCTCGCCGGATGGGAAGATGTTGGCATTCTCGGACGGCGACCATCGACTGTGGTCCGTCGGAACCGATGGCGGAACGCCAAAACAAGTCGCTCAGGATAAATTCGGGGAAGTTCATGATGAGGCGTTTTCGCCAGATGGGCGCTGGCTCGCGTTGAGCCTCACTGCGATCAACCGGAGGCGGGACCTCGCGCTTTACGAGATTGCGACCGGCAAATTGACGCGCATCGGCGACGGCAACGGAATCGATTTTGATCCTGTGTGGTCGTCCGATGGAAAGTACCTCTATTTTATCTCGAGTCGGCATGAGAACCCGGTCGGCTCGGACGTCGACTTCGATTTCGCGATCATCAAGTCGACGGGCATATATGCGATTCCTCTGTCGAGTGACACGGTCTCGCCGCTCGCGCCGAAGTCCGACGAGGGCAGTGACGACCCATACGAAGGTTCATCAGCACAAGCGGACGAGGCGAAACACAAGCAAGAGAGCAACGCCGGCAAGCACGACGATCAACAAAGGAAGGACGAATCGGTGACCGAGACTGCGGAACCCATTAAGCTCGGCCCGATCAAGCCGATCCGGATCGACCTGAGTGGCCTGATGAGGCGCGCCGTCGCAGTGCCGGTCGATGCGGCGAACATCACCCAGCTCGACGTGCGCGGAAATCGCATTTTCTATCTGACGCAGCCTCTAGGACTCATCGACGGCTCGCTCGCCGGTGAGAAATCGGAGCTGCGGTTCTACGATCTGAAGACGCGCAAGTCTTCGTTAGTCACCGAAGGAGTGGACGGCTACTCGCTGTCGCGTGACGGGCTTCGCGTGCTGATCCGGCACGAGAAGGATTACACGGTGCTCGCGACCAAAGCCGATGCTTTCAAAGACATGGAGACCAAGAAGCCGCTCAAGCTCGATCATTTGCGCGAACTGGTTGATCCAAGACAGGAGTGGACGGAGATGTTTGAGAATGCCTGGCGGCTCGAGCGCGATCTCTTCTACTCGCCGCCGATGAACGGCGTGGACTGGAAAGGGCGTGCATGACCACTATCGTTCGCTTCTGCCGCTCGCGGGCTCGCGCGAGGATCTGAATTACTTGATCGGGCAGATGCTCGGGGAAATCAGCAATTCGCACACGTATGTCGGCGGCGGCGACGACGGCGACACCACGCCAGCGGCACATAGCGCGTTGCTTGGCGTCGACTGGGGGCTTGATGCCGTCTCGGGTCGTTACAGATTCGCCACCATCTACCCAGGCGACAACACGCGCAGCGAATATCGCAGCCCGTTAGCCCAGCCGGGGCTCAACGTCAAGACGGGCGATTATCTGCTCGCGGTCAATGGTGCCGAGCTGAAGGCCCCAACCAATCCAGACAGTTTGCTGCAGCTGGCCGACGCAGACACGACGGTCGAGCTCACGATTGCCGATCGGTCGGACGGTGCTCGCCGCCAGATCGTCGTGACTCCGGTTACCAAGGAGCTGAGTCTGCGCGAGGCCGCGTGGATCACGCACAATCGAGATGTTGTCGACAAACTCTCCGGCGGGCGTGTGGGCTACGTCTACATGTCCGATATGGAGCAGCTGGGACTGCAACAGTTCGTGCGACAATTCTATGCGCAGCTCGGCAAACAGGCCCTGATAATGGACGACCGGTGGAACGGCGGCGGATTCATCGCGCCGTTCGCGATCGAGCGGTTGCGACGGATGCTGGTCGCGCTCGGGACCAATCGCGAGTCCGGGATTGCGACCGAGCCGGAGGAAGTCTTAAATGGTCCCAAGGTCGCCCTGCTCAATCACTGGTCGGCTTCCGACGGCGATATCTTCCCTTATCTGTTCCACCTCAACGGTCTCGGGAAGCTGGTCGGCACGCGTTCTTGGGGCGGTGTGCGCGGAATCCGCGGCGAGTGGCAAATGATGGACGGCGGTTACATCACGATTCCGGAGGAGGCGCTGTACACGCTCGACAGTCAATGGGCGCTCGAGAACCACGGAGTCGATCCGGACGTCGAGGTGGAAAACCAACCAGTCGATTTGCTCGCCGGTCACGATGCGCAGCTCGAGACGGCGGTCGACTTGTTGCTTAAGGCGGTCGCCGGCAAACCGGCGGTTGCGCCGCCGCCACCGTGGATTCCGGCTTATCCGGCGAATGGGATTGTGCCGCCGCAACCGTAGGTTGATTCCCTCAATGCATGCGCGACGGTGGGCCTACCTCTCCTGAGCATTGAATGTCGGGTCAGTGGGGTCGCGGGTGTATTCGGCGATCCCTACGGGTGTCCCAGAGCCGTCGTCGAGACCGGTTCAGCGCGTCGACCTCGGCGCCGGTGAGGCGGAACATGAAATCCTCGGGAAAGCGCTCGACGTTGCGCTTGACGGCTTGGTTGAGCGCTTTGGTGGGCCCTCCGTAGAGGGTGGCGAGCTCGGCATCCAGAGTTACCCGCTGGCCGCGCAGGATCAAGATCGAGCGGGTGATGTGCTCGACCGGCGCCGATGCGGCGCGTGTTGCTTTGGCCACGATCAATCCGCCTTGGAAACAAAGGCTGCAGTATTCGGTCGCGCGCGATGCGGCCTGGGGTCAATGTGCGCGAATGTGGTTGTTGGCACAGGGGTTGGCATGGCTCTCTCCCCATCACGTCGGCTACGAGGTTAGCACTGGGGGGGCGGCGGCGAAATGCATGGCAGCAGCGCCTGCCGTGGGGAGCGTATATGAAGAATTGGAAAGGAACGACTGGGAGAACCGGTCACAATTTGTGACCGGTTCTCGATCTCGAGCGAACAGGACCTTTAAGGTCGCAATTTGCGACCTTAAAGAAGCCTTAAAGGATGGGGCCCGACCCAGGTAACGAGCGTCACTGGCCATCGTGATCGGAGTCGACGCGCTCGGCCCCCTGATCCTAAGGGGCTAGTGCGGGGTCCAAGTCCAACCGGTGATTCGCCATCCCGCCGCAGTCTTTTGCAGCGCAAATGTCGCGGTTGCAATGTCCTTCACCTGCTTGCCATCTTTCGTGAAGGAAAAGGTAGCCGGTGCGATTGCGTAGGCGCGATCACCGGTAATGATTATCTGCCGGGGCTTGCCAATCGTGCCGCTCGCATCAGTCATGCCATTGTTTTGGGCAAAAGCATCATAATCCTTCGCCCAGTTCGCGCATGCACCGGCACCGTGCCACTCGTACGGCGGAATATCATCCATGACCGAGGCTTCCTCGGCGCAAGCCGCGGCCGCTTTTGCCGCGTCGGGGTCATTCCATTGATTCAGCACCGCCATGATGTCGGTTCTGTCGGAAGCTAAAGCTGACCCGGCAGTCAACGTACCAACGGCAAGAGCCATGATTATTTTATTCATATAAATTCTCCCCAATGCAGAAGTTGGATTTCTTTTAGGCGATACGGCGGCAAATCTTAAATCAAGGCTAGTGCCCTCGGCAATTGGCACGCATCTTGGAAATATGCAGCGATCCGCTGAGTGGGAGAACTCACGGCCGGCTCAGGCGGCGTGAAGCGTCTATCGATTCGCATCCCAAGCAAGAAAAAGGGGACCCGCGAGGATCCCCGATGCGCCCCCGCCGCTGATGCGCTTACCGAGGTATTATCGTAACTGTAATCGATAGCTGGAGCGGCGCAGGTGGCGATAGAGCCCGGAGATCTTTGCGGAAGTTGTCTATGTGGGGCCATCCGATATCGGACGCCAACACCGAAGTTGACGCCAACCCTCTGTCACTGTGCTTCCTGTCGCAAGGCGGCGGGCGCCCACGCCGTCGGCCTCTTTACAGTCGACCGAGAACGCGCAGTCATCGAGGGACAAGTCACTGAGTTCCGGTCGTCGGCCAAGGTTGTTCGCGGATTTTGTGGTCGGTGCGGCTCGGCAATTACGTACTGGCATGCAGATTGGCCAGCCGACCTGTCCTTCACGATTGCCACATTGGATGATCCAAACCGTATCGCGCCCGTCGATCATACATGGATGGCTGATGCCGCGAGCTGGGACGTACCTTCTGACGGTTTACCCCAGTTTCTCCACGATCGGCCATCGTAATGCGCCCGAGTCCGTCCTCCGCGAGGTCATTTTCCGGGCGCGGGGTCGAGTAAGCGTGGACCGGATCCGTCCTCGGAGAGATGATCCAATGCATTACGCAACCGGCAGACCTTAAGCGACAGGCAACCACACCCGATGCATTCGTCGAGCTCGCGACTCAATTTCTGCAAGGTCCGGATCCGCCGTTGCAGATCGGCTCGCCACTCCCCCGATAGCCGCTTCCAGTCGGCCGCGGTGGGGGTTCGTCCTCCAGGTAGGGAGTCCATCGCTTTACGGATGGTCTCAAGAGGGAGACCCAGGCGCTGAGCCACTTTGATGACGGCCACGCGCCTGAGGACTTCGCGCCCGTAGCGGCGCTGGTTCCCCGAAGTACGCCAGCCCCGTATGAGGCGCTTAGTCTCGTAAAAGTGGATGGTGGAGACAGCTACGCCGCTGCGAGCGGCGACCTGCCCGGCTGATAAAGGCAGTTTGTCTTGATCTGGAGCTAATCGACTCATGGACGCTTGACCTCAAGTGCGGTTGAGGTTCTACGCTTTCATTACCCGCGATTCAAGTACCGCTGCGACACCGCTCGCTTGACCGATAGATTCGCGCCGATTTGGGGGTGATTGTGAGCGCTGAGCGACGTCGCTACTACCTTGCCTTGCTGCTCCTGAGCAACTTGTGTGCGAGCGTGTCATGGGGGATTGTTTCCCCGACGATCGTCGCCAACTGCTTGCAGCGGGGCAGCAGTGTGCTCGCTATCGGTGTTCTGACGAGCGTCTGGGCACTGCCGTTTCTCCTGGCGGCCCCCGTCTACACTCGCATTGTCGGCCGCATCAGCGCGAAGCCAGCATTGCTGGTTGGCATGCTCGCGGACGCGGGAGCTGTTTGGCTATTTCCCCTGATGCCATACGACTGGGCTTGGATCGTCCTCCAGATCCTTACCGGGGTGATGCTCGGCCACTTCTCTCTCGTCACGGAGGCCTGGCTCAACCTCTTCGCCAGTGAGCGCACGCGCGCCCGTGTGACCTCCCTCTATGGGATCCTTCCAGCCATCGGATACGCCCTCGGTGCCGCCATTTATGCGCTCGTCGGGTACCGGGGCTACGCCCCGTTTCTCGCAGGCTCAGTGGCAATGGCCTTAGGCGTTCTCCCAGTGCTTTTCATCCCCAAAAAAGCTGGCGATATCGTTCTCGGAGGCGAAGAGCGTCTGCGCCACGCGTTCCGCAGGGCGCCGCTCCTACTGACAACGGCACTATTTGCCGGTGTTCTCGAGATGGTTCCCTGGAGTCTGATGCAGGTGTATGCCGTGGCCAACCAGTGGTCGACGCGCGTCGCCGGGTTCGCGCTGCCGATTTTCTACTGGGGGCAAGTGCTCTTGACCTATCCCATCGGATGCCTTACCGATCGCACGCCGCGACGTAGCGTGCTCCTCGGCACGAGCGCTGCCGCGATTCCGTGCATGGTCGCGATGGCATTCCTCGCCCGCTCGCCCGGTATCTGGTTCGTCATCTTCATGACCGGGGCATCGCTACGACTACCTATACACTGGGCCTTGCGATTCTTGGCCACCGCTTCCCCGCCGAGAGCCTGGTCAGCGCCAACGCGGCCTTCCTTGCCTGCTATGGCGCCGGCACGATTATCGGGCCTCCGATGGTCGGCGCGTTGATGGACCGCTTTGGGGCGAACGCGTTGCCCGCCGCCCTAGGGTGCGTGAGCGCATCCATCTTCATTTGTGCAATCGCCGCATCGGTCGAATGGCGACAGCCCGAAGGCGCCTTATCGGGAGCTCGGCAGCAGCGTCCGTTGCGTTCACTCGACCCTCTCCCGAGACCGCTCGACCACGATGCTTGAAACCCTGGCGCTATTTTCCGGTTCCCGCCGCAGCGGCAATATCGGTCAATTCATGGATCGCATCGCCCCGGAGTTGAACATCGAGGTCGTCGACCTTGTACGCCTACACCGAGCGCCTTACGGCTAGGGCATTGCCCGGCCCGCACAGTATATAGTCGAGGTCTCGGCGCCACCCATGGGAAGAGGGTATCCAATGGACCTCAAGGCTATACGCGACCATTTATCCAAGGCTGAGCTTGCGATCGGCCAGGAGCATCCGCTATCGGCGCGCATTAAAACAGTTGCGCGGAATTTGACGCCTGGGGATCGCTTGTGGTGCGACGACGCTCTCACCGCGCAAAACAGTCTGCTCGCAATATTAGCTGATCTAGAGCAACTCCCTAAAGGGCTACCGCCGCCCGTTTCGCCGGGGGGCGAAGGGAGCGCCCAACGTGCCGAGACGCAAGTTCCCTTGGGGGTGAATGAGGCTATCGAGCAGATCGGGGCGGCGATCGAGTTGCTCTAGCACGGCGGCGTTTGCCCCGTTACCCCAGCACAATAGTGGTGGGCACTGACGCGAGTTCACTCGTCCTCTTCGTTATTGGTGCAACGCTCTGCGGAATCATCTTCGAGTGAGGGCGTCCATCGAATCCCATGAGTCGCAGTAGTAGCTTTTTGAGGCCGCTTTCATCGGGGCCTGGATTATCAGTTGGCTCGGGGCCCTGGTCGGGGTTACTCGGTATAGCAGACAGGGGATCGGGCTGGTCGACATAGTCGGTCGCCCAGTCGAGGAAGTCGACGGTTCCGGCGCGGAACTTGGCGGTGATCTGTTTGCCGGAATGTCGGGCCGCGCGAATATAGCGGCGGAGGAAGCGCGCGCGAAACGAGGCGCTGGCTTGGCGCTCGAATTCGGCGCTGAGGTTGGCGTCGGGTTGACCCTTGCTATCTACAGTTTCGGTCGTCGAACTGATTTAGGATTAGTTCGCTGTCACCTTGGCACGTCTTGCCTTCTTAGCGGCAGCTAGACGCATCCAAAAACTGAACTCGCAGGCGACTCCTAACGTGAACAATGTTGCCCCGAACCCACTTCGCCCAATCTCGACCCCACACAGGTACAAAAGTACCGCGGCCCCAATCAATGCGGCGCTAAGAATATGATATTTCATGGAACGCTCCAGTCAGTATCGACGCGTGGGCGCGCTAATAATACCGCAAAATCTGGACTGAACGCTTTGAAGAACTTGGGTGCCTAAAGTGCTACTTCGGGCACGCCGGGCCTAGACCTAGCCGCCCGACCGCGATCCCCGGAGGGGCGGCATCCTATTGGGCGCGTTTTGAGACACCTTTTCCCGACTA
>Ga0182030_10001818_pt1 | contig 44571 bp, 53 predicted proteins | sample 812S3MmetaG_FD_121299 | JGI IMG/M metagenome (GOLD analysis project Ga0182030, IMG submission 121299) | Permafrost microbial communities from Stordalen Mire, Sweden - 812S3M metaG (Illumina Assembly) | ecosystem: Environmental > Terrestrial > Soil > Wetlands > Permafrost | place: Sweden...
GGGGGGGGAAGGGGGGGGGGGGGGGGGGGGGGGGGGGGGGGGGGGGCGAACAGGCGATATTCTGCTTTGGGTCGAGAGGAAAACCTGATTGAACCTCAAAGTCTCAAAAGAGGGAGAAGAGAGAGACGGATCCTCGTCATTTACCTTAATTGAAGATGTCTGCGGATATTTTCGAAGTATTTATAATTAATATGGTCAATGGGTGGACTATTGAGGCTAGAATAGAAAGTTCTGCGCTACAAAGTGACAGTAGATTGATGTGGCTGCTGCAGTGTCGTGTTGGTCGACAATTGTTTTTCGTGAGACACGGCCAATGTGGACAAATGTGGGCAAATGCGATCGAGACTACTTCGTCGGTCGCTACTGATCAGAGCCAGAATTCATAAACAGCTGAATCTAATGCAGTGCTATCACCAGACTATGGACTGGACTCGAGCCTGACTTTTCGCAATGCATGTTCGGAGATCTTTTGTCAATCAAGATTTTGACATTCAGGCCCATGTCCATATTGGGGACTGTTAAGCTTCAGCATGCAATTTAGATGAATTTGGATGAATATGGGATTTCAGATAAGCGACGGGGCAAATAATGCACTGGAGCTCGCGTGAGTGGTCTCATCCTCGGAAAACCCTGTTGACGGCTCACACGTCAACCCTGGAAGAGCTGAATCCCCCAACTGCAGGGAACCAACATGTGCGTGCACGGCAAGGTTTCATGTGCTGGCGCTTGCTGCCGGCAATAGTACAGTAAGGAAATTACCGCACAAGATGAAGCTTCAAAAGACCAAAGTCTAGACTTCTCCATCTTCACGCGTGCGCCAACCACCTCCACAATCAACCCTTTCGTTTCCTCGGTGGCGAGGCGTGGCGAGGCGAGGTGAGGTGAGGTGAGATGAGGCTCATAATAAAACAAAGTTTGTCCTTGCATCTTGACGGGGAAGCCGGTGGTTGGACCCTGGGTTTGGCGCCCTCTAGTCTCTAGTCCAAGGTAATTTGTTAGTGGCCTGCCGTTGAAGTTAGATTGAGGCTTGTGAGGGACGAACCATCCTCAATTTGCCTACGACCTTATCCAGCAGCCGATTTTTGAGGCGAAGCGCGCTTTTGGAAGATGCCCAGAACATCAAACGACTTTACATTACAGCTTGCCCAGGGTTGGGGGAAGATCAAGCTGACGATGCCCTCACTGCCCTCTCGGGCTCAGTTCGAAAGTCCTCGAACCCTCGTTACTTGGGCTCACCAGCGACTGAAGTTGTATTTTCTGTTGCCTAGTCCCTCCATTCATCATCATATTGCGATTTTCACCATGGAACAGGAACAATGTTGGTCATACATAGTTTTTTACCTTCAGCTACAGCCAGCCAAGTTCTGACATAGCACGAAGGAATTGAATCCCCTGCAGCCTACATATTCCTGGGGAATGCCAATACCAAAGGGAAGCATCTTTCATGATACTCCTCAGCCCAAGGTACATTATTCCTCACATGAATATATCAAGCACCAAAGGGGTAGTTAAGATTTAGAGTCTATATCCTGCTTGGCCCCGTTTAGTATTTCCTACGTATTCTCAAGGTTGACGACCTGTAGAGATTCCTATCGTTGCTAAAGAACCAAGGCAACATTTGTACCTTTGTATTGTTAATCAATGTAGTCCACATCGCATTTCATACTTTGCTCAAAAGTTCTTGTAGTTGGCAAACATCCTGCCCAGGAATGCACAAAAGTATTAGAATTCCTTTCGAAATTGTTACATTCCTTATTATTATTCGACCAACGATCAACATTACTCAAGTTTTATCTCCCTACTCCTCTCTTCTTACCAAAATATTTGCGCAATTCGTTACCTTTCAACTATCTACAGCAAATCTATCTGAATAGCAAAGCCATTCCTTCTCAGAATGTCAGGGGCAGGAGCCGGAACAGGAACCAATCCTGTTGAGGATGATGCTATGAACGTGGACGGCGATAACGATCATGTAACCGACAATCCTGTGAACCCAGTCCCGGAAGGAAATCGTCGAAATCGGCCAAGTGCAATACCAGCGACACCCTTCGCAGGAGCGTATGAATCCCTTTTCACAATCGAGCCTCCGCAGCCAAGCCGTGGGGTCATGAATTGTCTCGCAAAAGTCAATTGCAGTTACCTTTCCAATCCTGATCAAGCGCCTACGCTTGAGCAACTGAAGCAGCATACTCAATCCCTCGCCAACCTCATCAAGCAGATTACAATATCTACCCAACCCGCTGTTATTAACAATGCCTCCCAGGAAGAGAACGACAGATTTCTGGACGGCGAGAGTTTCGACTTTCTTAATGATCTCAACACGCCCTACATGAATGATGAACGACATCATAGACTCCCTTTGAACAGATTTGCGAATAGGCTCGAACCAGATCCTTTGGATGCGGGTTCAGGGCATCGAAATATCTGTCCATTGTACGAAGCATACATCGACCAAGAAGATAAGAGAGCCGCAATGCCCCCATCTCAGCAAAGCTTGCCATTTGCCTCGCATCAAGCCTTGATTGAGCATGCAAATGAGACTTTGGAGTTGATAGACCATGAGTATTCTGCCAAAGGTGGCTTGCTTTCGATCCTTCCTACTACAGACCAAAAGGAAGAACGGGCAAGTGCTGAGAGTACTTTACTTGGACAACTGATTCTTTATGTTAATCGCCTCGTGCTTCGTCTGCATGATCTCGAGCGCCTTTACGCCAACGCTATGGACGTTCTTGCCGGCGAAGCACTGGTCCCGCATCAGACACTCAATCTTCTCGGACCCAAAGGAAGAAAAGAGCGCGAAGTGGTGTACCCTCAAGACCGTTTCGTTCTCGCCAATGCTGGCGACGACGTCTGGAACTTTCTCCAGCGAGAATTCCAGCATAAGGAGACCCTGGAAAGAAGAAAAGATGCAGAGAACCGTAGACTCGGCGTGACTGGACAAATGATCTGGGACGTATGCACAGACGGCACAGAAATCTCCCGAGGCATGGTCGCCATCGATGTCAATACCCGATACTACCGTGTTCGTGGCGATCCCCTCAAGACCATCTTCGTGATCCCAGCCCACCAAGACCACCCCAACACCAAAGTCACACGCGAAATAGAATGCCAGCCCACCGTTGTCAGCGTTGTGAAACCCACCTGGCCAATCCGAGCCAGCATGTACGAGAAACAGAATCGCGAAAAACTCGATCGAGTGAGGGCCCTCGAGCAGGACAACTCCCGGCTTAAGCAGACGAAAGACCAAGACGACAGTCAAATTGACATGCTGAGAGTAGAAAATGATCGGCAAGCACAAACTCTCCGTGAGAAGGACGAGCACATCAAAAAGCTCACCACTCCCACCAATAAGGCGAGACTCGACTATATAACTAAGGAGATCACTGTAACGACTAATGTGCGCAACGAGGCTGCTAGACAAAGAGCGGCATACCAAAGAGCCTTAGAACAATTCGATAAAGACAAGACGAAACGAGATGGGGATTGGGCTGCGAGAGAGGCGCAAGTTAAAGCCAAAGAGGCTGCTGTCGCTCATAATGAGGAAGTTTGTAAGGAGCGTATGAAGCTGATCAATGAGGAAGATCAGAATCTTGCGAGAGCATCGCAGGACACGGCGGCTAAATTGAGAGCAGTTTGGACAAAACAGATTCAGGAGTCGCAGGAGCTTATTACTATATTGCAAACTCCCGAGGCACAAGCGTTGTTCGCAAAACTGACGGCTGATAAGGCTACCCAAGACCGGGCTAAGAGGGATGCGGAGCTTAAGGTTTCTGCGGTGTTGGGACCTCTACCGACCTCAACGACGGGAGATAATGGGGCTGACGGGGGTGGTGGGGGTGCAGGACCATAATCCATGGTTATTGAGAGGTAGGGGGGGTGGATGGAATATTTTCCTTGGGCCAAGAATGATGAAGGACTTTGGGTTTTGTTTCTATATTATCCAGTCCTTTGTAGAAGGCTGTCTCGTCTATCTTCATTTCAATCAAGAGTTTCTTTTAATTAACATTCTCGATCTTGATTTGGATGTTACACATGATGACAGAAAAACGAACGTTCGGATGTAAAACACCGCTGTTTATTCTCTAACATCAACTGCTCTAAATGCACGCAATAAAGAACCAGATTAATGCCAGCCCATGAACGCCATCACCCTTATTAACTCCAAAGCAAAGCCCTTCAACCAATAGGCTTCGCCTTCTTCTTCTTTTTCTTCTCACCACCCTTCTGAAAATCCCTCCAACTCCCAATCCTCTGCTCCCTCGTACTCTCCCAATCCTGTTCATGTTCCCTCTTCCTCTTCCTCGCCTCCAACTCCTCATCCGCCTTCTTCTGCTCCCTCCCCTCCTCCTGCATCTGCGCCTTCATCTGCCGTCTGCGCCTATGCTCATTATCTATCAACACCATCTTCGTCTTCTCCCTCCAATCCTTAGCAAACTGCTCCGTCTTCAACTCTTCACTATCTACCGTCCACTTATTCTCCCTAATCAACAACATCCGCGCATCGGCTATGGCTTCGTCGAGGCGCTCCCGATGCTTCTCGTCCATGAGCTCGGTCTGCGCCTTTTTGAGCCGGTCAAACGCATCTGGTGCTTGGGGATTCTTGGTCTTGTCCGGATGGATAAGGAGGGATTTTACACGATAGCATTTCTTGATGTCGGATTCGGGGACACCGGGTTGGAGGTCGAGGACAGCATAGCTATTCGCTTCATCAGCTCCACCCCATGCAAAGTCGCAGAGGGAAGACTTACGCATCTAGACGGAAAGCTTTCAGAATTCGATCAATTTCTGCATCCTGTAGTTGTGGACTGTGTTAGTATGGTGTGTGGAGGGAGGGGGAGGGGATGCCGAACGCACTTTTACGAACTCTTTTTCTTCTGATGCTAGAGCTTCAAGCGCATCGATATCATCGTCAGCTTTCTCGGGCTTGATAGTCATAGCTCACCGAATGTACAACGGGAAGACTGGAGCTTCCTGTCGGCTTGTATTAGTTGGGCTGATTGTTAGTTTGCGATTGTTGGTGGAGAATGGAGACTTGAGGCTATCGCGATTGCGATAAGGCAGAACGGTTTCATCACGTGTTTTACATATATTAAATATTAGGTTCACGTCAGTTGTACTTGAATGGCATTCCTTCAATTTCATCCCGTATTATTCTGGGGCCAGAAGCTCATTATCTCATTCAGTTGTGGATTTCGATTCCCAGTCCGGAGTCCTCATCTTTCGGAAGCTCCAAGCGAACAGATGTTTCAAGAAAACATACAAGTACTAGTATTTTGATTATTATTCGCAATTTGGTGGTTACTGTGACCTATGTAGCCAGTCAGAGAGATATTGTATTTACAATTTCTCAAAACTCTTCGAATCTTATACCTCTTCTCAGGAAATATAAAAAGTATCGTTGAGTTGGCTCTCCAGAACCAAAATCCTTGCTATATTTTATAATCACATCTTCATCTACTTTCTGTACCCTCACAACCTCCCGAGATTGTCGAAGTCACGCAATTATTGCGCGCCCTGTACTCAACTGAGTCAGTTTTGGGTTTTCTCTCGTCTCCAACGCTTATTAGTAGTATAGGCCTTCCCCACGTCCGCGGATAAAGTGCCTCTGCAAAGAATATCTCCATGTTAGTACATTTAGCGGACTGAAAGCGGCTTGTAAATCCCTTCTGGGTCAAGATAAGGTTAAATGCAAGTGCGTGATACGACCCAAAAGAGATGTCGATCCTTTACCGCATCTCCAGTTGGCAGTTTGGGGACCGAGGCCCATTACTAAAAGCAACGAAATGGTGGGTTATGGTCGTTTCTTTTTCTCCGCACGCTAATAACTTCACTCTAATAACGAAACACCAAGATGATTGAACGGACCGGAGAAGGGCTCTAGAGAGTCTTCACTGCAAATCCCCTCACGGGCCTAAGTTGTCTGCCATTTGCCACACACGAGCTTCAAGCGGGAGCTTATGTTCACGGGTTCAATCTTTTTTATATTGAGCCAAGACAGCAGGCTTGATACTGATCAGCTATTTATCATTGCCGTGGGCTCTACCTTGGCGATCGACATTTAAGCTTTATCTCGCTGGTTATCAGAACAGCCACAAGTTTGGCAGTGCTGAAGATACACGCTTGTGGCGCGGAATCCTTGATTGCGGGGAGCGCTTCGCAACTCTCGTGCCCTTCTAATCCACTCATATGCCGGAGCTGCTGTCAATACAGCCCCCCCAAGTCAGCGAATGCGCTTAGTCTTTTGAGCTAGCTACCCTCCAAATCTAGAAAGTGATCTTCGATATAACTCACCTTAGTGGAGTACCTGCTTGCCTTCCTTCCTAAACGGTGCGAGCGAGTATGCTGCCGCTGACGATTGGGGTGCCTCTCTGCTGCATAATGAGACAATGGACGATCAAGTGGAGTCCATCACCTCGATTCAGTATCGTGGGCTCCGCGCTATAGTGCATTGTGGAGTCGATCCCTCCGCTGGTTTGCATTTCCCATTAAAAAGAACCCTACATCAAACTGGATGCTATATATAAGTTAAAAGCCTCACCCATTTATTTGGACATAGGTTCTTCCATACATAAAATGCATTTCTTAAATCTTGCTGTTCTCGGTGCTCTTGCGGCGGAGGTTGCAGCCATCCCCTTCCCAGCCAATCACGTTGTCCATGAACGTCGTGACTATGTTCCAAAAGCATGGATAAAGAGGGAAAGGCTGGCGTCAGAAATTCTTCCAGTGCGAATTGGAATGACCCAGCGAAACCTTGACAAGGGTTACGATCTCTTGATGGAAGTGTAAGTTAATAATATTGCCTCTCAAACAGGACCCAGAAGGCTAACGAAGCACCAAAATAGGTCCCAGCACGATTCTCCTAGATATGGTCAGCACTACTCGGCTGAGGAGGTCACTGACATCTTTGCCCCATCGCAATCTACCGTGGATGCAATCCAGAACTGGCTAGAATCGGCTGGTATTGCGGCGGACAAGATCTCTCAATCAATGAACAAGCAGTGGATGCAGTTCGATGCCTCAGCTGCTGATTTGGAATCGTTGACAAATGCTGAGTACCACGTCTACGAACATACCGGCACTGGAAGAACAACAGTGGCTTGCGATCAGTCAGTCAAATGTCCTCTTCTGTGTATTCTGTCCTGACCGTTTCTCCTCCTTAGATATCACGTTCCGGCACACATCCAAGAGCACATCGACTACATTACTCCCGGTATCAAACTGTTTGCGTCCCAGAAGATGAAAGGTAACGACCTTGAGAAGCGTATCTTTGGTGTTACCAGTGGAAAGGCCAACAATGCCGGTCTCCTTCCACCGTTGTTGAAGGGTCTCGGCATGACCCTTGAAGCACTTCTCGCTATTCCTGAGTTAGAGGTGTGCAGCATAGCTATTACTCCTCCTTGTGTGGCTGGTAAGTCAACTTTATACTGTTTGAGATTGATTTTTAAATTTTCATACAGCGCTATACAATGTCACTGCAGCAACAAAAGCTGCGCCAGGTAACCGATTGGGTATATTTGAAGATCTCGGGGACGTATACAGTCAAACTGATCTGGATCTTTTCTTCGCCACTTTCGCCCAGTAAGTCTCAGACTTAGCTTCGTGTTGAGAAGTCCTACTAAACTCCTATCTAGAAACATCCCTATTGGTACCGCCCCAAAACTTAAGGCAATCGATGGCGCCAAGGCCCCAAACCCTGTGACGAGTGCTGGACCTGAATCTGATTTGGATTTTCAAATCTCGTATCCGTTGATCTACCCACAAAACAGCATCCTCTTTCAAACTGATGACCCAGTCTATGAGGCCAACTACACATACGCGGGTTTCCTCAACAACTTTCTGGACGCTCTTGACGGTTCTTACTGTAGCCAGATCAGTCCTCTTGACCCACCGTACCCAGACCCTAGCAGCGATCCAAACGCCTACAAGGGAGCTTTGCAATGTGGTGTGTATACGCCAACTAACGTCATCTCTATCTCGTACGGTGGTCAAGAAGCAGACCTTCCTGCGTCCTACCAGACACGTCAATGTGCAGAGTTCATGAAGCTTGGTATGCAAGGTGTATCCGTTGTTGTGGCATCTGGGGATTCTGGTGTTGCTGGCCCATCTGGAGATGGAGGAAACACAGACGGATGTCTTGGATCAGGTGACGTCTTTTCTCCAGACTTCCCAGCCACATGTTCATACATTATCACAGTTGGCGCTACATACCTCCCTGCAGGAGCTAATGTGAAGACCGATTCTGAGGTTGCTGTCTCTCGATTTGGATCTGGTGGTGGCTTCTCCAACATTTATGGAACTCCAGCTTACCAGCAGGCTGCTGTAAACACTTATCTTAACGACCACAAGCCACCGTACGCCAACTACTCAGGCCCCACTACTGGAAACGGAGTGTACAACAGCTCTGGAAGAGGATATCCCGATGTGAGCGCTGTGGGAGACAATGTCGTCATCTTCAATGCTGGGGCTCCAACCCTCATTGGAGGAACTTCCGCTGCTGCTCCGGTTTTTGCGGCTATCCTCAACCGAATCAACGAGGAGCGCATTGCTGCTGGAAAGTCAACTGTCGGATTCGTCAACCCAACCTTATACGCTCATCCCAACGTCCTACACGATATCACCTCTGGTAGCAACCCGGGTTGCAACACTAATGGTTTCTCTGCTGCAAAGGGCTGGGATCCTGTCACTGGGTTGGGTACTCCAAACTACCCGGCTATGTTGAGCTTGTTCATGAGCTTGCAATGAGGTGATGATAAATAGCTGGTCTAATCATGGACCCAAACTGTACATAGGAATATGAGTCAAATAATGAAACTACAAAATATCGACTGCTTCTTTCACGATTGTTAAGTTGTTGGGTTTTACAAAAACATATGAATATATTCTACCAAATGCATTGCCCAAGGAAATAATCCTGCATCATCCGAAGAAGATTTGATTAAAATCCTAAACGCGTTATCGAAAAAAGAATACTTGAAGCCAGTAATTGCAAATTATGTGCCTTGCAATCAGGTGATCATTTTCGTGCACTTAACGCGCCTCGCGCTCTTATTTTTCAACACGCGTCTCCTCACAACATCAACATCTTGTGAATTGACTTCAACGACTCCAAATCCGGAAGCATGGGTACGATTTTTCTCTTTTAGGGAAGTTCTATTACTCACTTCTGAATAGCAAATTACGGTTATGGCGGTGGGTACTCCACAACGTCTTACGGCGCACAAGGAGGGGCAGATGGAGGAGGGTTCGTTGGGGGTTATGGCGGAGGATCGCAAGCAGGAAGTCAAGAAACTCCAGGCGGATCCAAGGTTTGCCCTCTCATTCCAAAGAAGTTGCTTGCTCTGACAGTCTAAAGACACTCGGAAAGGACACCGTGCGACCAGTTACCATCAAGCAAGTCATAGATGCGTAGGTCATGTCCACCACAAACAGAGTATCATCTGCTGACAATAACCAAGCAATCTTCCCCATTCAGAAGCAGCGCACAAAATCGACGGCAATGACGTCTCTCAAGTACGTGAACATCTCCCTAAATATCGTCCCTGGCTCACAGTCTCAGCTCTCCATAGTCGGTCAAGTCCTCCAAGTATCCGCTCAAGCCACCAACACAACCTACAGAATCGACGATGGCACTGGAACTATCGAAGTCAAACAATGGGTCGACAGTGACGCAGCTCCCGAGTCTATAAGGCCTACGCCCAAAGAAGGACAATATATACACGTATGGGGACGCCTCAAGGAGTTCAACAGCAAACGTCACATTGGCTCCCATGTTATTCGAACTATTACCGATTTCAACGAAGTCAGCTATCATTTGCTCGAAGCTACGGCCGTACATCTATATTTCACACGCGGACTACCTGAGTCTGCGAATGGTGCTGTGAAGAGTGAGGGCGGTGGTATGTTTGTGGATGGTTATGGTGGGGCCACTAATGGTGCTGCCGCTGGGGGAGCAAAACAATTGCCTGCGAGGATAACTGCTTCTGCTAGGAAAGTGTATACCATGTTAAGGGATGAACCACAGAATAATGAGGGATTACATGTTCATGACATTGCTCGGAAGTTAGGCATGCAGACCAATGATGTGTTCAAGGCTGGAGATGAGCTGTTGCAGGATGGGTTGATTTATACTACGGTAGATGATGAGACTTGGGCTGTACTGGAATACTAGGTAGATGTTATAGTATGAAGGGAGGGATTATGAGGCGTTTAGGAATGGCTTCGCATATCATGTAACTTGTAATACTATCCACATAACTATAAATGATGCATGCATACGATAAATCTGTTCACTGAATTCTACTATAATTGAAATCGTTAAAATCATCGAAGTCGTAAACACGGTCCAAACCCAGCTACAATACTTATCTCCCTAATTTCAGTCTCAAAAATAAGCAAAGAGAAACATCTATCCAAAACCTAATCCAAAAATGACACTCATCCAAACTCGGTCATGCCTACCCAAAGAAATTTAAAGAAAATCGTCAAATCACTTCCATTCTACCCATCCTCACACTCAAAACATCATCAAAGTGCCCTAACCCCTACGGTCTTCTTAACCTTCGAACCCTCCGCCACACTCTGCGGCTCCCTAACCATGATATGCAACTGAATCGGTTTCGGGCCTCTCGTCAGTGCAATAATCTTTTTCTCCTCGAAATCATATTTCTTGTAATAGGCGATATTGGAGTGGGCGCTTGATTCTAGGTATGTTGGACGACCTTCGAGATCAGCCTATTAAATTTATTTAATTAGCATTTTATTTCTTCTCTGTATTTCTCGCTTTTCGTGATATATGAGAAAGGAGGGATTGGACAGGTACCTTTTCAGTCATATGCTCGATCAACTTCCTCGCATACCCTTTCCCTCTCGCACTAGGCTTAGTACCCAAATACACAAGGTAATAGGAATCATCATCACGATGACCAAGCGTCTCATGTTTAGTATCGTGAAGGAGTGGCATGAATTCTTTGTAGAAGCGCTTGTTGCCTTCGGAGGAGAGCTTGTACCTGGAAGATCGGGAAGTCAGTAATTGCTACTTTAGGATAAATTTGGGAGCAGAGACACGCCTCATGAGTAAGTATCTAGGGAGCGAGCATATTTACCCATGAAACAGTCTAGAACAAGAAGTTTACTGCTCCCCGATGTTCACCTACCAGAGTCTCCACATGCCACTGCGGAGGATGGTCCAGAAGTCGTCCATGTTTGTGCCTGGTGGCATCCTATCTTCCCATCAGCTTCCAGGCCTAGTATAAATCATAGAGAGGGGTACATGGGTAGCATACCAAAGAGCAACAGCATCATAATCCGGCCCGACCGTCGTTACGATACCTTTATAGCAATGAGCAGCCGTGATGTACCTCATGATATGGACATGCAATTTCCACTTATACTCTTCAGAATAAGCAGCCATATCATCCGTATCGACGAAATACCTCGCTAGCTCATCCACTGCGAAGGCCTCAGCGAGACATTGAGCGGCTGGCTCATACTCAGCGATGCCGAGGACGCGCACTTCTTCAGAGGTTTCTGGTGAGAGACTACGCTTTTTCTCAAGATTATTCATGGGAGAATTACTATTATGTGCCATGATTGCTGATTTAATTAAAATTTGGGCTAGGATATCGTCTCTAGAGGGGAATTAGCGGTGGATGTTGGTGAGTAGCAATGTTGGGACAGACAAGATGGTTTTTCAGCTGGTCTAGTACTATCACCTGTATGCTGTTTAGAGAGCTGCGATCTCGACACTGTTTTGTATCGAGAAGGAAAGCGCAGGCAATGAAGACTTTGGCGTATATCAACCGACATCAATGTTAACTTCTCCGAGAAATTCTTTAGGTCAAGAGAGGGATAAATGCGGGAATGGGACGTCTATCAAATTTTCTATCAAATCTGATTGATGAGACGGAAGAGTGTGAGTATGACTGCAAATCTTCGAGGCGGTTGTCGTCGATTGGGATGACCTGGTAAGTGGATTGTGGATTGCGTAGCAATTGCTTGTGACTTTTTGGGCAGAGATTTGCTGGATTTTGAGGATAGTGCTAAACAGTAGAGATCAGGAAGTCCGCGATAAAAGAGCGGGAAGCCGTTTAGATACGATTTAAATATTGGTACGCTTGCAATTCTGGACGTCGTCCTTCCTTGGATAGCCGTAAACCTGACCCCACTCCAGAGACCATCGTGAATTTGGCGTCCAACCAAAGTGATCCCGGTCACTCCGCTGATAGGACATTCCCCTCCTTTCCTTGAAAAGTGGATGTAATATGATCGCAATGACCCAATCCAATCCCGTCCTCAATCGTCGCCTGCAGTCTGACAATATCCAGTGTGGTAAAGAATTTTCTAGACAAGGACCCCCAGTGAAATCGCCGCTGCACAAATACCGTGGGGGATTTCGGCTGGACATTCCATAGCTAGTTAGCAGCGGACTGGACCTGGACCCTTCAAAAAGCGAACACTCGCTCGCCGACCGCCGACCCCGCCAGCCTCAATTCAGTATCAGGATATGGAAATGAAATCAGAGATAAAATAGATGAAGAGAAAATGTCAGAGAAGGAGGTAAATGGAAGTGAAGTGTTGGATTCGAAAGAGCAGATATCAACGTAGGAAATTGGGGGTTCAACACCAAACCTTCCCCCCACCCTAAACAATCCAATAGAAGGGGGCTCCATTCGACACCTGACCTCTTCCGCATCAATAGAATCGAGAGGGGCAATTGGAACACTAGTGGTACACGGAATATGCGTAACAATGATCAATTGCTGCACTGCCTGTGGGGTATATCAACGCTGCTCAATATTAAAGTAGCCACGGGCCCAAATCTCGCGTCGATTTGCATGTCTTGTTTTCGTCCGAGAGCCCAACGTTTTGTGTATCTCAACGCCGTGTCCATGCACCAAACTTGGATCCCTCCGATTCGTTCACATGCGTCGTATCTCTTGTTCATTCATGTACTTTTCGAGGCCCTCGTCCAAATGCTCCCACCACTGGAAGAGAAGTGAGTTGCAGATGAGTTTGAACCAAGGGGTAAACTTGAGAGCAGGATCATTGAACATTGCCTTCAATCCATCGGCAGTAGTGTATCGAGTATCGCGAACTTCGTTCAAGTTAGGTTCGAGGTCGACGTCCGCCTTAATGAAGAGGATGTAATCAACTGTACGGAACACATTAGGTTAGCAAATTTATGCTGCAGGTTAGAGATAAGACGCACTCTCATGCTCTCCCCACTTTCCATCACTTGGCGCTTTATAATGGATCCGTGTCAAGAATTTGAAGTTCTCAATCGGGACTTGAGATGCCTTGATACCAAGTTCGTGGTCAAGCTTTCGTTGTGCTGCTCTTTTGACACCCAATACCGCTTCTTCCAGTTCGGCGCCACCCTCTCCAGGTATGCCCAGCGGATGCGAGCAACACGTATTGGTCCACATATCGGGAAAGGTGATCTTTTCTGTAGCGCGTTGCTGGAGGAGTAATTCATTCTTGGAGTTGAATAGGAAGACAGAGAAAGCGCGGTGCAGTAGACCCTTGTCGATGTTCGTCATGAGATGACCTGTAAGTGTTAGTGGAAAGCGATTGGTTAATCTTATTGTATAGACTCACATATCTTCTTGCTGAAGTTTCCAATAGGCCTATCATTCTCATCAAGAACGATGCAGACCTCGTCCATCAACCTAATTTGTTCTTCATCGTGACCGTCCAAGCCAGCAGAGCTTGTGTCAATATCAGGGAAAAGTCGTAGAATGTTTTGAGCTGTAATAGGCTCGGTTTGAGTGGGTGTAGCTGTAGTTGTAGACATATTCAAAGTAGGGGGGCGATGAGCTCTTATGTGGTGGTAGAAATGCCTCAGCAGGAAATAAATACCTCAATGAGCTGGCGTGCTACAAAGAAATGAGCGCGAGACCCAAAGGTTGTGGAGAAGATAAATTCGCACCGGGTGTGGTAAGAGATACCCTCAGCTTAGTCAGCCTCTCTCTATCCCGAGGGCTTCCTAGCCTCTCAGGTGAAGCGTACCTTACTAGGTAGGTATTAAAAACGGATAGTAACACATCCTGCTTGACCCCTCGATTCACCGCCTTACTACTAGTACGAGTAGCAATTGTAGCAATGTGCACAAAAATATTCTGCTCCGAAAAGTTTTTGGCGAAAATTGTTCTTCGAAATCTGCGACCCGATTTTATGGAATTTTCTACACCAATTCTATAGTGTTCATTGCAGTCGTCGACCAACAATCACAATGGGTAAGTCAAAACCCAGAAACCGTACAAAGAAGAACCGTGACAATCCTACCCCAAAGCCAATTAAACCTCCGTCCGACCCTGAACTTGCAGCGATTCGCGAGCAGCGCATTCTTCCCGTCCTCAAGGACCTTCAAAGTGTAGATTTGAACACAAGATCGACTGCCGCGAAAGCTATTACAAATATAATTGAGGACACAAAATGTCGGAAACTGTTATTGAGGGAACAGATTGTTCGGATTTTGTTTGAGCAAACTCTTACAGATTCTAGACTGGAAACCAGATCTGCTGGGTGGGGTATTCTGAGGAATTTGGCTTTGGAAGAGGAAGCCGATTTCTGTATTCATTTATATAGGCGAGATGTTGTCACTGCAATTGAAGGTGTTGTTAGAAGTGTCGGTCGTCCCAAACTCTTTCCAAGCGAATATTATGCTGATTGCCACCACAGATTATCGAGACTGTCCAATCCGAAGACACCCCTCTATCCAAGATTCCCAAAGCTCAGCAGGATCTAGTTTGGAACCTTACAAGCTCTATTACCAACCTCCTGTTGTCTTTGTCTGAGGCACAGGACGAGATTGTGCTAGCTGTCTCCCAACAACCTTCGATCATTAGATTTCTCTTTGGTCTTCTTGCCTTTGACCTCACACCGGTTGAAGTCCAAAATGAGGCACTGTTATGCTTGACAACTTTGACGGAAGATAATAAGGATCTCGATAAAAAGATTATCGCAAATAAAGACTGGTTGAACAAACTCGTGGAGATCAGTCGTTCCGGGAACGTTACAGCAGTTGCAAGTTGTGGCGTCCTTCACAATATTTTCACATGCTTGCAATGGTTTGATCACAACACGCCAGAAGAAGGTGCCTCAGATGCTATGCTTATTCCGACTTTGGTCGAATCTATGGGAAGAGCTCCCAGCCAAAATATTGACTCCAATAGACGTTCTTCAAGCCCGGACCAGATCCTCAAGCTCGCACTGGAAATTACTGCATCTATAGCCACGAGTCTTCAAGAAGCTTTGGAACATTCGAGTGAGCACGAGAAGCCTTTCAAAGGTTTTGATGATAAGCCCGATTGTGGTGAAGACGATATCATGGATGACGATGACGACAATGATGGAGACGCCGAGGACGACGCTGTGGAGGGCCAAATGGATGAGGATGATGGAAATGGTGAAATGAACGATGACGAAATTGAAGCAGATATGGAATTGGTGACTGGGGGTGGTCCAGACGAAGACGACGAGACCGCCGCCGAGGAGTTGACCCTGGACAGATTGGTGCGGACGGCAGCGCCAACAATTCTACTTTTGGCACGACCCTTTCAACAACGATCTACGGAGAACGACTCGATTCATGTTCATGCATTATCTGCTTTGAACAACATTGCATGGACGGTCTCCAGTATCGACTTTTCAACAGGACACCTGAAATCTATCCATAATATATGGTCCTCGTTAGCACAGCGCATATGGGACGAGATTGTCAGCCCTGTACTCGCTTCCAACACCGCGGACATTGAATTGGCTTCTTCCATCACCAGTCTGGCTTGGGCTGTCTCTCGCGGAGTACAGGACATTGATATTAAACCTGAGGAGCAAAGAAAGTTCATGGCATTGTACCAAGCCTCAAGAACCATTCCCACCTCCCAATCAAATGGTAACAAAACCACGAATGATAACGACGTCGATAAATTTCAAAGTCTAGGAGTAAAGAGCATAGGCGTCTTAGGTAGACTTGCTTTAAACCCTGCGCCAGTCGAGCTCAACAGAGAAATAGGAGTCTTCCTCTTGAATATTCTCGCTGCTATTCCAGAGACTCCTGCGGCTGATGCTGTCGAAGCATTGAATCAGATTTTCGACATTTATTCAGACAAGAGCTACGATTTTGACGAGCCTGTATTTTGGGGCGATGGATTTTACAAGTTCTTGGAGGAAATGTTACCGAAATCTAAGAAAATGGCGAAGACTATCGACAAGAGAAAATATGGAGAACTGCGGGCTAGGGCGGATGAAGCTGTTCTGAATTTGGGAAGATTCTTAAAGTACAAGCGCTCCGAGAAGAGCCAGAAGGACTAATTGGAAAGGGCAAAACAGATGTTGGGCATTGGATCATGAGCTGTTTACAAAGGTATCACGAGTCCAAATTCGACCTGAGAAGGAATCTGCTCTGCAATTGGCCGCAGGATGCTCGTGCTATATAGCGTTGAGATCGGCCGAACGAAGGTCGCATACCGCTCATAGGAAAAGAAAATGTAATTAGTCATGTGTGTCAACACCTTTGAGATCGGAAGAGGTCTTTATGGGATTAGGATGTGACCAGGCTACAAGGCTTTCTTAATGGTACAAACACTTACACCATGAGGCTGTGTTCGCTTTCCAATTTGATCCCTATTAACCGGAAGTTGCTACCGAGATCCCCGGCCCATCACGAGACGCAATACTACTACTAGTAGTAGTATCCCCGAATCTGTATGATGGTAAAATTGTGTCTTGTACGCCTCGATTAGACTTACCTAGCCTCGTCCACAAACGACATTTGGAAGCCACAATGCCAACGGCCCGTTCGAAGGCCTGTCTAGTACTTGCATCTGAATTAACGGCTTTGGACGGAAGTCTCCCCGGGCTGGCACCAGTGTCCGATTTGGGGATCGAAGCCGTGAAATTACGATGCATCATGTACAAGGTGCATAGCCTTACAGAAATACCCCTGATGCGATTTACCACGGATCCACTCACCCGGTCCAACGGTTTTATAGAGGTATGATCACGTCTCGCATTAGATCTTTCCCAAACATTCGGGCACCGTTTTTAATCCCCTCGTTTGCATCATACCCATATCGATTACATTCACATGATGGCCTTTCAACAAATGTTCCATCCAGCAAAGCAGGGTCGCGGAAGAGGTCCCTGTTCCCCCCGCCCTATGAAATAATGTGGTAATCGGGCGAAAGAAGGCGACCCATCGCAGTCTCGGTGAGAAGATTTGCGGCAGTGTAAAATGCTGTGCTGTAGGCAGGGTCTTGTGAGTAATTCAGATATTAAAATCTCTGTCCCATTTCACTTACCAACATCTCCACCCATACCGTTTGGCTCCGATAGCTCTCTATAAGAGCAACCAGCTCGGCTTCTAATACCTCCTATAATGTCTTTTCCTACCATATTCAAGATTGGCTTATAGCCTGAACTTTATAATGCGACTCAGAAGCGGCAATGAATTCGATTTTGCAGTGGGAAGGCGCGACGCCGACGAGGCTAGTCCCGCTGCCTCTCCTACTCCTTCCGCGTCAGAGAATAGTCAAGACAGTTCTACTGGAGCCACAGTGGGAAGTCCAGTAACAAGACGGAGGTAGTCTTACGTTTATTTGTATCCATTCTATTTAAAAACATTCCTTACTTTAAAACAGTTCCTCTGCAATGGAGGACGATAGGGATGGCTCCGATTCTATGGACATAGACCCTCCAGAAACAGACAATACACCTCCGAATCCACCGCAGCCACAGACAACACAAGATCAGCAGCATCAAGTTACCTTGACGGGGGCGCAATTTAGCTCTCAGCTTGCCAATAATATTGAGTACCCACAAATGCCCAGCAGCCCAGCACCTCCTCAGAACCAGGGACCATACACAAATGGCAGCATGGAGTAAGTGGTATCATGGTACTTGACTAGTTGTCTGTTTACTCATGAGACAATGTCTCGCTAACTCCTCGATCAACCAGTGTCAACGGATCTCTCGCCGAGCCTCGTCCACGAGGGAGTCTTGGATCTCCGGATGGGGCCTGGCTTCAACCTCATACTAGGAGACAGTCTTCTTTCGGCATAAACGAAACGTCGACCTCGACCTCTATCCCGAACGGATCCTCGATCCCAAATGGATTGAATTCAGAAGAAGCTTCAATTCCCAATATCCCTAATGGATATCATCCAAACGGGATCTCAATTCCCAACGGAGCAGTCGCACAACCATCTACATCCCAGCCAGGCCGACAGCAACAAAGCTCACCTGTAAGACAATCAAGATTTATGGAACATTTCGAAAACACACCATTCGACATAACAGTCCTTAACCCCACACCTGGCTTAGGATCAACAACGAGAACGGCCGTGGGAAACCTAAACACCCAATTTGTTCACGAGGTACGTTTTGATGATGTGAGAACAAAGGTTTTTCTTTTGAGAATGCTGCAAGTCAGCGAGACTGTTTTCTGAACCTGCAGGAGAAATTATGGAATAGAGATTGCGGCTGGATGAATATGTACTAAATTTCTCCCAGAATCCAGCCTTGCAATATTCCTCTTTGCCGGAGGAAGGATCGTGGAGCGCCCCTGTGCCTCATACCCCATACCTTGCTCCATCATCGCAACCGGCTACAGAAGCAGACCAACCGGAGCCCGATTGGAGTTCTACAAACTCAAGTGCGGAAGCTTCAGGTCTGCCTCTGCTGCCCCTGTCTCCCTTAGACCATCTGAAAACGACTGACACTACTGGCGTTATAGACGAAGACGCACGACCGACCCGGCCACCTACATCTTCAAGTGTGGAAGCTTCAGGTCTGCCTCTGCTGTCTCAGTGTTCCTTGAAGCTTTTTAAGAATACTAACACTACTGACATTGTAGATGAAGATGAACGACCTACCCGACCACCTGCATTTGCAGAAGTATCGGGGAAATCTACCAGAAGATTGAACAGGGCAAGAAAGAGAAATAGAGACGCGGCCGATGGCGCAGAGGACATACCCCTCGAAAAGCATGGTGTGAACAAGAGACGTAGGCGTAAGGATAAAGATGATGATGAACCTACTGCAGGTGGGGCAACGGGTGCTGGGGGGTTAGGTATGGTATGATACGTTGTCTCGGGTTCGAAGCAATCGCAATGAAGTTGGGTACTTTCAAATTTGGGTGTGCTGTTTGGCAGCATTAGGATTTCCTCGTGGCTTGTATTTGTAACCGGGCGTTGATGGTCGATTCGGGCACTTGTTGTAACGATCAGGGCTACACTGGGATCCCTAGAGGCGAGGTCTTCAGAACTCTAGGGTGCGAGGACTGCGACATTGTTTCTTCTTGATTATTGAAAAGGCGCTTGTACGGAAAGCAGAATGGAACAATCTGCAAGTCAAATATTTCTTCATTGGGTATCTACCAAAACGTGTCTTAAAGCGATTAATGCTTTCCCTTCTTTGCCGGCCTTGCGTTCTTCGCCTTCTTCCTCTCAGCTAACTTCCTCTCCTTCCTAATATCCTCTGTGCTTTTGATTTCCCTCTTACCTACCCCTTCACTAAACTTCCCAACCCTCTTCTCCTTTGCTTCAGCCACCCTCTTCTTCCTCACATGATAATCATCCCGATACTTATCCGCTTCCTTCGGGGCTCTTTCCTGCTTATGCTTATACCTCGTCCCGAATCCTCTGCCCACACCACCACTACCCGCACCTTCTCTTTCAGCTTCCCCAGTCCGCGGCAATCGTTCCACCTTGTGCGCTTTCCGCCAACGATCAAACCGTCCGCTTTGGAAAGAGGCTGCGATTTTCTGCCCGCTTTCGCCACGGATCATTTTCTTGCCTTTAGATCCATCTTCGTCGTTTGCTCGGGCGACATATTTACTGTTCTTTTTATCCCATCGCATACCTTTTGCACGAGCTGGCTCGGCGAACGATTTCGCTCCGTCGTCGTTGGTGAGGTCCATGGTTACTCCTCTAGCTGCTTCTACAAAGTTTGAGTTTTGGGATGCTGTGTTGTACGATCCGGAGTGCACGCCATAGCCGCGTTCTTCGGCGGCATTGATTGTTTTGGGGGTATAGGACATGAAGTTCTCTGAGTCTTTCCAGGATAATGTTCTACCTTTGCCTTTTTGAGCTGATTTTGAGAAAGTGACTTCGATTTCACCGTCGGAGGCTGCTTCTATGTCTTCTCCACCACCAGTGACTGTGACCTCCATTTCATTATCGACCTCAGGAAAGTCATCCATCCCATCAAAATAATCCTTAATTTCCTCAGCCTTCGCGTCCGCCTTTTCGTCCTCTTCTTTTTGTCTCCTTGGGATTATTTTCTCCCTTCGATGTCTCATCATCTCTGCTGCTTCACCATGCCCTGCTTTCCCCCTTGTCCCTATTTCGAACACAGTTTCTTGAGGTCTGAACCCGCTGATTCGGGTAAGCATATCGATTCGCGCTTGCTCAGCATTGTTAGTGTCGCTATTGAAAAGAGGATGTATCTGATTCCATCCCTTTGAGGCCACAACTTCCTTCGCCCTCTTCGCGCTCTCGTTTGATGCTGAGTTACGCGTCTTCTTGTAAAGTTTCTCGCCTTTTCCTGCAACGGTACGAAGAGCACTTAAATCATCATCATCGCCAAGCAATTTGCTGATCCATTCAGAGGTACTTTCTAATTTGTCTCTGAGAAGAGCCCCCACTAGCACATCTTCTGCGTAATTGGGTGTCACACCGCTTTCACGGCCGAGTAATAATCTCTTGCCAAGGAATAGCTGCAAGTCCAAAAGGTATGGTGCATCAGTATCTTGCACAAGACTATAACTCCATCCACGTTGACCAGCTCTTGCAGTCCGCCCAACGCGATGGACAAAGATTTTCGGTTGGGGTGGAAAGTCATAGTTAATCACGTTTGCCAACACTGGGATATCAATACCTCTGGCAGCAACGTCCGTCACGACTAGAATATTCGTCATTCCTGTTCGGAACTCTTCAACTTGAATATTTCGAGCAGTCTGATCTAAGGAACCATATGCGTGAGAAACAGCAAATCCAGAGAGTCGAAGTAGTGACGCTAGATAATCCACATGATGTTTCGTAGTTGCGAATATTATTGTCGAATGTTTAGTTGGCTTTTGTCTTGGACTCGGGCCATCTGCCCCGCGTTTCCGCTTCTTGCCATTGGTCTCCGCTGCTTTGATTGCTGCATCTGGAGGACCAGTGGGCATCTTGATCAGATCGTTGAGAATGTGCAGTAAAGCTCCTTCCTTCTCAGCACTTTTAACACTGAAAAATGCACTTTCAAGATCTGGTGAGACCTTGCTCTCTGCGTCCAACCGCACCAGACTAGGTTCTTGAAGACCAGCTCTGGCAAATTCTACAAGAGATTTTGGCAGAGTGGCCGAGAATAGAAGTGTTTGCCTCGATACGGGTAAGGCATGCAGAATTTCGGTGAGCTGAGCAGCGAAACCCATTTCGAAAAGTCGATCAGCTTCGTCAAAGACCACATACTTAACCGACGAGAGGTCCAAAGACATCTCGACTTTCAAATGTAGAAAACGACCAGGGGTAGCTATGACAATATCTGGGTTTGCGGCCATAAATCCGAATTGCTCCTCGAGGCTATCACCCCCGACTAACAGGACGCATTTGAGGTCCGTTCCTCTTCCAAATTCCTTGACAACCTTCAATGTTTGTAATGCAAGCTCTCGAGATGGTGATAAAACCAATGCTCTTGCACCAACTCTTGCACTATGTGCCTTCAACTTCTCGATCATGGGAATAACAAATGCAGCTGTCTTCCCTGAACCTGTCCTGGCCATTCCCACAACATCTTGATTATCTAGAACAAGAGGAATCGTTTTTCGTTGAATTGGAGTAGGTACAGAAAAGCCCTTTCTGCCAATTGCCTTGAGCAAATGAGAATTTAGGCCTTTTCAAAAGTTAGTAAAATTTCTTCAATGCCGGCAGGGAGCACTTGTACCCATTGCTTGAAATCCACCACCCTTCTTGACACTTTTCCCTTTGACATTGGACGCCTTCCGATTTGAAGCAGCCTGCTGTGCTGCAATGAAAGCTGCATCTCCTTCTCCGTCACTCTCTAAGTCCAAATCCAGTATTCCTCCAGCATCCAAAGTCCCCAAATCCTTACCGCTTGGGAGGGCGAAATCATCATCTTCAACGTCAACATCGTCCTTGAAGAGGGACTTCGTGATATCGAATTCGTTCTCCGACACCGTGGGAGACGTTGCTCTATGAGGCATATTGTGAACTGCCTACTCTTGAATATTGGCGCTGTGGAGTGTGTCTTATCGCTGACTTTCGAGGGGAACTTTTTTTTCTCCAACCACCGGCGAAAGCGGCCGCTCTTTCGCGGGCATCCTGAAAAAATTATAGACAGGCTCAAACCTCAATGACAGCAAGGACATCAACAATCTATGAAAATGGCTCCTGCAGCTAGTGGGCAAAAGCCCAAGTCATTTGGAAAATCCAAAAGTGACCCGCGGTCTCTCAAAAGAAAACGCGATGTCGACAACCACGAGAAACTCCAGAAGGCCGTAGCAGACTTGGTAATTATGCCCACTGGAAACCTCAGTCCAGGATTGACATTATACAGGACCTTAAGGCAGAAATTAAGGAATTTGCAGACCTGCCATTATCACAGACCACTGCAAGAGGACTCGAGTCTTCCCACTTTAAAACGCTTACAGACATCCAATCGAAAGCTGTACCTCTTGCGCTCAAAGGCCACGATATTCTTGGAGCTGCAAAGACTGGAAGTGGGAAGACTTTGGCATTTTTGGTACCAGTTCTGGAGAACCTGTATAGGCAAAAATGGACCGAATTAGACGGACTGGGTGCTCTTATCATTTCACCAACTCGAGAATTGGCCATTCAGATATTCGAAGTCCTGAGGAAAATCGGACGGTATCACACCTTCTCTGCAGGACTTGTGATTGGGGGTAGAAGCCTACAGGAAGAGCGGGAACGGCTGGGAAGGATGAATATTCTGGTCTGTACACCGGGTAGAATGCTACAACACATGGATCAAACTGCCGCTTTCGAGGTGGACAATCTAGAAATGCTAGTTCTTGATGAGGCCGATCGAATTATGGACATGGGTTTCCAGACGTCCGTGGATGCTATTCTCGAACATTTGCCTAAGAAAAGACAAACGATGCTGTTCAGTGCGACCCAGACGAAGAAAGTATCTGATTTGGCAAGACTAAGTCTTCGAGATCCAGAATATGTTGCCGTACATGAATCTGCTACTAGTGCCACTCCGTCCACATTACAGCAACACTATGTTGTTTGTTCTCTTTCAGAAAAGCTAAACACTCTGTTCGGTTTCATCAGGGCGAGTTTAAAGTCCAAGATTATTGTATTTATGTCATCTGGGAAGCAGGTACGATTTGTCTATGAGAGCTTTCGACATTTACAACCTGGGATTCCTCTTCTTCACCTTCACGGAAGACAAAAGCAGTCTGCTAGATTAGATATCACGTCGAAGTTTTCCGCCTCAAAGAATGCTTGTATCTTTGCTACGGACGTGGTGGCTCGAGGTCTTGATTTCCCAGCTGTCGATTGGGTCATTCAATTGGATTGTCCTGAGGATGCGGACACCTACATTCATCGCGTTGGGAGGACTGCTCGTTACGAAAGAGCGGGTCGAGCTGTTCTTGTCTTGGATCCAAGTGAGGAAGAGGGAATGTTAAATCGCCTGGAGCACAAGAAGGTTCCCATAAAAAGAATCAACATTGCGGAAAAGAAAAAGCAGGACATCAAGAATCAACTACAAAACATGTGTTTTCAGGACCCTGAGCTGAAGTACCTCGGTCAAAAGGCTTTTGTCAGTTATACTCGATCGCTGTACGTCCAGAAGGACAAGGAGATATTCGATATCAACAAATACGACTTGGAGGGGTACGCAGCAAGTATGGGTCTTCCCGGAGCGCCGAAGATCAAGTTCCAAAAAGGAGATGATGCAAAGAAGTTGAAAAATGCGCCCAGAGCTGCTTTATTAAGTGATGAAGACAGTGATGATGAGGCCGGTGCGAAGAAACCAAAGGAAGAAGTGCGAACGAAGTATGACCGTATGTTTGAGCGTCGTAATCAAGACGTCCTTTCAGGTCATTACTCGAAGATGATTGCCGATGATGATGTTGAGAATTCACATGCGGATGCGGACGAAGACAACGATTTCTTATCGGTGAAGAGGGTCATCCCGGTTGATGAAGACATCAGCTCAGAAGAGAACAATGTCGCAGCCTCCGGACCTGTTCCTAAGGTCGTACCTGGTATTGGGAAGGAGCCGTTAGTCATCGACTCAAAACGGAGGGAGAAATTATTAAAGTCTAAGAAGAAGCTTCTGAAACTCAAGGAAAAAGGAACAAAGTTAGTATTTGACGAGGCTGGTGTTCCTCATCAAGTGTACGAGCTGGAAGATGAAGAGGACTTCCAAAGACGAGGCCCAGCTGCCGATCAACGATCCCAATTCTTGCAAGAAGAGGCCGAGAGGGTCCGCCAGGCAGATGTTGATGACAGGCAATTAGCGAAGATGAAGAAACGGGAGAAACGAGAGAAGCGAAAAGTAAGAGAAGCAGGACAGCGGGACGGAGACGAGGCAAGTCCTGGATTGGGTGAAGCAGGAGATGAAGATCCACTAGTTCTTCTGGCTTCACTACCACTTGCTGAAGATGAGGAAGAGGAAAGACCATCCAAGAGACCCAAGAAATGGTTCGAGGATGATTCAGGAGACGAGAAGAAGATAGCCAAACGCAAAGGACGCATCATTGAAGCAGCCGACGAGCCCGAGACCATAGAAGATCTCGAGGCTCTAGCAGCAGGTCTTCTGACCTGAACCCTCCATAGAAGAAATAAATAAAAAAGCAAAGATACCCCTAAAATCCCCTTCCCGACATCCTGTGTCAATTGCCCCTCCATCAACCCCACAATTCGGAATCGGCTATACGCTAAATTGGCCACCGACCTCACCAGGCGGCCGACTTGCTTACAGCCTGTCAAAATATCAACCCTTCAACTCCTCCTTTCTGTAATTTAGAGGTAGTCAAACACATGGACAGAGGTTTGGAGAATGGGTGGACCTTCGGACACCGATGACCAGCTCCCTATCATCAATGGCCTAGCTACCATCGCACCCATCTGCCATGCACTCTCAGCGCGGGTAACCACGTTCTTGGAGACCGAGGCTGCGACTCCGTTGCTGAAAGCGGTCCAGGAACAGACGAGGATTGCGTTGGGGGTTATTGATACTGCGTTAGAGAAATACAGGTATTTCTCCCTTCCAATTCCAATTGTGTTTTTGTTTTTGTTTTTGTTTATGAGGCGGGGCTAATTTGGCATGTGAGGGACAGTATAGAAGAGATCTCCCTTTCCTACAACGGAGGAAAAGACTGTCTCGTTCTCCTCATCCTACTCCTCTGCTCGCTATCCCAGCACGCCCAACGAACACAATCACCACTCCCTACAAATCTCCAATCCGTGTACATCGTCTCCCCGCACCCTTTCACCGAGGTAGACGACTTCGTCAATGATTCCATTACGCGGTATAAATTGGATCTGGCACGCTATGCAATGCCGATGAAAGAAGCGTTCGGGGTATATTTAGAAGAGAAGAGGAAAGTGAAGGCGATATTGGTGGGTACTAGGAGGACGGATCCACATGGCGAGACATTGACGCATTTCGATGAGACGGATAAGGGGTGGCCGAAGTTTATGAGGGTGCATCCGGTGATTGATTGGCATTATGCTGAGATCTGGGCTGTGAGTATATCCTATTCTTCCCTTTTCTCATTGTTCTAGGATGCCTGCTTTTGGAATGATAGACTGATAAAATGGAAGTTCATTCGGCATTTTGAGATCCCCTACTGTTCGTTGTATGATCAGGGATATACTTCGTTAGGAGGAACGACTGATACGCACCCCAATCCGGTGTTGAAGGCTGGCGGTAAAGGGGAGACGGTAGAGGGCTCAAAACAGAATTTTAGACCGGCGTATGAATTGGTAGAAGATAGGGCGGAGAGGTTGGGGCGGGATTGGTGAGGGTTCGAATGGCGTATTGCATATAGACTCTAGAGGCTTTAGGTAGCATTTGTGCATGAGAATCAACCAGTTGAATGCCACCTGACCTGAATCTCACGCATTTATTAGTAGTAGTTCTCACAGTGATTCTGAAAGCCAACGAAGTAAGATCTAGAGCTCAGGAGCATCAATTCATTTTTATTTAAGTACAGGAAAGGGGTATTTTGTTTCCACCACTCCCGGTGCGCCTTTACCCAAATGACAACAGAAACATGAAATCAGAAAACGCCCTTTGAATGCTATCTCTGACTGAACAATATCGCCGGTGACGAGAGATTGACACGGACAAATCGCCCTATTTCCAATCCCATTAAGTACGCCTTCCTCATTCCGCTTTTCCTCGAACGATCTCGCCCAGGGCGCGAACCCGATACAAGCACGTATATGGCACCCGATCTCCGCCCCAGTTAGTCCTTGCTCGGACAATAAAGTTTTTGGAGTATGAGACTCCTTGAAATTTGCTTAAATCAATCTGCAATGGAAAGCTCTGAACAGTTTGCAAGGCTTCAGTGTCATATGTCCAAGTTCCGATTCTTACCCAGCCTCCTCGTTCGTCAATGATGGGGTCTGGTCCTAGGGGTTCTAGATCTTTCAATTCCTCTTCAAAGAAAGCGTCGGATCTGGCCTTGACTTCAAGATACACGGTGGGGTCAGTGATGAGTGCCAACAGCTCCATCTCTTTTGGGGCTGCTCCAGGTTCTAGCGATGCGGCTGTTGGCACATGCTCGACAACGACGTGATCGGGAATGATGTTGTGGGCCGTCAAAATGGCGAGAGTGGGGCCATAGCCACTCTCGCTTTTTGAAAGCGAGCACCAACAATCGCCATGCTCCTCCCATTTGGTGAGGGCATACTCTGGTGGATTTGCACGGGGAATCGGGCGCCAAAACATTCTATGTAGTCCTCTGACTAGAATATTTCGATTCATCTCAGGGGGACAGTAGTTCTTCGATGTGAGTTGTGGATTGACGACTGCGCCAGTCCCTAGAGAGAAGTGATTGACGCGCTTTATGTCGTCCGCAGCATTTTTGTTGATGTTTGTCTTGGCCAGACCTTCTAGTTGGATGCCTGAGATTAACTTCTTAGCCACTTCATTGGCGATAGATCTCGCATCGTGTTTGGTTACGAGGCTTGTGGTCTTTTGCTCGAGATTCGCGATATGACGGAGGGCTTCCTCAAATCGCTTCGTGAGAGGTTCAACATGGATTTTAAGATGGTCCTGAATGACGTCCCAGTTTTTCTGAAGCTCTTGGATAAACTCCCCCTGAGAGACAAGTTTACTGGTTAACTTCTCATTGTCATCGTTTAGCCACTGTGTAATTTTGGCGTTGTTTTCATTAAGATATTTCTCCCAAACTTTATTCGATTTTTCAAAGACGTGCTCAGCTTCAGATTCCGCAATCTTTCGGATATCTTTCTTGGAAAGGCTGCTCGTTGATGCGCTACCTGTCGGGAGTTCGTATTCGAGAAGTGAGTTGTCGTTGCGGATCTTCTCTTGTAATGCGTGCCAAAAATCGTGCGGAATCTGAACATTGCCGTTCTCATCCTTTTTGCATACAAGGAAGGAAGGAAGAAGACCTTCAAGGTGGGCGATGGCACTTCTATCGAGGTCGGTGCGCCTTTTGAGGTGAGAGATATCTTGTTCCACGATGTTCATGCGTTTCTGCAATTCTGAAAGTTGAACTCCACTATAATGTGAAGTAGAGCCATAGGAGAACTCCGGGACGAATTGGCCAAGGCGGTGATAACCGCCCTTCTGGAATAAAGCTTGCAAGATAATTAGGGCAAGAAATGCAAGAATGATGAGGAGGATGTTGTCCTTAACCCTGTGCCATTCTGTTAATAGGATAAAATAGACCTCTCGAAGATGAACTTACCAAGTGAAGAGCTTAGAGGAGGATACGCGATCAGTGGCTCTTGACAATGATTGCATAGCAGCATTGTGGCTACGAAGTACACTAGGGTTGACCTTGGTCTTTTGAGCCACTTCTTTTACAAGAGGTCTCCTAGTCTGCATGGCATCGCTTTCGACAACGGGACGGCGTTGAGGATAATTAGGAATTCCAGCTGGCTCCTCTGAACCAAGCAGAGAAGACGAATCAATGCCAATGCCATCTCCGAACAGCGAATCAGCATGTTGGAAACTGCGGTCTGGAATGGTTCATTAGTAAAATCTTGAAGTAATGGAAGCTGGACTTACCATCCTCTTGAATAGGGTTTAATAAGTTTTGAACAACATCATTAATTTGAGTGGATTGATCGGGCCCTGGTTGACGAAGGGTAGCTGGTGCACGAGTACTATTTGTACCATAGGAAGTGCTGGTTTGAAGACCGACTCGGGGAAGGCCTGCATTTGGAGTGCTTCTACGGGCACGTCTACTTGTAGGAGTAGGCGGGACCTCAGTGGCAGAGGGAGAACCACCTCGACTGCTGGCAGCCCTGCTAGTCGCACGTGTAGTTCGTCTCGTAGACATGGTATTGAAAGGGCAGGGAGGAAGAGGAAGGGGAAGGTCGATTGATGAGTTGGAATAGCTTGTGCTGATGTTCGAGTCTGTTTCTAAATCTAGCAAAAGACGTCAGCAGTGATTATTGACGTGATGCTCAGGTTGCTGACGTGTGTGTTCCAAAGAAAGGGCAACAAACTTGATGCCGATGTCTGGTCGTCGAGTTGCTGTGGTTCTTGGCATTGAGGTGCTTTTCTTTGATGTACAGAAAGATCGCGAGTAGATGTGATAGAGAATAGAAAGAAAGAAAGAAAGAAAGGACGGAGGGAAGGAGAAGCTCCCAGCTGTTTAGAGCTGCGGAGCTCATTGTGGAGAGGGCTTACTATTGTGATGCTATTCTCGGCTTCAGACTCAATAGCCAACAATAGCAAGGCTAACACGACACAATAACATGCATTCACTGATGCAAAAGCGAAAATACGCGTATCAATGGATGGAGAAATCAGTGATGAAGGTAGGATGTCGTCTTTGGCTCATTCGAAATGTTGTGTCGTCAGTGCTAACTCGGCGCGCAAACTGAGTTTTGAGGTTCACAACGAGCAGGCGCGGGACAACCGACAACAAAGTCTAGAAAATGGAATGCCATTTAATGCGATGGAGACGTTGCTCTTGGAGTAGCAACTATGAATTCCTCAGTAATAAATAGAAATTATACGATGCGGTTGAACGGCGATTTCTATTGGGCAGATGAAGGGGTATCGACCGCATCGAGTTGTTTTTCATTCCAAAGCTCGATTGAGAAATTCGAGACCTCGACGTCGGCGTCGCGTCTTTGGGTGTGTGGCTGAAGCTGAAGCTTGGACTTACCTTACCTAAGGTAGTACTACTAGGTAGTATAGTACTAGTAGTAGCCTTGTGGCGGGGACAAGGCTGAAGATTTCTTAAACAATGCAGATCATTTTAGCGGTGAGCATTTTAATTCCGGTGCGTGTGCATTGCATTGGATCAATCAGAGACGTGTTTGACCAGCTTTGCTTTCAGTTGTTGATATTTCCAATATTCTGTCTCAGTACTATATAGAAACTCTATTGGAACCTCTTGCTATTCCTACCTAGAGTATTCCATTTTGATCAAAAGTATGACGTTCAGACTCGTAACATGATCCATATACCACGTGTTGTGGGTGAATCCGGATGATCCTTTCTTATAGTCTTCCCACAAAACCCCACCTGTCGCCGTTTCATGAATTGGCATTGCGCTGAACTCCGTTACAAAGTCAAGTGAAATTCATCCAGCGCAGATATGTCCGTGGGAACTGTCTTGGTTACCGGGTAGGTTGAGTGGTTTTTGCCCGCTTGTGGCGTATAACTGCCAAATGTCAAGCATGTGTGGAGCTGAGCTGAGCTGAGCTGAGCTGGTCTCAAGAACCCCACCACGGCCACCGTTTCATGAGAAAATGCTAACATCAATGGCGCAGAGGAACCGGTTATATCGGGTCTTTCACATCTCTCGCCCTCCTCCAACATGGATACGAGGTTGTCATCATCGACAGTCTTTACAATTCCTCGAAAGTGTCCCTCGATCGCATTGAACTCCTCTGCGGTAAACGACCAGACTTCTACCAGGTCGACATCACCGATGAAGATGGCATAGATCAGGTGTTCAAGGCGCACCCTCACATTGACAGTGTCATCCACTTTGCGGCTCTGAAGGTAATTTGGATCCCAACCGAAGATTCAAATTCAAGCTAATCAGTCCCAATAGGCAGTTGGAGAGTCGGCCGAGATTCCTCTCGAATACTATCGCGTCAATGTAGGCGGAACGATCACTCTTCTGCGCTGTATGGAGAAGCACAATGTTACCAATATCGTATTCTCCTCTTCCGCGACCGTCTACGGCGATGCGACACGAGTCCCAAATATGATCCCGATTCCGGAACACTGCCCAATTGGCCCCACCAACCCATACGGACGAACCAAGAGCACAATTGAGTTGATCATTACGGATTGCATAGACGCTCAACGAAATAATTTACAGAAGGCAGGCAAGCCATTCAAGCAATGGAATGGCGCGCTGTTGAGATACTTCAACCCAGCCGGAGCTCACCCTAGTGGAGTCATGGGAGAAGATCCATTGGGCATACCGTTCAATCTGCTTCCATTGTTGGGCCAAGTAGCTACTGGACAAAGAGAGAAGCTACTTGTATTCGGAGACGGTATGCTCTCTCTCCCTCTCGCATATCAAAGCTAATTCAAGAATAGATTACAAGTCTAGAGATGGAACTGCGATCCGTGATTATATCCATGTGGTTGATCTTGCCAAAGGTCATCTCGCAGCTCTGAATCACCTTCGAGAAAAGCAACCTGGTGTCCGAGCCTGGAATTTGGGATCTGGACGAGGAAGCACTGTTTTCGAGATGATCAAGGCATTCAGCGATGTGGTTGGCCACCAACTAAAGTACGAAGTGGTAGGAAGAAGAGCAGGCGATGTTCTAGATCTCACAGCTAACCCGGCACGTGCAAATGAGGAGTTGAACTGGAAGACAGAGCTTACTCTTGAAGATGCTTGCCAAGATCTTTGGAGGTGGGTCAGCAATAATCCAAAGGGATATCGTCAAGATCCTCCCGAGGCTCTGGTCAAGGATATCAAGGAGGGAAAGACAAGTGGATTGTAATATATTTGCTGTCTACCATCGCTACTATTTTTTCTCTTGCATAAGTTTGCATTGCATAAATGTAGATCATTGTCTAGATCAAAAGTACAAAACTTGAGTAGAACAGTCCTCAAATGCAAGCTCTTCAATTCTTCAATTCGCAACAGAAGTCTTCCAAGTTACTCCCAAACTGAAAAACGATCCCATGTTTGACGCGGCTGCCGGGCCAGCCTTATTAATCGAAGGTACCTAGCGGGGTACAGGTCGCACGTCATACTAGCATTGTTAAGCAACGTCCGACCTCGCATTTGACATTCTTCTTAAGAATCTTGGATCAATTGATCTCCTGCAGCTTCAATTGAAAGGACTGCATGTCTACAGGACTCACCTCGCGTCTGTTCACCAATATTCAACCTTCCCTTCGTTTATCACAGCTCACATCCCAACTCAACCACCCCTCACTAACCCGCAAAATGGCAACCTCACTCCCCAAAACCATGAAAGGCGTCCTGATTGAAAAGACAGGTGGCGTCGAAGTTCTCCAATATAAAAACGACCTCCCAGTCCCAACCCCCAAAGAAGGCGAAGTCCTCGTCAAAAACAACTTCGTGGGCATAAACTATATCGACACGTATTTTCCCCTCCCTCCTTCACCACTCATCACTAATAGTACCCTAGTTATTTCCGCTCTGGCCTTTATCCCTCTGAGAAGCCTTACGTGCTCGGCCGCGAAGGTGAAGGAACAATCGTGTCCACCGGCCCAGGAAATGTCTATAATTTGAAACCAGGCGACCACGTCGCCTTTCTCTCCGCAAGCTCCTATGCCGAATATACCGCGGCGCCTGCCATCCGCACGCACGTTATCCCCAGCTCCCTCAAACCAGGCATAGCAGCCGCAGCTCTCCTCCAAGGCCTCACAGCCCTGACACTAATTCGCGAGGCTTACCACGTCCAACCCAACGACTGGGTTCTCGTGCACGCCGCGGCTGGCGGCGTCGGACTCTTGCTATGCCAATTGCTGCGAGCTGTAGGAGCGAAAGTTATTGGGACAGCGAGTACAGGAGAGAAACTAGAGTTAGCGAAGAAGAATGGAGCGGATTATGTGATTAATTATAAGAGTGAGGATTTGTTGGCTAAGGTTAAGGAGTTGACGGGCGGACAGGGGGTGATGGTGGTGTATGATAGTACGGGAAAAGATCAGTTTGAGAATGATTTAGAGGTTGTGGCGAGGAAGGGGACGATTGTTAGCTATGGAAATTCGGTTAGTCTCCCCTCTTCAAGGCGGAGTTTGAAGTACTGACCAGAAGAGTAGTCTGGAGCTGTTCCTCCTTTTGCAATTTCGAGGTTATCAGCAAAGAACTTGAAGGTTCTGAGACCGACCCTTTTCAATTATATTGACACGAGGGAGGAATTTGAGACGTATACGGCTGAGCTGTTCGATTTCATCACGAAGGATAAGCTGACTATTAGGATCCACGAGACTTATCCTCTAGAGGATATCAAGAGGGCTCATACCGATATTGAGTCAAGGAAGACAACTGGTAAATTACTATTGAAACTATAAGTAGTGGCTTAGCTTTCAAATGCAATCAAGTGCCAAGTCTTTACCCCTGGTTTACCTCGCTTGCGTTGTTCCTCAGCATCAGTGATGGCAAATCGCCTCTTTTTCACGTACCATACATATTGAGATATGAGATTTGTTGAGCTAACACATGCTCCCAGATTTGGTCGTATAACATGAGGAGTCAGTTGTGTTGCAAGCTTAGAGGAATTGCCATAGAGCCATCCCAGACATTAATGTGTCATTTCCCGCGCGCTTTTCAAACCAACAGTGTTGAGTTAAAGGATGCCTCATTGAACGTCATCGCGCTCAAAAACAAAGGCTTCATCGTCTTTGCAATTTAAAAGTTGGCAATAAATAGGGGGCCGAATTTCGACATACGATTCTATCATATACCGAGTATCAAAGGGGCTCCCTGAGATGGAATATCAGGAATTTTGTATGCATTTTCTGCCATCTATTAGGGCGGAAGAACTTTTTATCATTTTTATCGATTTTGTAGATCGAGGAGATTTTCTCTTTGGGCTTTGGCTTAGCAAGGGGATGGAAGTGAAAGTTTTCTCTTCTGAAGTTCGAGCTTGTGCTCTCGTAATATTCAAGGCATGATATGACCGAGAGAAAATTACCATACTTCAACCTCCCTCTTCTCTGATAGCTCTTCGTCCGGCGAACCTAATAAAACCTCCTCGGCCAAATATTCATCGCCGTCTTCCTCCCTCTATCTAACGGCAACCCCGCATGCATAACCCTCTCGTCCCCTGTCCCATTCCCATGTAAATTAATCCAAAACACCGCATTCCCGCTCAAAGTCCTAAACGCCACTCCACCGTCCTCATGTCCTCCCCACTTCCCATTCTCAACACCCCTATCTCCTCCTCCCCCATTTTCCAAATAAGGAAACCACGTCTCACCTCCGCTCACCCTCTCCTCCTCCAAATAAACGAAAAAACTCGCAATCCGATTAAACCTTCTCCCACTCCCATCTTTCATCATTTGAGGCGTCTCGTACCAATCATGATGCAAGTCAAAATGCTCCCCTTTCTCATAACGGACTAGTTGTGGGACCCCAAAATCGTCCGTTGGGAGGAGGAGGGTGCCGAGGAAGGAGCGCGCGCGGGAGAGTATGCATTGGACGGCTGGGGCGGAGGGGGAGAGACCAGCGGATTTGGAGGTTCGGTCGAGGGAGGGGCGTTTTATACCGTTCAGGTAGACTTCGGAGGTCTGGAGGGAGGATGCACTAGAGCTCCAGTTAGATTCCAGGGGGAAGTGGGAGGAGAGGGAGGAGAGGGGTGGTACCCGGCTTCAATGAGGCTAGTAGATTCGGTGGGCGAGGTGAAGTTGTTAATGTATATGACGAGGGGGTTGATGGAGACGATTTCTGTTGTGTAGAATTGTGGGATACACTCGAATGTGGAGGGGCCTGGCTTAAAGATGTTCCACCTGGAGTTACCTCCCTGTATGAATCCGGACCAATATACAGCTAGTATGGCAGCAAGACCGGTTGTGGCCAAGACAACCTTTTGAGGAAGTAGATACGACTACTTCAAATCAGCGTCTTTTAAATCATTTCAAACATGGTGGTATTCTCACCATTCTTTAATTACAAAAGAAATGTGTTCTCACAGAGGTGGCCATCTTACACAGATTGAATTCCGGCATATAATTCACTGACTCAAAAGTCTCATGTTGCATCACCACACATTGAGAAATGGAGGATGGGGGCTAATACTGATTGGTCCAATGCCCAGAGGAAGTACCGCCTAAGTTCCTTAAGGTAGCATCGGATTATGATAATAATCAAGCATTTTGCAACAAAAGAATCGATTGGGATGGGAGTATGCTCAAATTCCTTTGTTAATTTGGTAAATTATAAAATTTGGCTGGGACAGTCAGGGTATCAAGTCCCGTGCGGGGAATATGGGGTAGGTAGGTACAAGCCCCTGGACAATTCAAGCTTTGTGTGACCACATCTTCGGGATTTGGAGCAAGACATTATCCGACAGCATAAATTAAAAGAATTTCATTAATAAATGCAGAGACCATGACATCCTTGATTCTTGCCTAAGAACTATCATAATAGCCGCTTTTGCGTGGAAATGACTTTTTCCGTAACGCCTTGCTATGCCACTACGCTGCAAATTGCAGACACGTATGCTGTACGCTGTACGCTGTAAAAGAGATGTACTTTTGGCCGGAGGAGAGTCAGAATACAAGGAAAAACCTGACCCGAAGTTTTCGGGGCTGTCGCCAACTGACCAAAGTGAAATTTCTTCATAATGAGCTTCGTCAGAATCGCGGCTCGACGAAATTGCCCTCAATCCTCTGTTGGCTTTTCGGCTATTCGGCTACGGGTAACTCCTTCGTTGGCTTCGTGCCGAATTTCTTCTCATCCTCCTCTAACTCCCGGTCTAAATCCATATCGATGGCAGTTTCTTCAGCCTCTGGATTATCCACGGTAGGTGGTGGACGCGTGTTTGGGACTGTGTTCATGTGAGCTTTACATCTCCATCTAAGACATAGCAAGACTTACGGGGTTCCTTCCAGTGCTCGATGACCAACTCATTGGGGAGAGCTAGGTGGAAAGAACAATAGACACCAATAATACTATCGAAGAATTTGACGCCAATGTTGAGTTCTTGAACTTGGAGTTCAAGCTTCAAACCAATGAAGAAGTGTTGGAGAATCTCGTCCTCGACCCAATAGGCTTCGATGACTGGATCCGCCAGGGGCTTCGACTTCTCGCTGTGTTCACTGTCTTCATCGTCCGTCATATCTTCCTCCTCCAATCCCGGACCTTCCCAATCTTTGACATGAAAGACCCCTAATGGCTTGATATAAGCGGCGCGGCTTCCAACACCATGAACTCGCGAGTATTCCTCAATAGTCTTTATGCTTGCTCGCTCAATTCCGACGACTTCATACTTCTTGGTCTCGGTCTTGACGATTTTGATGTCGGGTTCCATAGCTTGTAAAAACATGTCGTTGGATCCAGCAAAGGCGATAGCCGTCTTAACGATGCGCTCAGCCTCTAAGACACTGAAACCTTGGTCGACAGCAACAAACCCTCTCGCATCATCGTTCACTGCCCATGCTTGATCTCCTACGTAGATGCCGGCATAGCGGCCGCCATATAGTGTTGAAGCCGCCACATTGAAGTCTCCTGGAAGCATTTGGACAAGCTGTACAATTTCCCAGAGCTCCTTCTCAGCCAATTCACAAACCTTACGAGCAGCAAGGATATCGGTCGTATACTCGGGGCAAACGCCATGCGCAAGGACGTAGTTAAGGAAGTTTCTGATAACAGCACATATTTGCTTGATATCCTTTTCATTATCCATGGCAAGACGACGGGGTGCTGTGTAAGACCTGAGACCGTCAGTTGTATAGCCATGTGACAAATGCATTGACTTACAGAAAGCCCTTTGCAACGCCCTCGAAGTCCACAACCCAGTCCTCAGGGTGTGAAGGGTCATAATACTTGCCAGTCTTGCTTCCCTCACGAATGAAATCTGTAGCTTGAATTGCAGCAATTTCCTGAGCAGTGGCGTTTTCTAGAGTTTCTTTGTCGAGACCACCAGTGAAGCTCTTCGTTGTACTTGCTTCAATACCTCCGAGCATGAAGTACTTTGTGAGGATGTTCGACCGAACAGAGTCGAGATTACGCTTCTTTCTGTATCGCTGGATACAGGTCTGCATTCGCCTTTCTATTATTAGTACCTGAGTTTCTTCAAGGTTAGATATGTCAAAACACTCACTCATGGAAGGGACGAGCTCTGGAATAGGTTAGCAAAGACCGACAACCGGAACTTAAAACACTTACGCAGCGTAAAGATCGCTCTCCTCATCATGCTCGTCGGGGGTAATAGGAGGATCTGCATAGAATTCTGGACCTCGTGTCAGCGTTAATTTGTTGACATGGGCTCCTAGGAGATGAACCTTCGAATCCAGTAGGAGGGGGCTGCTTATTCTTTGACTTTCCACCGCTTCTCTTCTTCTTCTTCTTCTTTAGTTCTTCAACAGGTTGCTCAATGGCTTGTTTAACTTCGCCGAGAGGTTCACCATCAACTGGAGTGCCAGGAGCGTGATCAGGAGTCGGAGGTGGGACCGTGAGAGCTGGTGGAGTCTCTCCAATTTCATTGACGGTGATCTGAACATCACTCTTCTCCTTCTCCGGCCTAAGTGCAAGTAGCTCCTGCTGAGTATAGCGATGGGGAAGTTCGGATATTGTGCCAGAACGGCGACGGAGATTGGTGAGATCAATTTCACTGATTCGACGCACCAATTCTTCGGGGCGGAATGGGCTCTCAAGAGGAGGAGTCATGATGATCTATGTATCAGACAACTATAAATTTATCAGAGTCAGTAAGCTCTCAAAGGCTTCAGGGGCTGAAGGCGCAAGTCTGCGGAGTGGGGATCTGTATGGAAGGCATTGGTTGCAGTTGAGTGGAGGTTGTAAAGACGTTGAAAGCCTCGAATCCAATGCCATATTTTGTGAATTCTAGATCAACATTAGATGTTGGTGAATAGGCGGAAGTGAAGGACCGGCTGTGCGAAGTGGAGGTACCTTAAAATCATGGAGAGAAGCTGGCCAGACCTGGAAAGACCAACACTTGAGGCAGTAAGATTGAGTGGTGATCAAACAGAATCATGCGCATGTAGGAAGCAAGGTGTTGCGTGTGATGAGATATTGTAGTAGAAAAGTGAGACGTTGTGAGAGGATGACAGGTAGCAGGTGACTCTATTGCGACAATGAGAAGGAAAAGAGCACTCTTGGAGAATGCAACTTATTACCATTGTCCGGTTATTTATTCAGCTGGGAGGTTTTATTGAGATATGGGAGATGTTTCGTTTGTCCTAGATTCTTTTGGTAGCAAACACTGCAGGGTTTGCAATCCGGGGCGTGGAGAGACTGCGGAGACTCCCTTCCTTTATGTAAGTCGGTGGTGTTGTATGGACTGGATTTGTTTGTACCTATTCTTGCTCCCGTGGCTGTGCCTGTAGAAAGTCTTCCGCAGTGCATTAGGGCCTTGTTTTGGTGGCCTCACCGCCTATGAAATTAATTAATCCTTCCCTTTAGTGCCCGAAAGTCACTAAATGACCCCCCCTGACAATAGAAAGATAGGGCGCCGACGTGATTTGATTTGATTGAACCACGACGACAAAAAAATACGCCTCTTCCCTTTACTCAGCCTTATTCCCTCAGCGAGCAAGCCCTCGTGTGCTTTCCTTTTTACGAGGGGAAAAGTCTGCGCAAAACCGTCGATTCTTCAACTCATACCCTTTATTCTTCATCATGATAGAGTCATAGCATTTGCGACTCCAGTCAAAGATGGCAAAGCCTCTGCCCACGCGCGCAGATTTGATTGACTACAATTACGCCGTTGCTGGACAGTAAGTTGCTTTGTCGCCCCCACCGAGGATAGCGTTGCTGACACATGGTTAGTGATGGTACTCTTTGCGATGTCGATGGCGAACTCTTCATTAAGCCTTGTACTCAGACCGAGATTGCTTTCTACGAATCATCAGTAGCAAGCCATCCTGAGTTTGCCGAATATATGCCAACGTTTCTGGGAACACTGACCCTTGACGAGCAACAAAATGCGACCATTGAAGAACAAAGCGCTGCTTTGCTAGCAAAACATACAAATGGAATTATTGAGGTGCCTGGTGCCGTTCCAATCTCTAAGCATACCGTTCCCGAAGTCGTGGTACCAGTTAAGACGGGTAAGAGAATCGCAACCAACCAGGCAGTAGTTCTCGAGAATGCGGCAGCTGGGTTTGTGAAGCCGAACATACTAGACGTTAAATTAGGAATCAGATTATGGGCAGATGACGCTCATCCAGATAAGAAAATACGTTTCAACAAAGTCACCGAGGAAACTACCCATAAGGATTTGGGATTTCGAATAGCCGGTATGAGAGTCTGGCAGGGCCATAGCGCAGCTGGTGAAGATATAGATCAAGAAGGCTATAAGATTTACGATAAAAACTACGGCCGATTCTCTATTCAGAAACACAACGTTCATGAAGCATTCAAGAATTTTATCTTTGCAGAGTCGGCTGGTATCGACGAAGAATTGGGACGGCTGGTCTCGCAAGCATTTCTAGCGGATGTACAAAGGATCCAAGAGATAATGGAAGGACAGGAGAGTCGAATGTTCTCGGCTAGTCTTCTATTTGTGTTCGAGGGTGATGGCGTAGCTTTACGAGCGGCGATGGAGGAGGCGAGCCGATCCCCTTCTACGTTAGAGAATGGGGATGGCCCTGGCTTCGATGAGGATGAAGACGAGGATCAAGATGAGAGGACTGGTCCGAAGATCTACCAGGTCAAGGTCATCGACTTCGCTCATGCAGAGTGGACTCCCGGCATGGGGCCTGATGAGAATTCCTTAGTAGGTGTCAGGAGTGTAGTCAAGATCCTCGAAGGTTTAGGAGGAGCTTGATTTGGGAACTGCATGATATCGGCGTTGCTTGGAATAAGCATTGCTGCAAGGTTTTTATGTGATAGATACCCACGGTTTTGGGAGCAGTATAGAAATAGAAATCCACTCATTTTTTGGTGTACTCTTCCCAGAATCCAGAATGCACACATAGAGCGACAGCATTGAAGTTTGAAGTGACCCTTTGACATGTCTCCACAAAATCTCCATAGAGCTCAAAATAGTTGCTGATTAGCTTTTGTCAATAACATGCAACACAGCTGCACAACCAGACCTGTCTGTGGCGTCTTGCCTGAATGCCCCCCCCCCTCAAAAACCGAAATGTAATCAATCAAATCGAACCCCTGAGACTAAAAGACTTAATGTTTTTTTACCCCTCATAACAGTAGAAAGTAAACATTGCTTGGCCCCCACAAGGCTGAAGACCCCTGAAAAGTTTGACAAGCTACCTCCACCACATACCAAGATTTTTCTACTTCTTACGACATGAGAAACCGTTAAAGAGCTACAGAGATGTCAATCCCTGGGCTTGGACAAGCTGCGCCTACTGTAAGTATTCTGAATCGTTCATTACTTCTAGAATGTTGACCTTGTGGAATTAGGCTACATTCGCAGCTCCAGCATTATCAACATCTGTAGCCGTCCACGAGCTACAAGCCAATTCAGAATGGCGATTTGAGGTCGCAATAGGACGGAGTATCGATGCTAGAGTCAGTGATATTCCTTTCTCACACAATTTCAGAACTAAAAGATTTGCAGGTCTTGTCTGGAACTGCAGAAATATTCGGCACAGAACTCGCTCTCAACCATACCTACTCTTTCACTGGAACCAAATCCTCAATCTACACCTGGCATGGATGCCGTCTCGAAGTTTCGGGAATTTGCGAGGAATATACAGCCGAAGAGACGCCTATGGTCTCATACGTGAACACCCATTTCGCGTTGGAGAAACTACGAGATGATGCGAAGCAAACTGGAGGAGAAGGGCCAAGAGTACTGATCGTCGGACCGACAAACGCAGGGAAGACGAGTTTGGTGAAGTTGTTGACGGCATATGCGATACGTATGGGACGGCAGCCTATGGTCATCAACACTGATTCAAGGGAGGGTATATTGTCAATTCCTGGAAGCTTGACGGCTACACCGTTTGCATCTATCATTGATGTGGAGCAAGGATGGGGAAGCAGTCCCACAAGTGGTCCAAGCCCTGTACCTGTGAAGCTGCCGTTATGTTATTACTATGGACTACCAAGTCCAGAGGACAATACGAAGCTATATAAGCCTGTGCTTACAAGATTGGCATTAGCAGCAACGAGTAGATTGACTGATGATCAGGATATCAAGCAGACTGGCATGATCATTGACACGCCTGGAGTCATTAGTCAAGGGAAGGGAGGCTACGATCTGATATCACATATTGTATCAGAGTTTTCAGGTCAGTTCCCACGGTTGGTCTTGTGACTATTGCTTACTCTTCTAGTCAATACAATCCTAGTGTTAGGCTCCGAACGTTTACATAGCGAAATGCTTCGCCGTTTTTCAAGCTACAGGACAAGCTCTGGTGAAGCCATCACCCTCGTCAAGCTTGACAAGTCAGGTGGTTGCGTTGATAGAGATGAGGAGTTTATGAAGCAATCACGAGAAGCTGCCATAAAAGAATACTTCTTCGGCGATACTAAGCGAACGCTGAGTCCTCAAACTCAACAAGTCGGTTTTGACGAGGTCGTCGTTTATAAAGTCCGAGAAGGTATGTTTTGTATTAGAGCGTCATTTCATTCTTGGCTAAGACTGACTCCATCAGCGAATTCAATGCTTTCCCACTTTCTTCCAGGAGGTGAGGAGGAACAAGTGCAAGAGCTCTATGAGAAAATAGAACCCTCTAATTTAATGTTACATTGCATACTCGCGGTCATGTATGCCGCGGTTCTCGACCCACAAGAAACAATTCGAGATGCTCCAGTTATGGGGTTTGTGTATGTTGCAGAAGTGGATGAGAAGAAAAGGAGACTTAAGATCCTAGCTCCATTGAATACGAGAATTACGGATAGACCTATGATATGGGGCAGCTGGCCAGAAAATGCCGATAGACTTCTAGGCTAATAATTTAATCATGATGAACAAAACACCTGTTTCTTATTTGGTTTGAGTTGAAGAGGAGTAAAATTCCATGCGCCAACAATTCCAGTCCGATTCCATCACACCGCATGCCCATAAACCATTATCCATTCATCAATTGCTCAAAAGCCTTTCGCCCTGCTGCCATAGACTCCTGTTGCATGACTCCAAATGTCCAGCCAATTGCCCTCTGAAGCCTCTATGAACTTAATCTCGAGTTTGGACCTTATTGTCCCCCTTCACAGCCTCAGCGTAGGTTGGAGGTACGGCACCTCCACTGCTCCCCTCAGCAGAATTATTATTCCATGTCCCGTTTTGCTCTTGGTGAACAGGCGGAGCCATAGGAGCAGTAGTTCCATATCCAACATTTGATGAGCCGGCAGGCCTTACGGTATTCTTCGGTACGCGTTGCGATCTTCCATTTGATTGAACAATCACGTAGGTTACACGACCTGACTCGGCGTCTTGTGGAATAGTGGCATAGTCGTTTTCGGGATACTTAGCAATTATGTACCAGCTGAAAGATAGAGAAGTCAATACAAAGCAGGTGGAGTGAAGGTAGGAACATACGCATGAAGTAGACCTGGAAGGAATCCAAGCATGCAGAGACATATGTTGATCAGGGAATCAGCAGAGCAGATTCCACATTTGACCCAAACTGTGAGATGTTAGCAGCCTGCTGCTCCGGAGTGCACGAGGGGCGAAATACCTGCGATGGGTGGGAAGAGGATGGCAATTAAGCCCAGAAATAGGTCCGAAGAGCACATTTTGAATGCTTGAGTTGTGTGTGATTTCTGCAGATAATTTGAATTGATGCAAAGTCCTTGAGATGAAATTAGAGGATGTAAGGCGTTCACTTTGAGGTTGAACAAGACTCAGGAGAGTGGTCACACTGCCTTCGTCACCTAATGTGGCGTAGACACTAGTGATCAAAGCCCACCATGCCTTATCGATAGCGATCGGGGGTCGATGCTCAGACGCCGATCTTGAGTCAAACTTTCCGAATTTTGTAGAGTTTCGTTTTGTTTACTCATTCGCTTTCAGCAAATCTGCGAAAATGGCAGACGTCGACATGGACCCCATCGATCCAGATCCAATTGTATCCTCCTATGATGTTTTTATTAAACCACAGATTTCTGACAGCCGTCAAATCTACGTCCTCCAATTCCCAAACCGCGATCCAAAGCAACCTTTCACACAAGCAACACAATCCAAACCACTTAAGCTTCGCATAAAGCCGGAGGCTGGTATGCTTGAAATGGATGTCCCACTTGATGCTATGCAAAACTATGACAGGTCAAAGGGAATTAAGTGGGGAGAAGCAATGAAGAAGAGCGATATGACGAAGGGATCAGGAAGTCATGGTATGCCAGGTGGCTTTGGTATCGGAGGCGCGCAACCGACCGGAAGAGGCAAAGGACGTGGGGAAGCTGAAGAGGAAATAAATCAAGAGAGATTGTTGGCGGATTATGAAGGGGCTATTGAGAGAGGACAGGTCTTGACAAAGCAGACATTGGGAGGGCAGACTGTACCAAATGAAGAAACTACCCCGCAGTATATGATAGGTACTTTCCTCAATAGTAAGTCTTCTTCCCTCAATCTACAGCTAAGTCTCTGATAATACTTGCAGATCAGCTTCATCTCACACCAGCCGACCACATTGTCCAAATGCGTGCTCAATTTCACCACATCGACGCCCATGCTGAATTGGAACGTCAAGGACGACCACGGGATCCTGCACTCGCAGCAAGAGTCACAGAGGCTCGAGCAGTCCACATGACTGTGAGAAATCCTGTTGACGGAGAAGAAGAAAGCACTGATACAATGGCTGAAAGAATCTCAGCTACACAAGCTGAAGCTTGGAGAAAACATTCCTACGTTGATGAGAACGCCCAGGAGGCATGGCAATGGTATGAGGATCTGTTTGTTGGGGGTGCATCTCAGCACAATCCGGACCTTGTGAACATAGTACCAGCATTAAAGAGTGCTCTAGAAGATTCCGAGTTTCTCGATGCAATCAGTGCTCCCAGGGACGCGGCAAGACTATCGAGAAGCAAGAGGGGTAAGAAAGACAAGGAGAAGGATAAAGGCAAAGGGAAAGAGAAAGCTGTTGATGGCGATGGCGATGAAAGTGCCAGCACCCTCTCGGATCCTCCTACAGACTCAGATGATGAAGATGATGATATCGCATAGTGGCTTTCGTTTGGCATATCCTGGCGTTGTGTAAAGATACCCGCACATTTAGTGCTGCATAGGGAAGGAAACAATTGCATTGCTGAGGTGTCATCCTACCAGATCATAGGTAGATAGTCAATGGGAAATGCAATAAAACAGCTTCTCGAGATTTTAGACCTCTGTCAGTGGCTGAAGACGGAGGGAGGGGCTTCTTAAAGCCGAACAGGCGATAAGAGGCGATTAATCACATCCCGGGCGTCATTTTCTGGGAGAGCTACGATTAATCAAACAGCTTCACCAACTTTCCAACCTACCATTTCCTCTATGTGGGTGTAATGATTCGCAATGGCATACTTAGCACCTATCCACAGGCCAAGTAGTATACGCCATGCCTTGAAATTGAATCTTCTGAACCCCGAGGAGGAATGTCTTGTGCTTGCGTAGGTAATACCATCAAATCGTGGATCTTTGGCTAATCTAGACTCAGCAAGGCAAATCGCGTAGAAATATGGACACTGTCGTCGGAGGGTCTGCAGATGCTTCATTCAAAAGCTATCTACGGACGTGTCTCAATGCTGGCAAAGATTCGCCCACCCGGAGCAACGACGGATCACCTCTTCATAGGCACCACTCGCTTCCAATACTTCACTGTAGTCTGGAATCAAGAAACGCGGCAGCTGGATACCGTTCAATCGTTTGTGGATTTGGCAGAGAAGTTCATAACAGCTTCGCAGAGTCGGGACAGATGTATGGTGGATCCAATGAATCGATTTCTGGTCCTGGAGCTCTTCCAAGGCATATTAAACCTTGTCAAATTCGTCAAACCTCGAAAGACTCACCCCGAGTATTTCCAAAAGCCAGAGCAAGTTCGAATCACAGAATTGAAAGTTAGGGCGTGTACTTTCCTGTACACAGAGACAAATAGACCGAAGCTTGCGATCCTGTACGATGCTGGAAAGATTTACCCCGAAGTTCGGTTGGCAACATATAGAGTGGTGGATGAGAGGATGCAATTCTCGGCATTTGATCCAATCAAAGACCGAGAGAACGATGTGGGAGACTTGGACGCAGGTGCCAGTCACCTCATTTCAATTCCCAAAGGCGAAGGAGACCAAAAAAGGTATATAGTCAGAAATGCAAC
>Ga0182030_10001819_pt1 | contig 44559 bp, 45 predicted proteins | sample 812S3MmetaG_FD_121299 | JGI IMG/M metagenome (GOLD analysis project Ga0182030, IMG submission 121299) | Permafrost microbial communities from Stordalen Mire, Sweden - 812S3M metaG (Illumina Assembly) | ecosystem: Environmental > Terrestrial > Soil > Wetlands > Permafrost | place: Sweden...
CTCGTTCTCGACCACGCTTGTTAAGGGAAGGACATTTCATGGCTTCGAAAAGTCGCAAGGTCATCATCACCTGCGCCGTCACCGGCTCGATCCATACGCCCTCTATGACGCCGTACCTGCCGATCACCCCCAATGAAATCGCCGAGGGCGCTATCGGCGCGTGGGAGGCCGGGGCCTCGATCCTCCATCTTCATGCGCGCAACCCCGAGGATGGGCGACCCAGCCCGGACCCGGCCCTGTTTATGGAGTTCTTGCCGCGCATCAAACAAACGACTGACGCGGTGATTAATATCACCACCGGCGGCGGCCATGGGATGAGCCTGGACGAACGGATTGCCGCGGCGATGGCGACAAAGCCCGAAATGGCGTCGCTCAATATGGGCTCGATCAATTTCGGCCTGTTTCAGGCGCTGGACAAGCCGCGCGAATGGCAGCACGCTTGGGAGCCCGCCTATCTGGAGATGACGCGCGATTTCATCTTCCGCAACACCTTCAAGGATATCGAATATGTGCTGAAGACCCTGGGCGAGGGCTGCGGCACGAAATTCGAGTTCGAATGCTACGACATCGGCCATCTCTATAATCTGGCGCACTTCCTCGATCGCGGGTTGGTGAAGGGGCCTCTATTCATCCAGTCGATCTTCGGGATTCTGGGCGGCATCGGCGCAGACACGGAAAATCTCGCCCATATGCGGCGCATCGCCGACAAGTTGTTCGGCGATCAGTACCAATGGTCGGTGCTTGCCGCCGGGAAGCACCAGATGAGCTTCGTGACCCAGGCAGCCCTGCTTGGCGGGAACGTGCGCGTGGGCATCGAAGACAGCATCTATGTCGGCAAGGGCCAGCTGGCCCGGTCCAATGCCGAGCAGGTTGCCAAGATCCGCCGAATTCTAGAGGAACTGAGCCTCGAGATTGCGACCCCGGAAGAGGCGCGGCAGATGCTGGATCTCAAAGGCGCCGACCAGGTCGGGTTCTAAGATAAGAGGAAATTGATAATGGCAGGTCTTTATTTCGACGAGCTGGAGGTTGGGCGAAAGTTCGTCCACGACATTCGGCGCACCGTCACGGAAACCGATAATCTTCTGTTCACCACGCTGACCCACAATCCGCAGCCGCTGCATCTCGATATCGAGTTCTGCAAGGAAAACAGCGAGTTCGGGGAAATTCTGGTTAACAGCATTTTCACCTTCGGGCTGATGATCGGCGTGTCGGTCGGCGATACGACATTGGGCACCACGGTCGCCAATCTGGGCATGGACGGGGTCAAGTTTCCCAAGCCGGTGCGTATCGGCGACACGTTGCGCAGCGAGACTGTCGTGCTCGAAAAGCGCGAGAGCAAGTCGCGGCCCAACGACGGTATCGTCGTGTTCGAACATCGCAGTTTCAATCAGAAGGGCGAAGAAGTCGCCTATTGCCGCCGTTCGGCATTGATGAAGAAGAAGCCGGCATGATTCCGCGCTCACTGCTGTTTGCGCCGGGCGACAGCGACCGAAAGATGGAAAAGGCTTCGGCGTCCGGCGCAGATCTGGTCATTCTCGATCTGGAAGATTCGGTCGCCGAGCCGCGCAAGGTGATTGCCCGCGAGGCGGTGTTGGCCTTCCTGAACGCCACGCCGGATCGCAGCAAGAGGGAACTGTGGGTGCGTATCAACGCACTGTCGTCGCCCCAGGGCCTGCCCGATCTGGCCGGGGTCGTCGCCGGCCATCCAGACGGGATCATGCTGCCGAAACCGGATTCCGGGGCGGATGTGACGCTTTTGGATAATTATCTCAGCGCCTTGGAAACGGCTGCGGGGCTGCCGGTCGGCGGCATCAAGATCATCCCGGTCGCAACCGAGACGGCGCCCTCGCTGTTTGCCTTGGGAACCTATGCCAAGGCCAGCGCGCGCATGACCCTGATGACATGGGGCGCTGAAGATATCGCAGCCGTGGTCGGCGCCAGCGCCAACCGCGACGCGGACGGCAAGTACGATCCGCTTTATGAGTTGGCGCGGACACTGTGCCTTGCCGCCGCAGCTAATGCGGATGCGGCAGCGATCGACACGGTCTATACGAATTTCCGCAACCCGGAGGGTTTGGAAGAGGAATGCAGGCGGGTGCGCCGCGCTGGTTTCCAGGGCAAGATCGCCATCCATCCCGACCAGATCGCGATCATCAACGACGCCTTTACGCCCAAGCCCGAGGAAATCGCCTTTGCCAAGCGGGTGGTCGATGCCTTCGCCGCAAATCCGGGCATGGGTACCGTGGGTATGGAAGGCAAGATGATCGACATACCGCATCTCAAACAGTCAAAGAAGATTCTGGCTATCGCCGAACGGCTGGGCGTCGTCCCGGCCTGACAAAAAAACTTTCAATGGAGGAAATAATGTCGTTTACGGGTAATAAAATTTTGGTGACCGGCCCCACCGGGCAGGTCGGTTTCGTCGTCGCCAAGGCCTTCGCCAAGGACAATGAGGTTTGGGGCGTTGCGCGTTTTTCGGATGAGAAGAAGAAAAAGGCGCTTGAAGACGCCGGAGTGCGCTGCGTGACGGCAGACCTCGAAAAGGGCGACTTCTCATCGATCCCGAAGGATTTCGATTATGTGATCCACCTCGGCGTCTTCCGCGCCGCGGGCGACGATTTCGATCTCGACTTCCGCAACAATGCCGAAGGTACCGGCCTGCTGATGAGCCATTGCCGCTCGGCCAAAGGCTTCCTCGCCTGCTCGACCACCGGCGTCTATCAGGCCAACGGCCATAATCTGCTGAAGGAAACCAGCGAGCTTGGCGACAATCATCGCACGATGATGACGACCTATTCGATCACCAAGATCGCGACAGAGGCGGTGGTGCGGTTTGCGGCGCGCGAATTCAACCTGCCGACCGTCATTCCGCGGCTGTGCGTGCCCTATGGCAACAACGGCGGCTGGCCCTATTATCACCTGCTGGCGATGAAGCATGGTCATGCGATCGCGCTCCATCCCGACAAGCCCTCGCTCTATTCGCTGATCCACGAGGACGACATCGTCGCCTCGATCCCGGCCTTGCTGAAGTCGGCGTCGGTTCCGGCCAATATCGTCAATTGGGGCGGCAGCGAGACCGTCGCGATCGAGGATTGGACCGCCTATCTGGGCAAGTTGACGGGCGTGGAGCCCAAGCTGGAATATACCGACAAGGGCACGTTGGAGAGCGTAATGGTCGACGCCACCAAGATGCTGTCGATCACCGGGCCGTTCAAAACCGACTGGAAAGTCGCCATGCGCCGCATGGTCGAAGCCAAAAATCCGGAGTGGCTGGTCTAAGCAAATCGGGGCGGGTTGCCGTGTCGTAATCCGCCCCCGGTCGCTTAGAACGGAATAGAAATCTCGGCTGGCGGGCGGATCGTTGTGCGGCGCATGAAGCGGATCTGATCCGCGGGGAAGCGGTCGCGGCGATGGAGCACGCGGGCATTGTCCCACAGCACCGCATCGCCCGGCCGCCATTTATGTTGATAGACGAGGTCGGGGCTGGTGATCGCCGCCGTCAGTTCGGTGAGCAGCGCGTCGCTCTCAGCGGCCGGCAATCCTTCGATATGGGTGACGACGGTCGGCGCCAGATAGAGGCTCTTGCGCAGCGTAATCGGATGGGTTCTCACGATCGGATGGGATTCGATCCGCGCGCTGCGCCGACGCTGGAATTCGTCGGCCTTCAGCCCATAGTCCGCTGTCACCTTGCCATGGTCATGCACGGCCTTGAGGCCGCAAATCCGCTGTTTGACCTCCCCCGGCAGTCGGTCATAGGCCGCAGCCGCATCCGCCCAATAGGTATTGCCGCCGTCCGCAGGCACCTCGATCGCGAACAGCAGAGAGCCCAGCGCCGGACGCGGCAGATAGGTCTGGTCGGTATGCCATTCCAGGTCGTCGTTGGAGAGCGCATCGGCCGGTAGGTCCAAATCCCGGCGGTTGGTGACATAGAGAAGCTGGGGGTGGGTTTTCGAGTTGAAATCCTGGCGGCCATGAATCTCAAGTTCCCCGAACATTTGGCTGAAAGCCACTTCGGCGGCCTCGTCGAAATCGAGATCGCGGAACAGCAGGATGCCGTATTGGAACCAGAGCTGGTTGAGGACCTTGGAAAGCCAGGCGGGGTTGCCGACGATACCGGTCGCGCCGACGACCTCGGCGCCGAAGTTGGGCGTCAGGGCCCTGATTGCCAGCGGCGCATCCCGATAGATGCCGTCGTCGATGCCTTGCGATTCGTCCCGCATTCCGGCCTCCCAGCCTCCGGTCGAAGAGGGTCTTATCGGCTAGGGTTGCGCACCCTGACCGAGACTAGTTTGCCGCCCTTTTCGCCAGATATTCCACCCGCAGTTCGCGCTTCAGGACCTTGCCCGCCGCTGACAGGGGCAATGGCTCGGTGCGCAGTTCGACGCTGCGCGGGCATTTGTAATGGGCGATTTTCGACCGGCAATGGGCGATGATTTCGGCGGCATCCGCGGTTTCGCCTGGGTGGAGAATGACGATGGCGTGGACCGTCTCGATCCATTCCTCGTGCGGGATGCCGATCACGGCGCAGGATTGGACCGCCGGGTGCTGGGCGATGATGTTCTCGACCTCGACCGAATAGATGTTCTCGCCGCCCGATATGATCATGTCCTTCACGCGGTCGACGATATAGACGAAGCCGTCCTCGTCCATGAAGCCGCCGTCGCCGGTATGCATCCAGCCGCCCTTCAGCGCCTTGGCAGTTTCTTCGGGCCAGTTCCAATAGCCCAGCATCAGGTTGGGCCCTCGCATCAGAAGCTCGCCGATTGTGCGGCGGGGCACCGGATTGTCGTTTTCGTCGACGATCTCGATCTCGACCCCGGCGATCGAGCGGCCCGCCGCCTTATGTCTGCCGATCTCGCGATTCTTCCCCAACAGGTTTTCGTGTCGCAGAACTGCGGCCAAAGGCGACAGTTCGGTCATGCCATAGCATTGGACGAATTTCGTATTCGGCAACGCGGCCAGGGCCCGGTTGAGCAGCGCCTCGGTAATCGGCGATGCGCCGTAGAGAATCTGGGTGAATGACGAGGTGTCGTAATCCTTGAATTTGGGATGCTCGATAAGCCGCTGGATCATCGTCGGGACCAACAGGCTTTCGGTCACGCCTTCCTTTTCGATGGCCTTGAGGATCAGCTCGGCGTCGAAGCCCGGCATCAGAACGGTTGTTGCGCCACTCGCCATGCAGGAGACGAAGGGCCAGATGCCGCCGGTATGGAACATCGGCATCGCGGTCATATAGATCGCGTTCTCGGTGAACAGACCGTCGGCCAGGCTCGACACGCCGCAGGCGACCGAATTGGCATGGCTCAGCATCACGCCCTTGGATCTGCCGGTCGTGCCGCCGGTATAATTGATGGTGAACAGGTCCTGGCCGGTACGCCCGACGTCGGCCGCAGGCTCGGACGAAGCGATCAGCTCTTCATAGCCGAACATGCCTTCGGGGCAGGGGCCTTCGCCCGCGAAGATGACGCGGATGCCCAGTTCGCTCGCCAGGGCGCGGCCGATCTCGAGGTTGCCGTCGTCCAGCAACAGCAGCTTGGGCGCGGATTCGCGCACCGCGTCGCGCAGTTCGTTGATGCTCCAGCGGAAGTTCAGCCCGACGATGACGCCGCCGATCCAGGGTGTTGCGATCAGCGTTTCGGAATAGCGGTCCGAATTATCCATGATGGCCGCGACGCGGTCATCCGACCCGACGCCCAGCGCGGCAAGTCCGCCGGCCAGGCGGGTCACGCGGTCGTGGAACTGCGACCAGGTCTGGCGGCGGTCACCGAAAATCAAGGCTGTGTGGTTGGCGCGGATCTGCACCGCACGCCGCAACAGATACGAAAGGCCCATCAGATCCCCTTAAACTTCCTGTCTTCGGCTAAATTCGGCGGCTCAGCGCTTCAGAAGCTCGCCGCTGATGATCAGCTTGCGAACCTCGGTCGTGCCTGCGCCGATTTCGAGCAGTTTCGTTGCCCGGAACAGCCGATTGATTTCCGATTCCCATATATAGCCGCTGCCGCCGTGAATCTGCACGGCCTCATCCAAAACCTTATTCATGGTTTCGGCCGTATACATCACCGAGGCCGCGGTCAGGGCATGGATTTCGCCGCGTCCGCCTTCGCCGGCCTCGACCGCATTGGATGCCGCCAGCACGCGGTAGTTGAAGGTCCGCATGGTTTCCACCCAGACATAGATGTCCGCCAGCTTGGACTGGATCATCTGGAACTCGGAAATCGGCCGCCCGAACTGCACGCGGGTCCTGGCATAGTCGATACAGAGTTCCAGCGCCCGCTCGGCGATGCCGAGACAGATCGGGGAAATCATCGCCCGCTCGAGATCGAGACCGCTCATCACGATCGCGACGCCGCGATTTTCCTCGCCCACCAGATTTTCTGCCGGCACGCGGCATTCGTCGAACACCAGTTCGGCGGTTTGGCTGCCGCGGAAGCCCATCTTGGTCAGCTTTTGCGCCACCTTAAACCCCGGAAAGTCCTTCTCGATGATGAAGGCGGAGATTCCGTGGGCGCCTTTCTCAGGCGCGGTCTTGGCGTATACCAGCAGGATGTCGGCGATCGGACCGTTGGTGATGTAAATCTTGCTGCCGTTTAGAACATAATGGTCGCCGTCTTTGCGCGCGGTCGTGCGCATCGAGCCCAATGCGTCGGATCCCGCCCCCGGCTCGGTCAAGCCAAGGCCGCCGATCAGCGTACCGTCGCTCAACCCCGGCAGATATTTCGCGCGCTGCGCAGGATTGGCGTTGCGGTAGATATTATTGGCGCAGAGATTCTCGTGCGCGACCCAGGATAGGCCCAGCGCATGGTTCCAGCGCGAAAAGGCCTGCAGGATAAGCCCGCTCGTGAACAGGTCGCTGCCGATGCCGCCGAATTCGGGCGGCGTCGTAATGCCGAAATATCCATCTCTGCCCAGCTTGCGGAACGCGGCGTCCGGCCACCACTCTTCGTCGTCCATCTTGCGCGACAGGGGATAGAGTTCATTGCGGGCGTAAAAGTCCGCGGTGTCGAGCACTTCGCGCTGATCTGCGGAAAGCTCGAAGAGCGACGTCGCATTCGGCAGTGCGGCGGACGATATCTCTGATTGGCTCATAAGGAATCCCCAAGGCGATTTTCAGGCCGCCGAAATTGTGCGGCGAAAATTAATGAGCCTCCCTCATCATGTCCATCTGTTTCTCGATTGCCGAGCCGCAGGCCCATATGCTAACGGCTATGCGCCGCAGGGGTTTTACGCAGAATTTTGGGGAAGTCTCGGAAATTGGACTGGAATGAGTTGCGCTCATGAACGGCAGTATAATCGTCGGCGCAGCCCTCATTGCCGGACCATGTTCTGCGCGCCGGTGACGCGATGAGAAACGCCCAAGCCGTTTCCAATATTCAACCGCGCCGGCAGATCTATCGCCTGCCGCGGGCGCAGCGCGTCGCCGACATCATGCTGACCGCGCGGGCGGTTTTTCGTGAAAAAGGCTATAACGACGCCGTCATCGCGGAGATAGCCCTGCGGGCGGGCGTCGTGGAAGGTACCGTCTATCGTTATTTCGCCGGTAAGCGCGATCTGCTGATCAAGGTCGTGGAACATTGGTACGAAGAAATGCTGACCGACTATGACCGGCAGCTTCACGGTATTCGTGGCACCTGGAACAGACTGCGCTTCATGATCTGGCGCCATCTGACGGTCATCCATAACGACCCGGCGATGTGCAGACTGATCTTCAATGAATTGCGGTCGGGCGCGGAATATCGCGAGACGGCGGTCTTCGAATTGAATCGCGAATATACCAACCGGACGCTCGCCATCGTGCAGGACGCGATGGACAGCGGCGAGTTTCGCGGCGGCATTCCTCTGCGGATCGTGCGGGATATGATCTATGGCGGCGTCGAGCATCACATTTGGGCGTTTCTGCGCGGCGAAGGCGATTTTTCGCCGGAAGAATCGGCCGACGGCATCACGGATATTATCTATCGCGGTCTGGTCAGACCGGGCGCGGCCATCGATCGCGGAGAACAAGCGATCCGGCGTCTGGAAGAAGTCGCCGAAAGACTTGAGCAGGCCTCGGCGCTTGTTCCTGAAATTTCTCGTACAATTGGAAATGCCTCATGTTGAAAAAGGTTCTTATCGCCAATCGCGGTGAAATCGCCTGCCGGGTGATTCGCACATGTCGGAAGTTGGGGATCGCCACAGTCGCGATCTATCATCACGAGGATCGGCTGGCGCCGCATGTGAAACTGGCCGACCAGGCGATCCAGCTGAAAGGCGATGTGCCGACCGCATCCTATCTCGATCAGCATCAAATCATCACGATCTGCCAGGAAAATGGCGTCGACGGCATTCATCCTGGATATGGTTTCCTGTCGGAAAATGCCGGTTTTGTCGAAAAGGTGATTGCCGCGGGCATCGTCTTTATCGGCCCGGACGCGACCAGCATGCGGCTGATGGGCGACAAGATCCGATCCCGAGTGTTCGCCGCGGAACATGGCGTACCGGTGGCACCCAGTGCGATGCAGGAAGGCGATCTCGACAGTTTCCTGGTCCAGGCTGAGGCGGTCGGCTTTCCGCTGCTGATCAAGGCTTCGGCAGGCGGCGGCGGCAAAGGCATGAAAATCGTCCGCAGTGCGTCCGAGCTTCGGGAACAGATCACTACCGCAGCCAACGAGGCGCAGCGCTATTTCGGCGACAGCCGAGTCTATGCCGAGCGGCTGGTGGAACTGCCGCGCCATATCGAGGTGCAGGTGCTGGGCGACGGCAAGGGCAATGTCGTTCATCTCTTCGAGCGCGAATGCTCACTGCAGCGCCGCTATCAGAAGATCGTCGAGGAATCGCCCGCGCCGAACCTGCCCAAGGCTCTGCGCGACCGGATATGCAATGCCGCGGTCGAGTTGGCCAAGGCCGCTAAATACAAGAATGCCGGGACCGTCGAATTCATCCTGGGCGCCGACGGCGAGTTCTACTTCCTTGAGATGAACACCCGCCTGCAGGTCGAACATCCCATTACCGAAGAGGTCGTCGGGGTCGATCTGGTCGAGGCGCAGCTCAAAATCGCGGCCGGCGAGGGTATTCCTTTCGAGCAGTCCGATCTGAAGCAGACCGGCTGGGCGATCGAGTGCCGAATCAATGCCGAAGAGCCCGAGAAGGATTTCCGCCCGGCCATCGGCCGTATCGGCCGGTTGCGCTCGCCGGAAGGCGAGGGCGTGCGTTTCGATGCCGGCATCGTCGAGGGACAGGCTGTGACCCCCGCCTTCGACTCCATGCTGGCAAAGCTGATCACCTATGGCGCGACGCGGGCCGAAGCGGTCAGCCGCATGGAAAAGGCGCTGACCGAATTGGTGCTGCTGGGTGTGCCCAACAATATCGATTACCTGGCGCGCATCATGCGCAATGCCGAGTTCCTGTCGGGTAAGCTTCACACCGGTTTCCTGCCGCAGGAAGCCGAACGACTGGCCGCGCCGGAACCATCGCCGGACGAGCAGATCGCCGCCGTTCTCGCCGCCGCCTTCCTCGATGTGGATTTCCGCCGCATCGTCTACGCCATCCCCGAGCCGTACGCCTCCATCGGCTTCTGGCGGAATTAAGGACAAAGTCATGTCTTATGAAATGCTTCTGAACGAGCAGGATGTCTCGCTCGAAATCCTCGCCCGCCGCCCCGATCTGAGGATCAAAAGCGGCGATCATGTCCATACCGTTACCGAGGTTGCGACCACAGGCGCCGCTTTCGAAGTCACGATCGACGGCAAATCTTTCAGCGGCTGGCGCTATGCGATCGGCGACGAAGTTTTCGTCCGCCTGGGCACGCGCAGCTTTATCGTCGGTCTGCCCCAGGCCCAGCTGCGCGCCCATTCCAAGGGTGCGGGCCATGACGCGCTGCATGCGGACATGCCGGGAACGGTAATCGCGATCCACACGCAGGTCGGCGCCGAAGTCAAAGCCGGCGACAAGCTGATCACCATTGAAAGCATGAAACTGCAGGTCGGGTTGGTGGCCTCACGCGACGGCATGATCGAAGGCATCCATGTCCCCGCCGAAACGGCGTTCGATCGCGGCGCGCTGCTGATCTCGCTCGTGCCCCTCGTTATTCCAGAAGCCCCGAAGGCCGCCAAATGACCATTCTGAAATCCTCGCTGAATACGAGCTCCGAAGAATTCCGCACGCGCTATGCCCACAATAAGAAGCTGGTGGCCGAGCTTCGCGAGATGCAGCATGTGGCGCGAATGATCCGCCCGCAGCGCGATCTGGACCGGCTGGCCAAGCAGGGCAAAATGCTGCCGCGCGAGCGGCTGGAAAAACTGCTCGACCCGGGCACGCCTTTCCTCGAATTTTCCACTCTGGCTGCTAACCGCGCCTACAATGGCGAATCGCCGAGCGCCAGCTGCATTACCGGCATCGGTACGATCTCGGGCCGCGAAGTCGTGATCCATGCCGACGATTCCAGCGTCAAAGGCGGCGCTTGGTATCCTTTGACGGTGAAGAAGATCGTTCGCGCTCTGGAGATCGCCTTGGAGAACCATCTGCCGATGGTTCATCTGTGCGACAGCGCCGGCGGCCAGCTCCAGCTTCAGTCCGACCTGTTCCCGGACAAATATCTGGCCGGCCGGATGTTCCGGAATCAGGCGATGATGAGCAAGTACGGTATCAAGCAGTTGGCGCTGGTCTTCGGCCAATGCACGGCCGGCGGCGCTTATATTCCGGGGCTGTGCGACTATAACGTCATCGTGCGCGGCACCGGCGCCGTATTCCTGGGCGGCCCGCCTTTGGTCAAGGCCGCGACAGGCGCAATCGTGACTTCGGAAGAGCTCGGCGGCTGCGATATGCATACCCAGGTCTCGGGCACTTGCGACTATCCCGCCGACACCGAGGACGAGGCCATCCGTATCGGCCGCGATATCGTGGCCCAGTGGGAGCTGCCGAAGAAATGGTCGATCCAGCAGGCAGCGGCCGAGCCGCCGCTCTATGACCCCGACGAACTCTACGGCATCATCCCAGACGATATCAAAAAGGGCTTCGAGATGCGCGAAGTCATCGCCCGCATGGTCGATGGCAGCCGTTTCCATGAATATCAGCCGGCCTATGGCAATACGCTGGTTTGCGGCTTCGCCAATATCTGGGGCTACAAGATCGGCATCCTGGCCAATAACGGCATCCTGTTTAACGACAGCTCGCTCAAGGCCGCACACTTCATGGAGCTGTGCAACCAGAACAACACGCCGCTCCTATTCCTTCAGAACATCACCGGCTTCATGATCGGCACGGAATACGAGCGCAAAGGCATCACCAAGGACGGCGCCAAGATGATCATGGCGCAGGTCGGCAGTCATGTGCCGAAATTTACCGTCATGTGCCATGCCTCGTTCGGTGCCGGCAATTACGGCATGTGCGGCCGTGCCTATGACGGGCGCTTCCTGTTCACCTGGCCGAACCATCAGATCGGCGTCATGGGCGGCGAGCAGGCGGCCAATACGCTGGCCGAGGTCAAGTTGATGCAAATGAAGCGCAACGGGCTGGAAGTGAACGAGGACATTCTGACCGAGGTCCGCAATCAGACGCTGAAGGCCTATGAAACCCAGACCAGCGCCTATTTCTCGACGTCGGAACTGTGGGACGACGGCATCCTCGACCCGGTCGATACACGTAACGCGCTCGGCATGGCGATTTCCGCTTCGCTGAATGCTCCCCTGGGCGACCGGGGTTACGGTGTGTTCCGGATGTGACCCAGATGCATGGTTTCCGCCTGGAGGCGAAAGACGAGTATCCGCATCAGCCGGACACCTCGGTCAATTTCAATGAGAGTGTCTATACCAATGCCTTCGATTCGGCTTCGGGAATGGGCGGCTGGATGCGGATCGGCAACCGCGTCAACGAGGGCTATGCCGAGCTTTCGGTCGTGCTTTATCTGCCCGATGGACGGGTCGCCTGCCAGTTCGGCCGACCTGCCATCAGCGCAAACGACAAGTTTGTCGCCGACGGTCTTTCGGCAGAGATCGTAGAGCCGCTTAAGCGGCTGACGATGCGCTATGACGGCGAGTTGTTGCTGCTGGACGATCCAGAAGTGCTGCGCAACCCCAAGCTGCTGGGACAGGCGCCGCGCGTGCCGGGCAAAGTCGTGTTCGAGACGACCGGAATATCGCCGCTTCACGGCGGCGAGCCGCTTTCGGACGCACAGGAGACGATGTATGGCCGCGATTTCTCGCTGGCCCACTTCAACCAGCATACGAAGGTCACTGGTTCGATCCGGGTAGGCGACCAGCAATGGGACTTTACCGACGCGCGCGGCTGGCGGGACCATAGCTGGGGGCCGCGCTATTGGCAGAGCATCTATTGGTATCGGCTGTTTCTCTGCAGTTTCGACAGCGGGCGCGCCTTCATGCTGCTCAAGATCACCGATCAGGCGGGCAAGTCGCGCCGGGTCGGCGTTCTGCTGGTCGACGGGGTCTACGAGGATATTCTCGACATGGACGTCGCGACCGAATGGTCCGACAAACAGGACCCGGTCAAGGTCAAGCTGGGTGTGCGCACCGCCAACCGGCGTGAAATCATCGAGGGTGAGGTGCTGACCATGGCGCCTTTGCGCAACCGCCGCCAGGCCGGTGACGAAATTCTGGTTTCGCGCATCGCCGAGGGCTTTACCCGCTTCACCTGGAACGGCGAAATCGGCTATGGCATGACCGAATATATCGAGCGGATCGAGGATGGGCAGCTCGTCGGCTTTCCGCTTTGATGCTGCCATGAGCGACGGGTTCGACGATATCAGGGCTGCGGTAAAGCGGCGTTTCGGCGACAAGGCCGAGATCGCCAATGTCGTGGTGCCGACCTTGGGCGGCGTCAACCGCACCGTTCTGTTCGATCTGATAGACGGATCAGCGACCCGACGTCTGGTCTCGCGCCAGGAAACCTATTCAGCAGAGGACAGTCCCTTCCTGCCGGCGGCACAGCAGTTCCGGGTCATGAAAGTGGCCTTTGCAGAGGGGGTTCCAGTCCCCGAACCGGTCTTCGAATACGATGCGAACGACGCGATGGGGAGCGGCTTCGTCACGGCCTTCATTGACGGCGAAACGATGCCTCAGCGAATCTTCCGCGGCGCCGCCCCCGAGGCTCGCCTCAAGATCGCGACCGATCTGGCGCGCCTCTTGGCCCGGCTGCACGCAATCGACGTCGCCAAGGTTCCGTTTTTAGAGGTGGTGCCCGATAGCATCGATGTGATCGGCAATTACCTGAGGCTGTTCGACAGCTATGCCGAGGCCCATCCGGCAATCGAGCTGGGGTTCCGATGGCTGGAGCGCAACCGGCCGTCGGCGGGCAGACGGTGCCTTGTGCATGGCGATTTCCGTACGGGAAACTTCATGGTCGGTCCCGATGGTGTCCGCGCTGCGCTGGATTGGGAATGCGCGCATATCGGGCAGGCGATGGAGGATTTCGGCTGGCTATGCGTCAGATCCTGGCGCTTCGGACAAATCGATCTGCCGGTCGGCGGGTTTGCTCCGCGTGCGCCGGTCTATGCCGCCTATGAGGCGGCAGGCGGCGAGCGGGTTGACCCGCAGACAGTTCGATTCTGGGAAATATTCGGTCTCGTGCGTTGGGCGATCTATAATGTCATGCAGGCCTATGCGCATGTCGAGCGCGGCCGGCGCGGGGTTGCATTTGCCGCCATGGGGCGCAACACCAGCCTGGTCGAGTACGAGCTGCTGATGACGCTCGCCGGACATTACAGCTAAGAGGGAAGTGGGCGATGAGCCAGGACCGTCCGTCGATCAACGATATCTTGCTGACCGTTCAGAAGTTTCTGGACGAAACCGGTCCCAAGCTGACCGGTGAGGCGAAATATCATGCTCAGGTTTCTTCATATCTGCTCGGCATCTGTGAACGGGAACTTCGGCTTGCCGGCGATTTCGACCGCAAGGAAGCGGCGCAGCTGTCGGAATTTCTGGGCTCGGACGCACCGCTGGACGCCATGACGGCCGATTTGTGTGCGAACATCCGCGCCGGAAAATATGACGGCAAATTCGATCAGGTCCTGGATCTCGTCCTCGGCCAGACAATCGACAAGGTGAAGGTGGTCAAGCCGGGCCATCTCGCCCCAATGCATCGCGACGCGCATTGAACTGCGCGCAACAAGGGGAACTCTCATGAGCGAAGTACGGATCAAATTTTCGGTGGCCGACAAGGTCGCCCGGATCACATTGGCCAATCCCGCGGGCCGTAACGTGATGGACCTGCAGTTTTGCCGTGAGTTCGGTCAGGCGGCAATCGCCTGCGAAACCAATCCCGATATCAAGGTCATATTGATCGAGGCCGAGGGCGATGTCTTTAGTATGGGCGGGGACATCAACAATTTCCTGGCGAACAAGGATCGCGTCCATGCGCATATCCTGGACATGGCGACTCAGATTCATATCGGCGTCGCAGGACTGCGCCGCGCATCGGCCCCCGTCATTGCCGCGGTCAACGGCATGGCCGCGGGCGGTGCCTTCAGCCTAGTGGCTGGGGCCGATGTCGTGATCGCCAAGCGATCGGCCAAGTTCAACCCGGCCTTCACAAAAACCGGCCTGACGCCCGATGCCGGCGGCACCTATTTCTTCCCGCGCGTAGCCGGCTTCCGCAAGGCTTTCTGGATCATGGCGACGAACCCGACATTGACTGCCGAACAGGCCGCGGAGATCGACCTGGTGACTCAGGTCGTGGACGATGAGACATTCACGCAGGATGTCGAGAGGATCGTGCGTCAGTTCGCCGATTCCGCTCCGGGCGCACTCGCGGGGCTTAAATCCCTGTTCCGCTCCAGCCTGACCAATACGCTGGACGACCAGCTTAACCTCGAGGCCCGCTCGATCGCCGCCCGTTGCGCCGACCCGGCCACGCTGGAACGTTTGATTACATTTATAGGGAAGAAAAAGTAGGGCTCGCGGCCGTCGCACGGTATGAATGCCCGATGCAATCAGAAGCCGCGTCAGGCGCCTATCCCAAAAACCTGAACCGACAAATCCATGGCCTGCGCGGTTTCTCCACGCTCGCGGTTTTTGTCTATCACGTCTATGGCATGGGCATCCTGTGGGGTTTCTGGCCAACGGCACTGGACCCGGTCGCTCCGCTTTTTTCTGCCGGCAAACATGGGGTGGAAATATTTTTCATCATCAGCGGCTATCTGATCACGGGATCGCTGATTCGCCATAAGAGTGCCGAGAAGTTCCTGATCGATCGGGCTATCCGTCTCTATCCGGTCTTTATGACGATTCAACTGCTCGTTTTCGGATTGGGGCCCTTCGTCCATTATAAATGGATGAGCGGCATTTCGCTTTTGGCTTGGTCCCGCGCGTTTATCGAAAATGGCCTGTTCATGCCTGGCATCTTCGACGTGCCTTTGGCGCAGTTGAACGCCTGGTCGCTCAGCTATGAGGCCAGTTTTTACCTGTTGAGTGCAGCCTGCTTCGTCCTGGCCAGGCGGCTGGGACGTTGGCCGGTATATGTCGGGTTGGTGATCATTCTCGCCCTCGCGCTGCCGCACTATCAGCGGGCAATATTCTTCCTGCCGGGTGTCGCGATTTATTTCCTCTCCCGGCGTTCTGCTCTTCAGCTTCCGGGATGGTTCCGGGCATTTTCGCTGCCAGCGATCTTGCTTACCCTGGCGCTTCTGACGACATCTGAAACTCACGCCGGTTTGATCTATGTCGCGTTGATTCCCGCATTTGCCTTCTTTATCAGCGTCGTCGAAGGACAATGCCTGCTGTCACGGCTATTGCGGACGCGGTTTCTGCAATATCTGGGCACGATCAGTTACAGCTTTTATTTATGGTCGCCCGTTGTGACCTATCCGATGAAGATCGTGATTGAAAAAGCTCTACATGGCCGCGTTGACGACAAAGTGAATGTCGTGCTGTTCGCAATTGTCGGCTTTGCCGCGTCGGTCGCGGTTTCGCATATCAGTTACAGGCTATTGGAAGACGGCGTGGGGCGCCGGTTGCACCACTGGGCAGGTTCGCGGCTGGTTGCGGTTCGTCCGGCATGAAATAGGGGAGGCGGGGTCAGGCTTTGGCTGGGCTCAAGCGGATAATGACATCGACACGGGCAAGGTCGGTTCCCGGCGGCGTCGGAGGCAGCTTCGACAATGTCACGTCATCGGCCGGAATGTCGGTCAACTCGCCCGTCCGCTCGAAGAAGAAATGATAATGATCGGCGGAGTTCGTGTCGAAATATACTTTGCCCGGGGCGACCAGAACCTCGCGCAACAATCCGCATTCGGTGAAGCGACGTAGGGTATTATAAACCGTCGCCAGCGATACCGGCACTTTGGCGCGGACAGCCTCATCATGCAGCGATTCGGCGCTGATATGCCGTTCGCCCTGACCGAATACTAGGGAGGTCAGCGCAAGGCGCTGCCGCGTCGGCCGCAAGCGCGCGGCGGATAGCCGTTCTGATGGTGTCGGTGAACTATCTGGCGCTTTCATGAGGCCAATATGGGCCGATTCATCGCGAATTTGAAGCCCAAGGTTGCATAGGCCGCCCGAGGCTCGCTTCCGGCGAGATTAGTCGCCGGTTTGTATCCGCTCAACCAATTGCCCCACGGTCGGAATGAAGCCGTTCGAATAGAACGGGTCGGTCCGGAACCGGTAGGCATTGTGCCCGGCGAACATCAACTGATGCTGAACGTCGTCGGAATGGCTGATGTTCTGGAGTGTCTTCTGAATGCAGTACGACCTGGGGTCGGCCTTTTTGCCCGTGGTGCCGGCCTCGTTTTGCGACCAGTTCGAGAAATGGCAGGCCGACAGACAGCCCATGCAGTTGATCTGGTCCGTCAGAATTTCGTTCGCGTTTTCCGGCGTTACGAAAATCACCGTATTGTCGGGAGTCTTCATGCCCTGACTGAAGCCCTGGGCGACCCAGGCCTCGGCTCGGCTGCGGTCGTGTTCGGTCAGGTAGATCACGCGTCCGCGCCGTCCGATGGGGAACTCCACCGTGTGGTCGCCGACGGGCTCAACCGAGAAAGCTACCTGATGCTCGGCACGCTCCTGCAACTCATGCAGGAACGGGTTCATGACGGCAGACGAGTAAAAGCCGGTGGGGCTGAATTTATTGAGCAGGACATCGCCCGGCTCGAGCGTGCGCAGGCGATCGCGCCAGGCGTCCGAAATCGGGCTTTCCTGGGTCAAAAGCGGGCGGGTGCCGAACTGGAAGGCGATCGGACCCAGATCGGGATTGTCGATCCAGTCCTCCCACTCGCGCAGGTACCACACGCCGCCGGCCACGACGATCGGGATATGACCCAGGCCGAAGCTGCGCATGACTTCGCGCAGTGCCAGTACGCGCGGAAACGGGTCCTCGGGGCGGGCGGGGTCTTCGCTGTTGGACAGGCCGTTATGGCCGCCGGCCAACCAGGGGTCTTCATAGACGACCGCGCCCAGCCACTCGGGGAAGCGATTATAGGCGCGCCGCCACAAGGCATTGAAGGCGCGGCCCGAGGAGACGATGGGATAGTAGAAAACCTTGAACTCGGCGCATAACTCGGCCAGGCGATAAGGCATGCCCGCGCCACAGGTTACGCCGTGAATCAGCCCTTTGGCGCCTTCGAGCACGCCGTTCAGAATGCGTTCGGCGGCCGCCATTTCCCACAGCACATTCATATGGATACGGCCGTTGCCGCCGGCACGCTCATGTGCCACCTGGGCCTGGGTGATGCCGCCGCGAATTGCGTAAGCGATCAGCTCTTCATGCCTCTCGCGCCGGGTACGCCCGTAATAATGCTGCGGAATGAAATTGCCGTGCGCATCGTAGCTGTCGGGATTGACGCCCGAGAAAGTGCCGACGCCGCCCGCCGCTGCCCATGCCCCGGAGCTTTCGCCGTTCGACACGGCGATACCCTTGCCGCCCTCGATAAGAGGCAGAGTCTCTAAACCAGAGATTATGATCGGATTCAACGTCCTCAACGCGGCCCTCCGTCCAGATACACATCCCCGTATCCGGATTCGCTTCGATTCCTACGAATTATATAGGACATATCCTGGAAATAGGGAGTGGACCGCCGACGGGCATCGCACCTTACGGAAATAAAGTGCGATGCCTGTGATGGTGGATCAGCTCGCCTGCTTGGACAGATCCTCGCCGGTCGCCTGATCGACGGCCTTCATCGACAGTTTGATCTTGCCGCGATCGTCGAAGCCGATGACCTTGACCTTGACCTCGTCGCCCATGTTGACGACGTCGCTGGTCTTGTTGACCCGCTGGGGCGCCAGCTCAGAGATGTGGACGAGGCCGTCCTTGGAGCCGAGGAAGTTCACGAAGGCGCCGAAATCGACCACCTTCACGACCTTGCCGGTATAGATCACGCCCAACTCCGGCTCGGCGACGATGCCTTTGATCCAGTTGATCGCACGTTCCGATGCCGCGGCGTCGGACGAAGCAACCTTGACCGTGCCGTCATCGGAAATGTCGATCTTCGCGCCGGTGACTTCGGTGATCTCACGGATCACCTTGCCGCCGGTGCCGATCACTTCGCGGATTTTTTCTTTCGGAACCTGGATCACGGTGATGCGCGGGGCGTTTTCATTGACGCCGTCGCGTGCCGAGGTGAGGGCCTTGGACATCTCGCCCAGGATATGAACGCGGCCGTCCTTGGCCTGGTTCAAAGCAACACGCATGATCTCTTCGGTAATCGAAGTGATCTTGATGTCCATCTGAAGGGCGGTGATCCCGGCTTCGGTACCGGCGACCTTGAAGTCCATGTCGCCGAGATGATCTTCGTCACCGAGAATGTCGGAGATGACGGCGAAGCGGCTGTCTTCCTTGATCAGACCCATGGCGATACCCGCAACCGGACGCGCCAAGGGTGCGCCGGCATCCATGAGAGAGAGCGACGAGCCGCAGACGGTCGCCATCGAGGACGACCCGTTGGACTCGGTGATCTCGGACACGATGCGGATCGTATAGGGAAAATCTTCCTTCTTCGGCAGAACGGCGTGCAACGCCCGCCATGCCAGCTTTCCGTGGCCGATTTCGCGGCGGCCCGGCGAGCTCATGCGGCCCGCTTCACCGACCGAGTAGGGAGGGAAGTTGTAATGCAGCATGAAGCGCTCGCGGTACTCGCCGGTCAGAGCGTCGATCATCTGCTCGTCCTGGCCGGTGCCCAACGTGGTCACGACCAGCGCCTGGGTTTCGCCGCGTGTGAACAGCGCAGAACCGTGGGTGCGGGGCAGAATGCCGACTTCGCTGATGATCGGGCGGATCGTCTTGGTATCGCGGCCGTCGATGCGGATGCCGGTGTCGAGGATCTGGCCGCGAACGATGTCGGACTCCAGCTCCTTGAAGATTTTGCCGGCGACCTGGAGGTCGTGCTCTTCCTCGACTTCGTTGGTCAGCGCCTCGATCATCTTCTTCTTGGCGGTGGAAAGCTTTTCCTGACGGTTCTGCTTCACGCGCTCCTTATAGGCGGCGTCGATGTCGCCACCGACGATGCCCAGGATCTTCGGCTTCAGCGTTTCATACGATGTGGCTGTGACCGGAAGGTTCCACGGCTCCTTGGCGCAGAGTTCAGCCAGGTCGATGATCAGGTTGATCACCGGGCCGAATTCCTTCTGACCGAATGTGACCGCGCCCAGCATGACGTCTTCGGACAATTCGGAGGCTTCGGATTCGACCATCAGAACGCCTTCGGCAGTGCCGGCGACGATCAGGTCGAGCTTGGAGGTGGTGAGCTGCTCGATAGTGGGGTTGATGACATATTCGCCATCGATATAGCCGACGCGGGCGCCGCCGATCGGGCCCATGAAGGGGATGCCCGACAAGGTCAGCGCGGCGGAGACGCCGATCAGCGCGGGAATGTCTGAGTCGTTCTCAAGATCGTGGGACAGAACGGTGCAGATGACCTGGGTTTCATGACGGAAACCGGGAACGAAAAGCGGGCGGATCGGACGGTCGATCAGGCGAGAGGTCAGAACCTCTTTCTCCGACGGGCGCCCTTCGCGCTTGAAAAAGCCGCCGGGAATCTTGCCGGCGGCGAATGTCTTTTCCTGGTAGTGAACTGCAAGCGGCAGGAAATCGATGCCCTGCTTGGGCGCTTTTTCGGCGACGACGGTGCAAAGGACCGTGGTCTCGCCGTATGTTACCAGCACTGCTGCATCGGCTTGGCGCGCAATCTTGCCGGTTTCGAGAACGAGACGGCGACCGCCCCAGTTCATTTCTTTGCGGTAAATATTAAACATAACTATCCTTTCAAGCCATTACCCGGCCCGCCCTATTGCGGATCCCGGATCGGGAGTTCGACCGGCCCTATTGCCGGCGATTTCCCGCGTCGATCAGGTCTTCTCGACGTGGACGTTTATTGGCTCGCAGCCGCGTTCCGGAGAACATTCCCCGAGGACGCGGCTTTAAGCGATGCTTCTCTGAAGTGCGGCGTGGTTAGCGACGCAGGCCGAGGCGCTGAATGATTTCGTCATAGCGCGGCCGGTGCTTGTTCTTCAGATAATCGAGCAGACGCCGGCGTTGGCCGACCATGACCAGCAGCCCGCGGCGGCTGTGGACGTCCTTCTTATGCGTCTGCAGATGTTCGGTGAGATTGCGGATCCGCTCGGACAGGATCGCTATCTGGACTTCGGGCGACCCAGTATCGGCCGCCGCCTTGCCGTACTCGGTGACGAGTATGGCCTTGCGTTCGTTTGTAATCGACATCGTGACTCCTTTTATGGCTCGTAGTTAAAAACGCGCACCGGCTGTGCTTCCGCGCTGTCGATACGAACCATCGCAACGGCTTTGCCCTGCCATAAGGCAAGGACAATGCCGCGGTCACGCCCTTCGGCTATCAACTCAGCCAACCAGTCGCGGTGATGGTGCGTGAAGAGACCGACAGTCTGTCCACATCTCAACCGTTGCGCCTCGTCCGCCGTCAGGGCCAGTGCCGGGATGTCGTCCAGCACGGTCTCGATCGGCAAAACATGCTCGGTCAAGCCCGCTATATCGCTCGGAAGCGCGTCAAAGTCCAGAGGGAAGGCCGATTCCACACGCAATCGTCCCACTGCGAGCCTGCGCAGGTCGCTTACATGACCGAAAGTTCCCAGCGCCAGACCCATGTCGCGGGCCAGTGAACGCACATAGGCGCCCTTGCCGGTCTCGACTTCAAACACCGACCGGTCGGGATCATCGGCCGCCACCAGTTCCAGGCGATGGATGTCGATCGGCCGTTTCACCATCTCGGCCGGGGCGCCGGCGCGGGCCAGATCATAGGCCCGTTCACCGGCGATCTTGATCGCAGAAAAGGCCGGGGGCGCCTGGGAAATGAGCCCGGTGAAGCGGGGCAGGATCGATTCGATGTCCGACCGGGCCGGCCTCTCAGCGCTTGTCGCGACGATATCGCCTTCACGGTCGTCGGTTGCGGTCCCCAACCCCCACCGCACGGTAAAGCGGTAGATTTTGCGGGCATCCTGAATATAGGGGACTGTCTTCGTCGCCTCGCCCAGCGCGATGGGCAGGACGCCGGAGGCAAGCGGGTCCAGAGTGCCGGCATGGCCGACGCGGCCTGCGCCGGTGATGCGCCGCACCCGACCGATCGCCTGGGTCGAAGTCGGGCCTACCGGTTTGTCCAGATTGATCCAGCCATGGATGGGCAGGCCTTTGCGGCGCCTCATCAGTCCGGCTCGCCGTCCTCAGAATCAGTGACTCCGGCCTCTGGTACCAGATCGCGCTGAACCTCGGGATCGCGCAGCAGGCCCTCGATGCGCTCGGCATAGCTGAAGGAAGTGTCCAGAGCGAAGGTCACGCGCGGCGCATGGCGCAGTTGAACCGCCCGGGCCAGTTGCGTGCGGAAATAGACCGAGGCGCGGTTCAATGCGGCGACGGTCGCCGCCATATTCTGACCGGCGAAGGGCATGACGAAAGCTGTCGCGTTGGACAGGTCGGGGCTGACCCTGACCTCAGTCACCGTGACGTTCGCATCCTGAAGATCGGGGTCGCGTGCGTGTCCTTCGCGCAGGATATTCACCAGCGCGTGGCGCAATTCTTCGCCGACGCGAAGCTGCCGCTGGCTTGGGCCAACGGCGCCTCCACGCCCGCCTTCACGACGTCGAGCAGACACTTCTCAATTCCTCAAGCGTTCGCCGCGGATCAAACGATCGAGCGCGCGACTTCCTCGACATCGAAGGCTTCGATCACATCGCCGACTTCGATATTGTCGTAATTCTCGAACGCCATACCGCATTCGAAGCCCTCGCGAACCTCGCGGACTTCTTCCTTGAAGCGGCGCAGAGTCTTCAATGTGCCTTCGTGGATGACGACATTGTCGCGCAGCAGGCGAACCTTGGCGCCGCGGCGGACCACGCCCTCGGTTACCATACAGCCGGCAACCTTGCCGGCCTTGGTGACGACGAAGACCTGCCGAATTTCGGCATTGCCCAGGAAATTCTCGCGCACCGTCGGCGACAGCATGCCCGAGAGCATAGCCTTCACGTCATCCAGGATGTTGTAGATGATCGAGTAGTAGCGAATCTCGACTCCGTCGCGCTTTGCCAGTTCGCGTGCCTGCGCATTTGCGCGGACATTGAAGCCGGTCACGAACCCGCCGGATGCCTTGGCCAATGTCACGTCGGACTCATTGATCGCGCCGACGCCGGAATGGAGTACGCGCAAGCCGACTTCCGTCTGTTCGGACCCGAGTTTCGACAGGCTGCTGACGATCGCTTCGACAGAGCCATGGACGTCGCCCTTGATTACGATGGGCAGTTCTTTGCGCTCGCCTGCCTGGATCTGGCTGAACATCTGTTCGACCGTGCCGCGGGCACCGATCGCGGCGGCTGCGGTACGCTTTTTGCGGCCGCGGAATTCGGCGATCTCGCGCGCCTTGGCTTCGTTGTCGACGACGATGAAATCGTCGCCTGCCGACGGCGTGCCGTTCAGGCCTAGAACCTCGACCGGCATGGACGGTCCGGCGCTGTCGATATTTTGCCCGCGGTCGTTGACCAGTGCGCGCACGCGGCCGATTTCGCTGCCGGTGACGAAGACGTCGCCGACTTTCAACGTCCCGCGCTGGACCAGAACGGTCGCAACGGCGCCGCGACCGCGATCCAGCTTGGCCTCGATCACCGCGCCGACGGCGCTGCGATCAGGGTTGGCGCGCAGTTCGAGCACTTCGGCTTGGAGCAGGATGGCCTCTTCCAGCTTGTCGAGATTCTTCTTGGTCTTGGCGGACACTTCCACAGCCAGAACATCGCCGCCGAGTTCTTCGACGACCAACTCGTGCTGCAGCAGTTCCTGACGGACTTTGGCGACATTGGCGTCGGGCAGATCGATCTTGTTGATCGCGACAATGATCGGCACCTTGGCCGCTTTGGCGTGCGCAATGGCTTCGACCGTCTGCGGCATGATCCCGTCATTCGCCGCGACGACCAGGATCACGATATCCGTGACATGAGCGCCGCGCGACCGCATTTCGGTAAAGGCGGCGTGACCGGGCGTATCGATGAAGGTGATCTTCTGACCGCCGTCCATCGTGACCTGATAGGCGCCGATATGCTGCGTGATGCCGCCGGCCTCGCCGGAGACAACATCGGTTTGACGCATGGCATCGAGCAGCGATGTCTTGCCGTGGTCGACGTGGCCCATAACGGTGACGACTGGCGGACGCGGCACGGTATCCTCGGCCAGGTCGATTTCGCCTTCGATCCCGAGTTCAACGTCGGATTCCGAAACGCGGCGCATGCGGTGCCCGAATTCCGAAACGATCAGTTCGGCGGTATCTGCATCGATCGATTGGGTAATCGTCGCCATCACGCCCATGCGCATCAAGGCCTTGATCACATCGCCGCTGCGTTCGGCCATGCGCTGTGCCAGTTCCTGCACGGTAATGGTCTCGGGCACGACGACGTCGCGCACGACTTTCGTCTGCTCGTCTTCGCCCGACTGGCGGTGACGCTCCTTTTCCCGGGCGCGGCGCATCGCGGCCAGGCTGCGCATCCGCATGCTCTCGCCTTCGTTCGTCAGTGCCTGCGAGATGGTCAGCTTTCCCGAGCGGCGGGCATTGTCACGGCTACGCGGCGGCGGCGGAGTCTTGGCCGGCAGCGCACGCGAACCGCGCTTTGCGCGGGCCTTGCGCTCTTCTTCCTCTTCTTCCTCGGTCGTCTTTCCAGCCGACAGGGCGGCGACCTTCGCCGCGGCGGATTCCCCGGCGCGATCGGCGATACGCTGGCGTTCCTGCTCCTTGGCCTTTTCGACCTCGGTTTCGGTGCGCTTTTTGCCTTCAGCTTCTGTGCGAGCGCGCTCTGCCTCATCGGCGACCTTCTTCTCCTGCTCCGTTATGCGGCGCAGCTCTTCCAGTTCGCGCTGACGGCGCGCTTCCGGGTCGAGAGAGGCACGGACTTCGACTGCCGGGGTCTCCGGGACTTCGGGAGCGGGAGCTTCGGGCTCCCGGACAATTTCGGTGTCTAAATGCTCCGCCTCATGAGGGCGGCGATCTTCGGCATGGGCCGCCGACTTGAGGGCCCGGATACGGACCTCTCGTTCCTCGGCAGTCAACTGCCGCGGAGGAACGCCGGTCCGCACGGGTGCCGCGCCCTCAGGACGACGCGCGACCTGTTCGGGCTCCTGCTGCTCCGGCAGTTCGACCGGGTTCAGGGTCAGCGGCGCCCTGGAAACGCGCTGGGTCTTGACCTCGACAGTCACGGCTTTGGAGCGCCCATGAGAGAAGCTCTGGCGGACCTGCGACGTTGGGTCGGGGCTGCGCTTCAACTCAAGCTTGGGGCGCCCGGACAGGCTCAAGACTTTCTTCGGCTCTTGCTCTTTATTCTCGCTCATAACCGTCAAATACCCACTTTCAAGTCCGGGCCAAAGCCAATTCGCCTCACATGGCGATCTGTCCCGGCTATATTCTACGCCAACCCGCGCAAAGCCGCGAGCCGATCAGATGCGTCAACAAAGCGCTTCGCGAGTTTTCCACGCGCGATCGCAGCATGAACAACAATACCCTCACGCCCCATCGCCGCGGCGAGAGCTGCGGCCGGAAACAATGATACGACCGGCGCGCCCTGCGCCAGCCGCAACAGTTTTTCCCGGCCGTCCGCGGCCCCGTCGCTGGCTTCAACCATAACGCCGACAGGGCCCTTGCGCAGCAGCGCCTCGACCTTGTCGAACCCGGCCACAGCGAGGCCAGCCCGCCTTGCCAGCCCGATCATATCCAGACACTGCCGCTCGGTCAGTCGTTCGACCAAGGCAGGAAGGTCAGTATCTATCACAACCGGTTCCCGCGCGGCCCGCGCAAAAAGCCGTTTGGATACCGCATGGTTCAGCGCATCGCGCTTGGCGCTGACCCAAATCCCGCGTCCCGGCAATTTACCTGCGACATCGGGAACAAGTCGACTCTCGGGCCCGACCACAAAGCGAATCATCACCGCCGGGTCGAGACTCTCACCAGTAGCGATACAGCGTCGAAGCGGACCGGATTCGTCATCATCGCCGGCCACCGCCGCCGCGTCGATCTCGCTCACTTCGTCCTGCACTGCTCTTAGCCTAAGCGCTCCCTTATTCCGCTACCGGTTCGGCTTCGTCTTCAAACCAATGTGCCCGTGCAGCCATGATGATGCGTTCCGCATCGGCCGAGGTCATCGCATCGGCGCCGACGATTTCAACCAGTTCATCCGTCGCCAGATCACCCAGATCGTCCAATGTCTTCACTTCCTTTTCGCCCAGCGCAACCAGCATCGACGGGGTGAGCCCCTCGACGGCGGCGACCTCATCGGTCACGCCCAGCGTTACGCGCCGCTCCGATAGTTCCGCATCGCGCTGGTCGAGATAGGCCTGAGCGCGATCGCGCAGCTCTGCCGCCACGTCCTCGTCAAACCCTTCGATCTGGGCCAATTCTTCGATTTCGGTAAAGGCAATTTCTTCCACGGAAGCAAAACCTTCCGCTACCAACAGATGGGCGATCACATCGTCAACATCCAGGGCCTCGATGAACAAAGCCGAGCGCGTTTTCGTTTCTTCGGTACGGCGTTCGGATTCTTCGGCCTCTGTCAGGATGTCGATATCCCAGCCGGTCAGCATGGAAGCCAGCCGAACATTCTGCCCGCGGCGGCCGATTGCCTGGCTCAACTGGTCGTCGGGAACGACGACCTCGATCCGGTGGCTGATGTCGTCGAGCACGACCTTGGTGACTTCTGCAGGCGCCAGCGCATTGACGACGAAGGTCGCAGCTTCGTTGCTCCAGGGAATGATATCGATCTTTTCGCCCTGCAGTTCGCCCACAACCGCCTGAACGCGGCTGCCGCGCATACCGACGCAGGCGCCGACCGGGTCGATCGAGCTGTCCTTGCTGACGACGCCGATCTTGGCGCGGCTGCCCGGGTCGCGGGCGACGGATTTGATGGTGATGATACCGTCGTAAATCTCAGGCACTTCCTGCATGAACAGTTTTGCCATGAACTGCGGATGTGTGCGCGAGAGGAAAATCTGCGGTCCCCGCGGTTCTTCTCGGACGTCATAGATATAGGCGCGGACCCGGTCGCCGTTCTTGAAATGCTCGCGCGGCAGGGTTTCGTCGCGACGCAGAATCGCCTCGGCTCGGCCCAACTCGACGGTGACATTGCCGTATTCGACGCGCTTGACGATACCGTTCGCAATCTCGCCCACACGGTCCTTGTATTCCCGAAACTGGCGCTGACGTTCGGCGTCGCGCACGCGCTGCACGATGACCTGCTTGGCCATCTGGGCGGGAATGCGACCAAAATCGATCGGTGGCAGGTCTTCGATCAGGAAATCGCCCAAGACGGCATCGGGCTTTTCCCGGCGCGCATCTTCGAGCGAAAGCTGAGTGACCTCGTTCTCGATTACCTCGGCAACCTCACGCAGCCGCTTCAGCGAGATTTCGCCGGTGCGCCGGTCGATGGTCGCGCGGATGTTGTGCTCGTGCCCATATTTGGATCGGCCCGCCTTCTGGATGGCTTGTTCCATCGCCTCGACCACCTCTTCGCGGTCGATATTCTTTTCGCGCGCGACCTGGTCGGCGACTTGCAACAGCTCGATCATTCGAGACCCCTAAGCATGAATGGGAGGCATCTCAGCCTCGCTCGCAACAGCCGCCGCGGCGGCATTCTCGTCTTCGACCGCGGCGATCAGCCGATCGGTCAACACCAGTTTCGCAGTCTTGATCGCGCCTAAGGGCAGCGAAACCGAAGCCCCTTCGCAATCCAGAATCAGAATATCGCCTTCGATGGTTTTAATCGCGCCTTGAAAGCGCTTGCGACCTTCGACCGGCGCAGTCATCTCCAGCTTGACATCATGGCCGAGGAAACGCGCGTAATCCGCAGGCTTCATCAGCGGCCTGTCGATGCCGGGGGAACTGACCTCGAGCAGATATTCGCCATCGATCGGGTCCGTCTCGTCGAGCATCTGCGAAATCGCCCTCGACAGCCGGGCACAATCCTCCACGAGCATGGCCGTGCGATCCCGCCGCTCTGCCATGATCTGAAGCGTGGCGCGCCGTGTGCCGCCCTGCATCTGCACCCGTACAAGCTCATAGCCGAGCCCATCCGCAATCGGTGCGATCAGTGTTTCGATCTTTTCGCTCAAATTCGCACTCTTAAGGCCTAGCCATGCATAAAAGCTCCGCGCATCCGACTGGAGAGTTCCAGTCAGCAGCACAAGCCGCCTATGTCGATGGATGCCGCAGATATAAACGCAATGCGCGATTCTGCAAGTGGATTTCTGCCGAAGTCATATTTTCGGGCCGAATTTGGCGCTATTTCCGCGCTGGTGTGTGCGCTTGGAAATTGCAGGAGCGATCTGCGGAGAGCCCTGCGCTTTCCGCTTTAAGAATTTATGTGAACGACCCTTGAATTTTGGATTCTGTTAGATTCTTGTTTCGTTCATAAACGAGAACACAGAAACATACCCGCAGGTCACTGCTGCAGACCTGGCCGTCCCAGCCAGGTCCAGGGCTATTTCGGCCCAGGGCAGCCGATCCCTCCGCCGGATCGTCGCCCTGGAGGAACGGCTGAACGAGGATGCCCCGACCCGCGCGGCGCGAAGCAGAAAGACCCCGATTTGCTCGAGAAGAAATGTCTGATCCGCAGGGCGGTCAAAAACCTCCACCAGGAAGCCGACCCGACATCGACCGCTATGAGCGCGAGACGCCCGAGGCGATCCGAGCCCGGACCATGGATCTGGCCTAGAGTTTCTACCGGGAAGCCATGGCACAGCCGGTTCCCGCCAACCGCAACAATGCGCAAGACGAACCAGACCAGGCCCAAGAGCCACCTACCCACGCCAAGGAACGATCGCCCCAGAGGTGAGGGGGCAGGTGCGTTCGGTTTACTGGTTACAGCCTTAGATATTCGCGTTTACGACCCGGTCGCCGGTTCCCAGCAGGGACGGCGATGCTGGCGCTTGTGCGCGTTTCAGAATTCAAAAAAGGATACGCGCTACCGTGGATTTCTGCGGTAGGTCAGGTAGATCGGGTGGCGGCCGGCTCGCATTGCTTTAGCTTCGTATCGGGTCGGTGCCCAGCCTTCCGGGCGTTCGGTGGCGCGGCTCTCCAAGGCGAAGGCGGGATGGATGCCGATGCGGGCGGGCATCCAGTCCTGCAGGACGGCATGGTCGGTTGCGACGCGGAATTCGGCATTGTCAGCCAGAGCGCGGGCGATCAGGTCCAGCGCCTCGGGATTGACGAAACGCCGCCCTTCGTGGCGGCGTTTCGGCCAGGGATCCGGGAACAGCAGGAAGGCCCGGGCGATCGCGCCTTCCGGAAGCGCTTGAAGCAGAAGACGCGCGTCCTCGGAAAAGATTCGGACATTGCGGGAGCCCTGGGCGTCGAGCAGGACGAGAAGGCTGGATACGCCATTGATAAATGGTTCGCAGCCGATGAAGCCGATTTCAGGATGGGCTGCGGCCTGAGCAGCGAGATGCTCCCCACCGCCGAAACCGATTTCGAGCCAGATTTCCGACGGGAGCGTGTCGAACAGGGCAGCAGTGTCGACAAGAGTCGGCGGCTCGGGCAGGGCGACCGTCAGGGGCTCGCGCGCTGTCTGGTAGAGCTCGGACGCCTTGCCTTTAAGCGTGCGTCCGCGCCGCCGCCCATAGACGCGGCCGATGGGCGGGCTGGTCAACCGATTGGCCTTTCAGATGTCGCCTCAGGCGACGGCCGACCTCAGAGATTCGACGAGATCGGTCCGCTCCCACGAAAAGCCGCCGTCGGCGTCGGGTGCGCGCCCGAAATGGCCGTAGGCCGAGGTGCGGGCATAGATCGGCCGATTCAGTCCGAGATGCTGACGGATGCCGCGCGGGGAGAGATCCACCAGTTCCTGCAAGGCTCGGGATAGACGCGCCTCATCGACCGTTCCCGTACCGTGCGTGTCGATATAGACCGACAGCGGACGCGATACGCCGATCGCATAGGAGAGTTGGATCGTGCAGCGGTCAGCCAGGCCGGCCGCGACGACATTCTTGGCGAGATAGCGGGCCGCATAGGCGGCCGAACGGTCGACCTTGGTCGGGTCTTTGCCCGAAAAAGCGCCGCCGCCGTGCGGGGCTGCGCCGCCGTAGGTGTCGACGATGATCTTGCGCCCGGTCAGGCCGCAGTCGCCGTCGGGGCCGCCGATGACGAAACGGCCGGTCGGATTGACGTAGAACTGGGACTCTTCGCACATCCAGCCTTCCGGCAGGACTTTCAGAACGTGGGGACGGACGATCTCCCGGATTTCCTCCTGATCGACGGCTTCGTCGTGCTGGGTGGAGACAACGACCGAGGTGGCGCAGACCGGCTTGCCGTTCTCATAGCGCAAGGTCACCTGGCTTTTGGCATCGGGGCCGAGGCCGGACTTGGAGCTTGCATGACGCGTTTGGGCCAGGCCGCGCAGAATGCCGTGGGAATAGAAAATCGGGGCGGGCATCAGCGCGTCGGTTTCGCGGCAGGCATAGCCGAACATGATGCCCTGGTCGCCGGCGCCTTCGTCTTTGTTGCCTGCGGCATCGACGCCCTGGGCGATATCCGCGGATTGGGCGTGCAGCAGGATTTCGATATCGGCGGTCTTCCAGTGAAACCCGTCCTGCTCGTAGCCGATATCCTTGATCGCTTCGCGCGCGGCGTTCTCGATAAGATCGAAAGTGACCGAAGCGGGACCGCGGACCTCGCCGGCGATGACCACCTTGTTGGTCGTCGCCAAGGTCTCGCAGGCAACGCGCGCCACCGGATCGGCGGCGAGGAAAAGATCGACGACCGCATCGGAGATCCGGTCGCACACCTTATCAGGATGACCTTCGCCCACGGATTCGCTGGTGAAAAGATAATTGGCGAGGGTCACTGTCTGTCTCCGGAAGAAAACGCTGCGTTCAGAAATAGAGTCGTGGGTTTGACCTGTCCAGCCCCGGCCGGTTGCTTAAAGAGCAAGGTCGGATTCACGGGAGAAGTTGGCCATGGCCTTTGCCAGGTCGAAAAGCTTCCGGCGCAGATTGGCGTTGGGGATGCGGTAGTAGGTTCGCACGAGTTCGAGCGTTTCGCGCTTTCCCATTTGGTCCGGCTCGGCGGCGACACTGGCCGGCGTGTCGCCGGATATCGGCTGGTAGCCCTCGGCGGCCGATTCAACCGGCATCTCATCGAAGAAGAACTGAACGGGCACGTCCAAGGCGCGGGCCATGTCGAAGAGGCGGCTCGCCCCGATGCGGTTGGCCCCGCGCTCATATTTCTGGATTTGCTGGAAAGTGAGGCCGACGGCGCTGCCCAGCTTTTCCTGGCTCAACCCCAGCAGAGTGCGACGCAGGCGCACCCTGGCGCCGACATGCGTGTCCACCGGGCTCGGCATATCGTTCTTGGGGCGACCGCCCCTGCGCTTAACGTCTCTGACTTTGGCCTGCATCTGAACCGCTCTGGAGATTGGGAGCGTGTCATATCATGGCCCCCGGGGTGGTCATAGCCGAGGGGGTTGCGATATGGAGCCGCGTCCGGGATTCGGCAATTTCCCCGACAGAAATCCGAATAGAGCCGTCAGGATTGCGATAGCGAAGAACGGAATGTCACCGAATCGGGCATAGGGTGTAGCGGCGATCGGCCTGGGCAGATCGGCGTCGACGACGCCGATTTTGCCTAAACCCAGCCGCGCCGTGACCCGGCCGTATGGATCAACGACGCCGGAGATGCCATCGTTGGCGGCGTTGGCCAGAGGTAGGCCTTCTTCGACCGCCCGCACCCTCATCATTGCGAAGTGCTGATAAGGACCGGCGGAGAGCCCGAACCAGGCGTCGTTGGTGACGTCGATCAGCCAGTCGGGCCGATCCTTCATATCGACTACTTCGCGCGGGAAGATGACCTCGTAACAGATCAGCGGCCCGACGGGCGGCAGGCCGGGTAAGCGGACAGTCACGGGCCCGGTGCCGGCCGTCGGTTCGATACTGTCCACCGCGACGGCTTTGATGAACGGCAGCCAGCGGCCCAGCGGCATATACTCGCCGAACGGCACATAGTGGAACTTGTCATAGGTGGCGAGAATATCGCCTGAACTGTTTAGTACCTGGATGCTGTCGCGAACGGACGGCGGCGTGTCGTATTCAAGATAACGATCGATGCCGGTGATCAAGAGCTGGCCGGGCTTCAAAGTCGTTGCAGCTATCGTTTTGGCATTCCCGGGATGCCCGTCCAGCGGGAAGGGTTCGGCGGCCTCAGACCAGATGATGACATTCGGCGGTTTATCGGCCGGCTTCAGCGAAAGCTCGATATGACGGCGCAGATTTTCCTCGTATCGGCCTTCGACCCATTTCAGGCTTTGTTGGATGCTGGGTTGTACCAACCGCAAACGCACGTCGGCTACGGTAGGCATCGGGCCGGACGGCAGGCGGACAGCACCGAAGATGGCGGCGAGTAGAACGACCGCCAGGCCGGCGCCGGCGCCAAGCCAACCCTGCCGCTCGGACACATCACGGCTGCCGGCCAGTGCTGCCAGCGCGGGGGCCAGCAGGACCAGAAAGGTGATGCCATAAATGCCGACCCAGGCAGCCGGTTGGATCAGCCAGGGGAATTCGGTCCAGGCATAACCCGGCAAGTTCCAGGGAAACCCGGTCAGGGCATGGCCGTACACCCACTCTGCCAAGCTCCAGAACGCGACCAGCGCCAGGATGCGCGCCAATGGCCGTTCGCGTGGAACCAGCCAGGCAATTGCCGTGCCGATGCCGAAGTAGATCGACAGGCCGAAAGCCAGCCCGCTACTGGCGAAAGGGACCAGCCACCAATATTGGTCGATCGCGACAAAGAGCGCGAAGGTCAGCCAATAGAGGCTGAATGCCAGATAGCCGAAGCTGAACAGCCACCCCAACCAAAGCGCGCCAATCTTGGTCTTTACCCCGTCCAGCATCCAGATCAGCACCGGGATCGTCAGCCACAGCAGCGGCAATGCATCAGCGGGAGGCAGGGAGATCGAGGCGACTGCGCCTGCGGCAATTGCGGTTAGGTTTCGGCGCCAGCCCGTCAGGCGGCGAAAGGCGTCGGCCAATCGAACGATGGGCCGCTTGTCGTCGGACGATGCCGTCATTTCGGGGTGGGGGGTGGCGGTGGATTGCGGACGCGAATGCGTTTGATCCGGCGCGGGTCAGCGTCGATGATTTCAAACTCCAGTCCCGAGCCGGGATGAGTCAGAAGCTCACCACGGCTTGGCACCCGGCCGGCCAACGAGAACACCAGCCCACCAAGCGTATCGACCTCATCTCGTTCGTCCTGGTCCAGAACCGGTCCGACACGGGCCTCGAAGTCCTCGATGGGGACGCGTGCGTCGGCAAGCAGTGAGCCGTCAGATTTTTCGAGCAGGGCCGGCGTTACCGTGCGGTCGTGCTCATCGGTGATATCGCCGACGATTCCCTCAACCAAGTCTTCGATCGTTATCAGCCCATCGATGCCGCCGAACTCATCGATGACGAGGGCCATGTGCTGATGCGTTTTGCGCATGTCGAGCAACAGATCCAGTACGCGCATCGAGGGCGCCACGATCGACACCGGCCTGACGATGGCTTCGAGCGAGAAATCGCCACCGCCGGCAATAACCGCCAACACATCCTTGATGTGGACGATTCCGGTCACGTCATCCAGTGTTTCCCGATAGACCGGAAGGCGGCTATGCGAGCGCGCTACCAGCAAATTCAATAACCCTTCCCGGTCGGTCCCGGCCTCGACGGCAACGATATCGGCACGCGGGACCATCAGTTCCGATACCGGCTGGTCACGAATTTCGAGAATGTTTTCGATAAGGCGGCGTTCGTGAGACCTGTCCGATTCGGGCAGCGCGGCATCATCTTCGCCAAGCGGCGCCAGTGCTTCCCGCTTCCCCAAATGAGTGCCACGAAACAGAGATCGCAGACTGCTCATCAGGTATCGCCGCTGTTGGAAGCCTGGGGTACATAGGGATCGGGAATGCCCAGATTGGCCAGCAGCGAGACCTCGGCGGCTTCCATTGCGTCAGCCTCCGCCTCGTCTTCGTGATCGTGGCCGATCAAATGAAGCGCAGCATGAATCGCCAAGTGCACGACATGATGCTCCAACGGTTTCATATCCCTGATACTTTCCGCCACCACGGTATCATAGCTCATCACGATATCGCCGATCAGCCAGGGAAAATCCTGATCTGTAACCGGCCCCGGGTCTCCCAGCGGAAATGACAACACATTGGTCGGCTTATCGCGCCCGCGCCAGTCGCGGTTGAGCCCTTGAATGGTGGCGTCGTCGACCAGCCTGACGCCGACCTCGATAGTGCGGTTGCCCGCTGGCAATCCAGACAGTGCAAGCGGTAGCGCCTTCTCGAGAAGAAGCGACACATTCGGCAAAGCCCGCAGCCACCGGGGATCTTCGGTTTCCAAAACAATGTTGAGCTTCGGTTCCGCCTTTTTCATTGCGTAGAGCTATCCGGACAAGCGCCGAGGGCTTTCGCATAGGCCCGGATGATGCGGGCGACCAACGGTAGACGTACCACGTCGGAATCGTTGAATTGCACGATGCTGACACCTTCGACGTCGCGCAATATCTCGATCGCGTCGTTCAGGCCGGACCTGATGCCCCCCGGCAGATCGATCTGGCCTGGGTCTCCGGTTACCACCATGCGGCTGCCTTCGCCCAGGCGGGTCAAAGCCATCTTCATCTGGACGGTCGTGGTATTCTGCGCTTCGTCCAGGACGACGAAGCAATGGGCCAGTGTCCGGCCGCGCATGAAAGCCAGCGGGGCGATCTCGATTTCGCCCGTTTCTATGCGCTTTTCCACCTGTTCGGGCGAGAGCAGGTCATTCAGGGCGTCATAGATGGGGCGCAGATAGGGGTCGATTTTTTCGCGCAGGTCGCCGGGCAGGAATCCGAGGCGCTCTCCGGCCTCGATCGCCGGGCGGGAAATGACGATGCGGTCCACCTGGCCGTTCTGAAGCGCGGCCACAGCCTGGGTCACGGCAAGATAAGTTTTGCCCGTTCCCGCCGGTCCGATCCCCAGCACCAGTTCGGAATTCTCCATTGCCCGCATATAGATAGACTGGGTCGCAGTGCGTGCGGCGATGGTCTTTCGGCGAGTTCGGATGACTGGTGCGACAGTCGCCTGGGGGGCTTCGGCAGGGGTTTTCAGGCGCAGGGCGGCGTCGATTTCGGCGGGGCCGATCGGTTCGTCGTTGGAGGCGCGCAGCCACAGAGCGCTCAAGACCGAGCGTGCCGTTTCGGCCGAATGGGCGGGGCCGGCGATGGAGACGACATTGCCGCGCGTCGCGAGCTTGACCCCCAATTGCCGCTCGATCCGCACCAGATTGGCATTGTGCTCGCCATAGAGAAGAGGCAGCAAACGATTGTTATCGAAGGATATTTCGATGTCGTGGCGGGCTTTGGCGGTCAAGCGACCATCCCGTGCGGTTCAGTGGGAACCAGCGTCCCGGTCAGGCTGAGCGCCCGTCCGTCCTCGATTCTCACATCCACGATCTGGCCCAGAAGATGCCCCGGCGCGGCCACATGGACGGACTGCATATGGGGGCTGCGCCCGTGCAATTGCCCCGTTTTTGACCCCGCACGATCGAGCAATACCCGCGCAATTTGCCCAACGCACTCGCGATTGAAGCGCATTTGACCGGCCAGAATTGCCTCCTGCACCCGCGCAAGCCGCGCGGACTTCACATCCTCCGGCACAGCCTCGGCTGAGGAAGATGCCGGCGTGCCCGGACGCGGGCTGTATTTGAAGGAATAGGCCTGGGCGAACCCCACTTTTTCGATCAGGTCCAGCGTCGCCTGAAAGTCCTTCTCCGTCTCCCCGGGGAAGCCGACAATGAAATCGCTTGACAGCGCGATGTCGGGCCGCGCTGCGCGCAACCGTTCGATCACGGCCAGATATTCGGCCGCCGTATGTTTCCGGTTCATCCGCGCCAATATCCGGTCCGAGCCGCTTTGCACCGGCAGATGCAGAAAGGGCATCAGCGCCGGAACGTCGCGATGGGCGGCGATCAGCTCCTCGTCCATGTCGTTGGGGTGCGAGGTCGTATAGCGGATGCGTTCGATTCCCGGGATCTGCGCGACCGAGCGGATCAACCGCCCCAGCGTCCAGCTAGCCCCGTCCGTTCCTGTCCCGTGATAGGCGTTGACGTTCTGGCCCAGCAGCGTCAGTTCCCTGACACCGCTCAGCGCCAGCCGCCGCGCCTCGACCAAAACATCCGCCGCAGGGCGGGAGAATTCGGCGCCGCGCGTATAGGGCACAACGCAAAAGCTGCAGAACTTGTCGCAGCCTTCCTGAATGGTCAGGAAAGCGGTCACGCCGCGTGGGGCGGCCTCTTCGGGCAGATGGTCGAATTTCGATTCGACCGGAAAATCCGTCATCAAAATCGGTTCGCCCTTGGCGCGCGATGCTCTGGCCACAAGCTCGGGTAGCGAGTGATAGCTCTGCGGCCCGACCACGATATCGACATGGCGGGCGCGTGTCGTAATCACCGGCCCCTCCGCCTGGGCGACGCATCCTGCGACGGCCAGAATCATATTGCCCCCGGCATCGGCCTTGGCCTGCTTGGTCTCCTTCAGCCGGCCCAGTTCGGAAAACAGCTTTTCCGTCGCCTTCTCGCGAATGTGGCAGGTATTGAGGATGACGATATCCGCCCCCTCGGCCTCATCCACTGGGCGATAGCCCAAGGGCGCCAGCAGATCGACCATCCGCTGGCTGTCATACACATTCATCTGGCAGCCCCAGCTGCGCACATGGACCGTCTTGTTTGGGACATTCTGATCAGGCGGCGGCGACAATAGCTTCTCCTTCGTCGGCATGTTCCGGCGACACCGCGGTGCCGGCCCTGCCTGTAATCGCCCGTACGACGCCTTGCTCGACTTCCGCTTCGCATTGGGCGCAGATCTGCTTGCGGCTCATGCCGCCGGCCTTGAAGGCCGCATGGAACTCGACCTCGACAGTGATCCTGCCGGCTTTGACCGCGGCCCATACATGGGGGGCCAGCGGCATGTCGCCATACCAGGCGTAAAGCGGCCGCATCGCGCGGCCCAACGGCATCCCGTCCAGCTGGGTGGCGATGATCGAAATCGGCTGAATCGTCAGGTTCAGGTCCGGCGGGGCCTGTTCGGCGACCGAAAACAGAGATGATTTGAACGGCAGCAGCCGGTTCCCGTCCGAGGTCGTGCCCTCGGCGAACAGCACCAGACTGTCCCCGGCGCCAAGCCGCCTGCCGATCTCATTCGTATGTTCGCCGACATTCACCGGATTGCGGTCGATGAAGACGCTGCGCTGTAGTTTCGCCAGCCGCCCGACCAACGGCCAGCCCATCATGTCGGCCTTGGCGATGAAGGAACAGACAATCAAAGACCCAAGAATCTGAATGTCGAAATACGACGAATGGTTCGAGACGAACAAAGTCGGGTGGACGGCCGATGGCGTGCCCCGCACGACGATGTTCAGCCCCAATATCCTGCACGACCAGCGATGATAGGTCCGTGGCACGCTGCCGGCCATCGGTCCGCCGAAGGCCACCGCGACCGCCTGAATCGGCATCATCACGAAGGTCAGCAGAAGGAAGGGGATCAACCGGCTCAATCCGAGCAGCCAGGAGCCGTTCATTCGTCGATATCGCTCGTGCTGGCCGGTACTTCGCGTCCCAACTGGTAATGCTTGGCATATTTGTCGGTGATCATGTCGGTCTTCACGATGATGCACACATCGGTCGTGCCGAACTGCTCGTCGATCACCGCCCCGTCGCCGATGAACCCGCCGAAGCGCAAATAAGCCTTCAGCAACGGCGGCACTTCGAACAGTGCCGTCGTCGGGTCGATCTTATAGGAGGGAAGCCGCTTCATTTCGATATATCGCTCCGGCACCGCGACCGCGCGCAGCGCCGGCGGGGCCAGGCAGTAATAATAAAGATACGACAGCGGCAGCGCCAAAGCCGAAGGGTCTGTCCCCGGCAAGCTGGCGCAGCCGAACATCACCTCGATCTTATAGCGCGCCGCATAGGCCGATATTCCCCGGAACAACAGCGTGATTGCCCGTCCGCGATAGGTCGGGGCGACGCAGGCTCGGCCCAGTTCCAATATCTCGCCCGGATAATTCATCAGCGGGGAAATGTCGAACTCGCTGGCCGAGTAGAAGCTGCCGCGCCGCGCGGCCATTTCCCGCCTGATCAGCCGGTATGTCCCGACCACCGAATCGTCTTCCGGTAGATTGTGATCGATGACCAGCAGATGGTCGCAAACCGTATCGTATTCGTCGAAATCGCGAAGCTCAGCCTCCATCGCCTCCGTCGGCTTGGCCCCCATCTCGCGATAGAAAATATCGTACCGCAGGCGCTGCGCCGCTTCGATCTCGGCAAGCGTCTGCGCCAGACGAACTTCCAGGCTGCCCGATCGGATGGAACCGAGCCGGGTGAGATCGGCGCTAACGTGCGACATGGCTGAGATCCGCTTGTGCGGCTCCGGTTTGGTAAACCAAGTTTGGCGGCTCGCAATAACACACTCTCCGCCCGACGAGCGAGCAGGTTAAGTTCGGCGGCTCTGGCGTTTCTGTCGGCATGAATAGGTCGATCATACATGCCGCCGCGCCCGGTTTCCAGAAGATCAGACGTCTTTGCTTAAAATCAGCGCGTCGACCGGGCCGCCGTGGGTGCGGTAATAGCCGCGTCTGCGACCCGCGTCGGTAAAGTGGAATTCCCGGTAAAGCCCGATGGCCGCCGTGTTATCGACCGCCACTTCCAGCAACAGCCGACGCGCGCCGGCGGCTGCAACCGCGGTGATTGCCGCCTCCATCAGCATCCGCCCGGCCCCGGCCCTGCGCCGTTTGGGCAGGGTGCAGACGGTCAGAATCTCCGCCTCGTCCGCCGCGACTCGCCATAGGATCAGACCGACCGGCTCATCCCCCGCCATCGCCAGATGGCCCGCGGTGCCTTCTATGCCCAATAGCTCGGCAAAGCTTCTCGCGTCCCACGGTTCGTGAAACCCCACCGCTGCATGCAACGCCGCGGCGACTTCCGCCATGGCCGGTTCGATGGGAATGATGCTGACGTTCATCGCGCCTTGGCGGGGATCGCGTCGGGCGCCCGCAAATAGAACGGGGCAGGGGCCGCGCCGGTATCGCGTGTCTCCGCCAGCCGCGCGACGATCGCCGGGTCCACGTCCATGCCCCAGCTTGTTGCCGGGTTCTCAAGCGACATTGCCAAATGTGGGGCGAGGGTTGCCGCGGCGCTGCCGATGATCGCCAGCGGACCCGGTCCGGCCCAGCCAGCGACCGCCTGGGGTGCCAGCATCGCCGGCTCGCCCGATGCCGCGCCTGTTTCGTCGAACATCTGCACGAACTGCTCCGCCCGGCGCGAATCAATCGCGACCAGCAGGCGTGGTGCGGCGATGCCGCTTTCCACTGCGGCGGTGGCCAAAGCCTCGAACACCGTGACTCCGACGATCGGTCTGCCGGTTCCCAAAGCCAGCCCATGCGCCGCCGCCAGCGCAACACGGATGCCTGTGAACGACCCCGGCCCGGTGGTGACCGCGAACCGGTCGATATCGCTGAAGCCAAGCCCGGCTTCTTCGAGCAGTTCGATCAACAATGGAACCAGAAATTGCGCATGTCCGCGATCGGCCGCAATTCGCCGCGCGGCGGCAACCCGGCCCCCAACCGTCAAAGCGGCGGCGCACTGCGCCCCGGCGCAATCGAAAGCAAGAATGCGCATGGCCTAGATCAACGTTCCTAAGTTCGCGTATTCACCGCCCAACCCTTCCCCGTCCAGGGGGAGGGCTTTAGTTCGCGAATACTCATGTTCCCTTGATGGGGGAGGCGAGGTGGGGGTGATACCAGAGCTGCAGAACCGGCATGGCAATAGCCGGCAGTGAAACGCCTAAGCCGCGACGGCGCGCACTTCGCGGACTTCGGGAATATAATACCGCAGCATATTTTCGATCCCGGCCTTCAGCGTCGCGGTTGAGCTGGGGCAGCCTGAGCATGATCCGTGCATCTGCAGAAAGACCACGCCGTCGGTGAAATCATGGAACACGATGTCTCCGCCGTCCTGCGCCACTGCGGGCCGCACGCGTGTTTCGAGAATTTCCTTGATCTGCGCCACGATCTCGCTGTCCGGCTCGCCGGCTTCCACGGCTTCGGCCGCTTCCACCGCCGGCAGGCCCGAAGTGTAATGATCCATGATCGCGGCCAGCACTGCAGGCTTAACTGCGAACCATTCGGCATCCGCCGCCTTGGTGACCGATACGAAGTCGCTGCCAAGGAACACTCCGTCCACCCCGCCCACGCCGAACAGCGACCGGGCCAAAGGCGAACGCCCTGCCGTGTCGACAGTCCGGAAATCCGCAGTGCCTTCCGGCATCACGATTCGCCCGGGAATGAACTTCAGCGTAGCCGGATTGGGTGTGTCTTCTGTCTGGATAAACATGGAACTGCCTTCACGTTACGGACGCGGCTGTGGCGCGTGAAACCTGTGTTTAGCACAAATGGGCGCGCAGCATCAGGGGTCAAGCGGGCAGGCATACGACGGCTCCCTCCAAGACCTTCTCCCATCGGGTGAGAGGGAGGGACCCGCGCAGCGGGAGGTTGATCAGCTTGCCCGGGCAAGCCCAGGATATTCGCATCGCCCGTCGCTCTCCGCTATTCTTCAAACGCATCGAATCAGGAGCGACCTTATGGAAGTCAAATATCTTGCGAACGCCACGTTCCATGTCTGGGGCGAGGAAGGCACCAAGCGCCGATTTCTGCAATTCCGGCATGCGGGCCTGCCCGAAGATTCGGTAACCTTCGTTCTCGAAGAACAAGAGATCGCCCAGATTCGCTATGCCCTAGAGGTAGATCTGCCCGAGGGCGCCTATACCCCGGCGCATGCAGTGGACGAGAGTTGAGAGGAAGTTAAACCAATCGAACCTCGAACCTATTGCGGTATATCCACGAACTGCACGTCCCGCGTAATTTTATGATCGGCCTTCGGTTTTTCGCAGTCGACCGAGTTATCCCTGTGGCAACCTATATAGCGAAGCGTTACGTCGGCCCTTCTGACCGGTAGCACGGTAGTCATAGGGATTAGATCGGCCGCAAAAATCGCAACCGTCTGAGGTATATCGCCAGTGCGGCCGATCAGTGGTCCGATATTGTAGAGAGGAGGGTTTGCGGCTTCAGTTGCCGCGTTAATGCAGTGACCGTCGCCATTGGCACAGTCACCTGTCCAAAGCCTAACTTCCACCCTAGCAAATTCGAACGACGCGTACTGGTCTGAAACCAGACAGGCGACGACGTGGTAATAGTTACCCGAGCGGCTGACGATGATTTCTCGTACTTCGGGGTCAACGCCATTCTTGATCGGCGCCAAGCAGGGTGTGCCAACGGAGTTTGGCGGGCTTTGGAACTTTCCCGCTGCTGGTCGGCTGCTCGACTGCGGATTCGGGCTCGGATGCAACAAAGCCGAGAGATAGTGGCCCTGCTCGTATGGATCTGGGGAATGAAAGAAATGCTCAGGGCAGTCGTCTGTGCGATATTGTTCGTCGGCACTGTGGGTGGAGTTGGATACGCATTTCTGAATATCCACCTGAGCGATAAATTGCGTTGGTTGTTGTTCCTTTCGCAACGCAACGCCCACATTTGCGATGGAAAAGCCTAAGGTCTTATGCCCCGCGTCCCGGAAGGGCGTGTGTCCAGCGGCCCCATTTACCCCGAGCAATCCGCCGTTGTCGCCGAATAGGGCCATTCCCCAATTCAGATAAGAGCCTTTCAAGTAATTGTTCTGAGACTCGCCGAATACCAGGCAGGCTTGGGGCAAAAAAAATCGCGTGCTCGCGGTTTCGCTGGTCGTCATAGTAGGCTTGCGAATTGTGGGGTCGTGTTCGCCCGGACCCGGCAAGGCTTCACTTTCGGGGCACGGCTGCATTACCGGCGATTGTGAGAAAGCCGGCTCTGCCAGACTCATCGTCGCGAGGAAATGAAGTGCAAACCCGATGCGGCGGCACAGTCTCTGCGTCATGTCTTTGCCGCGCTTCTCGGCTCGCCTTAAGTCGCGCTTGAAGCGGCCCCATCTGACCGGGGTCAGCAAATCAGATGCCCAAATCCTTGAACAACTCTTCGGCTGAAGCGAAGCGTTTGCCTTTGCCCGCCCGCAATTCCGTCATGGCGCGCCGGCTTTTGCCGTTCGGCGCCTTAAGGTCGAACGGCAGACGCTGCTCGTCGGCCACTCGCAGCAACAACAGGCGGATGGCATCGGATATTGTGAGGCCCATCGCGCCCAGGGCAGCGGCAGCGCGCGCCTTCGTATCGGCGTCGATCCGTGAGCGAACGATGGCGTCTGCGGTCATAATCAATTCCTCAAGGTTGTGGCTCTAATGTAGCTACAGATTCAGGACAAAACAAGTTCGCCCTAAAACCTCTCCCCCACCATTTCCTCGCTCTTGGCCCACAGGGTCTTGGCGGTGTCGGGGTTTAGAGCATAGGCGCCGACGCCGCCGCTGGATGCGGGGCTTTGGGCAGTTTCGGCTACGTGGCAGTCTTCGCAATAGCGCCCGCCCACCTGGTCCGCGGTGGCGACGAATCCGGCCCATACCGTCGTCGCCGCGCCCTGCGGCACGGACTTATAGCGGAACTTGGGCGCGCCAGACTCCTCGCTGGACTTGATCGCGGCCATCAGGGTTTGCACGACCTGCGGCGTCATATGGCGGCCCAGTTCGGTGTGGATCGCGCCCGGGTGTACGGCGGTGGCGCGCTTGCCTTCCTGCCGGTGGCGTCGGTCGAACTCGACCGCGAACAGGATGTTGGCCGTCTTCGACCGGCCATAGGCGGCAAACTCCGAATAGGGCGCGCACTCGAAATTGGGGTCGTCCAGGTTGACGTCAGAGTATCGGTGGCCGCCCGACGACAGATTCACCAGGCGCCCGCCGGGTTTCAGCAGGCCGGCGATCCGGTTCACCAGCACAAAATGGCCCAGATGGTTGGTGCCGAACTGGGTTTCGAATCCGTCGGCGGTCTTGCCCTGCGGGCAGGCCATGACGCCGGCATTAGCGATAATGACGTCGAAGGGTCGGCCCGCCGCGACCAGCCGGTCGGCGCAGGCGCGCACGCTGGCAAGCGACGCCAGGTCCAGCGCCTCCAGAGTCAACCCGGGGCCGATCCCCGCCGTCGCCGCGCGGGCCTTGTCCAGGTCGCGGGCGGTGCCCACTACCTCGGCACCATGGGTGGTCAGAACGCGCGCCGTCTCCACGCCCAGCCCTGCCGAAACCCCGGTCACCAGCACGCGTATGCCGCTGAGGTCGACGCCCGCCAACACCTCGTCCGTCGTCGTGTCTTCTCCGAAAATCTTGGTCATGGGTCTTTTCCTTCAGAAATCATAAACTGCGTGGTGCCTAAGGCTTTATCGCACCCTCCATCCGGCTGCTGAAGTCCCAACTGGTCAGGCGCTCGGGCGTTATGCGGATCGCCACCTCTCGGTCCAGGTTGGAAAGCAGCATTCGCGCTAATCCGCTGGCCGGGTCGATCGAATATCGCGTCAGCAGGCGCCGCAGAATCGCCTCGCCCAGCAACGGGTAAAGCATGGCCCGCCCTTGCCCCCGCACCCCGCGATAGGGTGGGGCATCCGCCGCCAACTCGAACCCGCATCTGGGTTCGCGCGTCAGATATCGTATCAACCGGGCCTTGCGGTTGGTCGCGCACCACAGGCTGCCCTCGTCTGGCAGAAACCACAGCGACATCACCAGCGGGCCGCCATCCAAATCCTGCACCGCAAGGCGCAGCGGAATGACCGCCTGTTCGATGTAATCCTCTGCCTGCTGCTCCGTCCAGGGCCCGCTCTGCCGCATTCCCGTCCTCGCGCGTTAAAGGCTGCGCAAGGGTGCGCCCGCCGCGATGTCTTCGGCCCGCATCGTTACCATGGCCCGCGTTTCCGGATGGGTAAATATATGCAGTTGCCGTTCCCTTATGCCCTGCAGGGTAATCTGGGCGACTTCGGTCGGGCTTTTGCCCGCCGATATGCCGGCGACATACATCTTGCGGAATTCTGCCAGCGCCGGGTCGGCCTCAGACCGTTTGACATGCCCCAGGGGGGCGTTGCGCTCGTCATTGACGATCGCCGTGTCGACAGAGGCGGGCAGCAGAACCGATATGCCGACATGCGGCTTTGTGGTCGCAAATTCACGCCACATCCCCTCGCTCAGCGCGACCACGGCGGCCTTGGCCGCGTTATAGGGATGCAGAAATTGATAGGAATATATTCCCGCGACTGAGGCGGTGTTGACGATATGCGCCTCGTCCTGGGCATCCAATATAGGCATGAATATGCGGCATCCGTGGATCACGCCCCACAGATTCACCCCAATGATCCAATCCCAGGTCGCCGCCCCGGTGGTCTCGAACCGCTGAAAGCCGCCGACCCCGGCATTGTTGAACAGCAGATTAACGGCGCCGAAGCGCGCGACCGCGGCATCGGCCAGGGCCTTAACATCTTCCGCCTTGGACACGTCGGTGCGCTGGGCCAGAACCTCGCGGCCCGCGGCTTTAAGCTCCGCTTCTGCGGCTTTCAGCGCGGCTTCGTCCACATCGGCGATAACCAGCTTCATCCCCTCGGCCCCGAGACTGCGGGCAAGCGCAAGCCCGATACCGCTGGCGCCGCCGGTAATCACCGCAACCCGCCCTTTGAATTCCCGCATTGGTTCCCCCGCATTAATTAGACCGTTGCTTGCGCCCCGGCTTTGAAACCCACGATAGCCCAGCATCCCATTCCGGCAACAGCGAAAGTGACGCGCAAAGCGGGTCGATTTAACGCCGTGACCGGCTAAGATGGGCGCCGAAGCTATCGCTCTTCAGGAAAGCCGCCATGCTCGACACCGCCTTGTCTCCGTCATTCAGCCTGAAACATCCCGACCGGCTGTTCATCGACGGCGCCTGGGTAAAGCCCGCGGCCGACGGGCGGATCGATGTCATCTCCCCCAACAGTGAGGAACTGGTGATCCGCGTCGCCGAGGCGCGGGAGGCGGATATGGATCGCGCCGTCGCCGCCGCGCGCCGGGCCTTCGACACTGGACCCTGGTCGCATCTTTCCCATGCTGATCGCGCCGACAAGATGCGCGAAATCGCCCGCAACCTGCGCGCCCGCAATGCGGAGCTGGCCCATGTCTGGACAGAGCAGATGGGCGCCTTGTCGGCCTTCACCCGCAATGTTGGGAAC